>Ga0190285_1000001_pt1 | contig 46016 bp, 78 predicted proteins | sample 48691823_MG_FD_163429 | JGI IMG/M metagenome (GOLD analysis project Ga0190285, IMG submission 163429) | Hydrothermal vent microbial mat bacterial communities from Southern Trench, Guaymas Basin, Mexico - 4869-18-2-3_MG | ecosystem: Environmental > Aquatic > Marine > Hydrothermal vents >...
GTTAAACTGATAGCTATAAAGCTCATTATATTGTTTTTTATAGATTGCTTCCCAATAATTATCATATGCTAATTAATAAATTTAGGAGAAAAACATGCTCCGCAGTTTTAAAAGGGGGAAAAGAGGGGTGGATGATGAAGAAGGTCATATTGAACTCAGATAAAGTTAGAACGTTCATTTTGCTTTTTAAAGATAGACTTCCTATAGATACTCAGGTGAAAATGAAAAAATTCAAGATTCGGATAAAGGATGAGTGGAATTTTGAGACAATAACGAGGGAGGAAGCGTGCTCTCCTGCGACTGCAATATCTAGAGCATATAGGGCATGGAAGAAGCAGAGAAGAGGGCAGGAGAGTAGAAGATATTCACATTTATTTATTGATGTTGAAGTATGAGAATGAAAACGTATTGCTCTATTTGTGGAAGAAGAACTGTAGATGACGTTTGTATGATTCATGGTGAGGTAAAAACGGTAGGTAGAGATGCTAAAATAGTTGAAGAATTTAAGAAAGGGTTTGCTAAATGGACAAAAGAGAGGGTTGAAAATGGCTTTGATAGATGAACACATAATCAAAAGGATTGAGAAGGACAATGCGAAGGCAGGGGATAAATTGTTTATCGTAGTGGCTTACGATTTCCCATCGGAGTATAGAAAGGGTATTGATAAAGAGACAGGGGACATGTACAGGTCAAGAAGATTGTCAGCGAGTAGGTATATTATTCTAAATGCAGTTCGACTTAATGATTCAGTGTATATCATTCATGCAAGGAGAGTCCCTCATATCCTAAACAGGATAGAAGACAGCTATAAGGATATGACGAAGGATATCAATGTGAAGATAGTGGGTAACGTTTATTCAGACGTGGCAGAGAGAATTATAAGGGATTGTATAGAGGAACTACTAACAAGTGTCAAGGCAGAGCTTGATGAAATAGAGATGAAGCTTGAAGACTATAGGGATGGAGACATAGATGACGATGAGATGAAAACATACAAGAATAAGAGCTATCTCATAAAGCATAAGATGAACTGCATAGCAGAAAGGGTAGCTGACTTAGAAGTGCTGAATGGTGTAGAGGCGAATAAATGCAGGGAGAGATATGGCAGGTTAGATTCATTTAGAAAAGATATACTACAAGAAGTATCGAAGGTTATGAAGGTTATGTAAAATGGAAACAATAAAGAAGTTAGATGGAGTTGGACAGGAGCTAAGGTCGAAAGTAAAGGGTCGAGATGATGTTATCGATAGTCTCATTCTTGCTATAGCGAGTGGTGAGCATATCATGATACAGGGAAGCCATGGTGAAGCTAAAAGCATGGTCGTTAGACTTCTCTGCGAGGTCTCTGGGCTAAATTACTTCTACAGGCAGATACACAATGAAACTACTGTGAAGGATATAGTAGGAATTTTAAATCCATTATCATATAAAAAGGGGGAGATAGAGCTAATCAAGACCTCCTTTTGGAGTGCGAATATTCACTTCTATGATGAATTTCTGAGGGGTAGGTCTGAGTTCTTGGACTTCCTGATGGAGGTCATGCAGGAGAGAAAATGCAGTAAGACCTTAGAGGGTGAGAAGGAGTTACCTGTTCTCTCAGTAATTGCGACTACTAATCCATTGACGGAAGAGTACAACACGGAGAGGTTGGATTTGGCGTTGAAGGATAGGTTTGCTATCATTCTCAATATAGAACACCTGATTGGAGATAATCCCGAGGCAGTTCAGGAGGTTCTACAGAGAGAGAATAACAGTAAGATAAAGAAGATAGACCTCTCTGTTGAGGAACTGAGAGCGATAAGAGAGCGAAGTACGGAAATGGAATATGACGTTGATGTGGTTATGACCCTATTTAGCAGGCTAAGAGATAAGGGGTTTGTATTCTCTACAAGATTCATTGAACTATACAGAGACATGAGCAGGGTTCAGGCAGTTCTACAGGGTCATAAGTTCGTTGAGAGCGAGGATTACTTTAATGTAGGGGTCTTTATGCTGAACAACAGGTTTGAGGGATTAGACTACATCAAAGTTAGAAACGTGCTTGATGAATGTATAATGAGTGGGGAGCATAAAGACGTGATGAAGAAGATAAATAATGCCCTCGCTCTCGCTGAGGAAGAATCTGAGCTGTTGATTCAGGATAGTATTGAGATAATCGCTGATTACGGAGAGGATTACCTAACCTTCCCCGAACCATTGAAGGTAGAGTATGATAAGCTCATGGAGAAAGTAGATGTGGGTGTTTCATCTTGTTTAAAGGAGCTTTCCCCTGAGATTATCAAGAAACTGGACACGGAGAGGTTTAAGCACCATGTCAAGGAGTACATAGAGTTCCGTACAAGAAAGACAAAATACCTCAAAGAGCCAGAGTATGCAAAAGCAAAAAAACTTGCAGAGAAAACATGCAAACATTGTCAGATAGAAGAGGAGGAGCTACATGATAGAAGAAGGATTATAATAACTCCTGAGTTAGAGAGGATAGAGAGTTTCCGAGAGGTAAAAAAGTTTGAAGAGATGTGTGCTGGGAGAGGTATCAGGATAGATATAGACATATGAGGAGATAAAATGGTCAGAACAGAGGTAAATGAACAGATTACCCCTGCCCAAGAGGGGAAAACACATAGACGAATCGATAGGATAGTGGAGAAGATAGCGAGGAATAGCGAGATTATCAAGAACTTTGAAGATGTCCGTATACTGAGCAGGGATAGTGGATGCCCCGCTCTCGCAATGTGTGATGTCAAAGAGAAGGTCTTATTTCTTAATCCGTATACTGATGAAATGTCGGATATTGAGTTTCTTAAGTGCTTAGAGGGGTTGATAGTGCATGAGTGCCTACTACCTGATTCACAGGTATTACTCTCAGGAGATAGATATGTTACGATTAAGGACATTGAAGAAAAAATAGAATCTGAGAATGTATTTGTAAAGACAGTAGATATAGAACGGAGAAGTGTAACAAATAAACAGGTTGTAGCAGTTCATAGAAGAAGGTTGAGAAGTGGGGAAAAAATCTATCGGATTAAAGCAGGTGGGGGTGAAATAACAGTTACAGAGAACCATCCCCTCCTTACAGTATCTGATGGGGTGTTCTACTGGAAGAAGAGTAAGGAGATAGAACAGGGAGATTCCGTTATAAGACCCCGAATCACAACAGTAGACAGGAGAGACAGAATAATTCTCTCTGTTGATGAGTTCATAGACACACTGTCAAACTCGAATAGAATATATGCTTATCTTGAGAGACAGAGGGATAAAGAATCAACAGATAAGCATATTGCAGAAAAATTTGACATAAGTAGGCGGGATGTATGTAAATATAGGCACGGCAATAAACCTGAATTCTTTAAAGTTATAGATGAACTAACGGGTAGGGGTTTATTACCTCTGTCATTGAGCAATGATAAGATAAATGTCTTGGCAAGATTGTGCGGTTATCTACTCTCGGATGGTTGGATTTTATCAACAAGGTATGTTGTTGGCTTTGCAGGAACGTATAAAACAGATTTAGATTTGATAAAGAATGATTTAGATTATCTGGGAATTAGGCATAGATATAATTCAAGAAATAATTCGATAGTAGTGGATTCTAATTCCAATTTTTACTGGTATCTTCTCGCTTTGGGTATGCCCAAGGGTAGGAGAAGGGGAGTTGCGTTTAAATTACCTATGTGGATACGTGAGTTAGATAGGGAAGGTAAACGGAATTTCCTTAGTGGACTGTTAGGTGGGGATGGGTTAAGACCTGCATTTAAAGGTAATACTCCCTATGCCATTAGAATAAAATTTGCTAAGTTAAAGGAATTGGAAGGCAATCTGATAGAATATCTGGAAGAGATACAGAGACTACTCAGGGAATTTGGTATACGCTCAAAGAGAGTAAAGGTAGGAGAGGGTGGGGGTGTAGTTCTGTATATGATTGAGATAAGTAATCAGTATGATAATCTTATCCGCTTTTTGCAAGAGGTAGGGTATGCGTACACGTTAAAAGGTAAGATATTTGGGGGGGTTGCTTTAAAATACCTACAGGATAGAAAAAGATTACAGGAAGAGGGCTTTCAATCGAATACACTGCACAAACAATTATACAATTTTCCTGTGTTTGTTCTATTCAACCCTATGTTATCATTGGATTATGAATTTGTCAATGTTGAGGAAAAGCAGGAGATAGAATACAACGGATATGTCTATAATCTAACAGTAAAGGACACTCACAATTACATAACAGGGGGCATGGTGGTCAAAAATTGCGGTCATATTGACAAACGACTTTCCGCCCCTGCGACACCGAAGAATGCGGAGAGGATAAGGAAGCAATGTATAGACGAAGAGGGTGGGTATTCCCCTGACCTGCTCAATATAATCCTTGATATGGAGATTCATTGGCAGTATAATAGAAAGCGAAGGGTCAAACCTTCTCAGCAGAGAGCATTAAAGGAGTTGTTGACTATCACAAAATCAACACTCCCCAAGGAGCATATCCTGATGTGCTTTGAGTATGATAGCGATATGCAGAAAGAGGTTAGGGAAGTCATATCGGATAGGGGTCTCTCTATCCCAGAGAAATACCATAAAATCTACAAGATACTCGACAAGAACGGACAGATAGCAGAGGGTGGAGCGATGCCCAATCAGAGACCGCTCACGGACACTATAGGGTTCGGTGAAGGAGAAGGGCAGGGTAAAGAGGGCGATAGTGAAGATGATAGCAAAGGGAAGGGTAAAGGCAAAGGTAAGGGACAGAAAAGGAAGAAGAAAGAGACAAAAAGGGATAAGAGAGTTAAGGCAGAGCAGGATGAGGAACAGAGGAAGGCAGAACAGATTAAAGAAGGGTCTCAATCCATAAAAGACGTTGTGAAGAAGAAGGCAAAGGAGAACGAGATACGAGATATGTTGAGCAGTATGGGGTTCTCCGATGCGGAGATAGATGCTTTGATAGAAGAGGTCAATGTAGATGACCTTATCGCTATGATAGAACACCTTAAAAAATGCTTGGACAGAGTATTACCTGATTTAACCGCTAAGAATGGAAGGAATAAGGTCAAGGAAACGATAAGAAGTAAGGGAGACAGGATAAATGGGTTCAGGAAGATAAAGGAGCTTGATGAAGTTGTGGATAACATAGAGGATTTTACAACGGTGGGGGAGTATGACATTGAGGAAATCCGAGTACCTATAAAGGTGAGAAGGAGAACAAAATCGATAGTGTTCATAATTCGTGATGTTAGTGGCTCAGTTGCGTCTGAACCATTATCCCGAATTATGAGAGACGTAACAGTATCCCTTATCAAACTCGCACAGAAAAAGAGGCATAGGATAGCGGTTATGGACTTTTCATCTGACGTGTATCCCATAAAGGACAGTAGAGATAGGATTTTAACAGAGGAATATAACGTCCTTTTGGCAAAGTCTATGCTGTTCAAAAAAGGATATTCAACAGTGTTATCTAAGGCATTGCATATGACAAATGAGGTTATAGAAGCAGAGAATCTTAAGGATAACAACGTGAATGTCTACATTATCTCGGACAGTTATGTTGATGATTGTAAAGACATAAAAATAGATGCTAAAAAGGTCAATATGGTGGGGCTATGGGCAAAGTATGGCAGTGGTGTTAACGATAACTTCTCCACTCTGATAAAGGAGCATAAGGGGAGGTTGTATAAGATAGAGCAGATAGAGGACAGGCTTATAGCGACATTGTATGAGAGCTATGGAGGTTGATAACAATGGGTATTAAAGTAAAAAGAAGGGTTGAAGAAACCACGGAAGTTACCTGCGATATGTGTGATAAAGAGTTAGAGGAGAGTAAGGAAGGGATATGGGACGGGGTAGAACTCTATCAATTGACGGAGGGGGAATATTGTAAGATAGAACAACATGATGATGTAAAGATATTTTGCAAATCATGTTATGATGCCCTGCCCCTGTGGGTGAAGAAACACCTACCTTCTATACTGAACGCTGAGAGCGAGATACCGCTAAGTGAATTAAAAAACCTCAAGAAAGAGAAAGTATATGTGCTATTCGGAAGTAAAGAAGATGAGGGGTTATTCTTCTCCTGTGATTCAGTAGATGAAGCAAAAAGAGCGATAAGTGAGACAATAGAGCAATCAGATGCTGATAATTGTTGGTTTGAAGTCATAGTTATTAACGGAAAACCCTATGCTCAGATAGAGACGCAGGTAAGGATAAAAGGATATGACGAGGAAGACGACTACCTACGGAAGGAAATTGTGAGAGATACTCACTTGCAGAAGGAGGGTAAGGAAATAAGAGTATCCCCTGTAATTCTTGTTGTACTCCTGACAATATCGCTTTATATCTGTTGGAGAGTTGACATATATTGGAGGGAGGGGGATTAAATAAAATGGAAACGAAAACCGTTTGCGTCAGGTGTGGTAGAATACTAACAGAGGATGATGCCAATTTTGATTCGGGATTGAGCAATGAGAAGTCCCGACTATTACTTGATTTGAAAAGAAAAAAGCTATTCAAATCGAACATGATATATGCTTGATAAAAATGTTGTTAATCAGGAGAGGAACGTTTTATAATCCGTTCTTCATAGGAGAATTTGAATTGAAAGACATTGTGTTTTATAACGAAGGAGGGGTCGTCCTCAGAACGAATAGGGGTTGGCTAAGTCAGGGCAACAATGATATGGAACAGTATCATGTTGAGGGTGAGCTTATAGTCAAACGGAGGGTGAATTGCACCATTAACAAACCTTATCTTCTACATATTAAGAGAGAGTATCCAACAGAGAGGGGGAAGTTTGCACATCTATACCTGCCTTTCAAACCAGAGGATTGGGAGGTAAAGGAGGTCATAACAAAGGGGTTTTTAAGGGATAGCGTGGTTGAGGAGTACAGACATAAAGACGGTTTCATTATCTCAAAGTTCATAAAGGACATATTGAATAAGGATAACATTGAATTTTACGATAATGTGAAGGAGTTGGTGGGGTTGGTCGGGTGTAAGAGGATAGATTCAATCCTCATAGCAGATAACAAAGACAGGATAATACAGAAAGCAGAGCAAATTTCAAATAAATTCAGGTGATTAAGATGGGAAGATTAAGGTGGCGATATTCCGAAGGCTTACTGCTTTATGAAGAGCGGAGAAGATTGCTAAAAGAACTCGATGCTGTGCGGAGTAAACTTAAAAATTTGCCTCCTAAGTGGCTGATAGAAAAATACTTTGAAGTGAGTAGATTGGGTGAGACGTTTACCTTTGCCGATGCTGAAAAGTTGTGGGGTAGGTCAGCATGTACAATAGTCAGCGAAATGGGCAAACATAAAATGCTGAAAAGAGTTGTTAATAGGAGGGATAGACGCAAACATTATTATGTGTTGGCTAAGTAAACGAATGAGGTAAAGAAACAGGTGATTAAGATGGGGGGAAGTATCGCTGTAACTATAAGGGAAGCGGATGGAAAAGAACACAGAATGTGCAGGTGGACTAATTATCTGCCTTATTTGGTAAATAATCCGAGACTTACACAGAAGGATAAGACACTTATCGAAGAGTATGTAGAGGGTTGGTATGCTATGGTAGATGATTGGAAGAAACACAAGATAGATAGAAAATTCAAATACAGGATGACGGAGCAGTATGCACCCTATCCTTATCTCGCACCAGAAGATTATGGTCTGTTAGTTATCGACATGAGAGAGGATATGATATTAACTATGCAGGGCTATACTAAGATTGGCAAGATAAGTGCCATATTTATCCTACTGGAAATTCAGGATTTGGTCGAGGGGATAAAAGGAGATGAAAATTCGGCAATCAAGAGATTAGAGGGCTTTTACAATGTAAAAAAGATTAAATGGATTTATGACCGTAGGGCAAAGCGTTACAATTATCGGAAATACGAAAAATTTGAGGATATACTAGCTATGGTTAAGCGAGAGGATTCAAATTTTTTAGAATTCGAGATAGACATGTCCCCCTTCACAGTAATTGAATATGAAGAGAATCGCAAGGGGGCAGAGGATATGCTAAAAAAGATAAAGGAATTGGGGTTTAACCTATCGAAAACAGAGAGGGACATATGGAAGGAATGGATTAACATTGAGGGGGATGAGGATTAGAACGCAACGGGGTAATACTCATATGTGCATTTGTTAGTCATCCTTCAACAGGTGATTATGATGAAGAAAAAGAAGAAAGAGTGCAAGCATGAAGACATAGGGATTGAGGTAGACAGGAAGGGCAACACAATATTTAGTGTTTGTAAGGAGTGTGGTACTGCAATAAATTATTAAAGATGGCAAGAACATATTGTTCCGTGTGTGGAAGAAGAACTGTAGATGGCGTTTGTATGATTCATGGTGAGGTAAAAACGGTAGGTAGCGATGCTAAAATAGTTAAAGAATTTAAGAAAGGATTTGCTAAATGGACAAAAGAGAGGGGTGAAAATGAAACTTAAGGAGTATATATACAAACAGATGGTATGGGAAGGAAGTAGGTTAATGTGTGATGGGGAGGATATTCCGTCAAACGATAAGTTATTCGAGAAGGTAATAGATGATAATGACGTGTACGTAGAGATAGGTAGGGGAAATATTGACGATATGGGGGAATATGCGAAATCGATAGACAGAAAAAAACTGCTTGAGGACATAGAGAAGGAGGCGAGTAAACCGAAAAAGGTCGTTAAAACTCTCAGGGTTGAAACAGCAGATGATTTGTTTGGAAATTTATTTGGGGGTTAAGATAAAATGTCGCAACACAGTTTCGTATTTGTAAAGGACTTTAAGAAGGTTGATGAAATCTGGTTGAATTATCCCAGTATGCGAGAGTGGGAGAGTAAGCAGATAGAGAGATATATTGAAAGATATGCCCAACACTATTCACAGGAGAATAAACAAGAGTTTATTGAACACTATATAGACAGTATGCTAACACCCTTCATAAGGATTATCCCAGATGAAGAAGCGATGATAAAGGTATACAAAAGGGAAGTATGGAAAAAGAATGTAGTAACTCTGGTTTATAGAAAAGCGGAAGGGTGGGATGGTGATAGCGAAAAAGTCATAGATAGCTCAAAGGATTACGATTTCGTAATATATAACTATGAGGATGGGTTTGATTTAAACGAAGGAAATAATTTTGAGTTGTTAATGAATTTAATCAGGAACGCCGATGGGTTGAGGATATGGGGATAGTTTGGATACTGTTGTTTATGCACATATGATGATAGTGAGCTGGAGTTATGTGCATCTGATGATAAACAAGATTTATACTCGTATGCTAATAAAACGGTCATTTTGACCCTATTTATATAGAATGGATTCCTATATTATTATAACAATCATTATTGACAGGTGATAAGGATGTACTGCCAGAACATAGAAGAGTTTGTTGATAGCAATCTACCAGAGATAGTTGCTAAGTATACGGAAGAAATCATAGATATCCTGGAAGAGAAGGGATTTACCGTAATACTGATCAATAAAGACAGTTCAAAAGCGGGGGGGTAGGATGGACACAGGAAGGATAGAACAGGAGGTTATAGCGGAAAATTATCCTAATTTTCACGAATTGTCGAGGTTTAGGCAGAGGGAGATTAGGAATATCATAATGGATACGATTTATGCAACGTTGGATAGTCTTAGAGGTCATGATGAAACAAAGAGAAATTAAATTCAGGTTGATTAAAGATGGAAAAATTGTTGGTTATGAGTATCATATCCCCCGTCTTGGTAGGATGCAAATTAAATACAGCCATGTAAATACAGATTGGGGCAATCCATTAAAATTAAGTTATGTGATAGTACACGATAGAAAAGACCAATACACAGGATTCAAAGACAAGAACAAAGAGATTTATGAGAGGGACATAGTTGAAGGGAAGAGACCTGATAGCGGAGAAACCCTACGGGGCTATGTCTGGTTTGATGAGGGGTGTGGTGCGTGGGTTGTAAAGAGCTTTGATGGTCATGGGTGGTGTTTTTTAGGATTTACGATGGTTGCGACACTACAACGTAACTATATCAAATGGAGGATAGTAAGTAACATCTATGAGAGTAAGAAGTAACAACTGTGAGGTGATATAAATGGCTTATTGGAAAGGGAAGATTGACCTGATGGGTATTGGGATACCTATTAAGGTAGATGGAGCGGTTGACAAACACGGAACGGTTTTTAACAACATGAGTTCTTGTTGTGGGGCTTTTACGGGCATGGTTACTGTCTGTAAGGGTTGCGGTAAGGAGTTAAGCAGAGACGAGATAAAGAAGGGCTTTTTTGATGGTAAAACTCTACAAGAAGTAAATAGGGACACATTGAATGCAATAAAGGAGAACACCACCCATGAGATAAAGATTGAGGGATTTATGAAACAGGGGGATTTAAGTCCTATCTACTTCAAAGGCAATCATTATCTTGTTACTGTGGATGAAAGGAAGGACAAACAGACGAAGATGATAATCCCTGACGTTCAGGGGAGGATGATGTATAAGCTATTCTATGAGGGTCTACACCAGAATCGTCTCGTAGGCATTGGGAGGATAGTGTTCAGGACGGGTAGAGAGGATATTGTTGCTATATCCCCCTACAGAGAGGGTTTGTTACTCTCTACACTTTATTATGAGGAGTATATACGAGACAGGATGGGGCATTACATGTTCTTGGATGAAGTGAATGTAGACAAGAAAAAGGTTAAGGAGACAGTAGTCGCTTTCAAGAATATGCAGAGAGTTAAGTTGAAGGACTTTGTAGATAACTATGAGAAGAGACTACAGGACATCATCAATGGTAAGGAGGTCGTAGTTGAGAAGAAGAAGGAAGAAACTACGAGTTGGGATATGTTGATAGGGCAGTATGCTAAAAAATGGAAGTAAAATACCCAGAATATTGTTGGGAGTGTCTGCTCTGCAATAGGGATTATTCAGAAGAACCCTATGCAGAGGCAGAGGTAAAAAGTAAAAAGGGCGAATCCTATTCTGGATTCGTCTGTAAGGAATGTTTTTTGAAAGGATTACATAGCTATGGACAGCGAAATTGAGAAGGGACTTTGACAGAAAAAATGGAAATGAAATATCCAAACAGTATAGCAGAGAGGACAGATTTGCTTATAGCGAGAATTAATGCTATAGGCATATTTGACCTCAAGATTCGTAAGACGCACATAGACACTATCCAGTTGAGAGTGGGGAGGGTGGTGATATACTGCCCTTTTATTGATACTTATTTCAATGAAGATGATGAGCGGATATACTTTGAAAGTTGCGATGGTGGGAACGTAACCATTAATAAAAAACGCAAAACCATTGAGGTGAATATACGATAATGCACATATGAGCATTAACCAACGACAATATATGATACTCACCTGTTATTGACGGAGGGAGGGGGGGATAATGGATTTCATTATACCGTTCATAATAGCATCAGCAATAATCCTTGTGTGTTGGTTCATAACCTTCATAGTCTTTGGGTGGAGGAAGTTGAAGGAATATATCGACAGGAAGATTGATGAAATAAATTAACTTAGAATGATAAAGGAAACAATCCTGAGTATGGTTGGCAAAGACCTTTCGGAGAGAGGGGATTATTCGTATAGGGTAGTCCGAGAGAGAAAGACAGGGAGGATAGAACTAATTGAGATTAGGAGGGTGTTGTAGTTCAATTATCAGGTGATATGGAACATTGGGAAGCATTACATGGATTCAGAACGAGAGTAGAAATTGGCGGTTTGTCTATAGACACAGTTATAGCAAAGCACCCTAACATAGAAAAACAAGGAAAGCGAGTTGGTTGTTTGTCTGTAGAGGTCTTTTATCGGGAGTGGATTCCCTTTTATTCAGAATTCATGGTATTGTAAGGTGAGTAATTAAGATGAAAAAGATGAAAAAGGATAAACTTAGGATATACGAAGATCGTAGTGCTTCTTTGTTTACTACTCATGGGTTAAGCAGGCGATATGAATATCATGAATGGGATAGGGGCTATCGCCACTTTATTTTAACTTGTATGCCCTTTTGTCCTATGGGCTTTGATAGACGGTTTAATCCGTCAAGACTTTACATGGATGTGGAGTTGGGGTAAGGGGACTTAGACCACACTTAAGTTAAAATGGGAAAGAAGAAGACGATGGAAGGTAGTTTGCTTAACGTCATAAAGGAAAGTGCAAAAGATTCTCCTGAGATAACGTTCAGGGGCAAGATTACACTACGGTTAAGACCGTCAGATGCTGATGCTATAAAACTGCTTGAAGAATTTGGAGATACGACAATAGGTGAGTTCAGGGAGAGTATAGTTGATGCTCTATGTTATCTACAAACAAAGTCTATATCTGAACTGGGTCTATCCGAGCAGTATAAGAGAGGGGTAGAGTTAGTTGAAAGATACACCAAGAAGGAACAGGGCGAGGTCAAAGAAATACTGTTGGATGCTTTGTTTTATCTGCATATGATTCAGAGTTTGAGGTTTGATAAGGATGAAAACAAAGAAAGAAATCACGGAAAGAATTAGAGAGCTAAATCAAGAATTGGCAGAGTATGATGACGTGAAGTGGAGGAAGGTTGGAGTTTGCACTATGTTAAGAATTTTCAGATTAGAAAACAGATTAGAAGAATTGAAATGGGTGATTAAGGATGGATAAAGAAAAGGAATACAAGAAGATGAGGGAAGCTGAACAAAGAGAAGCTGAACGGGAACAAAGGATAAAAGCATTACTGAACTCTTTTGTTGCATTATCAAATACAGGAGAGGAAGAGTTAGCTCAACAGATAGAACAAAAATTGTTGAAAGAGGTAAGATTTGTTGAGAAAAAGGATTGGATGAATCACACATTTTGCTCGGATTTCCCAATTGTAGATAAAAAATCAGTAGTTTTCTGTTGTCCTCCTTCAAAAAAATGCATATACAGGTATCTGGTTCTTAAAAAATTGGGTCTGAATCATGGGGATTATAAGAAATTAAAAACGGAATTGGCAAAGACGTTAATTAAAAATCTTAAAAAAAACTTGGCAGGATAATGCGATGGAATACACGGATAGGGGTAGATATTATGCCCTCAAGAGAGGTAAATGCCATTCGATAATAACATTGAGCAGAGGGCTAACACAGGTGTTGATGGAGAAGGGAGGGTTCAGAAACAAGGATAATCTTGTGGCGACATACAATGACAGGACAGGGGAGATTATCCTTAAAAAATCTTTAAGATGAAAGGATTTATGCTATGCGAAGAAACTAAGGATTTGCGAATGTTAGACAGTAGAGAATATGTCGCAGAATTTAAATTTGATGGGGTTAGAACTGGGTTTTCAAATACCGACAGGACATTGCTCTACAACAGGGATGGGGTCTTACTTAACGACAGGATACCAGAAGTATTGTCTGCTCTCCAGAAGATTGAAGATAAAGTTGTTCTTGATGGAGAGTTGGTTTATGGCGATGATTTTGACGTGGTTTTGAGGCGGGTTCATAGCAGAAACAGAAGCAAAATCAGGATGTTCTCTAAAACAATCCCATTAACCTACATGGTCTTTGATATTCTCTATTTCAACGGAGATGTCTCTAAACTACCGTTCATGGAGAGAAAAGCAATTTTGAAGAAGCTATGCGAGAAGTTAAAGGATAAACGGGTATGTTACGTTAAACACACAGGAAACAAGAAAGTTCTTTGGGGGAATGTGGTCAAATCCGATAAAGAGGGAATTATCTTGAAAAAGGTAGATGGTTCTTACGTTGTTGGCAGGTCTCACTGCTGTTTGAAATTAAAGAACTTCAAGGAAGCAGTAATTAGATTCAGCGAATATGAGCGTTCAGATGGTGGTATTGTTCTAATCAAAGACGGGGTTAGGGTGGCGTGCAATGGACAACAACACATCAAGGTGAAGAGCGAGATAGACACTAACGGTTGTGTTGATGTGGAAGTTCAATATCTCTTCAAGACGAAGAAGGGAAAGTTAAGACAAGCAACATTCAAAAGAGCAATGTTATAATCACGTGGGCATAACACATTAGACGAGAATAAATAATCAGATGTGCATTAACGGGGAAGAAAGAGAATGGTTAAAGGGTATGTTGATGAATATCGTGATGGGAAGAAGAAAAGACCTTTATTAAGGTATACGGGAGGAAGGAGAATGAGGATGGATAAATCGATGAAGTTGCTTATAGTACAGACAATGCTGGAGATGAAACTCGTAGATACGGAAGGTAAAAAGGGGAGAATGCCAAATAATAAGATTAAAGAATTGGCTGAAAAGACAGTACAAGGGAATGTAGGGAGTTTACAGACGGTAATCTCCAAGTGGAATAGAAGTGGAGAATTAAAGCAGTTAGTTGAAGAAATAATCGCAAAGGGTGGGTTTAGAGAGATAAAGAAGAGGGTGAGTTGGAGTAAGTTAGATGAGGAGATAGCGAACTCTGTCAAGAAACTTGATAAAAAAGGTAAGTCAAGGAAGGAGACCTATAGAATACTGGGTGATAAATTTGGGACATCGCCAAGTTCAATACGGGTTAGGATATCAAAACTGATGAAGAGGGGGTTAGTAAAAAGGAAGATGTCGCCACCACAAAAGAAAGAGCCAGAAGAGAAGGAGGGGGGTGGAAACTTGACAGAATTTGCTGTTAGCCTGTTGAAAGGATATAAGTTGAAGATTGAGATTCAACTCGAAGAGAAGTAGAATGCACAGGTGAGCATTAATTTCAAGCAGCTTACGAGATTTTATGAACAGGCGAGTATCGAGATGAGTATCTGATGATTAATACGCAAGAAATGAACCCAGTTTTCCTTTATAAAGGATAAATACCTATAATACTATAAATTGAGATAGGATTTCTCATATTAATGGAAAATGGAGATAAAGATACCGTTCAGGAAAGAGTTTGAAGATGATATGAATCTGGGTATAAAAACAGTTACATCAAGAACCAAGAGATATGGGGTGGCAGGGGACACATTTAAAGCATTTGGGTCTAAATTCCTGATAAAGTATGTGGTGAAGCTACCATTGTGGATGGTGGCACAGTATCTACATAGAGCGGAGGGGTTTATGAGTTCAGATGGGTTTATTTTCTGCTGGAAACAAATCTATCCAAGAGAAGGATACGACCCAACTCAGGTAGTATACGTTCACTTTTTCATGAGGCTTAAGAAATGAAAAAGGTAAAAATTGATGAATTAGATATAGATATAATCAAGCACCTACAACAGGATGCGAGAGTAAGTCTCAGGGAACTTGGCAAGAGGCTCAATACACCACATACCACAGTGTTTACACGGGTGGAGCGGTTGGTTCTCTTGGGGGTAATAAAGAAGTTCTCGGCGATTCTTCACCCTCCTGAATTAGGACTACAGATTGGAATTATCTTGGTTGATGCTCATCCATCACACTCAAAGGGAATTGCAGGGAGATTATCTGAATTCGAGGAAGTTAGGAACGTATTTAGAACCTTTGACGGGAAGATAATAGCTGAGGTTGTTGTTTCGGGAGGGCATGAGGGGTTTGAGGACTTCTTAACTAAGGCGAGTACCAGCTACACCTATGATATTTGCATAAGGTCATATCCGATATATGAGGTCGTAAAGTTTGACAACACAATATCCGAATCAGGATTGGAGGCGATAAAGAAGAAATAGGAGAGATATGATGGCTAATAGATATAACAGGCAACAAAGGATGAATTATTTAAGACGTGTGGGCTATTCTAAAGAGCATGTCCTTAGAATTGTAAAGATTAAATTTTCAAGATAAATGAGGTGATATAAGTGGCAGAAATAAGTTTTGCTTCGGTGGAGCGGTTGATAAAATTCGGGGGAACTCAGAGAGTGAGCAATTCAGCAGTATTGGAACTGCGGGACTATCTCGAAAAGGAGGCACTTCGGATTAGCAGGAAGGCACAAAAACTATCGAAATATGCTGGAAGGAAAACCGTAACCGATACGGATGTAAGGATGTCGATTAGTACGGATGAATAATTTGGAAGAGCATTAAAAATGAAAACAAGATGTCCGAACTGCGGAAAGGAGACATACGGTGTTAGGCATATTTTTCCAAGCTGTGAGGAGATTCGCTGTCATCACTGTAACGCAGTGATGAAAGTGATCCATCACCCTATGAAATCGTGGAAACCATCACGTTTTTGATGAAGATGACAACGAAGAGTAGGGATATGGTTGACCCCGTTGATATCCTCAACGTCATTGACAGGAAGATAATAGAGGTCTATGTACGTGCACAGAAGAGGGGAGACAAGGATGATTTGGCGTGGGTGAAGGGAGATTTACGGGCAACCGTCTTAACACTCATTGACCTCGAAACGATAGAGGCATATTTGAAAACAAGAGATAACACTCCTCCAGCTTCAGGAAGGGGAAGGTATAAAACCTTTGGCTCACTCCGTGAGCTGGAAGCGTGGTTGAAGGATAGGGGTAGATTAAGGAAGGAATATCCAGAGGATAAATACCGACTAACGGCAGATGTAACGAATCTGTGTGTTATTATCCGAGCAGTGGAGGATAAAACAAGGGGGGATGCGTATTTAAAACTCGTGGGCGTATAAAACAATGATAATCATATGCCTACTAGGGCGATCTATGCAGAGAACATATGATGATAATGATGATAAAAGAGGTAAAAATGACTAATTTCGACAGATTTAAGGGTATGACCTTTGAACAGGTCTATAATGAGTTGGTAGAAGCTGAAAAACTGAAGGAGAACTACAAAGGACAGGAAGATGTAATACGGCGACTTAGACAGGGGATAGTGAAGGTAGAGGAAAAACAAGGGGAGTATAGGGAAGAGATAGCAATGTTGAAAAATACATTGGTTAAGGTCAGGGAGACGATTGACGACTTAGTGAGATTTGGTGTGGTGTTGGATGTACAAAAAGATGCGGAAAAGAAAACCGAAGAGGAAAAGGAAGGAGGTTAGAATGGAGGAAGAATTGTTACATGCACGGATTGACACGAAGGTCTTTAAACAGAGGTTTTCCCCTGTCATACGGGTTATGATGATGAGGGAATATAGTACCCCACTCGAATCTTTTCATCTTTCTTTTGACAGTGGGGGAATGCATGTCAGAGAGCTTGGTGCTTCGCAGATAGCACTAATCTCCATGCAGATACAAAAGGGTGAATTTGAAGAGTACAACTGTGGTAAGTTAGCGAGTAGTGTTAAGGTGGATTGCTCTCCATTTAAAACTGCACTCTATCTCGTGGACTCGGATGTTTTCACACTGCGTGTAGTCAAGAATACAATAGAGAAAGACACAGTCTTTGAGATGATCTTTGAATTCGATGGAGGAGTTGCACAGTTTGCTATTGAGAAGGAGGAATATGTTCCACCGAAAATTCCAGATATTAGATATAAAGCCAAAGTTGAACCAGCAATTGCCGAAATAAACCCTGAAAGATTCGCTAAAGCAATAAATAAACTCAGAAAGGTCGGGGGCTCTTTGTCAATAAATATAGGCAAAAATGAATCATATCTCTGTGTGTCGGATGATGAGTTAAATGCTAAACTGCCATTTTCACGGGTTGGCACAGTATCGAAGGTATCGGGGGATGTACGATCTGTGTTCTCAATAAAATATCTCAAGGAGGTGTTCTCTCCCGAATTAAGGCGGATAAGGTCTGCTACTATCCATGTGGGGGAGCAATGCCCTATTCTGATAGAATTTCCAACAGAACACAATAAGATAAGAGGTAAAATACAATACTGGGTAGCTCCAAGAGTGGAGACCCATTAAAAAAATGAGTAAGCTGAAATATCGACTACTAATGGTTCGGGATGATGATGAAAAAACACCAAAATACGACCAATGCCTTGTTGGAGATTTTAGAAACGAGGAGGATTTAATCAGGTGGGCGACAGAGAATAAAGGAGGATTGAATGATAGAGGAGATGTAGAGCTTGCGGTTAGGCACACGGATGGCTTCCGTCAGTTAAAAACAAAACTAAGGGGGTTATATAGGGCGATGCCTTTCCGTAAGGTAACACGGTATGTCCAGATACCTTTCAACGATTTTGCATGTGAGGGTAAGATAACAGTTGCTTTTTCAGAGGAGATACCTAAAGAGGTACAGGATAATTGGTTCGGAGACATACCATAAACCGTATTATACTTTAGAGACGGTAGTTGGTTCAAGACAATCCCTTACTGCCCATTTTAAAACGGATGAGGAGATGATTGATGCGGTCTGTCATTTAATCCTCGCTTTGATTAATGCGGAGATGCTTGTGGCGGGCAGAGAATTAAAATGAACGAATCGCAAAAGAAGGCAATTATTGACTTAGATGTTATTGCTGGATATTTACGGGGAGGAGTTAACCTGAGTAGAACAGACACGAACATGTTAGCGAAAGCATTATACGAAAGCATGGAGAAAATTGACGGGGTGAGTAGGTTTTGAAAACACGAAATATGTTCGTGGTGCAATAATTATGTTGAAGAGGTCAAAGAAGAAGGAGGTGAGCATACCTCAACCAGATGATTAAAATGGATGTCAATCAGATTATCGATAGAACATGGGGGTTGGAGACTGAAAATGGCTTACGATGAAGAACTGAATGATGTTCCCTGTACATTTGATCCTATGAAATCTGACTTAAAAGAAGTATTTAAGGATGATATTGCGAGGGCTATTTGGATGGCTTATCGATTTTGGCATATCTGTTCTGGAGAAATGTTGAAGGGGTTGCGAGAGGGTTCATTGAAGATTGCGAGAAAGATTAGAAAAAACCCAGACATCTTGAAAAAACCGATAGATGAGATAGGGTATTGGATTGCAAGAGAGATATGTTGTTATGATTCATTTGCGTTTAACGCATTCACCAGCACCATGTACGAACCTAAAGCAGAATGTGAAGAATTTGCCGAATTCATATTGCCTTACTTGAAGGGAGAGAAAATAGCTACCTTCAAGATTAAATCACATGAGGGAGATAAAAGAGGATAAGCGACATGTGTGTTTAACCCATAAGGAGGTTAGTGAATTAAGTTTCGTGCTGAACAGGTGCGTACACAAGTAAGGGGGATAGTCTAATCATACGAAAAGCAAGAAAGCATATGATGATTAAAAATGGGGGTGTACAATGGCGTGGACACATAGTGGGATAATTGTTGAAAAGAAGGATGGGGACTATTATGTTTTTGCATCAGAAAAATTTGAACTTGAAGAATATGCAGATGAGCAGGGGAAGCTACAAGATAGGTGGTTGAAAGACGCAAACCGTGATTTGAAAGAGGATGGGTTGTATCAAGTTGGGATTGGTTACGGAAATGGTGAGTTAGGGTGGTATGGAGCTATCAAGTATTTAGGTAAAGCAGAATGGGGAGAGGAACATTAAGTATGCAGGTAGGAGAAGGGATTAATGGCATTATCAGGGATGCGTTTTGGTTTGAGGGTAGACTTGAGTGGGCACAGGACACTCTCGATTGCTTTGAAGGCATAACACAAGAGCAGAAGAATGCTATTTTGAATGGTGAGGGGTATCTAAAACCAATAGAAGGAGGTAGAATGGAATTGGTTATGCAGATAGATAGGGACTTCAAGACAAAATTGAGGGGGCATCAGTTGTTTATAGGAGAGCAAATCCAGAGAATTATGAAGGAGGTAAAACAGGATAGAGCGAAAATCCGTCAATTGGAGAATAATCTGCGTGAATTTGGAGACAGGTTTGATAAAGAACAAAAGAAGTCGATTAATCGTCTTAGGGGGTATGTTGTGGAGGGAATGCAAAAACTTGAGTCAATTAAGCAGATTAGGGAGTGGTATGTTGAATTAAATCCTACAGATACATTGCCAGAACTGCGAGAATTAGAAATAGAGAAAACAGTAAACTTGGCAGGATACAGTGTTCCAGAGGATTTGTTGGATGAATACACGAATCATGTCGTGAAGAGATTGCGTGGGTCGATGAGAATGGTTGCATTTGGTTTACCTGCAATAGACGACCCACTTAAAGTTATGGAATTGGAGCAAAGAAGGCGGGAATTACATGGACTGATTTTGCATTCTGTTGGATTGAAAAGGAAGGGTGAGGGTTACTTTAAATTTGATAAGGCACTACAAAAATATTTAGAAGAACATGGTGCAGGATTAGAGTGTCTACCTCATGGTTCAGAGAATGGATGAAAAGGAAGAGGCACTTGACCTGCTCGATAAAATTCAGGACAACGCATATGAGAAATATCCAGACGAAGAACCAGACGGGGACATTACATACTGCCACTCAATTACATGCGAGCAATTTTAGATTTGGAGGGAAAATGATTCTTCGTGCCTGAAAAGGAACTTGAACCTCAACAATTATACTAAAATGAAGTTAAAGGAGATAAAGGACAGATTAGTGGGGTGAGGTAAATGTCTGATAAAATTTATGTAGTCGTTGGGGAAGGCAATATCTGGTATAGTTATGATAGGTATGGGGAGGATGTTCCCATTGAAGCAGTTATTGAAGACGTAAAGAAGAAACTGGTAGAGAGTTATGGTACGGAAATTATGGAGAAGGAGCTTTGGCTGATGGAAATCAAGGAGGAACACAGGTTAAAATGACAAAGAAGCAGAAAAAGGAGCTTTTGAAAATTGTGGAGGAGACCGCAAAAAATGTTATGGAAAAACAGGGCAAACATATGCCCCAGATAATCTTTGAAACGAGAGAGGGTACGCTGGAGTTTATGTTGCTGAATATCCCTGATGAGGGGATAAAACACATGGTGTTAAAAGGTCTCCGCAAGAAGGTTCAGATAGAGAAGATACCCCGCTATTTTGTAATCATGGAGGCGTGGATTAATCTAAATCCGTTTATCCTGCCTCGAAATGACCCCAATAGGCGTGAAGCTATCTTCATCACAGAGTATAACGAGGATCTGACGGGGAAGTCGGTATTTCTTCCATTTCACTGGGAAGAGGATAAACTTGTGTGGGAAAATCGACAGGTCTCTGATGTTGTTGCACCGTCCCCTTGGAATTTCTATCGGGAAGATGTTTTAGAAGAAACTATAGAGAAATATAAGAGGGATAACATTGATAAGTTCTTTTTAGAGCTTCCGTCTGAGCTGTTAGATAGAGGGATAAAGCACGTAGTTGAAGAAGCTAAGAGGAGAGGCGTACACCTCACGGAGGATGAGCTCAGGAAGATGTTGACGGAAGCAAAGGAGTCAGGTAAGTTAAGGGGGATACTACAGAAAGCATACAAAAAATTCCAGAAAGATGAGATAGAAGCTTTGAAGATTAATGTTCATATGATGATAATCTGGGGAACATAAGTTAATATGCTGGTGATGATTAGACGGTAAAAATGGAAAAAGTCGTTAAAACCTTTAGCTCACTTGGTGAGTTGGAGGTGTGGGTGAGGGACACTCGGAACAGGGATAAGTTGGTGAGGGAGTACCCGAAGGATAAGTACATGATAATGGTAGATGTGATGAATCTGCGGGTTATTGTCAGACCTGTGGATAAAGCGATGGATAATGTCCTCGAAGAGATGAAGAACTCTTTTCCGTTCAAGAATGATTTTGATGAAGCGGATATGAATCTGCTTATGGTATCGGTTATTGGCTTGGGGAACTCGCTGAATAATATGAAGCAGAAGGATGAATTAAAGAGCGTTAAATCATTGTACATAATTCTTGAGAATTTGCTATGCAAAATTTATGGGTCTAACGCACCATTAATCATGAACAACTTCCACAATCAGTTCATGCAGAATCACATGGGGATTGACGTGGAGGGTATGTTGAAGGAAGCAAAAAAAAAGATTGAAGAATTTGAAAAGACACAGAAAAGAGAGGTTAAGCAAGCATATAGGTGAACTACCCCCTATTGAAATAGGTGGCTTCCCTGCTCGGAAGCAGGGTTAAGGGCTGGCTCACAGACAGCCCCAGTAACGATGGTAAGATACATCTGGATTAACGGGGTAAGGCAATATTATATCTGTAAAGGTTGCGGGAAAGAGTTCTTGAAGCATTTAGAACGACCCCATCAAGAATATTGCGGTAGATGCTTGAATAAGCTGTTAGAATCAAGCGATAAGCTTAAGCTCAACGAATTGCTTAAAAAAGAATTTGGATAAGACTGCCCAATTAACTCATAATGTGGTCTAAGTCCCCTTCCAAATCTTTGATTTGGTGGGGGATACAGACCACACGAAGTTCATAAACTGTCTCAAGGGGGTAACAGCACGCTATGTACTAAAGGAATTTCCAGAAGTGAGAAAGCGGATGAAAGACAATCACCTGTGGAGTCCAAGCTACTGCCTCATAACAACGGGACAGGTAACATTAGACCAGCTAAAAAAGTATGTGGAAAACCAAGGAAGATGAACCTAAACTACAAATTCAGGCTCTACCCGAGCAAGGCTCAAGAACTTGAGATGCTGGAAATACTGGAGGGGTGCAGGTGGCTCTACAACCACTTTTTAGGAAAGTGGCAGGGCAAGGAGAAGATTCCCTCCCGCTTTGAGTTGCAGGCAGAGATTCCGAAACTTGCGAAGGAACATTCCAACATAGCCAACATCCACTCCAAGACGAGGCAGTACATCCTCGTGCAACTCTACAGCAACCTCAGAGCCCTTGGCAGGCTCAAGAAGAACGGCAGAAAAGTCGGCAAGCTCAGGTTCAAGAAGTACGGCAGGTTCAAGACCTTTGTCTACAACCAGACGGGCTTCAAGCTGATAGAAACGGATACACGACTGAAAAAACTTCACCTGAGCAAGATTGGGGACATCCCAATCAAACTGCACAGGAAAATCAAAGGGAATATAAAGCAGGTCTATACCAAGAGAACGCCGTCTGGAAGGTGGTTTGCTATCTTCTCTGTAGAAACTGAGTCTGAAAGCCTGGATAAAACAGGCAAAGCGGTAGGATTAGACCTGAACATAGAGAACTATCTGACAGATTCAAACGGGGAGAGGGTAGAGCACCCACATCACCTGCTAAAACTCCAGAAAAAACTCAAAAGAGAGCAGAGGAAGTTGGCAAAGAAGGAGAAAGGCTCTATGAACAAGCTAAAACAAAGATTCATGGTTGCGAAAGTTCACGAGGAAGTAACCGATAAGCGACTGGACTTTCTACATAAACTAAGCAGAGACTACATAGAAAACTATGATTTGATAGCGGTAGAGGATTTATCAGTGAAGGAGATGATGGAATCCTCTTACAACGCTAAAAACACGGCAGACTCATCATGGTCATCCTTCATTCAGATGCTGTCCTACAAGGCGGAAGGGGCTGGTAGAACGGTGGTGAAGGTAGACCCAAAAAATACATCACAGATATGCAGCAGATGCGATCAGTATGTCTATAAGCCAATCTGGATAAGAGAACATAGCTGTCCCACGTGTGGACTGGTAATGGACAGAGACCACAATGCTGCTATAAACATACTGAATAAGGCTCTTTTAGAGGTAGGGTCGGTGCGACCCGAACTAACGCCTGTGGAGATGAGACCTCTACTTCACCCGATGGGTGGGGCAAGTCCCGTCGCTGAAGCAGGAAGCTCCTTCCAAAAACTATGAAAGTTTTTGGTAGGGGTAGTTCACAACTAAAGAAAAGGGCGGTGGGGAGAACTTCTCCCCTTGTTCTGAGATGTTGCTAGATGCTTGAATAAGCTGACTTATCCAGCCAGCTCTTTAGCGATACACTCGTTGTACTCGCTGATACCCCAAACCGTACCATGCTTGTACTTGCTCTTAGCCTTGCACTTGCCTACGGCACCCTCAAACGCCAGATTCCGCTTGATAACTGCCTCAGGTCTTGCAGAAGGCTTATCAGTCCACGCTACTGCTCTGGCTGGGAAGAACTTCCCACCAGACTCCTTTATCACAACTTTCTGTCCTAAAATAAATCCTCGCATAGCCATTTTGTTTTCCTCGGTGGTTTAATGTGTATAATAAATTAGGTGTTATAGTATATAAGCTTATTAGTTACGCCTCGTATCACTTTTTTACTCCAGACACAGCAGTTCCTTCCTGCTCTCTGGTATGAAGAGGATGGTTAGTGTGCTATTCAACGCTAAATAAAGCATAATTACAAACAGCAGTAACAGTATCAGACCCAGCGAATGGGACAATAGTAGATACACCGATGCTGTATACCCTATCGAGGCGTTTATGTTGTTGCTCATGTGCACCCCTATCGCAAAGGCAGGGATGAAATCTACAGCAGTCAGTAACCCTATTTTTAAGTCAGCCCAGTATAACAGGATTTGCAATGACCTGAATGCGATTGCTGAGAGTGCGAATATCGTAAACATTTTTACGCCTACGTGGAAGTTTGCGAATGTCAGTGCAGTTATCCCCATTACTACAAGAATCCTGAGTTTTACGCCCATGTTCAGTTTTAATTCTTCATTCGTCCTGTTGAGGATAACCATCAGTAAAGCGGGCATAGCCAGCAAAAACCAGTTTTCCTCAACGAATGGTGCGACTATTGCGGTGAGGAACCAGTCCCAGAACGGGGGCAACTTATGGTTCACCACCTCCAGCAGTACGGAATTTCCAAGTGATACTTCCTGCGAACTCTTTGATAAAAGCATCCAGCCGAAGAATCCTACCATGAAGAATAATGCGGATTGGTTTAGTGTTTTCCCCATGGGTATTGAGAATTCCGAGGATAGTTGGCTTGTATGTATCCCCTGAATTACGAACAGAGATATCAACAGCAGGACTATGAACACGAACGCTGTTCCGAATATCTGCAAGCTGTTCGCATGAAGCCCCATAACTGTGATGTAGGATAATCCTGTCAGGACTATGAGGGTAAATATCAACCACAATACAGATGCCTGCGGATGTATCCTTACGGTCTTTTCGTTCATTTTTTGAGTTCAAGTAGCGTATTACATGTTCCCTCATCCCGTCCAGAAGCAATGCACTTAGAGATGAATTCGGGTTTAGATATTTTTTTCCACATGCTATGCGGATATGTAGGAAATGGGGACGGTAAGCGAACATGTGCAGGATACTCCTTAATGGGGAATATTTCCTTTAGGCAAATGTCAATATACGTACGGGGTGGGGCTTCAAGCTCCTTGCTAACATCTTCAATGCCTGTGGCAAGATAGATATCGCCTTTTTTAACAATAAATTCAAGAGCATCAGCAGATATGTCCTTTGTTTCAGTAAGTTCAAGGATATCCCCCACCCTTATATTCTGTGTCTCTTTAGTCATTTTTGAATAGGTCGATGTGTATATCGCTAAGTGTTTCACCGAACTTGCTGAATTTTATTCCTTCCCCGACAAGGACTTCATATAGGGGTTCCTTAGAGAGCTCTATCTTTTTAAATTCAAGCGGAATCAGTACAGACATAATGTCCGCTCCTGTCTTATTGTTTTTCACGAACAACGTCATAGGCTCTTGTGGAACACCACTTAGCTCGATATCCACATTGATATTGTCTTTTAGTTTACATTTTCGTATACTGTAACCAAAAATTGGGTGCTTCTCTTCGGAATATGCCCCACCCAATGCAGTACATAGTCCCTCAACGCTTTTGATTTCTTCGTTAGTCATTTTAATCAAAAGAATGGAACGTGTTTCTCCCTCTCCTCTTTTTTGACGCACACATCCTCAACAAGGGTGAATCCTGTTTTATCTATCTTCAATCTCTTAAACCGAGTCCCGTGTTCGGGTCGGTAATCGATATCAGAGCCCTTTACCCTCCTCCGTATTATATTATTCAATGGCTCAAATTCTATGACATCCTCATCCTTGTGGCATGAGAAGTTACCCACACCCCAGACCCCTGTACGAACTGTCCCGCCATTAGCTATACACGCTTGTTCAAAATCATTTACTTCTTTAGAATAGTTCTCTTCAATGAACTTCCGCACCCATTCCTCGTGTTCATCTTTCATTCAAACCACTCCCCCATATATGAATAGCGTAATGTAGAATATCGTTCTAAGTTATCTAAGAAAAGCGAGCCAATCCTCTCTTTCTCTTGCTCGGATAATCGTTCATCAACCTCTATCATAGGTATTATCGCTTCCATGTGTGTGTTGTATATGTTTCCGTCAACTGCTTTTGCAATGGGGAATCTGTGGGCTTTGTTAGTTATGGCGTAAGGTACAAAGTGCCTATCCTGTGGAGTTACAGCAGGGTAGTCTCTCCCAATAACTACCCTAAAGGTCTTTCTAATCAACCTCACCCGCCCCTTCTTTGGAATACATAGTCCCAATACCTCATCTCGTGGCTCACATCTGTCTATCTCGACCATTTTTCACCATCCATTTTTTGAATAGAACTTACTCTAAATCTTTTAATCTCATACCCCTGAGGGTATACTCTATGTCGTTTATTGCCCATGTAAAGGAGACAGTAGCAAGCTCTCCTTTTTCTGATGATAATAACAAATTGTCTATGACCATCCGAATAACCCCTTTATCATGTTAATCAAGGAATCTAAAAGTGTTTCAGTAGGCGGTGGTGTCGGAACTGTCGGTGTCGGTTCAGCCAATGTCGGGACTGTTACAGGCAGGGGGTAACATCCTTTCTGCTTATCCCACGCCCAACCTTTCTGGCACTCGCAGGTAAATCCCTTTTTTGAATTATCCCATTTCCAGTTGCCGTATTTCTCGTGGCACAAGTCCCACGGGGCTATATCCTCCCTGCCACAACCAGTGCTCCATCCATAGTATCTCTGACCACTTGGACATTTGCATCCTTCATCCGTCACCCATCTACCTCCGTCTGCAAGACACCTCGCTCTCATCTCGTTCTGGCTTATCGAGTATGAAAATGCAAATACATTTCCAACCAGTAACAATCCCGTTAAGATTATTAATGTTTTTTTCATTTTTTGAGCACCCTTTGTTATAGTCTTTTTCTCAACTCAAAACCAAGGGGCTTTTTTGTTCTCGCTCTTTCTTCCATCCCAATATCCTCCAACTCCTTTTCATCGTAGGTCTCAAGCCGTTGGTTAATCGCCTCCTTAACCTCAGAAGGAAGCTTATCGAAGGAAATCTGGTTACCGATAGCAGGATTATCCTCGATTATAACATCCGTTCCCACGTTCCCAGCAAACTGATTAAATCCCTCAGGGTGAAGTGGGTTTGTACTCATACCAAACGCATCAGAACCAATGACAACAGTAAACCTGTCTACAACTACATCGCCAGCATCAAACACCCTGATGCTACGTTTAGGAATGCATACCCCTTTCACATCCAGCTCATCAACTTTGCATTTCATTTTTTTAGTGTATGTAAAATGTGTGTGTGGCACGTAGAAACTCAGAGAATTTTGGCATTTCACGTCTGAACAACGGCTCGATAATCTTGTGATATTCTGACTTTAATGAATCATTTGCATTATTTATCTTCTCCATTGCCTGGATGAGTTGCTCTTTTTCCTCTTTGCTCAGAGGGACATAGTCCCTAACATTTGTTAGGTGCTCCTCTACTTTACTTACGTTGCATACTGCGTCCCATAAGTGTCCTTCTGCCCGTAATAGGGACTCTCTCCCGATGGTTTCCTTATACCCTTGTTTGCTCATACAAATTCCCTTATACATTACTTCGTCTGGTTTACATTTGACCATTTTTTTGTTCTCGCTCTTTTTCCATCTTGTAGCGTAGGTAGAATTTATCGAAATCATCGAGGTGGAACTTGAAGCCCAACCCTTCTTTTTTGTTCAAGGCATCGAATGCTTGTATATATATCAGCTTTGACTTATCACTGATATCGCTCTTCATTATCTCGTTGTACGAGTCTATGAGTGCTTCCTTCCTTTTAGTTTCGATTAATTTGAATGGTTCTTTGTGTTTTGATACGCATATTCCTGCCACTTCCACTTCATCTAATCCGCATTTGACCATTTTTAATGTTTAGGAGGGGAATAACGACATGGTGTACTTTACAAATTCTTTTTCGCCCTTGGGATAATCTTTCTTCAATGCTTTTTCGTCCTCATAAATGGCTGCATTTACTAAGTCCAGACCGTAGTGGTTTGTTACTATGTATTTCTTCTCATCTATCCGATATGCATTGAATGTCTTCGTCTTGAGCCCAGCTATACCGTCTGGTTTGAGTAGATTCGTTCCGATGTGCACACTAAACTCTACTAAATCGTTAGCAATCTCTGGAGTTACTATACATGTGCCTTCTCGCTCTAATTTACCACCCAATTTTTTACAGTATTCACCGAATGATTCTGTTGTCATAAAATCACATCACCCCACATCACATCTTATCCCGCAGGCTCCCAGACTTTCGCCTCTGGCGGGATGACCTTGCATTTTACGATTTCTATATCTTCATCGGGAAACCCTCTCTTCTTCAATTCCTTGGTAACGAATTCCAGAGGCATTTCCTCTTTTGAGTACATGTAAGGTTTGCCTCGAACTTCAAGGCAGAATCCCTCCCCCGTGTAATTGAAGAGCTCCTGAAATTTAAGTTCTTTTGGTTTTTCCATCCTCAGCAACCAGCCTATTGTAGCGAATGACGAAGGCGAAGCACCTTCTTTTGATGGTGAATTGAGCCTGAATTCAGTTACAAGCCAACTACATTAGTGGTTGGTAGTTGACTTTGATTTTAGGACAACTGCCCTTGGTGGGTATCTCTCGTGGAATATCGGAGCTATTAATGATTCCTCTACCTGCTTCTTAGTCCCGAATTTTTTAATCAGCCACACATAATCCTTTTTTCTCTCCTTTATCTCGTCCACCAGCTCATGAGGGACATTTGTTAGCATTACTGAACCTACGGGGCTTTCTGGTTCCCCTCCCCAGCACGTTCCAAGTACGTCGAAAACCTTCAAATCCTCGGTAAGGTACGCATCGCCATACTTGGGAATGAAGTGCGGGATTCCACCCTCCACCGTTCTGCATCTATGAATGAAATCTGACAATGCCTTAGGTGAATACGGTTCTTTTTTTATTTCAGTCATTTTAATGCCTCAATCTAAAATTTTCGTAAGTATCTCACATGGCAAACGGTTGTGTCATCACGCTTGGAACAGGTTATGTGTCTTATACCCCCGCTTATCCTGCTAACCTTCGGTTTAACACTTAGATGAATCTTGTCGCTTTGAGGTTCTATCCGTACACCTGCACCCCTAAGACTGACATCTAAGTTCGGGCTTACAATTTCGTTCTTCTCTAAGTCTCTAACATGCCAGCCCATGTCATCGTGCCAAACAGTAATGAGTGTGCCCACCACCCCCTTCCGATGAATTTCCAATGGCATTTTGCACGAGCATTATTCTTTGAATATGAATAGACTCATTATTTCTCTTCTTACCCTTGCAGGCTCTTTGAAATTAGCAGTTAGGATTGTTACGTCTCCTGTTATAGCTTCTGTATCTGTAAATCCTGTGACATATGCTTTTTCAGGAGACTTTGTTACCCGAACATTCATTATTTGAGGAAGGGGCTCATTGGGAAATTCTTCAAAGTTGATAGTATAAATCTCATCCACCGTAATGACCTTTCCGCTTTTATCCTCAAATTTACAGGTAAATTTGTCCCCTTTCTTTGCAATACAGGATAAGCCAGTTACCCCTTTCCAGTCTTCAAAGTCAATTAAGGGCATTTAATATTTGCCTCCCTTCTTTAACCACGCTTCAACATTGTCAAGTTCCTCTAATCCCCTCTTTGCCCAAGTTTCCTCCATCTCCAAGGACTTTCTGCACGCAGAGATTACCTTCTTGTTCTCAGGGGTTAGGGTCATGTCTCCCATTCGGGGAAGAGACCGACAGAAGTGTGCTGGGGGTAAATAGCCTAAGTTGATGTGCCCCTTGCAGATATCCCACGACAAGTCCATCCCCCCGCCAGTTAAAGCAAGACCTTTCTCGCCTGTTTTGAGCTTTTCAATGAGGGTGACACTGCCTGCTTCGGTAAGTGCTTTCTTAATCTCATCGTCACTCAAGTGTTTATGTTCAAATTCAGGCAAGGGATAAAAATAATTCATCATCGGGGTGAATTCCTCGCTCTCAATCTCTTCATCTGTTTGAGCAAACGCAACATCCCAGTCCTCTAACCACTTCTTTTCAAAAAAGTCGTAAGTCTGCGGTTTAGCGTCCACCGCAGAAGCCCATAACCCTTCGAGATTATCGTCCTTAGCCATTTTCCTCATTAAAGAATAAGATGTAATAAGATAAAAAGTTAATAGTGTCTCTGTAATTCACTAATTGTGTTTTTAGGGATATTTACAAATAGTATTAAGAAAATGCCATACAAAATAACCTGTGGAACTCAGACATTCCATACTTTCGAGGAGAGTGAAGCAGCCGATATAGAACGGCTGTGTAAACAGAGAGGGCTGGAGGTAACTAAGGAAGAAATCAAAGAGATGCCCCCTGCTGAAAAATTTGAAGACGCCGAGTTGTTGGAAGACGTGTCCAGAGCAAACAAAATATGCATGGGCTTTGGTTTTGATAGTAGTGAGGCGAAGGCGGTTTGCATATCGGGGATACTCGTCAAGAGGGCAATAGAAGAAACGGGTTTATGAACATATGATAATCAGATTAACATATTCCATATCTGCCCAACATTTTTTGATGACTACTCACGCTGAATCTGCCCCTGTCAAATCTTGAGTTGTGTGCAAGTTCTGTCCCCTTCAGAATCTGCATTGCATACATCAACCCCGCTGAGGTATCAACCAGTTTTATTTTTATAGTAGGAATCCGCATGGCATCTCTCACCCTTTTCCGTTTTTTCGCAAATTATCATTCCATATATCCTCATTGAATGCCCACACGTTTCTGGGTCTTTTTTGCATTTTAATGGATTGAATTTGACCATAATCATCTGAGACTTATTACAACCGCTCCACCGAGGAATAGTACACATATGAGTATTATGACTGCGGAGATGCAGTATCCGTGCGTGTGAATCTCAAAAGGGGGACAGATTCTGCACTCTTCCCCTCCTTCCAATAATAAGTATATTGCACTGTCTGGGCTTATCTCTCCGTTTACTACTGCATCCAAAACCCCAGAGAGTTCCTGAGCACCCAGCCCCGTTGCTGGACAGCACTGCTCATTCCTGACTACTTCGTTTATCTCACAGCACTTTATTCCGTCAATGGCTCTGTGTTTTGGACAGCAACGCCACTCTGAGATTATGCCTACTGTTCCTGGGGGACAGCACATTCCATTCGAGACGATTGCCCAGGGCGGACAGCAGAGGTCGCCCATCAAAACCGTGCCTATCGGACAGCACATATCTCCTATTAGAACATAGCCTTCCTCACAGAAGGGTTCATGCACTTCCAACGAAGAGGCGGATATTATGAAATCGCTGAGATACAGGCTGGCTGGGACTGAGTTATATAGCACTACATGCTCACTTTCCTCCCAATCGAATAGGGGACATACACTCCTATCAGGTATCCCCTCACCAGCCACCCATGTGAATTTATTGTTGTTGATTGTCGCAGAACACATGTCCCCCCCACTTTTTAGTATAAAATCATGCCAAGTGTTAACAGGGGCTTCCATAATAATTCGTCTACCTGATACTTTATAACTACCTATCTGGTAGGTACATGTGCCCGCCCCACATTCGATAGAAATAACACAGTTTTTGAGTCCAATACAGGCATAGGTAGTTTCACTATCTATTAGAACACTCGTTCTTATGGTGTCCTCCGTTATTTCGAGGGGTGTGATAAGCATACCTTCTAATAAATGCAAATAATCCTTACCATCCGCCGACCCAGTGACGACATTAAATCCCCCAAGAGAGTATCCGCAAATATCATTCGCATTTTGAGTGAAATATGTGTGATAATTGCGTAAATCAATGAAGCGTGAGTTGGAGGGGATTGACGTTTTTAGACGCATTTCCTCTTCAGTCCACTGCAATTTTCCTGGATAATATTGAAAGTCGAGGTTTTCAATATACCCTGATTGTACATCGCCCCCAGCCCAAGCTCCCACTGTGGTGGTATATACACAACAAAATTCGGTTACTGTAGGTAGTTCTATGGATATGGACTCCAGTAGATTTGTCCTGAAATAGTCAGAATACACAAGGAGGGTATACTTGTTTGATTCTCTCATGAAAACAAGGAAGTATCTTGTGTTCATATCTAAATTATTTGTAAGATTACCCGTGCTACCCCCCCAGTCCCCCATACCAATCTGATAATGTTGGGGTTTGGAGGACTCCACAAATAACATAACGTCTGTATCGTTACGATATGAGAACCCGCCCTCAGAGGTGGATAGCAAGTAAATGAAATAATCAGAACCAGATGTGCCCTCAATCACATTCAGGTCAAATGCATGCATGAAATCCCTTGAAAACTGGGCACTGCCATAATTACAATATAGATATGACTCTATATCATCTCGTAGGTCTGTGTAAGTGGCACGCCTCTCTGTTTGGGATAATGAGTTAGTAGAATCTACCTCTGTCCATGTAGTGAAATCCACATAACCGAGGGGGCTGGCTAATGTTGTGGTGGTTGTTGTCGTTGTTGTTGTTGTCGTTGTTGTTGTTGTCGTTGTTGTTGAGGTAGGTGCACTAGAATATCCCACAAACGTACCCTCATAATTACCCGTAATCAGGTACCATGTTGAATCCATTTGAAACGTTGTGGGTTTAGCCCCCCCACTTGCTTCAGTATTCAAGCCAGAGACGATTCCTGAGTCGGATTGCCATGCACTGCCTGTCCAGTTATATCCTGAAAATGTTCCTGCCCACGAACCCGCAATTAGATACCATGTTGAGTCCCTATAGAACACCGCTGGTGCGGAGTGAGAACCGATATCGCCCAACCCAGTGACGATGCCTGTGTCGGATTGCCATGTACTGCCTGTCCAGTTATATCCATAGAAATTACCTAAGTATTCTCCCATGATTAGGTACTGCACGGTATCCTTAAGAAAAGAATTTACAATTGGATGGACATATGTGGTGGGTAAACCAGTGACGATGGTTGAGTCGGACTGCCATGTACTGCCTGTCCAGTTATATCCTGAGTGTGTTTTGTCAGAATGACTGACAATCAGATACCATGTTGTGCCCATTTGAAAAACTTCAGGTTTGGGTAAGTCATCAGCCTTGGTGTTTATCCCTGAGGTGATTCCTGAGTCGGACTGCCATGTACTGCCTGTCCAGTTATATCCTACTATCGCTGCATTTTCCCTGCCAGCGAGCAGATACCATGTACCGTTCATCTGGAATACAGTGGGGGCGGATAACGTTCCTATGTCGCTCAGACCAGAGACGATTCCTGCGTCGGATTGCCATGTATCAGCGGACGCATTCCCAATCAGAACCAGCAAGAGTAATAGTGTAACTTTTCTCATGGTGAACCTCCCACCCTGAGCCTTGCTCGGGTAGAGCCTGAATTTGTAGTTTAGGTTCATCTTCCTTTTTTTTGTATGGGCTGCTCTCATCCCACCCTTAAAAGGTGTGGGATTTCCCGCTCACGGTGTTAATCTATCACATGCATTCAATAAAAGAGCAATACTTATCGGTAGTGTGCCTGTTTACTTATCCGCTCCTCCAGTTTCTTGGCTCTTTTATCTGATGCCCACTCTCCCCTGGCAATTTTCTCTCCCTTGAGGTGAGGTATTACCTGCTTCATAAAGATGGTTTCTATCGTCTCGATATTTCCCTCGTTGAATAACAAACTAACGTCCTTTAACTTGCCAGTTTCTATTTCCTCCAGTACCAGATAGAGAATGCATTCTCGCTTGGATACATCCTCAAATGCGTTTCCGTAGACAGCCCATGTATCGATTACGTGCATTTTTGATTCACCCATATAATTTGTTGCTCATTTCCAAAACATCAAAATTAATTAATTTATCCAATTCCTTTTCCAGATGAGTTAATTCCGCTCCTATCTCGTCTGCCAGAATCTTCCCCGCCTCCGTTTTTGCACAGAGGGAATATATCTGCTTTTTTAATGACTCAATTAGCATTAAATCGTCATGTATCTTCCGTATCATCATCGATATGTCAAGTTCCCTATCATGCACTTGCTTTAGCAGTGTCTGCAATATCTCTTCCTGCACGTTCGCAAGGACTACCGTATTACAAAGGTTCTTTTCAGCTTCTCGCCGTGCCTCCCGTTTCTGCTCCAGCAGGGCGGGGAGTTGTTGGGGTTGGTAATACACTTTTCGGTTTCTTCTCTTCCTCCTTCTTTTCTTCTTTCTTCGGTTTCGGTTTCGGTTTATACTTCTGCTTCAATTCGTGAGCCTTATCAAGTTTTCTTTGCAATTTTGGTTGACCACGCAACTTAATCAGTTCCTTCCGTAATATGTCCCGCTTGGCAGCCTTCGATAGAATATCCTCGCTCGCCAGAATCTCCTTTGCCGATGTGAGGGTCTTGACTTTCCTCGCTTCCTCCAAAACCTTCTGTAGTTGGGTATATTTCTCGTCCAACATTGATTTGAATGAATCTGCAACCCTGAGGCGTTCTCTCGTTTCCTCTATTTTCGCCATTGTCTCATCTATATGCCTCTGTATCATAGCATTGATATAATTGAATTGGTTAATCTCCTGTTCATTCCTATAGACTTCTCTGGCTATCTTCGTTGCAGGAAGAACAAGAGGAAGTTTGTCTCCCTTGTGTTCCACTATTTTTTGAATATAGTCATCCATTATATCACCTGTTTACACTACGTCCTATGGGGTGTTTTCCCTCCACGATTATGCCCAGAGGAATGTTAACTTCGCCCTTGATGGGCATGATTACCTCCGTCTGACCGAATGTTTCATCAAACACTGGCAGGTTTTTAAAACTACGCAACATCGAAAGGAACAGTGGGTGGTAGGGATAATGCCGAACTCCCGACTCGTCGAGTAGAAGTACCTCTTTTGCCATGTTGCCACTGCCTTTCTTTTGTCTCGCCGAGCCCGTGAACGTCACCCGTATGTGCTCTTTAACAGGAAGATATTCAACGGGGAGGGGGATTTTTTCCTTTTGAGAGTATAAATATGCTATGAATACCAGGAACAGTGTCAGCAATATGACAATTACCTCCGTCATGTTGAGGTAATACAATACCAATATGCCCAGCAGTATGTATGCTATCAGTGAAAATTTATCCATAAAACCACCCCATATCCCTGCCTTCAGGCATTGAAAGTGAGTTGTTCCCAACCAAGTTATCCTTCTCAGCTTGTGGCTCTGGAATAGCCCAGTTGGAGGCACTATTTATGTGTGCCCGCTCTCCCTGACATGTAGCCAAGAAGAATTTTTGTAAATTACGTCCTGCATTGTAGTCCGCATTACATTCAAACCCGCAGTTACTGCACTTGTAGGTGTGCTTCTTCCTCTTGTTCAATGCACCGCATCTGGAGCAGATTTGGCTACTGTGATATGGGTTCATATAGATTACGGGGATGCTCTCCCACACTGCCTTATATTCAATCGCATGTTGCAGTCTCCTGAAAATCCAAGTGTGGTGTTTGTACCTCTGCTTATGACGTACCTTAGACGTGTCCCTAATATGAGTTAAATCCTCCAAGACAATTACGGGTCTATTCTCTCTCTTTGCCTGTTCGACAATGCTTTTCGCTATGTTGTGTATGTAAAAGTCGTTGTATCTGGTCTGCCTACCCTTCAATCTATACATCTCCTGAAAGGCAGCATTCTGTTGCAGTATCGCCTTCTGCTTTCTGAAAAACTCGTTCTTCCATATCACTCGCTTACCGCTTTGGAACAACACACTTGACGGAGCCACGGAAACCGCCAAGTTGTTTATTCCAATGTCCACTCCGATTGGTGAGAATGACGAATCGGGGGATGGAATGTCCACTTCCCTGCTATATGAAACATGAACATAATAATCGCCTCCTCGCTTAACCAGTTCAGTAGAGCCTAACATATATGCTTCTCCTATCTGCTGGATTATCTCTGTCTGATATTCTGAATTTACCAGTAAAGGCAACTCAATTCTGTTGTCCGACTTGCCTTTTTGACCTGCTTTGTACAAGAGGGATATAAAGTAGTTGTATAAGACGTTATCTGTTTTTCTCAACCTAACGACACGGTTATCATATCTGACTCTGCTGTTTTTAACCACAGGAAACCTCTTTTTGCCTTTTCTTTTTCTATAGCTCTTGTAGATTTCAACAGACTTGGCACGACAACCATGAATTACGGTGGCAGGGAGATTCAGTTTTCTCAAGTCCCTGTAGACCAACTCATGAGTGATTCTCTTGCCGTTCTTAGCCTTCTGCAAGCAGAAGTTGATGGCTTTTGCATTTTTGGAGAGTAAATTAGCAAGGAGGTTCTGCTTTCTCTTGCTGAGTTTTCCAATCTTGATTTTTAGTGTTCTACTAAGTTTCATTTTTCTTAGGGGGAAAGGAAATCGTGAGTCTAATTTCAACCTCTGTTCCCAATTCCTCTTCCAATATCTCCTTAAGATGATATGATTTCAGCATCGCTCTTAGGATTTTTGCTATCTTTTTTTCTTCCGTGGTGAGCTTTTCCTCTGGTTCTTCAATTACTTCGGGCTCTTTACCGAATTTGACTTTTAATTCTTCATATATTCTTTCGCCTTCCTCCTCCCTAATCTCATCTAATCGTTCCATGAATTCTGCATAGGTTGTCTTTTTTTCTGGCTCTTCGGGCTCTTCGGGTTCTTCTGCTGGCTCTTTTGGTTTTCTCGGTTTACCTCTTTGTTTACCTCGAGGCATGGGTGGTTTCGTTAAGTCTTCATAGTTCTCTTCAACCCATTTGATGAATCCCCTGGTGCTCTTGCCCTTAGGTGGTTCAATGCCTGCTCGTTTTAGCCGATAATAATATCTGGAATATAACTTATGTTCTTCTTTCTCTGTTTTTTCTGGTGGTTTTCCGTTCTCTGGTTCTTCAAGTTTTTCTCTGTGTTTACGCATTATCGGGACTAATTCTGGTTCTCTGGATATTTTATCGCTCCCAACCAAGCGATAGCCATCCTGTTTATCATCTACCCACCTAATCTTCTCGATTTTATTGTCCAATGTTAGCTCTTGGAGGATGGAGTGTAGGTTCTTGAGACCTATTTTTTCAAGTTGACGGAGGGTACACGCCCCGTTTTCACGTCGTAACTTTTCGAGGATACATTCCCTTTCCAAATTCAAATTGCCCCAGTCAAAGTGTAAAAATCCTTTGGATGAAACAGCATATTTTCCCCACTTGTTTTTTAGTACGTAGCCAGCCTGCTCCAGCTTATCCAGTGTTTCGTTAAGCTCCTCTTCTTCGTCCTCACTAAGACCAAGGAGTCGTGCTATCGTTTGCAGGTCTGCTCCAGCCTTCTTCTTCAAACAATCGAATATTTTTTGGTAATTTCTGGTCATTTTGTGACATCCTCCCACAGCTAAAGCATGTGCTTCAACTTCGTGTCGCAAGGAGCCCCCTTCCAAAAATCTATGATTTTCGGTAGGGGTAGTTTACGTTTGCATGTAAACCTTGGGGACATATTTACCTTTTTCATTATATCCAATGATGACGAAGTTACCTGCTTTTGCACGCACAACCTCCCCATATGAGCTCGCCCCCTCCAGTATGACCCTTATCCCGTCATCTTTCCACAGCACGGGATACCATTGCCCGTTATAATGGGACACTGCAAGGAGTCGTCCTATTACTTTATTATCACCATAGCTAATTGCGGGGGGGAATCCAGTCATGTGATGCATTTCCCCCTCCAATATGATCTCGTTGACAATGTTGTTGAGCTGGTTGTTAAGGTCTTTTTGTATGTTCATTACTTTATCCTCGTATAGCATTTTAAGTAGTTTCTCTCGGTCTGCCTTCAGTTTCTCTCGCTCCGCCGTCAACTGACCGATGAGCTTCTGAACTTTTGGGTCGAAGTGTTTGATGTCCTTTGCCTGAATGACATTTTGAACTCGCCTGATCTCAGGGATTTCAACCACATTCACACTCAAAATCACTTTTCTGATTCGTTCTACTGCGTCTTTTACACCTTCCTTGAGCCGTTCCAGTGGGCTTCTGTCGTTTGTTTGTAAACTCATCTCTCTTTACCTATACTCAGCATCCTCTTGCATTAGTCCCTGCAATACGCCGAGATAATGCTGAATCGCAACAACGCCAATCACAAGGATACCCCTCCAGTAAAGCACGGGGGTTGGAATCCCCGCTTCACCATAATTTCGCATGAAGTATTGTGCTATTGCATCCATCCTGCTGTCCGACTCGTCTGAAAAGAGGATATCTATCGGTGTTTTGAGATGGTTGTTGACGTGTTCGACTACTAATTGGCTAACACTACAGTGAGGACAGGGTAATCCGTCTATCTCACGTGCGATTACTAAAAAGGGTTTGATTGTCATTTTTTCTTTTTCTTATCCTCCTCCTCAGCCAGCATGTTCATGTCCTCCTCAGTCAATCCTTCAACCTCTATCGGTTTTTCCTTGAATCTTAGTTTTTCTGGCTCTGTGATTGTGCCCATAATCAGTTTCAGCGAGTCTGGCATTTTTCTGTAGAGTGCCTCCTTGTCTTCGTCAGTAAATCCGAACATGCCTCTTGTGAGTTGAACGGGTGAGCCTAAGTTGGAAATGCTCTGTTCTATCTGTGAATTTAGACTCGTTACGGAGTCATCCACCACTTCTCCAAGCTCTGATGAATAAAAAGGGGCGTTTTCTTCGACATTATATCTCTCAGCATATTCCACGTAGAATTCCTGAAGATTTGGAAAATTCGTTTTGACAAATTGTATCATCAATTGTCTTCCCTCCCCAGAGAAGGAGGAATAAATCTTGTCCAAATAATCATACACGTTGCTCAGATAGCTGAGGAGATTAAACGTCAGTGCGGTATTGAATAAGGAATTCAAGTTAATAAGCAGGGGGGTAATGTCCTCACGCTCACCAGCGTATTCAATCGCCTTATGCCACTCAATCTTCAGGTTGGTAAGCATGATATAGACCATGGATAACGCCTGTTCTACAGTAGTCAGGTAGGGGATAATCGTTGTTCCTTTCTTGCCGTAGATTGAAATAGAGGATTTGAGGAATTCCCTTAATCGATTTAAATCTCCCTCGACTTTTTCCTCTACTCTCTTTTTTTCCTCTTCCAGCTCGTCTGAGAAGTTGGCTCGCCGTATAAACTGGGTGTATGAGTAGAGGAATAGCTCTAATTTTGAGTTGAGGGCTATTATCTGCTGTATCAATTCCCCTTCGGAAACCCCCCACTCAGATATTGCCACATCCAATGCACATTGAAGGTCATACGCACTCATGCAAACATCCCTAAACTCTTCTGTGACACCCACAGAGAGATATAACCACCTATTTCCTTCCATTATTCTGACAACCCCGCAAGCCACTTGAATAAATATGGTTTTAGTTTACACCTGTCTTTTTCTGGATTGCATTCGTGCTTGAACGGGCATTCCCCCGACATATGGAACATTGTGCTTACTCCTCTCTCATTGGTTATGGGCAGAGGGATACATACTAATTCACCGATACACAGGGGTTTGCCGTGAAGACTATATTGTGCCTGAACTCTCTTATCCCGTGGTTCGTGCTCTTCCAATAGCCTGAGTTGAGTGAGTTTCTTACATCTTCGGGTAATCCTTCTAACAACATCAACATGCAGTATCTTGGCAAGTTCCATAGCACCAAGCCGATTAGGTCTTGAAAGAATTGTTAGGATTTCTGCCTCTGTTTCACTTATCTCGTCTTCTTCTTTTACAAGATTGCTCTTGATAGATATCAACCCGTTCTCCAATCCACCCTCATCCGAGACGTATCCAAGCTTGATAAGTCGTTTTAAGATTGTCCTGACATGGTTGGGTTTGTAGTCCAGTTCCTTCGCAAGAGATTCAATAGCCCATTGCTTTGGTTTTCCAAGCTCAGATAATATGCTATGCGATAAATTATCAAGCTCGAAATCTCCAGTGGGCTTAACTATCTTTATGGTGAAGTCTGGCATGGTATCACCCCCTCAATTTTTTGACTTTTACCAATGCCCTTGCTACCCTCGATTGCTTGTCTCTTGCCTGTCGTTGGAAGACAGGTAAGTTGTCGGCTGCAAACTCCAGCAACTTATCCGCATCTATTGGGTTATCTGCTGAAATCTTTGTCACTGGAACGGTTCTTATGCTGTTCTCGTCTTCCAGTGTTTTAAATGTCCCCTGGACTCTATCGCCGTCACCTATCTCGGCAAAGCAAACTGCTTCGCCGTCTGGATTATCCGTATCAAGGATACATCCATGCTCCTTCCCATCTATCTCCACAGAATATTTTATCTTGCCCATTTTAATTTCAACCTCCTTCCTTTTGTTTAGATAATAAAAGAGGAATTGGACATAAAGGGTCTCCCAACAAGTTGTCTTCGTTGAACAGGGATAGTATACTACATCCGCCTTTACAGATATCCCGCAGGGGGCAGATGTTGCATTGAGGTAATAGCTCAGTGTTTTTTCTCTGTTCGATTAATTCTTTGTAATTCCCTTCGATTGTGTCAATATCATCTTTATAGATGTTTCCTAAAGCCATAGAGGGCGTCATTGCGTATGGGCAATTATGAACAATGAATCCTCCTTCAACAACGAAAGTGTGGGTATCCTCCACATGGATATCATAAACCTTCTCTGTTCCTTGCTGAGTTATTGTTTTAACTTTAACAAAGTGCATTCCACGTTCGTAGAGTTCATTCATCAAAGAGAAATGATTGTGTAAATGCTTTAGTTGATTTACATTAAAAAAACTGCTTGAAAATCGCTGTAGGTGGAATTTAGACCACAGGTTAATGGGTGGCGGGAATCTAACACCTCCCACTTCCTGCGTTTTTCCTGCAATGGGTAACTTATGTGCTTTAAGGAGATAGTCCCCTCGTTTTAAATCGTTAACTGCTTTTGCAGTTATGTTCACACCATCAAATACATAGAAGGGTTGATGGATAGAACAACGGATAGACCCACTGTTAGTTTTTACTTCAACAACCTCCTCTGTTAGTGAATAACATGCGGTACATCTCTTATGTTCCCATTGCCTATGTTGTGGGTTGAAAGATAACAAAACATCGTTTTCTTTTACATTCTCTATATTCTGTACCGTTCCATCAGCCAGTTGTACCTGTGTACCCGCAGGAAAACACGGGTAGACTGCTCCATCAACATCGATTGTTATCCTGTGACCCCACTCGCAGGCAAAGCCTTTTTTCATGAAATATGACTGGTATTTCTGGGATAGAAACTCATCATAGAGATAGAATTGTGTTTCCTCCAGCATGAACTGGGTCTCAAAAGATTTTCGTAGAGACGCAATCAAGCGATATATGTCCGCAAGCCTTTCTTTCGATGGCTGGAATTTTGCCAGTTTGCCCCCTCTCCCCAACGGCTTAAATCTAACACCAACCCAATTGCAATTATTTTGCAAAGCCATATCTAAGAGGGGAATGATGTTATTCCCGTTGAATATTGTCGTTCTTATTGTCAGGTCTCTCCCTAGCTGCTTTGCCAGAATCTCAACGTTGCGTTTTGCCCGAAGGAAATGTCCCTTGCCCCTGATTATCTCGTCATCCTTCCCCCAACCCTCAAGACTTATGTGGACTCCGAGGTTAGGGTATTCTGCGTGAATTATACCGAGGTATGTTTCAGATACGCCATTGGTCTGCACACTTACACTTTGGAATGTTTCTAATGCTGGTTTTAGAATTTCGTAAAAATCCTGTCTTAAGTGAACCTCGCCACCCCACACATTAATCTTTCGTACACCAGCGTTTGCAAGAATTTCATAAATTTTCAATACGTTCTCTGCTGGGGGTTCTCGGAGAGGGGGCATGTTGCCATCTGCATAGGCAAAACAATGGATGCAGCGACATTGACATTGGTTGGTGAGCACCAAATCCGCTTTTTTGAACATTGTCATTTTAGTTATTTATCGCATCTCGAAATTGAGTTTCATCTTTTTTTGGCTGCATGTCGCAAGGAGTCCCTTCCAGTCTATGATTGGTGAGGGGTCGTTGACTTTTGTGTGGCTTATCGCACGGTGTCATGGGTTTCAACGACACTTGGCTCGCAGTTCATTTTTGGGTTTCACACAGTGATGGCTCGCATCTTCCTTTTGGGATTCACAATTAACATGGCTCTTCGCATTTCATTTTTGGGTTTCAATTCAGCCATGGCTCGCACTGATTATCTGGGTTTCATCCACTAAATGGCTCGCATTATCCATTTGGGTTTCATGACATTGATGGCTTTAGAGTTGCCTAAATCGGGAAGGTGGTGAAAACGACTTTAGAGTATTATGAAAATGCGGAAACCTCCACGTCCTTGCCCTTTTGGATTTTGTCCAGTATATTCTGTACCTCATCGGCTTTTTTCTTATCCTTAAGCCCGCCCCCCTCCTTTACCTTCGCTTTTCCTTTTCCTTTTTTCGCAAAGATTACCACAATTATTAAAGCACATACCACAAAGACGATAAGGAGGGTCGCCATACTGTAACCCCCACCAGAGGTATACGTCGCTAATTCCGTGCCACCCGCAACGATAGAGTATGTTCCAGCATCCGTTGGAGTGTAGTCGAATACTGCTTGAGTTCCAGAATCCACCACAACACCATCCTTAAGGATTGTCCACGCAACAGGTCTATCTAACTGGAATCTATTCAGCTCATTCAGTTTAAATTCTTGTGGTTGTGATATTAGATAGGGCGGACCATAGACCTTGAATGTATATTCTGCCTTATCGTAACTTGGATTCTCTGCAACGATAGTATATTCACCCTCAGCACGAACCTGAAAGGTCTTGGTAGGGATGGGTAGACCATTTACTGTCAGGGTTGTTGGATTAATGGCACCACCACCTTCACCGAGTATGCTCACATATACATTGTCCCCTACATCAGGATTGGTTGGGGATACGGATATGGACATTTTTTTTGCTTTTGTCGATACTTTCTTCTCTGCTTTTGCATACTCCTCTTTTTCGGCAGAGACGGTGTATGTCCCTGATATATCAGCAGTGAACTCGGCTTTTCCATCGGCATCGGAAGTATATGTTTCAGTAGTTCCGTCTGGTTTTTGGATAGATATATCTACACCCTCCATACCCTTATTTGCTGATGTGACTACAATAGTAACGGTTGCACCCACCGAGGGGGAGGCAGGTGAAAGAGACAGAATAAGTTTGCATGGCGGACACGGACCCCCACAGTCAACCCCTTCCTCACAAGCACCGTCATGGCAGTTCTTGATGCCGTCTGAACAATTTGCCTTTGAAGAGAGGTGAGTAGACCACCAAGTGCCTTCGCTACCCTCCTCAGAGCAAGAAGTGAAAACCTGCGGGGATGTTTGATAGCCCGTGGCTGTTGCAGTTAGCAATATGGGACATTCAATCATCGGCGGAAATCGTACTGTCGCCAGCCCCTCATTTATATCCACACTAATGGGTTCCAATAAATCTATTGTCAACGTGCCTGTCCTTACTGGCATATTATTATAATCTTTTATGAAGAATATCACCTTGTTATTAGGGGCAATCTTGCCTCCAGCTATGGAGATGTATAGATTCCCCTGTGAACCTTGTTGGGTCTGCCAAGAACCTTGCCAAGGGCTTTGAAATACTTGGTCAAATTGCCCCTGCCCCTGCCCCTGAAGCGGTGAACTGCCCCTGTAGACCATATACTGTTTTTTGGATTTGATTGTCATAATCACCGTGCCCGTTCCAATAGTAGTTCCTCTCGCTATTGATTTTATGGTTATAAGAACGTCCCCAATCTTACAATCAGAATTTATGAAGCAACTGTGAATTTCTGGCTGGTTTGTTTGTGCATAATGGTCAATTCTCGCCCCCGTGTCTGCTAATGTGTTTATGTGCAGATAAAATTGACCGTATTCAAAGCTCAACCAAGTCCCTGCATTGAATTGTACATTCTCGAAGAGAGTATATTTATACACGGCGGACTCTACCTCATCGAACTCTTCATCAGCGAATAATGTTATCTTGGCTTTGCCATCGTCTGAATCAATCTTGTGAACGAAAATCTTGAAATGTGAACCGAGTGCCGTTTCTTGCCCCTTGTAACATTTTTTATTATCCACGACATCATCACCGTCTTCAAACAAGTCCACTTTGATGTAAGAAGACCGCAGGGACACTACCGTAAAATCATAGCCATTAAAGGACACTTCCCTGCCTTCTTCAAGCCAGTCCTCATCTATGATTTCATAGAAGTTTTTAGCTATGTGTAAAGTAAGTGGGATGGAAACGCCGTTGCAGAGTATAGCCCCTGTGTGAGTTCCGTCCTCGTCCTCTGGAATTTCCATCTGGATTTGCACTGTTCGTGACTGACCTGTAGCAATGTAGGGATTTAACGGTGTGATTGTTATCCAATCACTTGGAATTCCGCTTAGGAAAACGTTGACTACAGTTCCCGCACCATTGTTTGTTATAGTCAGATAGTAGGACGCAGTAGTTCCTGCATCTTGTGATACTGTTAAAGAGGAGGGGGCTACAGATAATCCAGAAGAGAGAGTTGTGGTTGTTGTTGGTATTGTTGTTGTAGTTGTTGTGGTTGTGGTAGTTGTTGTCACACTACCTCCGCCGAGGACAATTGGGGGAACGGTTAACCCACCCACGCTGGTATCAATCTGGGTTAATGTCGAACCAGAATCAGTGCCCTTGAAAGCAGTTATCTGGATTGTGTCGCCATTGATATATCCTGACGGGAAGTTTCCTGCGTCGATGTTAGCAAACCAGCCATATTGGTTGACTGTATCTGATAGGGCTTCTCCTGTGCGAAGATTTGTTGCTGTAACGGACGCACCCACAGCAAGAGTCGTTCCATCAGATTCATATACCTGTCCAACAAGCAGATACGGGGTCGTTAACGCATATGCGTTCATTAATAAACAAAGTCCTGTCAATATTGTAAGAAGCTTTCTCATTTTAATTCATTAATAAATTAGCATCTGATTATATAAATACTGACTTTCGGGGTCAGTAAAATAGGAGTCTTTTAAATAGAAAAATCTAAGTAATACCATGACCACAATAATTACCACTACAACACTGCCTGTTTCCTCTTCCAGTTCGTTGCTGGAAGATATTCTGGTCTTTATCTTCGGCACAGCGATACCTCTGCTGTATTCGGGGCATATGTTTGTGGCTGAAAAACTGGCGTGTGCATTCCATCACCCCGAGGTCACCATGGGGTTGGGGTTGAGTCTGTGGGTCATATCAACTGTTTCGTGGTTTTTGCTTGCAGAACGGTTTTTACACACATTCAATATCATAATAAAGGCAATTCTCTTCCTTGTGGTTCTCTATGTGATTAGCGTTGCCTTTTTAGGTGTTGGCAGTATATTCTAAAATGGTCACAGAAATCCTTGTTATATCCTTTATTGCACTCATCGTGCTCTATGCGTATAACAAGAAGAAGATTGACCTAAGTGCTTTGATACTGACTACAATAGTGGGTTTATCGTGTTTTTTTCTGGGTGATGTGCGGTGGATAATCGTTCTCTTATTGTTTTTTGTTTTCGGGAATGTGGTGTCGCACTATAAGAAAGAGTATAAGGGGGTGTTGGGGTGTGAGCAGTCGATACGCACATGGAAAAACGTCTTCGGGAACGGTGGTGCTACTCTGGTTTATGCTGTGTTGAACTGGATAGCCCCCAACCCTCTATGGTTTCTTGCTATGTACTGTGCTATGGCGTGTGCAACCGCCGACACGTTTGCTACAGAATTGGGGCAGGTTTTTTCTAAGAATCCAAGGATAATTCACACGTTGAAGAAGGTTAGACCTGGGGAAACGGGGGCGGTCTCAAAAGAGGGGTTTATGGCGTCTGTTTTCGGTGCGTTTATCATCTCACTTCCCCTGTTGATATGGAACCATTCTACTGGAATATTTTTGTTGGTGATTGTGTGTGGGTTCATCGGATGCGTGATAGATAGTTTTATGGGTGCTATACTCGAAAAACGCAAGATAGTTGATACCCACCAGATAAATTTTTTAGCTACTCTTTTATCGGGAATTCTGTGTCTAATTATTCTCATCTGAGACTTATTACAACCGCTCCACCGAGGAATAGTACACATATGAGTATTATGACTGCGGAGATGCAGTATCCGTGCGTGTGAATCTCAAAAGGGGGACAGATTCTGCACTCTTCCCCTCCT
>Ga0190285_1000002_pt1 | contig 45578 bp, 47 predicted proteins | sample 48691823_MG_FD_163429 | JGI IMG/M metagenome (GOLD analysis project Ga0190285, IMG submission 163429) | Hydrothermal vent microbial mat bacterial communities from Southern Trench, Guaymas Basin, Mexico - 4869-18-2-3_MG | ecosystem: Environmental > Aquatic > Marine > Hydrothermal vents >...
CACTATTATATACTTCATTTTCACTCCATAAGCACCCGCTCCAGTTTCTCGGCGGCATACTTGTGGTCAAATTTCTGTCCCAACGCCAGGGCATTCTTGCTAACCCTCTTCCTTAGCTCGACATCACTGAGAAGCATAATTACATACCTGGAGAAAGTGTCGTAGTCATCAGCAACAAACATGTCTCTGCCATTCACTGGGTCTATACCAAAAGTAGCAAGCCGGGTAGCAACTACGGGCAGCCCGCAAGCCATAGCTTCTAAGAGCTTGCCCCTAAAACCCGTGCCCAACTCAATCGGTGCCACCAGCACATCACTATCCCAATAAAATCGCCGCACGTTTTCGTCTGCCCCTCCTTCCTGAACTATTACATTATCAGAGCGCAGATCGAGTAGTTCCTGCGGCGGATTGAACCCAATTGCATATACTTTTGCATCTGGAACCGCTTCCTTGATTTTCGACCAGCAGTTGCGAATAAAAATCTTCACTGCATCTACGTTTGGATAATGCTGGAAATTACCCACGTACAATACATTCTTGCTGCTCCATGACTTCTCCTTCGGTGGTGTGTAAAAGTCCGTGTCCACACCATGAGGTACAACCCTGATTTTGCGCTTTAACCACGGCGCATAGTTCATTATAATATCTCCATCTTCCCTGGTCAGAGTCAGCACTTTATCCGCAGTATCGTACATCATGAATTCGTAATTAAAGAGTTCCTTTATTGTGGTCTCATCAATAGCCTCGCCTTTATCGGCTCGTACTTCAAACGCCTTCGTGTAACATTCGTGTACTGAAATTATAGCCCTTGTATCGGAAGGGATAAGGCTGCGATTTGCTTCTATGTACTGCCCCATCATAGAATATTCAGCGATAATGGCATCAAAATGGTTCTCCTTTAGTGTTGACGTAAATGCCGCTTCAAGTGCTTCGTCGTAGCCCCCATCTCCTGTTAAGAATTTCCGTGGTCTTTTTAACCGTTTATACCACGCCTCTATTTCTGCCCGTGACCGTTCATTAATAGAATCAACCTTGATTATTTTCTCACAGAAATGCTCCAGGCTTTTATCTTTCCTGTCCGCATCAGTATAAGCAGGAGCAATGAGCGTTATCTTATGTCCCTTCGCAGATAGGTTTTTTATTCTGTGGTAGATGAGGATAGGACCTCCTATAACGTCTGCTCGGGGCAACAGCTTAGGAAGGAATAATATGTTCATCTTCATTACACCTCTTTACAGATAATCTCATTCAGTTGCGAACGAATTTCTTCCCGGGCAGTAAACGACATCAACTCATGCCACCGTCTTTGCAACACGCGCAATTTTTGAAACGGATCTAATTTCGGCACTGCTTCTGTTCTGGCAATGGTGATGTTCTTCAACGCTTCTTCACTGCCTTCTTTGTCACCCTGTGCGAGATACTCCTCTGACAACAATTTGCTTGCACTTTCTATCTTGGATTCGAGATCATGCTTCAGAAAACAGCCAGGATACGGGTCAAACATATCAGGATAAACTCTTGTCATGCCTTTTACCTCTTTCTGGGACTCTATCTTCGCACGTTCGTAGATAAAGCGATATATATCCTCCCGTAAGCTTCTCCAAACGGGATGCGCTTTTTGCGGTGGTAAATGCTTGATTGAGAGCTGATTATCCAGGAAAAAGGAATATCCAAACATCTTTGCATTTATCAAGAAGTCTATGTCTTCGCCTCTTGGTACGTCAGGATCAAAAGGCACGACAGTAAAAATATCCCGGTGTACGACCATGTTGCCACCGAATACGAAAGGCGTATCTTTCAGACGTGGTTCTGATCCAATAACTTCATCAAATGCTTTGTTCATACTGCTATACTGGTCCCAATGCTGCATCCAGGGACGATAAGGCTTCTTAACGTGGTAGCCGCCATCTGGCTGAAGGTAGTAGCCTGCAACTGCGTTAATCGCTTTCCCCTCTATATCCCTGCCAATGAATTCTCGCGCTTTCGACATAAATTCCGGATCTTCAAACACCTCATCATCGTCAATAAGCACTGCCACTTCGGAATTCAGGATATGGGACACGAACATGCAAAGATTTCGCACGTTGGAGTAACCCCTGAGTTGAAGCAGAGCAGAGTAGCCCTTCTTGCCCTCCCGCATCAATAGACCGTGTATCTGCCTGAGATGAGAAGCACCAAAGAGCAATACTTCTACACCCGGATTTGATGATTCGATGGTACTGGCGACTTTATCTTCAACCCGGGCTTCAATATCCTCTGCCGTAGCGACTGCAATTATCACTAATTGAAAATCTTTGCCCTTCAGCTTTTTTATACTCTGAATCGCCCGTAATAGAGTGCCTGCTTTATCCAGAGGTGTGGGATGGTCGTAGATGGCATCCCCCTGTTTCCAGCCCGTTCCCGTTTCTCTTGCCCAATAGGAAGGGATTACCATCGTAACTTTCATAGCATACCCATTTTTATTTTATTGCCGTGGCTAAAATATATCGCTTCTTTGGTAAGTAAAGCATTCTTTTTGAAATAGATGTTTTTATATATATATTAAGAATAAGTATAAGAAAGCAGTAAAAGAGAAAGAGGTGAGAAGAGATGGAATATGTATACGCAGCATTGCTCCTGCATAACTCGGGCAAGGAAATCACAGAGGACGGCTTAAGTGCGATAATGAACGCGGCGGGGATTGAAGCAGACATGGGCAAGATAAAAGGACTGGTATCCGCGCTTAGCGATGTCAATATAGATGAGGCAATGGCACAAGCCCAGCCCGCTTATGCTCCGGCACCAACGGTAGCACCGCCACCAGCGGCAGCACCCGCAGCATCAGAGAAGGCAGGCGAAAAAGAGGAGAAGAAAGCGGAAGAGAAGAAAGAGGCGGAGGAGGAGAAGGCAGAAGAGAGCAGTATGGAAGGTTTAGCTTCACTTTTCGGCTAAACCGGATTGATATTTGTGTAGAAAGCGGTAAAAAGTGGTTGTTTACGCTTTCTTAGCACGGTGTGGGACGCTACTCCATAACTACGTAAGTTAGAAAGGTTTTTTTTTGCTTGCTGCTCCGGTAGTGTAGCTCGGCCAATCATTTCGGCCTTTCGAGCCGAGGACTCGGGTTCAAATCCCGACCGGAGCATTTAGTTTTCTCATAAAGCCCTTTATTCCGCAGAACGAATATTGGACAGATATATTCAGATAACATGACTGAGGTGCATCATCAAGTTAGTTAGGAGATAGGTGCAAAAAAAATTAATTATAATCAACTTTTTTTACACACAGTTTTTGAATAATACTGTAGCCAATAGCAAAACGCTTATACGCTGGTTTACCATATACTTTATAAAAGAGGTGATAAATATTTCTCTGCCACCGGACATGAAGCCAATACGGGTTTTGCATGTGGATGACGAGCCAGCACATCTGGAGATAACAAGGATATTCCTGATGCGGGAAGCGGGAGACGATTTTGATATTGTCAGTGTGATTTCAGCAGAGGACGCGCTGGAGAAACTGGCAACAGAAGATTTTGATGTCGTTGTTTCCGATTGTAATATGCCTGGTATGTCAGGACTGGAGTTTTTAGATGCGATGCGTAGTAGTAAAAACTATGATGATATACCCTTTATCTTCTTCTCTGGTACAGGCACGCCAGAAGTTGTAGAAGAAGCGATGAGGAAAGGTGTGGGGAGGTATATCCCGAAACGGGGCAAACCCTCAACTCAGTGTAATCTATTGGCACGAGCTATATACGAATTGACAATGGAGAACTATAAGGAGCGGTGGGGTGCCGCAACAACAGCAATGGAGCCTGATAAATTAACGCCTTTCGTACATATTGCATCGCGGAATGCGATTCGGCACCGAACTTAAAGTTCAAACAGGTAAAGGCTAATTTTTACAGTCCTTTGTTAAGGCGATCTGCTCTGATATCCACAAGAATATGGCTTTTTACTTCTATTGGATTTGAATGCGTGCGTGTTTCTATTTCCATGAATTCATCAAGTGTCACCGAAGGAGATCGTTGTCCCAAATACTTCCGAAATCCTCCTTTGCTTCTCTTCCACTTCGAGATTTGTTTTCTAAGTCCCTGTGGTGTAAAACTCAATTCATTGGATAGTTTTGTGACATCAGTTCCATAAGATCCACCGGATTCAACCTGTCTGATGGATAATCGCTCCAATACATAATTAACGTCTACTGTCATAATAAATCCGTGTCAAGTTGACTATAAAGAACTCAAAGGAGTTTGTTGCTTTTGGTTTCTATTGTTGGAAAATTACGTGCTGTATCTATCTATTAATCCATTAACCGAACACTCGTCACACATAACATAGATAATCTGCATAAACTCCATAAGAAACGTAACCGAAAAACATATGTATTTATAAGGTTAAGTTTATAGGTACCTAAGGGACGAATAAGATGCAGAATATATTCCAAGATTTTACATCCAAAAGCGCGATATTCAGGGACAAAGAGGTGCTTCGTTCTTCTTATATCCCTGCCCGTTTGCCCCATCGCACGAAGCAAATCAAGATTTTAGCTGCTGCGCTATCCCCCACACTAAAGAGCGAAAAGCCCCCTAATATATTTGTCTACGGGGGGAGAGGATCAGGGAAGACCACGACAGTAAAATACGTGAGCACAGAATTAGGAGAGATGTGCAAGAAGACGGGTATTAAATGCTCGATAGTGTATATAAATGGCGAAATATTTGATACACAGTATCGCGTTTTTGCCTATCTCGCACGGGTATTCAATAAGCGCGTTCCCATGATTGGCTGGCCAACTGATGTGGTATATTCTGAATTTAAGGATGTGGTAGATACCGAAGAAAGATGTGTAATCGTGATATTAGATAATGTGGATAAATTAGCGAGTAAAGGCGATGAAGCTTTATACAACCTCTCGCGGGTAAATAGCGAGCTGACTAAAGCAAGACTAAGTATAATCAGTATTTCGGATGATTTGACCTTTATGGAACTACAGGACCCAGAAGTACGGGCATCGTTGACAGAGGAGGAAATTTTATTCCCGCCTTATGATGCTTACCAGTTGAAGGATATTATAGAGGATAGAGAGGAAAAAGCGTTCAATGTTTCAATGATAGATGAGAGAGTGATACCGTCATGCGTGGCTTTCGCGGTGCAGGAGGAGCATGGGAATGCGAGATATGCCCTTGACCTGCTAATAGAGTCAGGCGAAATTGCAGAGCGCCAGGAATCAAAACAGGTAACTGAGAAACATGTAAGGCTCGCAAAGGAACAGATAGAAGAGAGCGGGATTACAGAAATGGTAAAAATGCTGTCCTGGCAATCAAAAATCATATTGAACGCCGTGATATTATTAACTGATGCAAAGAGTAAAAGATGCTTTTTCAGTGGTGAAGTCTATGATATATATCAGAAAATCTGTGCTCAATTGGACACTGAGACATTAACGCAGCGGCGTGTTACTGATTTAATCTCCGAATTGGACTTTTTAGGTTTGATAAAAGCAAGGGTAGTAAATCGCGGTAGATATGGACGCACAAAAGAGATCTCACTGAGTGCACCCGTAGAGTGCGTTCGGTCTGCCTTAGCCGGTGATATTACGCTTGAAACAGCATCCGGTATTAACGTGAAAGCAGAGACTGGCATTGTTTGAGGGCAGCAGAGACTGATCAAGTCCAAAATCTCTTCGTCCTCGTGTATCTTCTCTCTTGTTCCAGTATATTACGATAAAAGTCATGATCCGCATCTTTAGACTGCCTTATTATCTTTGATGCCACTTCAGGACCTACACCACGTGCCGCAAGCGCAATCACAGCGAGGAGACCATGCGACAGAACCAGGTTCGCATTCCTGTATAACCTTTTCACACGTTCATTAGTCCCTGTTTCGCTATCGCTATTCTTCATTAGCTTTATCTCTTCCGTCTCCCATGGTTTCAGAGCTGCAATCAACCTCGAACTGCAGAACGGGCAAACAAGCGATTCCGTTCCGAACTCTATAATCGTCTTTACACGCCTGACCGATTCCCAGTTCTTGCAACTCATACAGAATAGAATCACCCGGTCGTTGAATATTCTATTCCTCAGCGCATCAATAATTAAACTCTCGTCCTGTTCCGTCGCCAGTACATCACGCCAGCTCAAATACCCCGCAGTACCAATAGCACTCGTAGAACCGAAATGTACGTTTATATCGCCTGATTTTAGCTTCCTCACCACTTCCTCTGTCCGTGCCACATCCAGTTTATCTGCGAACACGTCTTTTAGCGTCTCTTCGTATATCGGCGTATCCTCAAATAGTTTTACCAGTTTATCTGCCGAGATATGTCTTCTATCAAAAGTCCTGCGCAACGCACCGAATCGCTTTGCCACGTTCAGCAGCTCCCATTTAAACAAAAATGAATTCTTCAGCGTCTTTTCTATTATCAACCGTACAAATTCGGGCTCGATTGTACATAGTGTCTGTTCCAGTACTCCTCTCTCCACCTTTCTTCCTGATTTCAATTTTATCCGGTATGGGTCTATCTCCATAGAAATATCCGCACCGATTCGCGCACCGAGTAAAGCGATTATGAGCCGTCCAAACGTTTCGTTTACTAAATGCCCAAAACATGCGTTTATTACTATCTCTGTACCGTCTTTTGACTTTTCCACGACCACTTCGGTCGCAGTTGGCACCACGCACGATTGTGCAATTTGCTTATTTATCAATTCTATCAGCGGCATAAAACAATCGGAGTGCACACCATATTCCTGCTCTAACGCCGCTTCTATACTGTGAATCGAACCGCCCGCTACGATAAAGGAACCGATTTTAGCACGTAAATCACCCACTTCCTGGGCAATCGCGAAAGGGACGGGTATCTCCTCGCCTTCCCACTTAGGTATCTCACCCACCTTCTTCGCCCCAGGCTCCACTTTTAGCTGCTCACCGCCTTCGTCCACATCAGGGTCAATTACCCGCCACGTCTCGCCCTTTGCAACGAACAATGCACCGGTAGTCACGAAATTCAGCACGAATCGCTCATCCAGCATGCAGATTAGCTTACCTGTTACCATATCATACACCTTATATCTCTTCTCGTCCGGAATCATCGAGAGATTCTCGTAATAATAGCTTCTCGTATTTTTAGTCTGTCTTAACCGTTCACCATCTACTCTTAGCAGCCATTCATCCTCTAATTGCTCTATCACTCGCATCATCGTCCCGTATGAGACGTTCCTGAACGGGTATGCCCGCGATATCAAACTATACACTTTATCCAGAGAAACCACACCGAAATCCAGTAGCACACCGCAAATCTGGTTTGCCATGACATCCAAAGAGTTCTCTTTTAGCTTTATATCCTCTATTTCAGCCGACTTCGCTCTTCTTGCGATCACTAACGATTCTGCCACGTCGTCGGGAGTAAGAGCAATTACAATGCCCGAAGAGGTCCTTTGGAAGGAATGAGAAGCACGACCCACTCTTTGCACCAATCTCGTTACTTCCCGCGGCGATGCGTACTGAATCACAATATCAATTGAACCGATGTCAATTCCGAGTTCCATGGAGCTGGTGCAAATCAATCCTTTTATTGTACCACTCTTTAGCTTATCCTCAACTTCTATTCGCGTCTCTCGAGATAGCGAACCGTGATGGACACCGATTAGTTTGGGTTCAAACTTGTTTATGAGCGCAGCAAGCATTTCCGCTGCTCTGCGTGTGTTCACAAAGATCAGACACGATTTACCTGCTTTTACCACGTTCTTTATGGCTTTTACATGTGCAAATACCTCGTGGTCTACGCCTAATTCCCTTGCCGACAACTCATCTCTTTTCGTGCTACAAGGAGTAATAACTTTTAGTTCTATCGCTTTCCTGGAAGCCGTGTTCACCACCTGCATCTCTTTACGGTGTGAAAAGAACTTCGCTACTTCTTCCGGGTTGCCTACTGTTGCGGATAGGCATATTCGCTGAAAATCGCCTGCAAGCTCTACTATTCGCTCTAACGCAATTGTAAGCTGTGCACCCCGTTTGGAATTTGCCAGCTCGTGTACTTCGTCTAATATCACATGCCGCACGGATTTCAAACTCTGCCGCAACCGTTTACCCAGTAATATCGCCTGTATCGTTTCCGGAGTAGTAATAAGGAGGTCAGGCGGTTTTAAGGCTTGCTGCCGCCTTTTATACGCAGTGGTGTCGCCATGCCGTATTTCTATGTCTATGCCGAGCTCTTTACCCCATCGGTCTAATCGCAAAAGCATATCGCGATTCAAAGCACGCAAAGGCGTAATATAAAGAGCGGAAATGCCACTTGTGTGCTCTTTCTCATCTAATATATGGTGGAACACAGGGAGAACAGCAGCTTCTGTCTTCCCGAAACCCGTAGGTGCTATGAGCAATACGTCTTTACCCTCTAAAATGGGTGGAATGCCCAATACTTGTGGTTCCGTAGGCGAAGCGAAGGTCTTCCTTAATAGCTCCTGAATATCTGCATTGAGCAGCGAGAAAGAGTTCATAGCTTTGTTTTTATCTTATTATAACACTATTAAGGAATTGCATAGAAGACCGTTTAACTATTATGAGACAGGAAGGAGGAATGTAATGTGTTCGACATTTTGCATAAAGGGCTGAATAAGGCATTAGAAGCCTGTGATCATGCAGAGTTTTTCGGAGAACGAAGCGATTTGCTTAGCATAGACCTTGAACGAGATGAAGTAAAAAAGCTGAAGCATGTAAAAAGTACCGGTATTGGCGTGCGAGTGGTATTAAGGGGAAAAATAGGCTTCTCTTACACTACCGCTTTGGAAACTGCGAAGATAGAAGACTGCATTGTACACGCGATAAAACAGGCGAAAGCATCAGAAGAAGATCGAGATTTCGCCGGGCTTCCTGAGCCATCGAAGCGTAGCTATAAGAAGCCAGAGAAGAACTTTGACCAAAAGATATTGGACCTTATAGAGGGAGGAGGCAGCGAAGATGGAATTAGATATTGTAAAGAGATGCTGACAGGAATGAAAGATATAGAAGTGAATGCGGCATTCCGACCAACAGAAGGCAGTTTCGCTGCAGCCCACGAAGAGACATACGTTCTGAATTCCGAAGGTATAGAAATTGCGGATGCCGGTACTTATGTCGCCGCTGGATTACAGGTTGTGGCAAGTGAAGGAGAGGAGGAGATTTCGGGATATGAGGGAAATGTTAGCAGAACGCTCGCTGACATGGATTTTACATGGATAGGCAGCGAGGCAGTAAAGATAGCGGTGGGCAGTTTAGGTGGCAAACGGGTACAAATGAAAGAGCTTCCGGTCGTATTCTCTCCTAGAGCGGTACAGAGCCTTTTAGAGTTTACTTTAATTCCTCAATTGAGTGCAGAGAACGTGCAGCGGGAACAATCGCCTTACTACGATAAAAAAGGCATGGAAATAGCTTCAGAAATTATTACCATTGTAGACGATGGCACGATGCCACAGGGCATAAACAGCAGGAAGATGGATGGCGAAGGCATTCCGTCAGAGGCGACATCACTGGTAGAGAAAGGTATACTAAAAAATTTCCTGTATGATTCTTACACAGCTAATAAAGATGCTGTGGTGAGCACAGGAAACGCATTAAGAAATTTCGATAATTTGCCCGCTCCTGGAGCTACGAACTTTATCATCAACGGTAGCAGCAAAGCGTCTAAAGAAGAGATGCTTGCTGAAATACGAGAAGGGCTGTTTATTACTGATGTAATTGGTGCGCATACAGCGTCGCGTACATCGGGTGATTTCTCTGTCGTTGCTCAGAATACTTTGGGCATTAAAGCGGGTGAGTTATTTCCCGTTAAGCAAGTAATGATCACAGGGAATATGCAAGAGGTACTGAAACACGTGGAGATTATAGGGACAGACACAAGGCAGATTTATAATGCCGTCTCTCCTTCTATTATGGTATCAAAGCTGAAGGTAGTGTCTTGAGTTGAAAGTAACGGGGGTAGACAATGACCATAAAGAAACAAATGCACATAATGAATGAAGGAATCAAAGACATGTTAGTGTTCATATATATTAAGTTAGGAGCAGAGATAAAGGTAATAAGGGCCCGTAGCTTAGGCTGGTTGGAGCGCTCGGCTGATAACCGAGAGGTCCGGAGTTCAAATCTCCGCGGGCCCATCAGGGACTTTCTTAAATAGGAAGTTATATGAAAGAAAAGGAGGAGAAGGAAGGAGAATGGGTATTGAAACGAGGTTAATTTTGATCTCACCGGATTCGGATATAACGCCCGCGCAGATGAAGAGCAGGATATCCTCTATAATTACCGAGAACATAGCGGGTATAGGCGAGGGGGTAATAGTAAAAGAGACGTGTTATGGTGCGTTACTGGAGGGCGAGGCGGATAAAATGAGCGAGATAATGGAAGAGGTGAGGAAGATGGACAAGAACGGCATATTCTCCAAACCACGTGGTTTCCCGATCGGTGACACGAGGGCGTGCCGGGCGACCAGATTGGGGGGACCCAGACCGGGCTTTCACCAGTTGGAACTTGAAATCGAGCTGTTGCCCAAAGTGAGAGAGGCGTTGGACGACATAGAGTGAGTGAAAAGCGATAGTAAAATAAAGAGGAAAGAGATGGTGAGTGATAAAGTTGCTATGTATGTAGGCGAAGCGTTGGTAGGCGAGGGTTTGGAAGTTGCACATGTTGATTTGATGATTGGGGACAAGTACGGGCCGGTAGGTACGGCATTCACGAATGCACTCAGTCAGTTGTCGGTGGGGCACACGCCGATATTTGCGGTACTAAGGCCGAATCTACCGGTTAAGCCCTCTACACTGATCGTGCCAAAGGTTACCGTACAGAACATGAAAGATGCAGAGAAGATATTTGGACCAGCGCAGAGTGCAATAGCGAAAGCAGTTGCAGATTCCGTGGAAGAAGGAGTGTTACAGGAGGATAAGACAGAGGAGATTGTGGTGATAGCAAGCGTGTTCCTGCATCCCAATGCGAAGGATTATAATAAGATATACCGGTTCAATTACGGCGCGGCGAAATTAGCGATAAAGCGTGCGATGGAAGGATTCCCGGATATAAAGAAGGTATTATACGAGAAAGACAGGTCGAGGCACCCGTCACTGGGTATGAAAGTGACGAAGTTATGGGACCCGCCGTATTTGCAGGTCGCTCTGGATATCCCAAACTGGGAGCACATGGGACAAGTAGTAACAGAGCTACCGAGAAACGATCATCTAATTATAGAAGCGGGTACGCCATTGATAAAGAGATACGGAGTGGACATAGTAGGGAAGATAAAGGAGATAAAGCCCGAGACGTTTGTGATTGCGGATTTGAAAACGCTTGATACAGGCAACTTAGAGGCGAGGATGGTTGCAGATGCCGGTGCGGATGCCGTAGTAATTTCCGGTTTAGCGCCCCGACAAACGATAGAGAAAGCGATAGCAGAAACGAAGAAGACGGGCATCTACTCCAGCCTGGATATGCTGAACGTTGCAGACCCGATAGAAGTGATAAAGGAACTGAACAAGAGCGGATTCATGCCGGATGTGGTGGAACTGCACCGTGCGATAGACGTGGAGCAGGACGAACCCCATGCATGGGGCAATATAAAGGAGATAAAGCGAATAGGTGGCAAGGTACTGGTAGCAGTAGCTGGTGGAATACGGGAAGAAAGCGCACCAACAGCGTTAAAAGGAGATGCTGATATACTAATCGTAGGCCGTGGAATAACGAATGCGAAAGATGTAGAAGGCGTAAGCAGGCGATTCCTGAGGTTGATGAAGGAAGAGATAGACCAGTACAGGGTAATGACAGATTTCTGAATTATCTGGCAATGGCAGCGAAGACCTGGAAATTCGGACATAACGTAGATACGGACCAGATAATCCCTGCGGAGTATCTGACTACGGGAGACGGGAAGAAGCTGGCAGCTCATGCGTTCGCAAAAGTAAGACCTGAGTTCGCAGAAGAAGTGAAGGAAGGCGATGTCATAGTTGCAGGAGATAATTTCGGCTGTGGCAGTTCACGGGAGCATGCGCCACGTGCATTAATCGGTGCAGGCATAAGCTGCGTGATTGCGCGTAGTTTTGCACGTATTTTCTTCAGGAATTCCATTAATATCGGGTTGCCATTGATAGAGGCTGATGTCTATGACAGGCTAAAAGAAGGGGATGAAGTAGAGATAAGTTTTGAAGCGGGTGTGATAAGGAATCATACAAGAGGGGAGGAGTACAAATTCGCACCGCTGCCGGAATTTATGCAGAAGCTGTTGGATAGTGGGGGGTTGATACCTTATATTAAGAAGCAGAAGTGAGAATTGTAAGAATTGTAATTGTATACTATTGGGCCAAAGGCAGTTGCAAACGAAGTGAGCAACTGTTTGGACCAATAGTAAATTGTATTATATTTATAGTATATTCAAGACTGCACCAATGTTATCAAAGATGAAATCAGGTTTTTCCTTTTCCAGTTCCACCTTTGAGTGCAGTCCAGTAGTTAAGCCAATTGTTTTTACTTCTGCCCTTCTTCCCTGGATTATATCATGCGGTGTATCACCACAATAGAAAGTTTGAGGAGGTGTGGAACTGAGTAATTCTATCGCTTTGAGTAAAGGTTCAGGGTCAGGTCTTGTTCTTTCTGTGTCCTCTGCAGTGAGCAAAACATCAAAAGGGAAATGAAAATTCCTAATCGCCTCTTCTGCGGATATTTTATCCTTTGTCGTCACTATTCCTATTTTTATCCCTTTTTCTCTTACTAATTCAAGTGTCATTTTCGCTTTCGGAATTTCTTCTATCATATTTTTAAATTCAGTCCTCATAAGACGGAGGAATACCGAATCGAACTCATCTGTATCTTTATCCTGGTATAAAACCTTGAAAGAGAGGTAACTCGGCAGATGGATTATCTCTTTTATCTCTTTATCTGCTGGAATTCTCAAGCCAGTTATTCTTGCTGCTTCCTTAACTGAACTCAAAATCGCTTTTGATGAATCAATTAAAGTGCCATCCATATCAAAAAGACCGGTTTTGAATTTCATTCCTCCTTCACTAAACCTAATCTCCTTTCTATTTATTGTATATTGGTATAATATTTCTTTAATGCTTACCGAAAAATAAAGTAGCAAAGTTTGTTAGATAAGCGCCTCTATATAAAAATATGGATGAACACACACAATACGCACCATGGTTGGAAGTCTGGAGCGGATGAAGTTCAAGCACGGCGGTTTGTGCAGCAGCTAAAGCACTTGAACCTGGATGGAAAGTTGTAAAACTTACAGGCATGACCCATACGACCATCAGAAAAGGAATCAAGTTTTTGGATGACGATATGGCGCAACTACAAATACAACCACACTCATTGCATCCTAAATGGAATTACTCCATAGTACCAAGAGATGCCGGTGTGCTGCATGAGAGCAGTTGATTTCGATAAGCTATTTATGTGAGGAAACTACTCTGGATTTTAGAGTTTTTAAATTTTAAATGCAAGAGTGGAAAATAGTAAAAAGATGAAAAACCCTATGGAGCTAACGCAGATAGGGGTAATCCTCAGTCCGTATAAGACACGGGAAGAATGTCCAAGACAGACGTGCAAGACGGAACAGATTACCGGGATAATGGTATTTGAGAAATTCGCAGAGGGTTTGAGGGACATAGAAGGGTTTTCCCATCTTATTGCCCTGTATTGGATGCATAAATCGAAAGGGTATTCGCTCCTCGTCAGGACGCCGTGGGATGTTGAACTGCACGGTTTATTCACCACGAGGTCACCACATAGACCGAATCCAATCGGGCTTTCCGTTGTGAGGTTAATTGAAAGGAAGGGGAATATATTGAGGGTAAAAGGGATAGATGCAATTGAGGGCACGCCATTGATAGACATAAAGCCGTACGTGCCTGAATTTGATGAACTGCAAGAAGTGAAGATTGGATGGCTTGAGGGGAAGGTGAGGAGATGATATTTTATACATAAAAGTTTATTAGTTAAATTATGTACAAGATCCACGATGCTCTATACGGGAATGTCGTATTAAGCGAAGAAGAGGTAAATCTTCTCAATACGTGGGAAGTTCAATGGCTCAGGAGAGTTAAACAGTTAGGTTTTACTTATTTAGTTTATCCAACTGCAGTTCACACTACATAGCAGCTCTGCTTCATGACATTTCTCATCCGGCTCATGTAAGTGAAAAGTTAACAGAAGTCGTGGTTGACATTCCGACACATGAGGAGATGAGATGATCTATGGAGCACTTCGAGAGAGGGTTACCAACGAAGAGGAAGGGTTTTTAGAGCCTGACGAGTGTTTGCCTTCAATATCCGAGGGAACATTTAAAGGTCATTCCTGGAGTAATAAGGCTTTTGCGGGAATAAAAGAGGTGAAGGATAATGTAAATCCTGAAAAGATACCTTCTGCTCTCTCTGACGCCGTAGTATTTAGATATTTCGCTTCCGGGCAATTGCATAGCTATGATAAGGTGAATGAAACTACACTGACCAAGCAGATGATTATATTGCATGGATTGTATGGTGCGCCTAAGATTATACCAACAATTTATTTCTACGGACCTTATCCGTATTCAATGCGAGAAACGCTGGAGGGCACAGAGGAATTAAAAGAGAGCAATATTAGACACTATTAGGTAGCGAGCTTATCTCCGGATGAAAGGAAGAATACGGGAAAAATAGATATGTAAATCCGTCTAATCTGTGGTTATAAACGGAGCAAATGAATTTCCTCGTAATGGGCGCGGGAGCGTTAGGAACTGCATTTGGTGGTATGTTAGCTGCTGCGGGCAATGACGTCACTCTTATCGGTCGAGAACGGCACATGAAACCCATACGCGACCACGGACTCGAAATATCCGGTATCTGGGGCTCGCACATGGTCAAAAATATAAACGCAAAGTCCAAACTGAACGTAACCGATAAAACAGACGTGGTGCTCTTAACAACCAAGTCTTTTGATACCGAAGCAGCCATACGAGCGTTGCAACCACATATTCATGCACAATCCGTTGTTATCAGCTTGCAGAACGGCATAGGAAACGAGGGGACAATAGCAAGGTACGTTGGAGAAGCACACACAATGGGCGGGGTGGTCATCACAGGTTTTGAAATACCAGAACCCGGTGAAGTAAATGTGACCGTCACGGCAGATACGACAAAAATCGGCGCACTCAATAATAAAATCACGCCGCGGTTGCGCGAAATCGTTGCGATATTCAACGATGCTGGAGTACCTTCTGATGCCGTAGATAATATCCAGGCGCATATCTGGGCGAAAGCATTGTACAGCGCTGCGTTAAATCCGTTAAGTGCTATCTTCCAGGTTGAATATGGCAGATTAGCCAATCCTCATTCTTTTGCTATCATCGAAGACATGATTCACGAGGCGTTTGAAGTCGCCGCAGCGGAAGGGGTAAAACTACTCTGGACGCAAGCGGAGGACTACATAGTTTTTTTACGGGCTAAGCAGATACCACAAACAGCGAATCATCACTCTTCTATGCTTAAGGACATAGAGAAGGGTAAGAAGACCGAAATAGATTTTTTGAACGGTGTTTTCGTGGCTTTGGGTAAGAAGCATGGGATACCCACTCCTGTGAACGAAACCATCGTCCGGGTGATTAAGTTTCTGGAAGGCATAGAGCTTTAGCAGATGTTTTATTACCGCTGATAGCATAGAGGGTTTTACGATTGTTCCAACCAACCCCTGCTGGTTTTTCTAATCTGGGGGAGGTAATGGCAAAACATGGAAATACTGAGTCAAAGTTGGAATTAAATGCTAAGTAGCCAGCGATATATATGGCTCTTTTATCAAACCATGTTAATATATCAATAATATGGAGAGCGGGTATATCGCAGAAATATTCAGCTCGTTTCAGGGTGAAGGGGCTTATACAGGCAGAAGGCAGATATTTATCCGGTTTGCCGGCTGCCCCCTATCCTGCTTCTATTGCGATACTCCCTCTGCACATGATTCCCGACCAAAGCTTTGCACCGTTTTTGGCAAATCTAATAATCATGTTATTGAGAACCCAATGACATCGCAGCTTGTGATTGAATGGGCAAATGAGCTGCGGACTCCAGACGTACACAGCATTTGCTACACAGGTGGAGAACCACTTCTTCAGACTGAATTCGTGAAGCAGATAGCGCGAGAAGCGGAGAGCATGCAACTTAATAATTTTATAGAGACAAGCGGGTATTCGGCAAGAGCTTTTGCAGCCTTAGCCGAAGACTTCGAGTTCGCATCCATAGACATAAAGCTGAAGCACCACCGGGCGGTGGAAGATAGCAATTACGACAGACTGTATGCGAACGAGCTTGAATGTGTAAAGATTGCCGTTGACCGTGGTATAGATACGATAGTAAAAGTGGTGGTGCTAAAGGACACGACTGCGGACGAGATAGAAGCAGTCTGCCGCGATCTCGCTGAATTTGACATAAAGTTCGTGTTACAGCCCGTTACCGCTCCGCACCATCTACCGGATGTAGCGCCAGGTGCAAACGAACTCTTCAGGCTATCTGAAGTGGCGGGACGGTTTTTAACTGATGTTATGGTTATTCCTCAGTTGCATAAATTCATGCATATCCAGTAAAGTAACAAAATTGTTGATTGTTACTAACTCATTTGTTTATATAACTCTTTTCTCCTCGCTTCCAGCAGGTCTACGTCCCGTCCAATGTATTCCGCCGCGGTCATCACCTGTACACCGTTCTCCGCTGCACACTCATACACCTCCGGTATTCGCTCTTTGTACTTCAGGTCACGCATGAAATGGTGCTCTATTAGCATGTATTTCACAGCGGTCTGCCGTAAAATTCGGGTTATGTTCTCTATGGATAGCTCCAAACTCTTACGTGAATACCGGAATCCAAGCATATAAGTCATCGGACCGTCTAATATAACGATGTCGGGATTCTCGTGAATAATGAATTCCACCTGCTCGGTAACGGAAGGACCCTCGACATCGCTTGTGAATACCATACACTCGCCACCGCATGATATGCTTACCTCCACTACGTAGCCTAACCTGGAGTTCGTGCCGTGATAAACAGGAGGCGAGAATTTCAGGATCGTGGAACCGTGCTTGAACTCATTGCCATCTGCTGTATCTATGGTCTGTGGTAGATCATTTAGTTTATCTAAGAAATAAGAAGCGCGGCCCGCTTGACTCTTGTTTATCTTCTCTTTTGGATGCTTCAAATAAACTATCTTGCCTTCGTATATCTCTGGTGCATTAGGGTCGTGATGGTCGTAATGGTAGTGCGTGACCACGAGAACGTCACTGCGTGCTGCGTGTTCCTTTATATCTGCCCATGTCTCGCTCTGCCGCTGCTCCTCTACCGGATGTGGCGGCAATTTGTATCTACGAGGTGCTAATGACACAGCGGGGTCTATTAATACTCCAATGTCGTCCGTCTCCACGAACGTTGCCATAGACCGGACTCCAAAACTGTCAAATGCCAATGGCTTTACTGTTAGCATTCTGAGACCATAAATAGGGAAGTCGTACGTGTTATAAAACCTTTCTTTTGCTTTAGCCCTTATATCAATCCACAAATCTCATCCCGTACATAATTCACGAAATCATCCTTGGTCGCCTTGCTGAATATGGTCACGACACCATTTCTCGTGACGCCCACAACCAGTCCATGCCGCTTAGACTTCAATACGACATACCATATCTTCCCATGCTTCAGATGGTCCACGTACAAGGACGTATCACCCAGTTCTGAACCGTACAGCGACAGCTTTTTTACATTCGGGATGTCCACATCGTCGAAGAAGATTACTTTTGTATCCTCAAAATTATCTTCGTGAAACCGCACAAATCGCGCTGGCTCAATCTGCACCTCTACTATCTTACCGACAGTTATGAATAGTATCTTGCTCAATTGATTCGCAATATTATTCGCCCTCGCTTTCTTCTCCATAACTGCCAGAATAATTCTACCATTCCGCGCTTCCTGCGCGACAAAGAAGAACGGAGCTTCCGAAGTGGTTGGTACCTGCAGTCGCTCTCCATGATGATAGACCTCTAACAGATGATCCTGGGCAAAGGAGCCAAACAAGGAGTCGCCGATCAACCGCAAATCCTTTAGCTCTGTAATCAAATTTGTATCTTCCTGTTTCTCCTCTGATTTGAATCCTTTCAACTTGCTTGCTATTGTATTCAGGTCTACATTCTCGTCCACATGGAATAATTTTCCCGCTATTACCATATTCTATTTTAGTTCACTTATCTTCAGGTTTAAGGCTTGCTACTGTCTTCGCCCTCATGTCTATCTCTGCTATCCCCCGCCGGCTCCCCTACCGATAGCCGTTACCCCCGTCCGGAACAACTGCTTCACACCAAAATGCTGCATCAAATCCACAAATCTGTCTATCTTCATCGGCTCTTCCGTAAGCTCGAGTATCACCGAGTCCAAAGCAGCATCCATTATCTTCGCACCGTAAGATTGCGCAAGCTGCATCACTTCCAGACGCACCTCTGAATCCTTTGTGTGCACTTTTAACAGGCACAAATCGCAGATTATCGCCTCATCCGCTCTCAAATCCACTACCTTTACTACTTCTATCAGATTACTAAGCTGCTTCCGCACCTTTTCCACTTCGCTCTCCGTACCTTTTATCGCCACCGTCATCCTTGATAGCCCCTTCTTCTCGCACGGTGAAACCGTAAGAGAGGTGATATTGATTCCTCGCATCGTGAACATGCCCGACATCCTCGTAAGCACTCCTGGACGGTCCTCTACCAATAGCGAAACTATATGTGTTTGCATCTTTCCGTTCCTATCATTCCCATTATACCACCACCAGGTGGAATCATCGGCAATATCTTGTCATCCTTGCCCACAATTAAATCTATCACTGCTGGCTTACCGGACTTAAATGCGTTACCCAAAACGTCTTTCAAACCCTCCGGCTTCTCTACTCTCTCCGCATAGCAGCCGAACGCCTCAGCCAGCTTAACAAAGTCCGGTGTTAGGCCCAAACCCGTATGCGAATATTTCTTATCAAAGAACAGTTCCTGCCACTGCCTTACCATCCCTAAATACCTGTTATCAAGGATGCATACCACAACTGGTATATCATTCTCCACGCAGGTAGCCAGGTCCTGACAGGTCATCAAGAAACTACCGTCACCCGCGATGTCCACCACTTTGTTATCCGGTGCACCAACCTGCGCACCTATTGCAGCGGGAAATCCAAATCCCATCGTGCCCAGCCCACCTGAGGTTATAAACCTACGAGGCCTCTTTGTCATGTAATAATGCGCTGCAAACATCTGACACTGCCCCACTTCTGTCGTAATGACTGCATCGTCATCCAGAATCCTGTTGAGCTCTTTTACAAACATGTCTGATAATGATGTCCCTGCTCGCTTTACGTCTTTTATACACTCGTCACATGCCGAGTGCATCTCTTTTATCCGCTGCATCCACACACTCTTACCACCTAACTTTTTGTGCTTCTCCAGCCACTTCAATATATCGTCAAGTGCAAGCTTTACATCGCCCACTATTGGTATATCCACCTGGATGTTCTTGTTTATCTCTGCCGTATCTATGTCAACATGTATCATTGTGGCGTCAGGCGCGAACTGATCCAGTTGCCATGCAGTCAATCTGTCGCTAAACCGTGTTCCCAACGCAAGCAGTGCATCGCACTCGTTTATCGCTCTGTTCGCATAGACATGCCCGTGCATACCTGCCATACCCAAACAGAGCGGATGATCCTCAGGAATGGCACCTTTGCCCATTAGTGTTGTAACTACACCAGCACCAAGTAATTCCGCTAAACTACGTAATTCTTCCGTTGCATTCGAGCTGATAACACCGCCACCTGCCAGTATAAGTGGTCGCTCCGCAGTTGCTAACGTCTCGGCTGTCTTCTTAGTCTGCACCTTATTCGGTTTGATATTCGGCTTATAACCGGCAAAAGTCTCCTTTGGATGTAAATTCACTTTTGCCACGTCTGCTAAGACGTCCTTAGGTAGATCAACCAGGACTACTCCTTTACGACCGGTACTGGCGATGTGGAATGCGTTATGTATAACCTTAGGTAAATCTTCCGTTCGCTTCACTAAGAAGTTATGCTTTGTTACTGGCATTGTAATCGTGAATGTGCTCGCCTCCTGGAACGCATTGGTACCGATTGCTGAAGTTACCACCTGTCCGGTCAACGCTACTACTGGTACAGAATCCATACTCGCATTCGCCAGACCCGTAACGAGGTTCGTGGCACCGGGGCCCGAAGTAGCGATACAAACGCCGGTTCTGCCTGATACACGTGCATAGCCGTCCGCTGCGTGCGCCGCACATTGCTCGTGCCGCATCAATATATGCCTTATCGCATCTTGCTTGTAAATTACATCGTATAAATCTAATAAAACACCGCCAGGTATGCCAAATGCTACTTCCACTCCTTCGTCTTTTAGCTCTTCTATCACGATCTCCGCACCACTTAACTTCTCTCTTGACACTTATCTTTCCCTCCTTTACTGTACGTTGCTATCTACTCTGTACTATATGTTTATAAATATGCTGTGTTCTGCACGAAGCTTAATTCAACACTTTGCCCTTCCATCTCTATCTATCTATTTATTGCGCCTTCTATAGTACACAACCAACTGATGAGCGAGCCCGTTGGCTCTTACTGCAACTAAAATGTTAAATATTGAAATTAAGTTTGGAAAGGGTTAAAACATTCATTGATCACCTCTCTAAAAAGTTATTGCACGGTAGCAGCACTTAAATGCTGGGTTCTCCAATGTAGCAATAAGGTTAGTTGTCAGATGCGAGCGGTTCGCAATGATAACCAACTAAACAACGAGCGTGATAAAAATGCAAAACGAAAAAGGCGGTAAGCAAAAAATGGAAAAAGTAAGAACGGGTTTGACGATTGGGTTAATGGTATTAGCAGCGGCGGCTGTATTCTGGATGTTTACACCTCTCGTCTCGGCACTGCCTACCGCCACCAATCTCGGCGTTGAGGACGCATACGGTCACACTGATTCGCCTGTATTAATTCCCGTAAACATTACTAATGTCCAGGATGGCCCGGTCCCAGGTATAATATTTGATATAATATATGATAACAGCGTAATAAACGTCACGGATGTCCAGAAAGCTACTCTGACATCAGACTGGGACACTCCTGCATATTGTAACCATGACTGGGGCACCCGGGTCGCAATTGTTTATGATGCCGTAGATGAGCATGCGATACAAAACGGTTCGTCCGGCTCGATTGTACTGCTTAATTTCAGCGTTAGTGGCGGCGTAGGCGACACGAGCGAGATGGACATATCGAACGTACAACTGGCTGAAGGCGCTCCTGATTATCAAATAGGAACCGCACCTGCGAAGAACGGTACGTTTACTGTTGCATCTGCGCTGCCTACCGCTACCAATCTCGGCGTTGCAGATGCAAACGGCTATACGAACACACATGTATTAATACCCGTAAACGTTACTAATGTCCAGGATGGACCTGTTCCAACTTTGAAATTTAATGTTCTCTATGATAACAGTGTAATAAACGTCACGAATGTGCAAAAAGGCATTCTGACTTCAGACTGGGAGACTCCTGCATATTGTAACCATGACTGGGGCACCAGTGTCACAATTTATGATGCCACGGGTGAGTATGGACTACAAAACGGTGCATCAGGCTCTGTTGTACTGCTTAACTTCAGCGTTATTGGCGAATCTGGTGCCACAAGCGAGATGGAGTTTACGAACATACAACTGGCTGAAGGCGCTCCTTATTATCAAATAGGAACCGCACCTGCGAAGAACGGTACGTTTACTGTGCTAGTCTACAGTACAATAGATGGACAGGTAACGGACATCATGGGTACGGAAACAGGAGGAGTAACTGTTTTTGTAACAGCGAAGGACTCCGGTGTACTTCTGGAGACAACAACCACAAACGAAACGGGTTATTTCTGTATCACAAATGTAGAACAGGGGGAATACTATGTGAACTTTTCAAAACTGAGATACTGGGATAATTCAACGCGGGTAACTGTACAATATAGCGAAGCAAAAACGGTAAACGTTGTCCTATCGAGAAAAGGCGATTTGAACGATAACGGACTTTCCGCAGATGCAGGTGACGTAACGATGATGCTAAGAGCGTCCGTGTACAAGTTGACACCCGACCGGGAATACGACTTGAACAATAATGGTATGTTAGCAGATGCGGGTGACGTAACGATGATGCTGAGAGCCTCTGTGTATAAGTTAGATTTATTGTAGGCACTGCATGGGGACACAATTAATCCTTATGCTTTTCTTTTTATTCTAACCACAATAAGATAATAAAAAATGGAAAGAGTAAATAAGCTATTAACCGTTGGTTTAACTCTGTCACTGGTACCTGCAATATTAGTCGGTATGTTCGTGCCTTTTGCATTAGCACAGCCTACTGCGGACAGCTTTGGCGTGGAGCATCATGCAAGCGGATACAAGAATACCACGGTATCAGTACCAGTGACAATAGTAAATACGCAAAATGGCCCGATTACATGTATTATATTTGACATCTCATACGACAATAGTGTTATAAGCGTTGTGGATGTTAAAGAGGGTACTATAACAAATAGCTGGAATACGCCTGCATACTGTAATTTTGAATGGGGCACTAAACTTTCGATTGCGTACACAGGAGAAGATGAAACGGCACTACAAAACGGCTCGAGTGGCTCCATCATGGTGCTCAAATTCCGTGTTGTCGGTGAAGCAGGAGAAAAGACAGATATGTCTTTGAATAACATACAGTTATCTGACCTGAGCGGCGAGAATGTGGGCTTCGATACTGCACCAGCGAAGAATGCCACATTTACTGTACTTACCAATCTCACACAGATACCATCATCTACCTATTCGCCATCATCAGCAGAATCACCATTGCCTATATTAAGTCCATCTTCGGCACCAACAGCCACGTCAGCAGCAACCCAAAGTCCACCAGGCTTCAATGCGATTTTCGCTATTGTCTGCTCATTAGCAGTTGCGTATTTAGTAATGCGGAGAAGGAAAGCGCAGCCATAAGTTCTTATCTGCATTTTGTAGAACAATATTATTAGCCTTCCTACCGTTCTTCTTCTGATAACCGCAAAGTGGATAAAATCCCTGTGCATAAATGCTCTTTTCGCTGTTACCGTACTCTCTGGCATTGCGTATCCCCGCGCCGGTGTGCTAAAGATTTTTTTACGCCACTACAATTCAAAGGTTACAAATTCACCATTTTTTTTGCGTATATGCTTAAAATATTTTTTAGCATTATTGCATTTTTTTTTTATACTACCGAAAGAAACATATATAGTTTTTGACAATAATTATTATTAAGATATGGACATACTAAAGAAGATATTCGGGAAGAACAATATACATCTCAAAGTCATTCGGATATTCTACAATAACAACGGGTATTTCAATAATATCACAGGGATTGCAAAGACTCTCGATGTGAGTCACGTCACTGCGAGAAAAGTTATAAGCGACCTCGTAGAGGCTGGTATATTAAAAGAGATAGATATAGGTAAATCAACAGTGATAAAGGCAAATGATAGCAGCCCTTATACGGACGCACTTTTCAATTTCATCAACTCCATGCAGGGTATAAAAGAAAGCAAAAGCATAGAAGAGATAATAGAAAGGAGATCAAGAGAAAGTAGCGCTATCAGAAAAGAGAGTGCATGATTCATAAATTGTTTGTGTATTATAATAAAAACGGGAAAATGATATGTACGAAATAGAAAACGCACTTGAGTTACAGGAAAGCTACACCGTCTTGCTAAAAGGGGCTCCAGGGACAGGTAAGACTACTTATGCGATTACGCTCCTCGAACATTTGTGCCATGGAGATACTGAAGGAGTTTATATATCCACTCGCATAGACCCTTCCGCATTGTATAAACAATTCCCTGGCCTGGAAAGCCGAGTGCCTGCTAAAAACATTATTGATGCCACGCAATCGGAATTTTCGGAATCTGATTCTCAGGTGCTTTATGAAGACGATACAAGCTTCTTGAGGGCGGTTTACAGTCTTGTTGTAGAAAAGGACGTTACTATCTTGATAATAGATAGCTGGGATGCGGTATCATTTCAAATAGGTAGTAAAAACCAAAAGAGCATAGAAAAGCTTGAGTCCTCTATGCTTGATATTGCGCGAAAAACTAATACTCGTTTACTCTTAATCTCCGAGTATACCGGAGAGAAGAAGATGGATTATCTTGTTGATAGTATTATAAGATTAGAGAAGGACACCGTGGACGGTAGAACGGCAAGGAGGATGTATGTAGATAAGTTGAGAGGTTTCCTGATTACAAATAATAGCTATCCTTACACCCTGGAAGCCGGTACGTTCACCAATTTTGGAACCGCCGCATTCGGATTAGGCAGTGGTAGGCACAAGCAATCAAAAGGGAACAGAAAGGACGAAAGGGGGACGTATTATTCCACCGGGATAAAAGATTTAGATATGATTATTGGTGGGTACCCGAAAGGGAGCTTTGTACTGCTGGAAATAGCTGATGATAGCATAAGTCAGAATTACCGACCCGTTTTGTTCCACACCATATCCAATTTCATACTGAATGGCTGCGGTGTTATATATATGCCCGAGGAAGGTTCTTATGCCTCGTCGGTGAAGCGGCTTCTTTTTGATTATCTCGATAAAAGCATACTGGATAAATACTTGCGGATGCCTACCATTTCGGAATCGGAAAGTGAAGACACGTGTCTATTCAAAATTGAGTCCGAAGACGAAGATGGCTCGCTGAAAGCATACTTATCGAAGCATCTTGAGGTGTATAAACAGTTGAAGAAGCCAGTATTGCATGTTATTGGCTTACCGCGGTTGGATGTTTACGCAGAAGAGGAGATAAGAGGTATGCTTTCTGAAATAGTGTCGTGGGTAAGAACAACAAATGATGTTTTAATTGGTGTTTTGAAACCGTCTGCAAAGTTAAAGGCAGAAATACGTGAGATGGCTGATGTACATCTCCGGTTCATACCGCTCTCAGGCACGATTAATGTTTACGGTGTTAAGCCGCACACTCTGCTATATAATATCTCACGCATTCCCGCGGATGGTGAATATCATCAGCTAAAATTCACACCGTTCTTATAAATGGTTTTTTATGCTTCCTTCTTCCCTTTCACTAACTCTTTCACTGCTTTCACCAGTATATGGCACTGCTTTTCCGCACTGGCTCCACCTTTCGTGATATACCTATCTGCACCTTTCTCAAGGCACTCTTCAGGTGTTCCTGACTTACCTTTACCAGTAAACAGGATAAAAGGCAGATGTGCAAACTTTTCACTCTTCTTCAACACTTCTAATAGCTCTATACCATCTATTCCAGGAGGCATCAGGTAATCTGCAATGACAATATCAAAATTCTCACTTTCAAGCTTCTCCAATGCTGCTTCCGCAGATGTCACTCCTACAATATCAAACTCGTCCTTGACTTCCCGCTTCATAAGTATTCTCGTTATCTCCAAATCAGCAGGTTCATCATCCACATGCAAAATCCGTATTGGGGGCGTCATCTCATCGTTTCCTCTCTTCTCTTATTCAAATTTAAATATGCTAATAGTATTTTATTTATGTAATATAAAGAGTAACCGTTATATTCCCTCTTTCTAAATCAGCTCTTTTAGTTTATATCTATCTATGCGTTCAACAGCATAACATAAGACATGAAACTGTTAGTATTCGAACCTTTTTCCGGTGCCTCTGGTGACATGATATTAGGCAGTCTACTGGATTTGGGCGTTGATGCATCGAAGATAGAGTCTGCAATTTCTGCCGTTGACCTCAAGATGGAAATAGAAGAAGTAGAAAAGCGAGGCATAAGAGCTAAAAAGGTGCTCTTTCTGAGTGAGCGAATTAAAGGAAGGGAGCGGAATGTAAAGTCATACAGGGATATAGTAAAAGCAATAGCCAATAGCGGGTTGAGTAGGGAAATAATAGACAATTCGTTGCGCATGTTTGAGCTAATAGCAAATGCGGAATCGAAAGTGCATGGAGAGCCGAAGCATAGCTTGAGTTTCCATGAACTCGGCGCTATGGACACCATAGGAGACCTGATAGGGAATAGTATGGCTTTTCTGGAGCTTCCTGTTGATTGCGTTATGAGTATGCCAATATCAGTAGGTGAAGGATTTGTGGAGACGGAACATGGCCGACTGCCTGTTCCCGCACCGGCAACTGTTGAAATATTGAAACAATCGTCTTTACTGTATCAAAGCGGCCCTTTCGCTTCTCTATCTGAATTGCTCACGCCTACTGGTGCCGCGATATTAGCGCATTTTGTACAGAGATCAGTCGCTTTTTTACCACCGTTACATGTTGGAGAAACGGGGTATGGCGCAGGCTCGCGTGACTTACCAATGCCGAACGTCTTGAGAACAAGCGTATGTGAAACTGATGCGCATCTCCTTAGAGACGAGGTTGAAGTGCTGGAAACCAATGTGGATACAGTTACAGGAGAAGTTCTGGGCAATCTAATTGAGGTTCTTATGGCAGACGGTGCGAAGGATGTAACCATCATACCCGCGCTAATGAAGAAAGGCAGAAGCGGTCACATTATCAGAGTGATTACAGCACCGCAAGACGTTTCACGATTAGCACATCGGATAATGACAGAAACTGGCTCTTTAGGCGTTCGCGTTATGCAAGTAAGGCATAGATATATCGCAAATCGGGAGCAGAAGAAGGTGCGAGTAAGGATAGGGGATAGAGAACGAGAAGTAGGCGTGAAAATAGGTAGAAACGCAAGCGGTGATTTGTTAAATGTCGCTGCGGAATTCGAAGATGCGAAGCGAATTGCAAGAGAGTTGAGCGTGCCTTTAAAGGATGTGATAATAATAGTGGAAGAAGAAGCGCGAAAGACTCTTCTGGGGAAACAAAATGCTTTTATTTACTAAGCTCTTCTTTATTGAATATAATAGCTTTGCGGAGGTCGCCAAGAGGACAAAGGCGCAGCGTTGAGGTCGCTGTCCCGTAGGGGTTCGGGGGTTCAAATCCCCTCCTTCGCATTAATGGAGATACTTTTATCAAGCGAAACACTTTTTATCTTTGATCTTATTAATGTGGTTAAAAGAGGGGGAAGAAAGATGAACCAAAAGGATAGCGAAGGGATTTCCGATGTAGATGTGGATATAGAGCAGGACATGTTAGATGATGAGGGCCTGGAAAAGATATTGAAAGGCTCAAAAACGATTATAAAGGTAATTGGATGCGGGGGGAGCGGGACCAATACGATACAGAGGATGACGAACGAGGGTATTTTTGGCGCCGAACTATTTGCTTTGAACACAGATGCCCAGCATCTGCTTTTTTCGAAGGTGGAGAGGAAGATGTTGATAGGGAAGAGGACAACGCAGGGGCTGGGTGCGGGTAGCATTCCGAAGTTAGGCGAGGAAGCGGCGAAGGAGAACGAAGCCGAGATAAGATATATTGTAGAGAATGCGGACCTGGTATTTGTAACTTGTGGATTGGGCGGTGGCACGGGTACAGGATCAGCGCCAGTAGTTGCTCAGGCGGCACAAGACGCTGGCGCTCTCACCATAGGTGTGGTAACATTACCTTTCAGCGCTGAAGGCAGTATAAGAATAGAGAACACCGATATTGGACTCGAAAAACTGCGCGAAACTACTGATACTTTAATCGTGATACCAAACGATAAGCTATTGGAGGTAGTGCCGCGGTTACCCCTGAACGATGCTTTCCGTGTGGCGGATGAGGTATTAATGAGGTCAGTGAAGGGAATAACGGAGCTGATAACCAAGTCCGGCCTTGTAAATTTGGATTTCGCGGATGTAAGGACGGTGCTGAAAGGTGGAGGTATGGCGATGATAGGATTTGGTGAATCAGAGGGGCAGGATAAAGCGATTGAATCGGTAAAAAAAGCGCTAAGTTCTCCCTTACTTGAGGTTGACGTAACAGATGCGAAATCCGCATTGATAAATGTGACCGGCGGTGAGGACATGACAGTAGAAGAAGCAGAGGGCTCACTCCAGGAAGTATATAAAATGATGAACCCGAATGCAAGGATAATCTGGGGCGTGCAGATAAATCCCGAGCTGAATAACACGATGCGGACCCTGCTTGTCGTTACAGGCGTAAACTCAGAGCAGATATATGCACATAGAGATACAAAGAGCGAAAGATACGGCATTGAAATAGTGCAGTAGTAGTAAAGTAAGGAAGTGATCAATAATGCAAGAGAATCTTAAAGACATTGCGGAAAAAGTTAATCTTAAAGTCATCTCGGAGAAGCTAAATGAGTATGTACGGATATTGAAATTGGCAAAGAGGCCGAAAAGGGACGAGTTCTTCAAGATTTCTAAGATCGCCGGTGCTGCAATGGCGCTGGTCGGCTTTATTGGGTTCTCTATATACGTTTTGATGACCGTTTTACCGCAGGGATTCTGAGCTATGACTACCACGATATATGCACTAAAGACAACGGTTAACCAAGAGCAAGCGGTTGCGAATCTGGTGATGGGCTCGATCAGGGAGATAAGGAAGGATGAGCATGGCATAAAGGCAATTTTAGTGCCCGATGAACTGAGGGGATATGTCTTGATTGAAGCTTCTTTCTCTGATATGATAGACCAGATAATCCAGAATATACCACATGCAAGGGGCTTGATCAAGGGCGGTATGAATTTTGAAGAGGTAGAACATTTTCTCACGCCTAAACCGTCAGTAACAGGCATAAGAGAAGGAGCCATAATAGAAATCATTTCAGGACCTTTTAAAGGCGAAAAAGCGCGAGTGAAAAAAGTAGACGAATCGCATGAAGAACTCACTATTGAACTATTTGAAGCAATGGTACCAATACCCGTCACTGTTAGAGGTGATAGTGTAAGGGTGCTGAGCAGCGAAGAGAAAGAGGAAGAGCAGTCCGGAGGATAGAAAGGAAAGCAAAGAAAGGCACCAATGAAAGACGTTTGTATCCTAATACCAACACTGAATGAGGAGGAGACGATAGGCGAGCTTATAGCGGAGTTCAAACGTGAGGGATTCGATAATATCTTCGTTATTGATGGAAACAGCACGGACGCAACGCGGGAGATAGCGAAGAGGGCAGGGGTAAAGGTGGAAATACAGCGGGGAAAGGGTAAGGGAATAGCGGTCAGGCAGGCTTTTGAAGAGATAGAAAGCGAAATAATTGTGATGATTGACGGAGACGGTACATATTCACCCTCTGAGGCACGGGCATTAATTGAGCCGATATTAAACCACGAGGCTGAACATGTTGTCGGTAACCGATTCGCGTATGGTGGTGCATTCGCAAGACTTCACCGGTTTGGAAACTGGGGACTAAATAGAGTCTTCAGCGTGGGATATGGTATAAAGTTGAGTGATATATTATCGGGATACCGTGCATTCACAAAGGCGGCGGTGAATAGGATGGAACTTGCGAAAGAAGGGTTTGAAATAGAAGTCGAAATGGCTATAGAGTCAGTAAAGAAGGGTATGCGGATAAAAGAAGTCCCTATTACCTACAAGGAGAGGAAAGGCGAATCAAAGCTCCATTTCCTTAGGGACGGGTCGCGGATAGCTTATACATTATATGTGCTCGCGAAAACGCATAACCCCCTCTTCTATTTTGGCATCATTGGATTCTCATTCATAGCCATTGGTATTATCTCCGGCATTTATGTCGTATTAGAGTGGCTTAAAAATATTACTCACATACCTCTCACCGTGTTTACCTCTTTAATGATAATTTCCGGTGTGCAGTTTCTTATATTTGGATTGCTTGGCGATTTAATAGTGACATTGCAAAAAGAGACGCTAGCAGCGTTGAGAGATAGGAGCAGAAAAGGGGAGTAAATAAAATGGAAGCGGGTGTAGAGGAAGGGGGTAAGAAATTAATAGCTGCGATAGCGCAGGATTACGAAACGGGAGAGGTGCTCATGCTTGCATATATGGACGAAGAGGCGCTGAGGCTTAGTAGACAGACGGGGAAAGCGCATTACTGGAGCCGTAGCAGGAAGAAACTATGGCGAAAGGGTGAAATTTCCGGTAATGAGCAGATAATAAAGGATTTTTTTATCGATTGCGATGAAGATGCGGTACTCTTGAAGGTGAAGCAGATAGGGGGTGCTGCATGTCACATGGGATACCGGTCTTGCTTCTACCGTAAGATAAATGGGGAGATAGTAGGAGAGAAGATATTCGAGCCCGAGGAGAAATATGGTAAGGAATGGGAGAAATGATTCTTTCGGACCCAAAGTTTTTATATAACCACATCGTAATTCTAAATAGGTGATACAAAAATGGCAGAAGACAACGTGATATATGTTGGAAACAAACCCGTGATGAGTTATGTCCTGGCAGTGGTGACGCAGTTTAACAACGGCTTTGACGATGTGGTGATAAAAGCGAGAGGGAGAGCGATCTCAAGAGCTGTTGATACTGCGGAAGTAGTGAAGAATAAGTTTATGCCCGGCGTAGAGACGAAGGAGATAAAAATAGGGACAGAAACGATACAGGGAGAAGGAGGAGATAAGGCGAACGTTTCCTCGATGGAAATAACAATGAAGGCAAAGGCGTAAGTAAGGGAGAAGAAGCGGTATGATGAGTTTTTCTCCTGTTTTTATTTTTCTTATTTTTATTTTTTAGTTTTATTCCCGGCTTTTATTTATCTTAGGCAATAAAATCAGTTATAGCAGGATGTTCACAAAGAGGCATATTATTTCGATACGCGATTTCTCAAAGGATGAAATAGATTATGTATTAAGCAGGGCAGAGGGGCTGGAGAAATATGCGCGCGGGTTGACGGATAGAGGCTGCAAGCTGTTGGAGGGGAAAGTACTTGCAAATCTATTCTATGAACCAAGCACCAGGACAAGGTTATCATTTGAAGCGGCGATGACGAGGTTGGGGGGCGAGATAATAAATTTAGCATCACAAGAGTCGAGTTCGGTGGCTAAGGGCGAGAATTTAGCAGACACAATAAGAACGGTAGCGGGTTATTGTGACGTAATTGTGCTCAGACATCCACGGGAAGGAGCATCGAGAATGGCTACTTCTTTCTCCTCGGTACCGATAATAAACGCGGGAGATGGTGCAGGGCAGCATCCTACGCAGACTTTGCTCGATTTATATACGATAAAGCGGGAAGGGCTGTTAGAGGGGCTAAAGATAGCATTAATAGGGGACTTGAAATATGGTAGGACAGTGCATTCGCTTGCTTATGCACTCTCTTTATATGGTGCAACACTATTTTTTGTATCACCAAACGCCTTAGAGATGCCGGAAGAGATAAAGTCGGACTTAAAAGAAGCGGGAGCGGAAATTAGTGAATATACGGATGTAAGAGAGGTGCTAAAGGATGTGAACGTAATATATGTGACCAGGATACAAAAGGAGCGGTTTCCTGATCCCACAGAATACAGCAAAGTTGCCGGCACTTACCGCATAACTACTGATATATTAAAGCAGAACGAAGATGTAGTGGTCATGCACCCCCTTCCGAGAGTAGACGAAATAGACACAGAGGTAGACAAGACAAAAAACGCGAGATATTTCACGCAGTCCTTTTATGGCGTTCCCGTGAGAATGGCTATTCTTTCTATATTGCTGAATAAATAGGAGTAGGAGCATGCAGGACAGGATAAATGAGATTCTGGAAGCGGTAGAGAAGCATCACGAGCTTTATGGAAATGCACTGCCGATGATAGCGAGCGAAAACATAACAAGTAAAGTGGTAAGGATGCTACTCGCGTCGGATCTGTCACACAGGTATGCAGAAGGAGATGTTGGAGCCAGGTATTACCAGGGCTGCGAGTACATAGATGTAATAGAGGCGGAGGCGATAAGGGGCGCAAAAGAGCTGTTCGATGCGGAACATGTGAATGTAAAGCCGACTTCTGGTGTAAATGCAAATATAGCGGCATTGTTCGCCCTTACATCACCGGGAGATAAAATAATGACGCTGTCTGTGCCAGAAGGCGGTCATATAAGCCATGCGAAGTATTCTGTCCCGGGTATCAGGAATTTAGAGTTACATGAGTTCCCTTTCGATCCAGACGAGATGAATATAGATGTAGATGCGATGGTGCGTGAGATAAAAGATAAGAAGCCGAAGCTAATTCTGTTCGGCGCCAGTCTTTTCCTCTTCCCTCATCCAATTCAGGAGGCGAGAGCAGCGGCGGATGTAGTGGGTGCGAAGATAGCCTATGACGGCTCACATGTACTGGGTCTCATAGCGGGTAATAAATTTCAAGACCCGCTACGTGAGGGTGCAGATGTTGTTACAGGGAGCACACATAAAACCTTTCCCGGACCACAGGGCGCGATAATACTGTGCAGGAATGCATTGAAGGAGGAGATAGATGCTGCTGTCTTCCCCGGGACGGTAAGCAACCATCATCTGCATCATGTTGCGGGATTGGCAGTTACGCTGGTAGAAATGATGCAATTTGGCGAACAGTACGCAGCGCAGATACAATCAAATGCGAAAACGCTGGCACAGTATCTGTACGAGGAAGGATTCGATGTGCTATGCGAGCATAAAGGTTTTACCGAATCGCATCAAATTGCGGTTAACGTTCGCAGCTTTGGCGGTGGAGATGGAGTGGCAAAGAAACTGGAAAAAGCGGGTATAATAACCAATAAGAACATGTTCCCATCAGATAAATCGCCTGAGAATCCCACAGGAATCCGGCTGGGAGTGCAGGAGCTTACGCGGATAGGTATGAAGGAATCGGAGATGCGAGAGATTGCAGTTCTTATAAAGAGAGTAGTAATAGATGGAGAAGAGGAAAGCAGAGTGAAAGAAGAAGTAATAGAATTGAAGAAGGATTTTTGTCATGTCCAATATTGCTTCGACAACGGCGATGCGTATAAGAATCCGGTTATTATGTGAATATGCATTAGGTTTTTTCCCGCTTTGCTCAATTGAGATTGCAATCTCCATACGAAATGTACCCGAAAGGTTTATAAAGGCATTATCAATATGTAATTAGTCATGAAAATAACACATGTTTGTGTGCTATAAGGACTTAGGAGGTGACACGTAAAAAAAAATGAAAAGCGAACTGGCAATTACAATAGGATTGTTTCTGCTAATAGCTGCGGTGCCTTACGCAAGCGCAACTACGAGTGTATCGGGCCCAAGCATAGTAGCCAATGAATCTACATTTACTGTTACAGTTGGAACGGATTTAGCGTCCGTAGAAGCGGCGCATATAAACGTAACCCATCCTTCAAATCTGACATTCGAGACTTTGAGGGCTGATCCGGGTGGAAGTTTCGATTTTACCAGGAGTCAGACAGGAGGAAACGCTACTACTGGCTGGGTGGACATAATACTGGCAAAAAGCGATGGATTTACCGGTACGCCTACTTTTGCTGAGATAGACTTCACCGCCACGGGGATAGGAAATTGCACCATAGATGTTGTTTCGTCAAGAGTAAACGGAGCAGCAGATGGTACAGAATCTCTTACTGTTGAAGTAATCGCATTGCCCGGTGATGTCAATGGCGATGGTAAAGTGAACTACCGGGATTTAGTAGGTGTTATAGACAACTGGGGAGAATCAGATACGATATATGACGTAGACGGAAGCGGAACTGTCGGCTATTCAGACCTGACCTTTATAGTAGACCACTGGACAGATTAAAAAGTTCGCACGTTCTCTTTCTGCATAGCATAAATGCGAATGCGGTAACTAGCAGAGGGCAAATGCGTTCTTCTTTTCTTTTTTATTGCTTCTCTTGTGGTTAGTTGAACGAGCACGCAAAGGAAAAATTAAAAATAATCGCCCACCCGTTCTATCGCACGTGCGAGAAGTTCCGCGCTATTATCAATGTCATTCATGCTTAATAACTCCACCGGTGAGTGGATATACCTTGCGGGTACACCTATAACCCCCGTGGGTATTCCGCTTCTTGTGAGATGAATTATTGCTGCATCGGTCATGCCACCCTCTGAGACACTGAGCTGATAGTCTACATTGTAGCGGGCTGCCGTGTCTTTGAGCCATTTCAGCACTGATGGTGGTGTTATTATACCACGACCCGAGGCATCAGAAACGGTAATTACAGGACCTTTGTCCAACTCTACCGCAGCATCTTTCTTTTCTATCCCCGGATGTCCACCTGCGATGTCAACATCAATGGCAATTGCCACGTTGGGATCAAGACCAAATGCAGACGTTCGTGCACCTTTTAACCCTACTTCTTCTTGCACCGTGCCTACGGCATATACCTCGAATTCGGTGTTTACACGTTTAAGTGCTTCTATCATTATCGCAACACCAGAGCGGTTATCAAAAGCTTTGCATGTCACTCGTTCGTTCTTAAGAGATGCGAAATGCGAATCTATTGTGACTGGAGTCCCAATAGCAATGCCCATTTGCTCTGCATCTGCTCTACTGCTTGCGCCCACATCTATGAACATATCTTCTGCTTTTATCGGCTTCTCACGCTCCTCCTTCTTCATCCGGTGTGGTGGTTTCGAGCCTATAACGCCGGTCACCGTGCCGCTGTCTGTATGCAAGAGCACCCGTTGATTTAGCAGCGTCTGGTCAAACCAGCCACCAATAGTTGAGAACCGCATAAAACCCTCTTCTTCTATGTACTTTACCATCAGCCCTATCTCGTCAAGGTGCGCAGCTATCATAACAGAAGGCTTTTTCCCTCGCTTCGTTGCTATCAGATTACCCAACCCATCTGTCTTTATTTCGTCCACATACGGCTTTATCTCCTGTTCTACTATTGCCCTTACCGCACCTTCGTAGCCCGAAATACCGTGTGCCTCCGCCAATTTCACCAATAAGTTCTTTAGTTCTACCATTTTTTGCCTCTCCTTACGCATAGAAAATCTATATGGTTAGGATAAACCTTCCTTTTAAATAAATAAAATATTAACGCTGATTAACAACACAGTGAAGAGCTTTTAGATGCATTCAAGCTGGTAATATAGTCGGGAAGAGAGATGGATTTTGTGACCTTCGTGGGAGAGGGCGAGCCGACTTTATGCAAAAGCATTGGTTGGTTGATCAGGAAGGCAAAAGAGCTGACGGACTGTCCGGTAGCGGTTGATACGAACGGGTCACTTCTGCACATAGCTGCAGTGAGGGAGGCTCTTTTACATGCTGATGTCGTTATGCCTTCTTTAGATGCCGGCACCGCAGCGACATACAGAAAGATAAACAGACCGCATCGTGAATTCAATTTCGCAACCGTTGTTGATGGTATGCGCAAATTCCGGCGAGAATATAAAGGCGAGATGTGGATAGAACACATGCTGGTAAAAGGTCTGAATGATTCAGAAAGCGAATTAGAATCCTTAAAAAAGGTATTTAATCAGATAGAGCCGGACAAGATACACATAAATGTTCCTGTTAGACCTCCTGCGGAACCGCGGGTGGTACCACCAGATAAAGAAGCTATTGCACTTGCATATACGATCCTCAGGGATGTAACGGATATTAGCACAGAGGAATACGGCGATTTCTTCGCTCTGGCATCTACAAGTGCCGAAGAGGCGATATTACCTATTATAAGGCGGCTTGCTAAACTACTTACTTACATCTTAACGTCATACGTGGCTTCTTCTAAGTACAGCTCAATTCCGTGCTCTTTTGCATACAATTCTATTTCTACCTGTCTCATACTGGTGTTAACAGTATAATCTTGCGGAGAAGTCAAGTTTTTAAGCGTATCATTGAACCATCTGCCAATGGTATCGGCATTGCTTGAATTCACCGTTAGCGTCAGGTTAGGATAAAACAATGAATCAGAAATAAGTTTATGATCAAGGAGGCGTAATCTTACAAGCGTGGATTCTCCTGCTATGCCAGATACGTTCTCACCTGTCAAATTCACCAGTGAGATGTCTATTCTCGTTCTATTATTCGTGACGTTCAGGAAAGAGATGTTAAAGGGACCGCAGACTAACCCGCCGTCATCCTGGCTCTTTATCACTGCACCGTTCTGGTACGTGATTACCTGATCAGGGAGATAATAATAACTGCTTTTGTATTGGATAATGCCAGATGCGTTTGCGAGTATTACATTTTCGCGTGAATAACTTATGCTTACGTTTATTAATTTTGGCGTCTTTTGTGGGTTCTCGGTCTTCAGTTCGGCACGGAACTGCACGTAGCGATGCCCTTTAGATACCGTACACAAATCCGGTAGCGGGAATGAATTACGACCTTCTTCTGATTCTATAGCATAGCAGTTATACCACTTTGTAGCATTTTTCATATTTGGAAACATGTCTGTTCTGACTTTTAATGCTATGCTTGCCTCGGCTGTGATATTCTCCACGTACCATGTGATATTATCATAAACGGTGCTGTTACTACCAGTATCAAAGCCGGTGCTGTTAGTGCTATTGGTCATATTAGAAACGATGCAAGCAGATACGTAAGGTGGACCGTCAAGCGTGATGTTACCTGAGGTGGTTACATTTACATCGCCATTCCAACCGGGTTCCAGAACATGGGAGAAGTTCTTAGAGGAGTTGAAATTATCTATGCCCGTTGTATTGTTGTAACGGGCAGCTACTTCTTCCGTCAATCGCACACTAATCTCGCTTTTGTCTGCCAGAAAGCTTATAGTGCCTGATGCGAGCGGCAGCGCGATGCTGGACTCCTTACTTGGCTTCAGTTTAATGGGAACGGATTCGATTAATGATTCTGCCTGTACGAATCTGCTTATAGCAGAGTGTCGTTTAGAACTCTCTGGCTGTTCGTTCTTGTACTTAAGAATACGCGAGTTTATGGTGTCGTGCAACAGATTTATAGTAGAATTCAATGCGATAAAATCATCAGTCACTTCGATAGAATGCTGGAATTCGCATTCTTTCGTCTCCAGAGGTGCGTTGATAGATAGATAAATGGTGATTGCAGTAACAGCAATCATGATAAGTATGACGGCGCCGATTGCAAAAGCTTGCGCATTCTTAGCTGCTACGAATTGTCTCAAATTTTTAAACCACATCCACGGCTACCACCTTTTCGTCTCCCTTTACATTCATTAATCTCACACCTCGCGTATTTCTACCCTGTATCGGGATATTACGCACCAGCATCTTCGTTACCATTCCATCAGAAGTAGAGATCATCAACTCATCTTGCGGTTTTATTTGCTTTATACACACCACTTTTCCCGTTTTTTCACTGACTCTTATGCTGATTACGCCTTTACCTCCCCTGTGCATCTCACGATAGGCATCCAGCTTCGTTCTTTTGCCATACCCGTGCTCCGTTATCGTAACGACTTTAGAATTGCTTAATTCCAAATCAACCGCATCAATACTCGCTATCTCATCTACCTTATCCAACCGCATACCCCGTACACCCGCGGCATATCTGCCCATCTCTCTCAATTCACCTTCCTGGAACAATACCGCCTTTCCGTTCCGGGAACTCATGATTATCCCTGTTCGCTGCCCGCCCTTTATCAACACCACGTCCTGCAACGAATCGTTCTTGTTAACCTTAATAGCAGCAATTCCCGTTACACGTATTGACTTCAAATTTGCAAGTGCACTCCTTTTCACGACACCGCGTTTGGTAGCGAGGACGATAAAGAACTCGTCAGTTCCCAGCGCTTTATCCATAGCTTCGGGTATGGAAACAGCAGTTACGAACTTTTCACCCCCTTCTATGGCTGCACCCAGTCCCGGTAGGTTGACCAGTGTTTTCCCTTTTGCCTGTCTACTACTGGGTGCTATGGTATATGTATTTCCCTGATATGCCCTGCCATATTCGGTGAACAGGATGAGACGTTCTCTTGTAGACGCATGTATGAATTTGACGATGACATCATCCTCTTTCTTTCCTATCACCGCTATTCCTTTTCCACCTCGCCTCTGTTGTTTAAACATACTCGCGGATAATCGCTTCACATAATTACGCTGTGTAAAGAAGAGAATTACATCTTCTTCCTCTATAAAGTCACGCTCATCTAACTCCGCCATCTCCGGCTCTATTCTCGTCCGCCTAGCATCGCCATACTTGCTCTTAAGCTCTATCAGTTCGTCCTTTAGGATGCCGAATATCCGGGCTTCTGATGCCAGTACCTCCTTAATCCATTTTATCTTCGCATCCGTTTCTGTACGCTCGATTTCTATCTTATCTCGCTCTAACGCGCTCAAGCGCGATAGCCGCATATCCAGTATCTCTTTCACTTGATCCTCGCTCAGTTCAAACCGGTCAATCAATGCGGATTTCGCCGCTTTACCGTCACTTGATGCTTTTATTAGCCATATTACCTCATCTATATTCGATATTGCAATGATTAAACCCTGTAATATGTGCAATCGCTTCTCCGCACGGTCTAATTCAAATTGCAGCCTTCTAATCGTTACCTCTTTCCTGTGCTTTATGTGGCACTCAATCAGCTCCTTTAGCGTTAATACTTTCGGTTCACCGTCTACCAGAGCGAGATTAATCACGCCAAACGTAGTTTCCAGTTGCGTGTGTTTATACAGATTATTCAAAACGACAGGAGCATTGGCACCGAGTTTTAGTTCTATTACAATCCGCATACCCTTACGGTCAGATTCATCCCTCAAGCCGCTAATGCTCTCCACTTTATACTTCTTTGCGTATCCTGCTATCTCCGCCACTAATTTGCTCTTATTCACCTGGTAAGGTATCTCTGTTATCACTATCCTCTCTCGTTTACCCTTCGTTTCTATCTCCGCTTTTGCTCTTAGCCTTATACTACCCCTACCAGTCTCATACGCCTGTTTTACGCCACCGTAGCCCGAAATAATACCGCCAGTGGGGAAATCAGGAGCTTCTATTATCTGCATCAATTCGCTTATGCTAACTTCTGGCTCGTCTATCACTCTTACTATACCATCTACCACTTCCGCTAAATTGTGTGACGGCATATTCGTAGCCATACCAACTGCAATACCAGAAGAGCCGTTAATCAACAAATTAGGCAGCTTTGCTGGTAATATCTGCGGCTCCTTGAGTGTGTTATCAAAATTATTCGTCCAGGTGACGGTATCCTTATCAAGGTCAGCAAGGAGTTCCCCCGCTATCTTTGATAGTCTCGCTTCGGTATATCGCATTGCGGCAGCGGAATCACCGTCAACACTGCCAAAGTTACCCTGACCATTTACCAATGGGTACCGGTAGGAGAAATTCTGCGCCATTCTTACCAGTGTTTCATATACGGCGACATCACCATGTGGATGGTATTTTCCCAGCACATCACCCACTATTCGCGCTGATTTCTTATGCGGTCTATCATGCGTGACACCAAGCTCACGCATACCGTATAATATCCTGCGATGTACCGGTTTTAAGCCATCACGAGCGTCAGGTAGAGCTCTTCCTACAATTACGCTCATTGCGTAGTCTATATACGAGCTTTTCATCTCTTCTTCTACGCTAACTTCAATTACTCGCTCTTCTCCCGCTTCGACTTCACTTTCGTCTTCGCTCATTCCTACACCATGCTTAAACTATGATTTTTTGTAACTATTATTTCAATAGCAAGCAGCTCACGAGAGCCCTTGCCTTTGTTCTCCTATTATTCTGTCAATGCTTGTTATGAACTTTTCCTCACTCCCTTTTGGTATAGACGCACCAGCAGCAACGGGATGTCCGCCTCCGAAGCCCTGTACTTCGTTCGCCGCTTTCTCCACTGCCTTTGCAAGGTCTACCCCATTTCCTTCCGAAGACACCAGCAGTTTCTTATTACACCTTGCTGATATCTTCGTCACTGCCCGTTCACCTTCTCTGTCTTTCTTGTTAAGCACGATTAAGGGCTTCTTCGTGTGTATGTATTCTGCTAATATACCAGCTAATACGCCGGTTATCCCCGTCTCTTGCACATAGAAATAGAAACTATGGGCTAGTTCCTTTATTCCCTCTCCCTCCGCCCCTTCTATTCTGTTCAATTCAGATACAAGCTTGTTTTGAAACTGCAGATATAACGATCTTGCTTCTTCTTTCATTTTCGCTTCATGCATGCACAGCCCAACGCCAATACCTGATTTTCCAAACCGTCCACAGGCATCTATCATCCTCATGAAATCCTGCCCGTTCCTCACAAGCTCTAAGTTCATATTATACGTGGTTCCGAGCAGAGCGGACTCAGGGAGTTCGAGATCAAATTCCCGCGCCTGAGATAGCAATGCGGTAGCCAATCGCTTCTCCTCCTCTACCTCTAAGTTGTTCAGAAGCTTATCTTGATCAATACCTACTTTATCCAGAAACGCATCCACCCACTCTGCTTTACCCACAAGGGGGGTGTAAGGGTCGGTGGAAGAAAGTAACAACTCACGAATCTTACCATCCCCAAGCTTCAAACCCTCTTTTATTGTGATAACTCCTTCCTTTATCGCTTCGTCCAGAATCATCTTGTTTATTCCACTCTCTATCTCCAGTTTATCTCCTAACGTACCGGCAATCGCGAGCCCGGCAAGGTCTATGTTCCCCTCAGGGGCCAAGCACCGTACCACGAGATAAGAAAGACCGGCAGCACAGACCTCGCCTTCTATCTCTTTAGCGCCTGCATCTGGCGAGCGATGTGGATTTATGATGATATGTGATGCGGCGTTATCAGGAGTTGAAGCTAAAGCCAAAGGTGCAACATGGTGGTCTATAATTATAACGTCTTCATCCTTAAGATACTCAGCGATTAAATCCGTCTGCGCCGTACCCATGTCACAGATGATGATGAGGTCTTCGTTCAAATCTTGAATGAATGTCCTATCCAGGTTGCTAACAATGGACGAATGGAACTGAATACCTGTGCGGAGTAAAGCCGTGCAGATAATCGCGGTAGAAGTTATGCCATCTGCGTCATAATGCGAAACTACCCTTGCGTAATCGTGTTTCTTTATTATCTCCACTGCCTTTTCCAGTGTACTCTGCAATGATGACATCATAATAAAAAAATTCTTTCAAAAAGAATGCTTTACCATAACTATTAACAGTGTATATTATTAAATGAAGCTTTTGCTAAGACAAAACTAAATATTCCCTTTGGGCGTGTGGCCTAGCCAGGACACGGCGGCAGCCTCCTAACAAGCTGAGATACGTCTCGTTCAACGGACAGATATGAGGGAGATAGCTGCAAATCGCGGGTTCGAATCCCGTCACGCCCGCTCGCGCATCTTTTTACCATCTAATATTATTACATCCTTTATTGATTTAACTGCTTCTATTGGTATGATGATATACTCGTCCTCCTTCTTGAATCCGCGTGTATCAAGCCCAGAGGCGGGTTTAACTACAAGTTCGGTTAGTATTCCCGTCATTGCATCTACTATTAGATTGTACAATTCCCCAATGTCACGTCCCTCCGCATCCATGACTCCTTTGTAACTCAACTCCTGCGCAGATATAGTCCCTGCTTGCATTTTACTCTCTCCCCCTTCCTCTCTATCCTACGTCTTACTCTTATGCTGATAACTAAATTATAGCGGTATACAATAAATATATATTACTTTTCATATCTTGCCTATATTACGCAACTTGTCATGAAGCTTCAAGAGATGCCTGTCCCTGAGCTTAACAAAGTATGCCGGTTCGCCTTTTGTAATGCTAATCCTGTTTTCGTGCCCTATTTTACGATAGAACTGCCCATCAATGATCAATTCTGCATCTTTCGTCACCAGAAGCTCCAGATTGATTTCGCTGTTTATGTCCACGACGGTTGGTCTCGCGGAAAGATTAAACGGTGCAATAGGCACGATTATAGCGGCATTAACCCCTGGATGTACTATTGGTCCTCCAGCACCCATGGCATAAGCGGTGCTACCGGTGGGCGTGGCAAAAACGACACCATCTGCTCTTAACCGCTCCCATTCCTCGCCATCCACAAAGATAGCGAAATGTAGCATTTTACCAGGATTAGAAGTTATTACTACCGCTTCATTCAGGGCGTATGGTACCTGCCCGTCTTTTAACTTCACTGCAAGCCGCTCCCTACGCTCCACATCGAACCCGTCTAATAGCATTGCCAGTGTGGAGACAGCATCCGCTGGCTGTACATCAGCTAAAAAGCCTATTGTACCCATATTTATTCCTAACACCGGTATATCTACCCTTAAATGATGTAAAGTCCTCAAAATGGTACCGTCACCGCCAACGCAGATCAATAAATCCACGTTCATATCTTTTATCCTCGAGCCTGCCTTATTTAGTTTATTCGCAGTTTCTGAATCAGCTATAACCTCTACCTTTTTAGCCAGGTACTCAAGGAGCTCGTTTGACACACGCAAGTCGGGAGCATCACCTCTGCATACTACCCCTATACGTTCCGGTTGGTTTACGTTCATTCCACACAGAGTTTTGAGATCGCATCTGCTAAATCGCCATTTGCCGCGATTAACGCCGCTTTCGCCTCCTCTTCGCTACATCCCGCTTTCGCCTTCACTAATTCTACATCTTCAGCCGAAATAGTCAGCTCTTCTGGTTCTGACTTAGCGCGTTCTTCCGGCGTACCCGCTATCTGATACATCTTCGTGCCTTGAACTTCTATAATTGTAACGGTGGCATCGTGAAAAACAAGCTCAGTATCTGCTCGTTTTATCACTACTTCTTCAACGTCATCCAGTTCCTCTACGTTCATGCCCGTTTGCCTCATCATCTGACTCATCTTTTTAGGGTTTATACTGACACCCTTTCTAAATCCACCACGCATTTTTACTCGTGTCCCTATCTATAACTTTCTAATCTAATACGAATTGTAATATATATTTGTTTCAAAAACAAAGCGTTAGCAAATAAATAAAATACCGTATATACAAATGTAATTACCCACAGGAGCGGGGAAGTAGGAGAGGGCCCGTGGTCTAGCTGGTTATGACGTCGCCTTTACGAGGCGAAGGTCATGCGTTCGAATCGCATCGGGCCCATGTTTTTATTTTTTTAGAGTCAAAATCTCATGACCTTACCCTCGTTTGTAATATTCACCAATAGCAAGTTTAAGCAGATGAATAACCCCAAACCGCTTCTTCTCGGCTGGCCATACTATATCCCTCTTCTCGTTTATAACCGAATCGAGGATCATATCAGACTTACGTTTCAGTTGCTGCAGCTTTTCACGCCTATGTGCCTCGTCACTTATCTCGTTTATCTCATCTATCGCATTGGTAAGACTAATTGCGAGTTTTATCTTCTCTTCCGTTGCATGAAATGAGTTCTCGTCTATCAGACAGTATTTAAACTTCAGGCTGTTCAGTTTTAGCCCCGCCTGGTACGTGCAGTCCACGATTTCGTCCCGGGTCATCCATTCGGTCTCGTAATTCAGTGCGTATTTCCAGCTCGGCGACAGCATTGCCCTTCGATATTCCTCGAGCGTTTTGAACCGAATCTTGTAACCGAACTTTTCAGGATTCTCGTATGCGATACTGCCGGGATCAAGGAAGGGGGAATAAGCCAGGATAAAGGGAACAACTCGCTTGCCAAATTGCTTCATTAGGTGTTCACACCAATCAACGGTCTGCATAACAGATTCGCATGTCTGAAGGGGGAGACCAATCATAAAGAACAGGTCGAATCTATTGCAGCCCGAAGCCAAAGCGTACTTTATATTGTCTTCAATCTCACGATTTTTGTAGCGTTTACCCTCTGCCGCCCTTATCCGCTCGTCATGGCTATCGGGAGATATCTCAAAGTTGAAGTTCTCCACTGATTGCGCTACGCGCTCAAAATATGCTGCCGGTTCCGGAACGGTATCGAACAGTTCAAACACGAGATGATTCTTGAATTCTACCTTCTTCAAACGGTCTAAGACGGTATAAGCGTAGTCATTGCCGTGTTGGCGGAGGTCGCCGATGATGAACACAGGTGCATTTGCATATTTCGTGATTTTTAAAATATCATCAGCAATCAATTGCGGCTTGCGGAATGCCGGTTTTCTACGATTGCAATACATTGCAAGTGCGTTATTAGAGCCACCGCAGAATATGCAATTGTGTACGCAGCCCCGGCAGGTTATCACCGGTGTGATGGGGTAGTCCAACCATTCATGAGCAGACCAGCCGTGAAAAGGGAGAAGACTCTTGATGTCATGGTATTTCAAAGCCGATTTGAATATAGGAACGAAGTTATTTGAAAATGTATTTAGCTCGCTGGGTACGTGTGTAAACGGATTTATATGCACCGTGCCATTACTGCTCTTCCATACGAGGTTCGGGATATTGGCGACTGATTGCTGCCCATTGCCTGTGAGGGCTTTCATGAGAAGCAGAAGTGGCTCTTCGGTAGAATCGCCCTGCAAGATAAAATCTACTTCGGGATAGAGAATCAAGTCTTTGTGGAAGTAAGTTGCCGAGAAACCACCGAATATGACCGGGATGTCTGGATGATGTCGCTTACATAGCTTTGCAACTTCGAGGCTGCCCTGTGCATGAGGTAACCAATGGAGATCAATGCCAAAAGCATTTGGTTTTAGCGCTCGTATTACTTTTTCGGCATCATAGTTCTCGCTGCTGAGCATTCTCGCTGCTAAATTGATTATTCGCACAGTTATACCGTTTATACCCAGATGCTCCAGGATAGAGAAGAATCCAATCGGATACATCTCGAAGATAGGAGTTGAGGGTACGCCATCGGCAATTGGACCGAACATTATGGGCTGTTTACGGAAATCATACACCGCAGGTGGATGGAGTAAGATTAAATGAGGATTAATGATGCTCATTTTTATCAATACAATAAAAAAACTAAGGGATTAAGAATGTTAGTTCTGCATCCCACATTTCGCGCTTTAGCACTGCACTATTAGCAGTGTCAGTATTTCGCATCTACATATTAAACCGCGTACGTTAGTTAGACAGGCAGTGGCGAAGCTAAGCGGGAGAGGAGCTGCAACGCAAGTGAAGGGATTTGAGCCCTGAAATATTCATCGTCCCGGAGGCCGAGGTTGTTCATTTGACGGAAGACAGCACTCTCATCGCCGATAGTCCGAATCTCCAGTCTTGGAATATAGCAAGGAGTTCTGGGACATAGCGAGGCGCTGCGAGCCCGGCGAGGTCTGAGACCGTGTCACGGTATCAAACGGATATTGTGGATACTTGGGAGACCCAGAGTGTTCTCCTTACTGGAGTATGTCCTATCAAGCCTATAAACGGTAAGATGGTACAGACGACACTCTGGGAGTCGGACCAGCTCATAGTACCGGTGAAGTGGGGTAATGCCCGTAGAGGAAAGGGGCTGGCAGTTGAACCGTTGGGGCAGGGACACATCCACTGCACAAAGAGGCGGATAAAGGATGGTAACAAAACTGGACGCATAACCTATCGGGAAAACGATAGGTAGGTTCTTCTGAAGAGCCGGATGAGGGAAAACCTCAAGTCCGGTTCTGTGAGGGGGCTCATAGCAGCTTCCGGAAGGGGGTAGCTATGAGTTCTACTCGGCACAACGAGTTTTTAGCTAAGGAATTGGAAGCATGGGAAGAAGATTGAATGGAAATTTACAAAGCAAGATGCCGATGAAAAACTATCTAAATATTAGTTTCAGCAGGCATATCCTGGCGTAAACCCTTTTGAATGGTTCCCCTGCATTATCCGATCGAGATCAAAGGTAATTCTGATTGCGAAGCATTTTTGGTTAAACTTTTCTTAACTATACTTTTGCAGAAATAATA
>Ga0190285_1000003_pt1 | contig 41566 bp, 81 predicted proteins | sample 48691823_MG_FD_163429 | JGI IMG/M metagenome (GOLD analysis project Ga0190285, IMG submission 163429) | Hydrothermal vent microbial mat bacterial communities from Southern Trench, Guaymas Basin, Mexico - 4869-18-2-3_MG | ecosystem: Environmental > Aquatic > Marine > Hydrothermal vents >...
AGCGACTACGGAGGAGTATGACGGTGCGGCGTGGTCTGCGGGCGGCGATCTCGGCACCGCCCGACACGGTTTAGCGGGTTGTGGCACGCAGACTGCGGGTCTGTCCTTCGGTGGGTATAATGGTTCTCATTTAGCGACTACGGAGGAGTATGACGGTGCGGCGTGGTCTGCGGGCGGCGATCTCGGCACCGCCCGATACATTTTAGCGGGTTGTGGCACGCAGACTGCGGGTCTGTCCTTCGGTGGGAATAATGGTTCTTATTTAGCGACTACGGAGGAGTATGACGGTGCGGCGTGGTCTGCGGGCGGCGATCTCGGCACCGCCCGACACGGTTTAGCGGGTTGTGGCACGCAGACTGCGGGTCTGTCCTTCGGTGGGTATAATGGTTCTTATTTAGCGACTACGGAGGAGTATGACGGTGCGGCGTGGTCTGCGGGCGGCGATCTCGGCACCGCCCGACACGGTTTAGCGGGTTGTGGCACGCAGACTGCGGGTCTGTCCTTCGGTGGGTATAATGGTTCTCATTTAGCGACTACGGAGGAGTATGACGGTGCGGCGTGGTCTGCGGGCGGCGATCTCGGCACCGCCCGATACATTTTAGCGGGTTGTGGCACGCAGACTGCGGGTCTGTCCTTCGGTGGGAGGGGTTCTTATTTAGCGACTACGGAGGAGTATATCTAATTTGAGGAGGTGTTTAAGAAAATGGCAACCATAAGCAAATACATAAAATTGGAGAAACCGGAACATGGTTGGTATAAAGCGGAAGACTGGAAGAAAGGGTTAGCATTCAGAGTGATGTTCAGCGACAGCGACACAGCACTATTCTTGGTTCGTGGTGAAGAAGCCGTAATAGCAGAGTATCTAAAGCGATTCGGAACGCGGGCAAAAGAACTGACAGATGAAGAAATGCAGGCAGAGATGGAACTCGTGGCACCTGCAAGAACAGAGACATGCCCGGAATGTGGTGGAACAGGTAAGATTGAGATACCGCGATTTGATCCTGTAAAGGCGAGAAAAGAAATCAAACCCGAACTCGATACCAACATCGCACGGTTGAAAGAAAAAATTGATGCCGATATCTTACGGTTAAAAGAAAAAACAGTATGAAAGAAATAGCAAAACAGCTCAAAAAAACAGAAGAACTGTCATTTGAGCTCGAACCATTGCAGAACTTACCAATTCTCGACGAAACGCAGATACAGAAACTGACGGAAATAAAAGGCGAGCTCGCAACATCGTTCAAAAAGCTCGAACTCGGCAGACCGAAATACCTTATGGAGGTTTCAGTACTGAAAGATATGAAGTTTCCCACAGCAGACGCCAAATACTGGCAGTGTATTCTCGAACGCAACATCCAATTCCAGAACCTGCTCTTTGAGGCGCTGGACTTCCAGGAGAAGACAGCCGAACTTGAGGGTGTGGAAGCGGAAATCGAAGAGATAGAGAACAACCATCCACACAACCGCAAAGCGAAAGCGCAATTGATGAAACTCGACGTGCAGCGGAAACGTATCCTTTTGCAAATGCTTATGCTGAAGAAGCAGGCACAAGAACGCTATCGTGAAATTATGGCATGGACCGACCTCATTAAAGAACTCAGACCGAAGCTCAAGTATGGTGAAGATAATCCTGAGGAGCACATGCCTGAGTCGTTCCTGCTGCGATTTGCACACCAGAAACAGATTATAGAGCAGATAGGTGCTGCGGATATGGATGGCGCAATGAATATTATATCCTTGGGTCAGACGGCGGCACGATACTGGAAAGAAAAGAAAGAAAAGAAATAAAAGTTAAATATATATGTGTTAGGAGGTGATGTAAGACGGGAAAGGATAGACCTGGTGTCCGTGACGGCAGTGGCCCTTACCGTGGCTCGTATAGGAGAACACGCGAGGGTAAGTCTTACGGGCGAAGAAAAGAAGCGGGCGAGAAGTGCCCTAACGAATGAAGAGGTGATGCCAGCATGAGCATCTTTGACTGGTTCTTTGACGATCCATTTTTCGATTGGTTCTTGGGTGAAGAACCGGAAGAAGTAAAGAAAGCACGAGAGAATCTGAAGAAAGCAAGAGACGAATATTACGAAGCAAGACGGAAAGCGTGGAAAGAGCGAATAGAGAAGAGCAAAGATGAAACCACACCGGCACTGCCAAGCACTGCAATGGCAATACCGTTCGGCGGTAGCGAAGAAGAGTTCCAGACATCGGTAGAGCAACTCGCACGAAGACACCCAGATGCAAGAGTGGAAGGCAAAAGTGTGCAGTTCCCGAACGGGTTCTATCGCAGTGTGAGGATAGAGAAGAAAGGTTAATGACTGAAGAGTTTATCTACGAAAAACTCGCACCGGACGAAGTGCTGATTATCGCAAGGGCAGGAGACAGTCTAATATACGCAGCAAATAAAAACGGTGAGCTCGTCATTAGGAAAGCGGCTTTTCCAGAGTAGTGCACCGTTGATAAGAGGTGACTGCTTATACTTTTTGTCCTTCTCTTTTATGAGAAACGAAGGGAAAAAACAGCGATGATAAGAGCTGACTACCCGTTTGTGTTCATTTCTTCCTTTCTGACCTCGTTTTTGAACGAGAACACAAAAAACTCCCCCGGCACGTATACGTCCACCTTATCTTCTCCATCCTTCTGTCACCTCCTAACTTCACCGGACGGCGGAGAGCCGGGGGAGTTATAACCACAAAAATTAAGGAGGCAGATAACTCTGTCCCACTATGTGTCCGTCTTCATCTATCAGAACGTTATCCAGAAAAGTTTCGTTTATGTGGGGGTTCCAGCTACGAGACACACCTACCCAGTACCAATCCTTCAATGGTTCGTTCTCATAAGAGAGATATCGCACTTTATCGATTTTCCAGTAGCCTATGATCCTTATCGATTTGTTCTCAACCGCTCGCACGCGGTTCTCCATGCGCACGCAGTCATCGCGAGTGAGTGCGAGCAGAGACGGCTCAAACGGCAGCCATTTGATGGATGTTTTTATTATTTCTCCATCGTCAGAAACCCAGACGATTGCACTGTCAGTCTCGGCATAGAGAATGCCCTTCTTATGCGACCACTGGAACACGAAGCGGTTGAAGTCGGGATTGTAGTATTGTGCGATTAAAACACCCTCAGTGAGAACATTGGGGAAGTGCGTCTCAAGATATTCTACTGCGATTGCATACGCTTCTGACAACGGTATCGGTGTGGGTGTTGGTGTGGGCGTCGGTGTTGGTGTTGTAGTAGGTGTAGGCGTAGGTGTGAACGCGAGTGTTGGTGCGGATGTTGAAGTAGGTGCTGGCATAGGTATGTCAGTATTGCTATTCCCAAAATAGAAAAAATAACCCGCTATTGCTATTGTCGCTATTGTAACAACTATTCCAATTGTTGTTCCTTTATTCATGGACATCACCTCCAATTAAAAATATGTGAAATTCGTCGTTCAGCCCTTCCTCCTTCGCTTGAGTCTAACCACGATGCGAGTAAAATACAGCTCCATCAATATCCACCCGAGAGATATCCCTCCTAAGAACGACGCTATCGCTACCAATACGAGATACGCTTCATTCATTACCACCACCTTCTAACTTCCTCCTTATCAGCCTGCTTGCTTCGCGTTTTGAGATGTACTTGTCGTATTTTATCTTCAATCTATCCATGAACGCTTTCTGCTTCTCCGTTGCACCATAAGATACAATCTTATCTCTTATTTCCGGATGCATGTCCACGTATTCTGTATACGCTTGATGACTCAGGTCGTCAGCAACACCGTTTTGTTCCCTTGGCACCCAAACGAACCGTATGTTTTTTATTTTTTTAGTAAGCCCTTTGGCTCTTTTAAATAAAGGTATTATCCGCGGGGCCCTCACTGCATATACACCGTTCATCTGCCTGATTGTCAGTTGGCTATCTCCTTTTACGGTTACATGTACGCTTTCACCACAAAGCCCATTCTTGACCATAAACTCCAAAGCTTTTATCATCGCGGTGTATTCCGCAACATTGTTCGATGCATAACTTGAGAATGGTTCACACGCTAATCCCTTTTCCGTTTTCAATGTTTCCCCGTTTTTGTATATGACAAAACCAAAAGTGGCGATTCCGCCGGGATTTACCGGCTCGCACGCACCATCAAAATAAACCTCAATGTTTTCAGTATCGCTTTCTACCATTTTACCTCCAAAAAATAAAAAATAAGAAAGATTAAAAAAGTTTCTCTATCTCCCCGAGCACGTAGTCCAAATCTTTTATTATAGTCTCTTTTATTTCAGCCACTCGCATGTTCGTGATTCGCTTGAGTTCCTCAATCTGTTGGTTTATTCTTCTGTCACCTATGATGTTCAACCTCTCAAAACTGTCTATCAACTTTATCAAGTTCTTTTTAGTCCGCTCTGTCGGCATGTCTGACTTTAACCTCTCCACGTGCCTAAGAATCTCTTTGGACATCTGTGCAAGGATCGCGTAATATATCTGCTCGTATAGCTTGCCCTGTCTTATCACCTCCTCGCCAAGCGGTATCTCTATGAGCTTCGCATACAGTTCGGGCGAGATAGTCTTCATCGCCCTGTCCGCTTCTTTCACAACTTTCCTAATCTCCGGCACCCTCTCCTCGGATACGAGATTGAGCCCGTGGAAGTGCACGACATCGGTGTATGCGAGTCTCTTATACCTGTTCCTGACTGCTGCTATTTTCTCTCGCGTCTCCTTGTCGTACCTCAGTCTGATTTCTCTCGTCCGCTCATCTATCACTTTCGTGTCTTCCACGACCATATCGTTGCTGCAAACCATTTTTACTATATATAGAGCCATTTTTTCCTCTTCACCTCCAAAAAAAATGAAAAAATCAAGCGATAATGCTCTTCTCTATCTCCGCTCTAACTCTTTTCTCGATTTCTTTGCGCTCAATATCCCCTTTCCTCGCCAATCCCTCGCGCTGTTTCATCAACACCTGCAACTTGTTCTCCAGCTTCTTCAACCTCTCTTCTCGCTTCCTGATTCCCACCACGAGTTTCTCATCACCGTTTTTCACCACGGTACTTATGAGCTCCTCAAGACTTTCCTTCTGTGCGCACAACCCCCGATATTCCGGCGAGGTCGCATACAGAATCGTGTGAATCGTATCGTGCAACTTTGCCGACAGTTTCTGTCTCTCTTTGAGTATCGCATAATAATCGCGCCTTATCAGTTTTAGGTTACCGTGCTCGTGATAGAGTTTATCATGCATCTCTTTGATATTCCGCTCGATTTTTGAGAGAGAGTTTACCATGTCAGGAACAACTGTGAGTTCTGGCTGTTCTTTGATTTTTTCTATCTCTCTCTTTGTGTTTTCAATCTCAAAACGTGTCTTCGATATCAGATTATTCATCTCTATTATTTTTTCTCGTATATCACTAGTGAACCACTTTACTGCCACTATTCTCTTAACCGCATTTTCTATTAGTTCCGTCTCATCGCTAAAGAACCTCTGATGCAGTGTAATGTGCGGGATATTCTCATAGAGTGAGAATAATATTTCTTGTTCCATTATTTTGTTTACAACACGCGTCTTATCCAGTTCCGCGTTAAGTGCTTTTAAGAATGTTCTCCATGTCTTGAATGTGATGTGCTTGGTCCCACCATTCTCTGCAAGATATGCGTGATACCTCTTGTTCACGTTTGTCCACCCACGTTTCCACGATTTCCGCGCCTGTCTCTCAAATATGAACAGCGGAAGATAACGGTCATCAATTTCACTACATGAGGTCATCCTTCTGTGAACTTTTGCTGAGATAACAACACGGTCAGTTTCTTGGAACCGAGGGTAGTCTCTGTAGTCATCCTCATTAGAGAAAAAATATTCAACAGTTACCATTATAATCACCTCCAAAAAATAAAAAAGAACAAAAAGAAAATAACCGCTGGCAGTGTGGGCATATAAATGCCAAGTCACCATTGATAATGATAGCCGTCCACCCTTTCTGTTCCGCAAGCTCAATCGGAGATTCTTGCAAAGTTTCGGTGTCTATTGTTCTATCGCAGAAGAAACACCGGATTCCCGCTTTACTGGACATTCAGAAACACCTCCCTCGCTGCGTCGAAGAAATCCTCAACCTCAATTATCTTGTCACTGAACTTCTTGAGTGTATGCGTGCCACCACCAATCTGAACCGATATGACTTTCGTGCCGGTTTTATCTTTGAACTCGCTGAAATCATCCTCAAACTTCTGCGATATCCCCGCTTCACCATCTGTTATGAACAATATGTCCGCTTTATTCTTGTCCTCTATTGCATTCATTGCGTGCGCGAGCGGACTCTCAAAATCGGTTCCACCGCCATAATTCGCTTCCGCAATCTCCACGATATCCTCTATATCGGGCGTGTGGTCGCGTTCAAATTCCTTCGTCATCTTCACCTCCTCACTGAATGTAATGAGTTCGTACGCACGCTTCTCCTTCACTGCGAGCGCCAGCGTGGCAAGCGCCACAGCCTTTGCCCATATCTCCTTCTCCCCGCTCATACTGCCTGAAAGATCAAGACACGTTACGATCGGTCCCTTACCCTTCTCTTCCCGCTCCCGTAACGCATACTGGAGCAACTGCTTTTCACTGAACCTACGCAAGAAATCAATCTTCAATGTGGGGTGCGGTAACTTCACCATCTCGGATGGTATCACCCGGTTGAGGTTATCACCGGTCTCAATACTGAATACCTCACTGCTCTGCTGCTTGATTCGCTCACGTCGCGAAGCGACCATCAATCTCTTCATCCTGCCGAGCTCTCTGACAAGCTTAAATAGCTTCTGTGAATTCATCAGTTTCTCCGCGAGCTTCATACGCTCCTCTGGCGGTACCTTCTTGAGACTGCTTGACTCCGAACCCCACGATAGCGCGTTCATCGAGTGGTTCATCTCCGCTGTCTTCTCGGCTGATTTGTGCAGTGCCTGCGAAACGACAACTTGAGGAACTGATTGTTTGAGCTGCTGCACTGACTGCTGTATCTGGTTCTGTATCTGTGTTATCGCACTCTGTGCCTGCTGCACTTGCTTGCGGTCGCCCGATTGCTGTGCACGTGATAACTGCTGAATCGCCTTCGCGAGCTCGTCCTGTCGGTCTCGCAACTCACTGATTTTATCTTTAATCTCCGGCTGCCTCTTCTCAAGCTCTTTTATGAGCTCGTCGGCGAACGATACGGTTGCAACTGCACTATTCACCTCATCGAGTTGCGTTATCGCTCTGAGCTTATTATACTGTTCCGTTCGCATCGCCTTCGCGAGTATCTCTTTGTTTATCAAGCAATCCTCACGAATTTCTGTATCGTCGTAAAACTTTGGCGAATACTTGTAGAATGCATTGAACGTATCAAATAACAAATTCTTCAGCGTGGGGAAGTCGCCCCGTTCCGCATTCTGCAAACTCTCGCTGTTCTCTCTGATATCGTGATAAGTCATCTCGTCAAAACTATCGTGGATGATAGTTTGCTTGCTCCGCTCACGGGAACGGAGTAAATCCTTTATGTTGAATCTCATTTTTCACCTCCAAAAAATAAAAAAAAAAGGATTAGAACCGAACCGCTTTCAGAAACGGGAATTTGCTGAGTGCACGCTTCGCTATACTGCCATCTGGTTTGATTGTGAATGTCCCTACACGTCGTCCCCACGGTCTGCCATCAAACGCGACACCACAGATTTTGTGAACACTTACCACTATTCTCCCGTCCTTGTACTCTTTGTTCGACGGTTCGCAAAAGTATTTTTCACCATCATACACAAGCAACCCCTCATCGTTATGCATAGCAAATATCTTTTCCATGGTTTGGTATGCCTCAACGGCACATGACCATCCCATTTTTCCTATCACCTCCAAAAAATATGTGGGAGTTTATCTTTTCTGTTCTATATCTTTTTATATCTTTCTTCTTATCTTCAATATCTTTTCTATCTCTTTCTTGTTAGTCCTCGCTTTTTCAAACTCGGGATCAATTTCCAGCGCTTTATCGTAACATCTTAACGCCTCCTCGTATCGCCCCAGTAACCTAAGAATGCTTCCTTTGCCAAGCCATGGATACGGATACTTGTTCGGTTCAATTTCCAGTGCCTTGTCGAAAGATCTTAACGCTTCCTCGTATCGCCCCAACATTCCGAGAGCGTTTCCCTTGTTGTTCCACGCTGCCACATACTCCGGATCGAGCTCCAGTGCCTTATCAAAGCATTTTAACGCTTCTCTATATCTTTCCAGATCGGTAAGAGTAGTCCCCTTGTTGTACCACGCACTCGCATACTTCGGGTCAAGTTTCAGTGCCTTGTTGAAGCATCTTAGCGCTTCCTTGTACCTGCCCAACGCTCCAAGAGCAACCCCTTTGTCGTTCCACGCAGGCGCATTCTTCGGGTCTAGTTTTAGCCCCTTTGAGAAGTATTCTAGCCTCTTCTCCGGGTCTTGCTCTTCCAATCCCAGTTCAAACCACTCCTCTGCCGTTTTTCCTTCTATTTCCTTCTTTCTGAACAAAACCTTTCTTCACCTCCAAAAAATATGCGGGGATTCCCCCGCTATGCTCACCATCAATCCGCGTTATCTTCTCCTGAGCAATCGTGCGGCAAACATTGTGTTTAGTAGAATGAACCGTCCACGAGTTTTCTTTCTTTCATGGAACCAGTTAAGAGTTCCTACCTCAATTTTTTTAATCCCCTGCTCTGTAAGATTTAACTTTTTGATTAAATAAAGCAACTGTTCCGTCAGGTCGGATCTGACCTCTTTCCATGTTAACACCGTGTTACCTGACGTAAATTTCTTATCTTCCGGTAAGGACTGAAATACGATGTCAATTTCTTCACTATTATTTAATGTTCTCGACATTTACACCACCCCTACTCCAACAACCTCCTTATGTTCTCTATCCTCTTCTTCGTCTCTATATACCGTCTTTCGTTCTCCCTCTCCAATCCGTCCAATTCTCTCTTTACGGCTTTATCAATTATTTCTTTTAGTTCCATCCCACATCACCTCCAACAAAAAATGTGCAAGGGGTTATTGCCCCCTGCCTCAATCAATTTTTATTTCTTTCTTCTTCTTCTTCTTCTTTTTTAGTATCGCCTCTGCCTTTTTCAGCGCTTCTATCACATCTGGTAGCTCTTCAGCGTGTATTACTATATACGGTCCCCTTAAACCCTCCTCTGTATAGGCTATTATGGATACACCTTTCCTTTCTATGTCGATTTTCAAATATGTAGGTGCTGTTTTCTTTACTATCACAGGGAATACCCCTTCTTTATTTTGTGTCATCTCGTTCCGCCTCCTCATATCCACCCGAATGCTTTTCCAAGAAGGATACTTCTTACACCCCTCTCGTCAGCACTGCGTATCACTTTCCGCTCACCCTCTTCCTCAAAGACAAATGCACCACCATGCCTGCTAATGTATTGTTTTGCTTCTTCTTTGCTCTTGAAAACTTTCCTTCGTGCTTCATCCAAATCTGTCCACCCATTTAGATATATTCCTTCCATCCCACATCACCTCCAATAAAAACAGGGGGTTATGCCCCCTGCCTCGTTCCATCGCTTTTCTGAATGGGTTCGCCAATACGCTATCGTTTATTCTCCTCAACCACTTCTAATTTTTCTTGGCTGTGGTGGTCTGTTGCTATGTCTGTATGTTTAAACACTTCTCTATTCGTTGTATTCTCCCTCTATATCCAGTATTGCTTTTGCCTCTCTCAACACTTTTATAACATCGTCAAGTTCTTCTCTGAATATTCCTGCTCTTTCTGTAATCTCATTATTTTCATTATATACCTCAATAACCACACCTCTACTACCCTTCATCTTTATTTCTATATGACCGTTCAGGTGTTTATCGATTATTGCCGGAAATATTACCTTCTCATCGTTTCTCATTACTAAACTTTCTTCACCTCCTTTCCTTTCTATTTCGTTCATTCCCTATTATCCATCACATCTTGAATTTCCCACTCTGGATGGCAGTAGTAGAACTCACTCCACCTTTCCCTGAGATTGAACTTAATGATTAGTTCCCTGCGCTTCTCCTTCGGCAGTTCAAAAGCAAAATCTTCGCAGTTCCTTATCTGTAGCTTGCCTTCCCGAACGAGAGAAAGTGCTAACTCATAATGCTCCCTATACTTGGTAAATAGTGCAGCATTCGCCGAAATGCACCCACTATAAAGATACCCGCTGTCAATGTATTCATCTTCAAATAACTGTAGCAATTCCTCTTTGGTTAACTTGGGCATGTCCTCATTCCACTCTTCAAGCTTCATTATTCTTTCACCTCCTTTATTCTCACCCCTCCTCCATGTCTTACCTTATTCATCTTCTTTAATACTTCCGCTCTCGCTCTTACTATTTCGTCATCCCCTACTATTCTGACCCACATATCATCTATACGTCTCTGACCTATTATCGTGTCTTCTCTATCAAACCAATCTCGTATTGCCAGATTAAGTATTGGTTCGGGTATCTCACTTAAATCTGCTATGTTCGCATATATCTTCATTCTCCTTCCACCTCCTCTAAATGCTCCCTACGATCCTTCACACTCTCTATACCTTCTTCCACCACTATCAATCTGTTGTGCAATTCCTCCAGCTTTTGTTGCTCTATCACTTCCAATCTTTGATATATGTTCCCTATCTCACCTCTTATATCGGTAATATCTCGCTCCACTACATCCAATCGCTCCATCACCTTCGTTGCGATTTCATTTCTCATCCATCCTTCATTTTGTATCTTTTGGTCTAACCGCCGGTTCTCATCCTTTAAGTGTTCTATCGTTTCATCTTCCTCCCACGCCAACTCTTCCACTGCTTTCAATCGTCCTTTCATGCTGTTTAATTTATTCACTAAAGTTCTCGTTAAATCCTCTAAATGTGTTATCATCGAGTTGACTTCGCCAATTAGCGAGTTGACTTCGCCACGATTCGTTTCGACACGCTCACTTACCAAGGAAGAGCCGGGGGATTCATCCGGCTTTTTATCCGTTTTTACCTCCTCCACTTTCACCTCGACCACTTTAACATCCATTCCGTTTTCTATCCGGTGCTTCACAGCAGAACGCATCGCCCTGCCCAAATCTCCATGAACCTCTATTAATCCATGGGGCCCTTTTATCCCCCACGCCTTCATTTTTCCTTTCGCCTCCAACAATATAAGTATAATATCATAATATTATAAAAGATTAAAAAAATAAAAGTGCTGAGTTGGTTGCTTGTGCATCAGTTCCGCTTTTCAGAAATGAACGTCCGCGGGAACGACCCAGATGCTTAAATCTTTATAACTCTCGTCATCCCACTTGTTGAGCACGTTTTTCAGATGCTCATGCGTTCTGATGCCTTCGCCATCGTTGTCATAAAGAAAAACATCGGGACCCTCATAGCGACCAACACAGAGGAAATAGTAACGCGCTATTCTTATCGGGTCAAATCCTTCTTGACTGCTAATCTTCTCCACCTTTGCCCTCTCCTCAAAAATCTCCTCATCCGTATACGCATCGAGTAACTTCCGCACTACCGTAATGTTCTCTTTAAAGTTTCTCCACATCTTGTCCATTGCATCGTTTATCAACTTCTTCGCATCTGGGTGCTCTATATTGACAACCGCGGGGACATCGCCCCACCTCTCTTTCGGCGAGTCAAAATAGTCAAAAATACCTCTTTCGACCAAACTCTCGAATATGGTTTCTCCCCTTTCCAGCGCTTCCTCTTTATCACGCGCGTACACAATCGCACAGATTAACATATGCATCCTTTTTTCACCTCCAAAAAAAGAAAAAATTGGTGTTAGCTCTCTTCTTCCAGTACTCCCGCTGAAAGGATAATATCATCAGGTTCGCGTCCACAATAAATCACTGCCGGTTCGTCTTCTAATCGCCTACCGGTTCTCGCATCCACAGTATTGCACTCTTTCATTTCTTCTGCGCTGAGTTGATGGAAGTGGACTTTATATTCTTCATCAGTCCATATCACATACCCACGTAACTCCTTTACGGGGAGTCCCGTTACTTTGTCTTTTTTCTCCAAAAAGCTTCTTAGAACAACGCTTGCATAGCCATCGGTACCCAATATATTGCATAGTCTTGCCGCGAACAGTGGTGTTTGTGCGGGTTCAATTCCGAATCTCAATCCACAAAGTGTGTATTCCTTCGTCTTCTTCTTTATTCGCGTTATATCCCAAGTCTGTGGCGGGAATGTCGCTGATGCTATTGTAATCATTCCCTCTCGCTTGATATGTTTAGCTATTTCAGCGATAAAAGCGTTCATTGATTCAGCATCAAATGTTATGATTTCAAAGGGCGGTTCGCCACCCTTTTTCTTCACCCTCTTCTTCCGCTTTATCCTTTTTTGGGTCGTTTTAATCACCCCCTGTATTTGAACATCCCTTCTTCTTTTTTATCTTCTTCACTTTATTTTGTCACACACCCACTTCCTGTATCTCTTGCCCTCGCGCTCGTAAACGAGTTCTTTTGCCCTTGCAATTGCTTCTTCTAGCGTGTCGGCATCTATTGAAACTGTCATCTTCTTGTTGGTTGAAGGGTGCAACTCCCATACGATCATTTTTCTATCACCTCTTTTATATTACCTTTTAGGAAATTTATCGCATCTTCATCATCTGTGAACAGGACCTTGTGGCATTCGGGGCATACATATTCGTTATCTATGCCGTCCACTGGAGCGGAATCATCTATGAACTCATACTGTTCATAACCGTCTCTGCCAATTGTTAACTTGTATTCTTCCCACATCGCTAAATAGTTCCACAAATAATCTATCTCTTTACCACATTTCGGGCATTTTGGCATGATGTTATCACCTCCAAAAAATAGAAAAGGTGTATTTTGGGTTATTCTCCCTTCTGCTTTATGACCATAACTGGATTTTTACCCACAACATCCTTAATAGCTCCTTTAACCGCCTCTTTCAAAGCTTCTTCTCGCTTGTCTAGCTCTAATGTTAGTTTCTCGTTATCGGTCGTCACAATATCTATCTCAAATTTCTGGGCACATATTGGAAATAGTTGTTCAGAAGCTTCTAAATATAATGATGCCCCATCCGACGATAAATCTTCGCGATTTATCCACGCCTGCCCTTCCTCATTTGTGATTATTATATAGTTTATCTCTGGTGGAGAAATGGTAAGACTCTGCAAGTAAATAATCCCCTCTTTAGTAAGCCATCCACTAACTCTGACGGTAACCTTGTCATCTATCGTGACTTCTTTATAGAAGGGTATTGGCATCTCTTCCATCATCTCCCCTATCACCTCCAAAAAATAAAAAAGCAGTCGAGTTATTCCTTTTGTTCTATAACCACAACTGGCTTTTTACCCGCGACATCTTTAACAGCTGCTTCAATCAGTTTTTCCAGGAGTTCTGGTTCTATTTTTTCTATTTCTTCCAGAAAGCCCTGTACCATCTCCCCTATTATCCCCTCTATCACTTCTTTTAGCATTTCTTCTTCTATTATATAGCTACGCGAGTTTAAGAACATTTTGAGCAATGTGCTCCTTCAGCGCTTCGGCTTGCTTCTTCACTCGCTCAAGTTCCGTAACGCTTTTATGAGCTTTCTTTGCCTCTCTAATCAAATCCTTGAGGTTGCTGATTATCTTCGCCGTTTTGTTATAAATCTCGATTACGTCCTGCGACATCTCCTTATACTTCGCAACCTCTTTCTTGAGGTCGTTCAGTATCGCCGAGAGTTCGGCGGCTTTCTGCGCATACGGGTTCGCTACTGCGAGCACGACGTTCTTGACCGTTGGAATCTCGCCCGGGTCGGTCCAGAACACATACTGAAGTATTGAGAGGTCGTCACCAGTCGCCTTCTTCCGCCCGTTCATGTATGCAAATGCCTTTATCACCGTCGTTGACTGCTTCAACCGCCTGTCGCTGATCATTATCCCCTCCTTCTCTAGGTCTCTTTTGATACGGAGCATGTCTGATACTATCTCTGAAATATCAACTTTCGTTGCATCATATTGCATCTTCTCCAGCTCGTCGAGCGTTACTGTAACCGTTGGCTCGTAATTAGCTTGCAGAGCCAGCAGCTTTCGCAAGTTCTGATAATCGCTGATAGGCTGTAGCACCTTCCTGAGGAGCAATCTGTCATACAGCGCCTGAAGCCCCTCTTCCTCTTCCGGGAGTTCGTTTGACGCACCGAAGAGGCTGATAAGCGGGACTTCAATGGGCTGGCTGTCGTTGTGGTATATCCGTTCGTTGATGATGCTGAGTAGACTGTTCAGAATCGCCGAATTCGCTTTGAAGATTTCATCTATGAATACTATATGGCTCTCGGGCATTTTGCCTGCGGTGTTCCTCTGATACACACCTTGTTCAAGTTTCTTCAAGTCCAGCGGTCCGAAAATCTCCTCTGGTGTGGAGAACTTCGTGAGAAGCCACTCGAAGTATCGTGCACCCGCTATGTGTGATGCGACCGCTCTACACAACATTGACTTGCCCGTTCCTGGCGGTCCGAGCAACAAGCAGTGCTGACGGCTGATAACCGCAGTGATTAGCATATCTACCTCCTCTTCACGCTCAATAAAAAAATCATTGAGCGCATTCCGGATTTTATCTATTGTTGTCATTTTACCTCCAAAAAAAAAAAGGAAAAAGAATTGCACCACATTCTAACTTCTGATTGTCTCTGTCCATAACACTTGAATGTCCATAGAGAACTTTTTACTTAGCTCTTCAGCCAGTTCCACTAACTCTTGAATGTGCTCTCGCTCATAGATGTTCAGAACCCACAACTTTTTTGATTGGGTTCCTCCTGTTTCCCATAGTGTCCCGACATGCAAAGCTCTTTGCTTCCCCTCATGCCGGAGGATATCGAACCTCCTCTCCTCGACCCCAAGCTTGAGTATCTCAATACTTTTATCGTGCTCGCGCATCTTCTGTATCCCCGCTGGTGCCGCTATCGTATAGCCTTTCGCTCTCAAGAATTTTGACATCTTATAGACAAGGAAACTTTCTTTCATGGTCTTTGCCTCCAAAAAATAGAAAAAATGCACTTGCTTAAATATTCTCTTACACTTTTCCGCTACCTGATATTTACTTGTTTCAATATCTCTTTGATATATTTTAGTTTCAGCCAATTTAATTCTCTTGTTAATTGCATTCTTCGTTCTTCTAATTTCTCTAATCTGATTCTCTTACCAATCAAAGCACAAGCTACTGCCGCTATATCAAATCTTTTCAGCTCTTTATCAATTATTCTTCTTTCCCTTTCTTTTTGTTTGATTTCTCTTATTAGCTCCTCTCTCTTGTCGTTCATAGTACACCCCCATGTTATTATTTTTCTATGGGCATCGCCTCCAAAAAAGAAAAAATACTTTCACTTAAGCACTCTCTTACGCTCGCTCCTCAGCACTTCGCATCGATATAAAACGGATGCAAACCTTCCCAGCGGGTTTGTTTTTGGTTATCGCCGCTTTCAAGTGGAGAAGAGAGCATCTCTTTCAGCAACGAGATTCGCTGGTAAAAGCCCGAAGTGTGCTTCGATTTCTTAAGCCCGAGCTTCTCGTAGTCCCAGTGGTGCATGATCTCGTGAAGCAAAGCATTAATCGCAGTTTTAGGGCTTACTTCCTTCTTCTTTACCGCTGTGTACCGGTAAATAATTATGCTCGTGTTAAAGGGCTCTCTACAATAACTACCAAGCGTCTTGCTGGTGGTTACGGTCTGATGAGAGCGAGGATTCATCTTGAATGTAGCGGGCTGTCTACCAATAAACATAACTTTTATTTGAGGTATTCTCAGGGATTTGCATATTTCGTTCGCCAGTGCCTGCAACTGCCTCTCGGTAATCCTGTCCTGCTCGCGATATTTCGCGTAAAGTTCCCTTGCTCTCTTGCTCACCTTCTTAACATTCAATTTGACGGTTCTTTTTGATTTCTCGTAGTCGTTCATTTATCACATCACCTCCAAAAAAGAAAAAAAAAGAATAACTGTGGTATGATAGATGTGTGTGTTCTTCCAAATGCTCCCTTCAAGGATAAAGAAGCTATGTGTATGAGGATCTCTGGCAATTGCTGTTCCCAGCCAGCACTCTCGTTTTGTTAGCTGTTAAGAAAGTCCTCAGCGGACGGTATATCGGTGAACAAAATTTGTGAGCATTTTGGACACACCAGAATTATATCATTAACGAGTTCGTGGGATTCTTTGTAATCTTTGTTTGGGGTGTATTTATATTCCCGTATAGCTATAACAAGAGCTTTCAAATGGTTTATCTCTTCCCCGCATATTGGACAGTTTGGCATGTCAATCACCTCCTAACATGTTTTATCCATTCGGATGCCCCCGCATCCAATTTATAGCGAACTTGAGCGCTTCTTTCTTAGTTTGAAATCTCCACAGATGCTCCCATCCATTCCGAACAAACCATGCATTATGTATCTCGTTGAAATGGATGGTAACATTGTCGGGGTATGCATTAGGATTTAGATAGACTATGTATCTTCTGGCTTTTAATCCTATTTTCCAATTTTTTATTCTCGATATTTTTACCACCTCCTATTTTATTTTTTCTATAAGAATATTGCCTTTGCGTGTTCTTATTTTGAAAATTCTGCCGTCTCTTAGAAAGACTACCAATGGTTGTGTAGCATACCTGCCATACCGATACCACGCCAAGTCTCTTATATCACTTTTGTTTATTCCTTTTTGTCTTTCTAATTCACAGAAGACATTGCCAAGGAAGCCCACCGTTTTAAGGGTGGGAGGAATTGGCTTTTTATTTTTTATATTAGTAGTGCCTATATAATAGTAGTTCTCGCCCGTGAGGGCGGGGAAGCCCCTCCCGGGTGGAGGGGTTGGCAGCGTCAACCTGCCCCGCACAATCTCCGGTCCGACCATCCTTGCCGCGTGCTGAGCTACCGCGTGGCGGTGAGCCCAACCCTGTGAATCCGATGGGGAGTAGGACGAGAGTTGGGGGAAGGTGCGTGGGTGTGAACGCGGCTGGGGACGGAGAGGGTGCAAGCTCACCGTTTCAACGGTGGGTAGTTGACAGAATACGACACCTGAAACATGTTCCATATCTGTATAGGACAGTCTTTTATAATTTAACTTCGCCATACTTATCAGCCCCTAACACAAATCAAAAGAGGTTGCTTAACCACTCCAAGATTTTTTCTTCTTGTTCGTCTATCTCTATGCCGAGTATGTCTTTGAGTTTCAGTAGCATTTGTGCTCTACCCGTGTCTATTGCCCACCAATCTCGTTCTGGAGGATATGCCCCATGTATGTAGTCGTATAACCTGTGGAGAAATTTATTTAGCCATTTTTCGTCCTCGGATAAATCTCTGCCATCGTCGTCGTATATTGGTATGCTAAGTGCGTCTGCACCTTCATTGATAACAATTATTGCAAGGTCATGCATTTCTCTTTCCACTATTTTTGATATCTCCATAATATCACCTCCAAAAAGAAAAAATAGGAGAAGAGAGATTATCGCATCTTACATCGCTATCAGCTTCGTATTCCTTACACTCACTCATGCAAAGTTCTTATGGTATCCCTGTACCCCAAAAGATAAAAATGCGCTTCGAGTTCTGTTCGTTTACCGAACTCTAACTCAGAAATCAAACCATCCAAATCACCTTCTTGAATGTACTTTATAATCCATCTTGGGCGTTCAAATTTTCCTATAAAAGACTGAGGTACTTCGTTCCCTATCGTGATATACATCAGCTGTTCTCCCTTGTAATAATCACTGAAACTTATTTTCACAATTCCCTCAAAGGTATTTTCTACCATTTTCCTCATCCCGTGTTTTACCACCTCCAAAAAAAAGAAAGAATCAGCAACACTCCTTAACCCCGAATTCAACTTCCGAACCGCACTTACACACCACTCTGTTCTTCTCTTTGTCGAAAGTCCACCACTCCTCAATGGGCTTGTCCTTCGTACTGTAACCATCATCGTAATAGAAGCTGCGACCCGCATCGTCCGAATACCACATGCTCCCGCAACCCGTGCAGAACGCATCCACATCAACCTGCGCCGTCATAAAGTATTCGGGCTCACACAACTCGAATATCTGTGGCTTGGTGTAACCGCCTCTCACATCACACCCGCCGTGTATTTGAAGGATTATAAACGAATCACCCTCGTCATCCTCGAATATCACATACTGGAGAACCTGATCAATTATGTTCTCATAATTGTATGTGTTTACCACAGTGCCGTATTCCTCCATCAGTTCCACCCACGACTTGTCCTGGTTCTCCGGCTTATCGGCATTTTCGTAAAATTCCCGATTGTATCGTTCCGATTTTTTCGTTATGCTCAGAAAGTTCGTGAGATAGTGGAAGGTGCTGTAATACACGCTAACGGAATCGTCCCACACCTCTATATAACACGCCGGCTCGGTCTTGAAGTCTCTGTGTCTGTTCCTTTCCCAGTTCCTTCCATGGAACCCGCCCGAATCGAGGATACTGCAACCTGTATTCTCAGTCATCATCTGCCATATCCTCTCCTCTATGGGCTCCAAAGCACTAGGTAACTTCGGCTTGGGATTTGCTAACTCTTTATATCCACACTCAATCGCACTATACAACCCAACTATAGCATCTACTAATTCCATGAGAAATGCACCTCCAAAAAGAGAAAAAAAAGAAAATTGAGCACTCTACAAGAGATAGTTGAGAAGTATCTCGTACCAATCAACGCTGAAATCTGGCTCCTCTATGAGGTTTTGCTTCTTGAGTTCTTCTACAATGTCCTCAAAGGTGTAATCATCAAACCCGCTGTTTTCAAACTTTTCCACTATCTCTTCCGTCTTCTTCTGCAGTTCGTACTCGCTCAATTCGGTGAAGAACACGTCGTCCCAATACACTTCCTCGTCCTTTGCGTCCCTAAATTTTGCAATTATAAGTGTTTTTTCCATTTCGCAAAAAACACCTCCAAAAAAGAGAAAAAATTAATAATGAATGTCCACCGGCACGAGCCATAATCTTTCTTTATCGCTTATACATGCTCTTACAGCGTCGATTTGCTCTTCAGAAATCAGCGGCTCGCATGTATCCATAAACGCATTCATGCTGTATGGGTGCCCGCTTGCCATTCTGAGATGATAGGTTGCGTCAACAAAATCTCCTTTATCAATTGCTTCCTTTGCCTTTTTGAACTCTTCGTGCAACACCTTTAAATTTTCCTTTATCAACTCTTTAAGGATCTTTTGACCTTCTTCACAATCTATTGTAACCACCTTCCGCTCGCCCCACCGTTCCTTGAAATAACTCTCATCTGGCATGGAATAGTAATCCACACAATACCTATTTGTCCATTTCATAACTTGGTCTTCTACTATTGCGAGGACTTCTCCTTCTTCCTCTCCCGCAGCTACAAAATATATCAGTGCATGCATATTCTCTCACCTCCTAACTCTTTTCTCAACGCACCATTCCACCATTCGCTGCCCGTCCCGTTTGCGTATCCACGAGGAAAGTGTACTTCCTTTTCCCTTTTCTTCTGACATGCAGGAATAGTGCGTCCTCTACCAGTCCTGCTTCTCGCAACAAGTCGTTAGTCCACGCTCCTTTCTTCCAGTCCAGTATTATTTCATCGCCGACTCTGAGGAGACTGACTATTGTTTGCCACGCCATATCCATCTTAGCTGAGAATTTCATGTGAAAAGCCTCTTTAATATCGCCGTCTGTTTTGTATTCTACTGGTATCGAATATTTTTTCTCTGTCTCAAACGGGTCGTTATCTATCTCCTTTATCGCTTCTATCTCGTTCAATCGGAACACTATCATATCTGCACGCTTCAGCGCTTTCAAGTCCATCTTGGTCAAGCCTCGTGACTCTTCGTTATTGCTATACTCCACCTCAACTAAACTACCCATTTGTATCACCTCCAAAAAGAGAAAAAATCAAAAAAGGAAAAAACGAGGACAAAATTTTGTTGTTAAAACACTATGACTGTCAGCTGTTCTAACCCTCTCTCAAGGGATGGCGTATCTGTGCTCCTCATTCTCTGTTCTATAAACATTTTCGCCGCTTCGTCGTTCGCGATTTGCTTTATTACCTCTTCCACATTCTTATAGTCGTCCACTACTGCACAGTCCAGAGTGCCGTAAAATGCACCCTTGCTTACTCCGAACATCAGTTCTACTTTATAGAACTCGCGATCCTTGTCCACCTTTTGGAAGTGCATTTCCACATAGTATTTTCTGTTGTCCCTTTTGCGGTTCTCCACCACCAGTGTTATACCGCCATGAGAAATATCACGCTTGACTACTTCGAGTCCGTTTGCGTGTATTCTTCTCGTTATGTATCTTGATATTTTGCGGTATTTCTCGCGGTTCATCCCGTATACCGTTTCGTTCTTGTATCGCCATGCTTGTTCTTCTATTTCGTCTTCTATTTTACGCATGTTCAAGCCCATCAACTCGTCCATGTTCGCAAAGTTCACATCAAAAGCTTTGATTACCGCTCCTCTGTTGGCGTTCCACTCCTCTACAGGCAATAATTCAGGGTTTTCCAGCCATACTGTCTTGTAGCATGCAAACCTTTCTCTTGTGAAGTCCACCACATACACCCACTCGTGGTCTAAGTAGTCTATCCCCGGATTGTTGTTCAAATCATTCTCATTTTCGTATTTAATGGGCCACTTCCACGTGTCTTCTGGGTCGCCAGCATACCTAACTTTGTTCCAATCCAGAAATCTTCTCGCCAGTTCGCGTTTCGCTAACTCGTAATCTCTTCCGTCTGGAGAGTACCGTGGTACCCAGAGTTCCTGCAGCATGTCTCTTATTTTCGCACCTAACCAGCTCGGATAGCTGCTGCTGTGGTTGTATACAGCCATTGGTGTTTTGTCTTCATTTTTTTCTTCTATATTACCTTTCACGATTATCAACCCTCTCGTAGACATTTCAACCTCCAAAAAAGTGAGAAAAAATCAAGATTGTTCAAATACTTCCCAGACCTTCTCCTCAATTGCGTCCCAGTTCGGGATATTCTCCCACTCACCGTTTTCATACCATTTGCTCTCACCTTTCCTGACTCTCTGGACCCTCGTTATGTTTGCCTCTTCATATCGCATCTCACCTGGGAATTTAATCCATTCCACAATGACTATGTAGAGTGCATCATCCGTATCGATCGTTATGTGAGTTTCTCCTTGTAATACCACACTATGATGTATATCCTCAACTTCTATCATTTCCTATCGCCTCCAAAAAATCGAGAAAAAACCGTCCGTTGATTATTATTTGCTTTTAATTTTCCCGGATATACCATTTCGCTTTTGTATGCGAGTCTTTGTAGAACATCTTGAATCCTGTCCCTTCGTTATCGAACCCGGAAAAGCATGCAATTCTCACCAAATCCGCATCTTCTCCGAGTATTATGGTATAGCCAATTCGCTCAATTATCTCTTTGGTTTTGATTAGTTTACTTATTTCTTCAAATAACTTGCGCCAGCAGTCGTGTCCTCCGATGGAGCTATTGATATGCCAGCACCACTCAAAAGATTTGATTGTATCTAAAAGATCGGTAGTTATAGCTTTTGACGGCATTTTATTGTGGCAATATTTGATAGCTTCCCTCGACCAAAAGGTCTGACACACAATAACCGCAAAGCCCCGCCTCGCCGTTTCTAATTATTTCTAAAGCTTCTTCTCTCGAACTTGCGAGAACATACAGATAAGAAACGCGCCAGTTGCAGCCGCCACACTTGACACCATCATCGGTAGCGTCTGCAATACCTTTTTCTGCTAACTCCTCCGCAGAGAATCTATATAATCTCATGGTATCCATAATTATCACCTCCAAAAAAATAGGGAAAAAACACTTCTACCTGTTTTCAGCATGTTGACGAAGAGATTCTCGCAGAGCCCGAAGCCACTCGTTTCTTTTTTGGACTCGCTTTACCTCCGCCTCATACTCTTTTGCGTGATACTCAATCTCCCATTGTGCTTTCTCAATTTGCTGCCGTTTGTATTCAGCACCTGAGAGTCGCTTAGGCTTTTTTGGAACACAAGTGCAATCACCCTCAATGCTCGTCTCCAGTTGCTCAATCATAAATTTCTTCAAGTTTTTATGGTCGGGCGTTGGCGGAGTCCAAGCTCGAACTTGAGCGAGCATCTTTTCATAGCGTTCGCGAATACGAGCGTTTTTTGCAATAATCTCGTTTCGTCTACGAACAGCTTCCTGATAAGCTCTATCCGCTTCTCTCTCCGCCTGCTCTTCATCCCAGCTTTCCACTTCCGCCAATCTCTGCCGAGCCTTAATCTCTTCTCTAAGATGATAGTCTGAAGGGGTAAATCTTTCGGGAATGGGTGCATCGAGTGGTTCATCTCGCATCGTAACTAACGCGTCAAACTCTCTGGCGCATTTCATTGCAAATTCCTCAAATGTTACTTCCTTCCCCATATACAGATCTTCCGTATATCCTGTGGGCATATATTATCACCTCCAAAAAATAGAGAAAAATTTGATAAAAATGTTTTTTATTCGCTTTCTTCTCGCCTTTCCATCATCCTCTGTGCATACTTTTGTCCAAGCTCAAATCCTCTTTGGAACGCTCTAAACTCTCGCCACCATCTTCGGCACGCGAAGATTCTCAATGGATGCGGCATTCGCCAAATTTCCTCTTCAAAATACGCAAGCATCGCCAGCGCTCTAAGACCTTCATTTAGCTTCTCTGCTGTTATTTCTTCCGTTTCCTCTTCACTCTCTTCATCATTTGAATGCTTTGTCGTATCCATTTTTCTATCACCTCCAAAAAATAGGAAATAAAAAGTTAATGTTTGTTTTCATTAGCAGAGAGAATCCGGTTTTTGATGTTATAACAGATTTCTCTGAACGCGCACTCTTCGCATTGGCATGGAAGTTCACACCTCGGAATTACAGAAACAATCTCGCCATTATCAGGATGAAATTCCACGAGGAAAGATACTCTCATAACGGATTTTTCCCGTAATGCTTGTTTGTAAGCTTGCCAGTATTCCCTGAATTCGTCGGGGGTTATATTATGTGGCGGGAATGGAACAGTTTTATTCTTCATCTTCTTCCTCCTTCTCTTCCTTTTCCCTTTCCGCCACATACTTATCAAATTCGTCAAGCAGTCCTTTCTCTTTAAGGAATTCTCGGGCATACATAATCATCCTATCACATTTGCACATCGAGAGCTTTGTATATTTACCTGTTCGGCAGTCTAAATCGAACCAGTATTCCTCACCACACGTGGGACATATTGCGGTATCTTGCAGGCTAACCATTCAAATCACCTCCAAAAAATAGAAAAATTATTCTATGTAATCGTCGTATATGATTATCTCATAGTGCGCCTTTCTTCGTTTCCATTGCTGTACCTTCTTGACAAGGGATTGCACGTATTCCCTCTTAAACTTTTCTTTATCTTTTTCGTATTTTTCAAGGTAATGATTCTTTTCTATGATTATTGGATATCCATACTTATCGATGAGGCTAAGCAGTTCGTCTATGTCCTTAACGGATATTATTTCATCCAAATTCCAGTTGCTTGCTCTTTTCAAGAGGAAGTTTATTTTTCTAGTGGTCATATTTCCTCCCCCTCCTCTTCTCTTCTCTCTTTTCAATTCCATCCCCTCGACACCTTCTTTACGCACTCATTGCACACGCCCCATGTATCCCACCATTCTCCTGCGCTTTGATATTCCGGCACGCTGAAAGGTTCGTTCACCCACTTACCGCAAATACCGCAGTGATAACCACGATATTGTATCATCGGTTTTCCTCTTAGATACCATTTCAACCATCTAAAGAAAGTAATTATCCCGCTCATTTACCCTTCAACCTCCCCAAAAAAAACAATCATCTCTCCAGAAACTCCCGAACCGCTTTCTTCACTGCCTCTTCTTCCTCTTTCGTAACTGGCTTTCCGTCATGCGCTTCAATGATTTCGCTGTCAATATCTAATGTTGAATCGTAGAAGAGTGTGCAAGTGAACTCTCTCCCGTCCGATTTTCTCGTTAGAATGTAGTTCTTCGTGGCTCCTCCTTCTTTTATATCAAATTTCTTCTCTTCCTTTATGATTTTCCACCCTTTTGATTTCGCGTCATCCAAGAAGTCAATCAAAGTCTGTTCCCAGCTTCCCCTAACTATGAAGCCGAGATGAAATGCACAGGAGTGGCCTTCGCCATCCAAGTATTTTCCGAATTCGACTCTGCCTTCGTACTGGACATTTCCGTACTTATCCACTGCTTTTATAACATCCCCAATTCTGTATGTTTCCGCCCCTATCCTCACTCCATCCTTTACCAGCTCTATATCCTCAGTCATTTTGGTATATTCTCACCTCCAAAAAATAAAAAATTGAGAAACTAATCTTCAATTCTTGGTTTGTTTCTTTTTCTTCTAATAGTTCGTTTTTATATTCTCTTTTCTTTCTCTTTCCGCTTCTTCTCTTAAGACCCTATGTATCTCCCCCACCAGTGCCTCTTCCTGTTCTTTAGTGAGCCTATAATGCCACGTGCGAGTGTGTACTCCGTCTCTTTTCAGTTGATAGACCTGTCCTGTACTATCTACAATTATATCATATTCTTCGTCCATTTTACACCTCCTTATTTTCCATCGTTGTTCCGTTTTATAATCTTATTGTTGATAGAGCGTGCTTCAGCTCTTCCTCAAGTTTCAATGCCTTGTCTTTTTGCTTTTTATCGTATAGTTCCTTTATCTCAGCAAGTTTAGTGCAAATCTTGGTAATCACATCACTTACCTCATCTGCTACGGATATATCCCATGGTAGCGAGTCTATTGTATGTATGAGATTGAATGCTGCTATTGATAATACTGCTTTTGGCATTTTGATTCTAAAGTCACTGTAGCATCTATCACAATACTTTAGGTATCTTACAATAACCTCAAGCCTCTTTTCTGGAACATAAGCGCTGTCCTCGACTTCTTTGTTAGTCAAAAATACCTCATCCTCATGGTAATAGATTTCTGGCATGTTATTATCACCTCCAAAAAAGAGAAAATTAGTGAGTTTTTGCTATTTATTACATTGTATACCACCCTAGCCCTCGTGCCCTATACAGGGGCAGCCAGTGCGCCTTATAGAAGTCGTAGCCCGCACCATTAACACCGAGATACACACCAATCTCATCGGTTTTATATACGATAAAACCGCATTCCACAACTTTATTGGCATTCTCTTTTGTCCATTCTCGGTCAAGCGGATTCTTGGGTAAGAACACCCAATTATACCTAGGGATCTTGGGATACTGTGTTTCGTATGCTTCCAGGCATATCGGTTGAGGACATTTGTTGCATTCCACTTTACAATGATATTCCTCTCTGTATTTCTTCCTGAAATCATCGAATGTGGGTGCGAGAATCTTAATCTCGTCGTAACTATCTCTGTATGCTTTCTCTATTAAAGCAACGGGTATGATCGAGAAATCACCTTCTACCCACAAGTGACACAGCCCCAATTCTCTTTCCTCAATCTCCTTTCTCCTCTTCTCTGCTGTGTCTTCTACATGACCCGCCATTTTTCCATCCACCTCCTTATAATTTATTTTGCTACCTCCAAAAAATAGAAAAAATTACTGAGTTTTCGCCTCTGCCACATCGGGCTTACGGAATAATGCTCCCATGCCGATTATCGCTGCCTCTATTTTGCTGATTTTTTCTTCTTTTACCTTATCGCTAAGATTAGCGAGAAGCGCATTAAATTGCTCGTAGTCTTTCTTGCTGATTTCATCCAGTTTCTCTATGCTGTAGCCGATGTGTTTAGCAAGCTCCGTAAGCTTATCCTCCCCTATCACATACTTGTAGTAGCCAACACTGTGGCTTACTATATCCTGTGCAATCTCTCTTGGGTCTATATCCAAATCGCTGTGGATAGCGTATGCATAGTAAAGTGCTGGCATCATACTCATGCCCGTCGTGGCAAGTGTCACATAGGCGGTATGATGTATTTCAAAGAAAAACAGCCCCATACCATCCATTGCTTGGTTCAGGTATTGTGCGTTATGCATGGCTGGGAACTCCCACGCATAGTTCCATATAGGATAGTAGTCATCAGGAGAGATGTAATCCTCCAGCATATCGCTATAGTTATTCTTAATCCACTCTATGAACCATTCTTCATCCACGAAATTATCTAAGTTTGCTTCGAGATATTTCGTGTATTCCTCATCGTGTTTCTCCAAAAACTCGTATACATCGTCTATATCAGCTGCATCCTTTCTCTTCGTTATATGCTCTACGAATTTCATTACTTCTGCGGGTTTCAATTCCGGCAGTTCTGTCGCGAGGTCGAGAACAATATCGCTTCTCTCATTATACAGGAGATCGGAGATGGCGTCCTCCATCAGCGAATCCCATAATGCTTCCCTGCAAGCGTCCGCTACATCCTCTGTACCCAGTTCGTCTATGGACACCTCGTGGGCGTCTAACCACTCTCTTAGACTAATACTTTTCATCTTTTACCGCCTCCAAAAAATAGAAAATTAAAATATTCTTGGATTCTTAAATGCCCCTTCCGCGGTGATCACCATATCAGGATTTATAGGATGGTTCTTTGGCTTGAACCCGAGGAACTCGTAGAACTCTTCGTACGCTTCCTTCGTTATGTCCGTCCACCCGGGTTCTTGTTCCCTCATTATCAAGTCGTATAATTTTGTGTGCCCATAGTCACCTGCAACCACTATCCTGTCGCCGCTCCAGCGTCCAAAGAATCTCGTTTCCTTCTCCATCACCCAAAATTTCCTTCCATCAAACTCGTCCTCCTGAAAGACTCTCCACCCACTTTTCAGCATCTCGTCCCTTTTCTCCTCGCTTCTCGTGCCGTCCAGCAACGGCGTACCGTCCTTCTCACCATCGGCAAGGAGATATGGCAGTATCCCCGCATTGGAGATGTCTGCACATAATTCCCAGAGGTTATTGCCACCGTCTGGCTGTATGAATTCTCTTTTATCAGGATTAACATAGATAAAATATTGCCCCATTCGTATCACCTCCAAAAAATAGAAAAAGTTAATAGCTAATCGATGCGGGCTCTTCGTAAAACCATATCTGTTCTAAGAACTCGTCACCTCCCATCTCTTTGATGCATGAAGCATCACCAGCCTCTATGGTCTTTAAAGGTTCGTGCCAGTATGTTCTTCTCGTGTACTTCTCAGTTCTTTCGATCTCAACGAGGTAAACTTCAAAGAAAGCATAATCCACGCTCTGGACACCGAATTCTATGTAATCTTGGAGCGGATTTGTCTCAATTTCCTTTAACCCTCTTTCGTTGGTTTTTATGCATAATCTAACACATCCAGGAAAACCATCCCAACAGGTTGCGATCACATAACCATCTAATATAAATTGTTTCTCCATATTTTATCGCCTCCAAAAAATAGAAAAATTAGATAAAATCGAGCTAATACCCACCTATCATCTTCTCTGCGAAGCTCGTGTAACCTTTGCTACTTATCACGAGAAAGTCTTCAACCGGGATACTCAATATCTCACCCGCTTGTTTCAATCTTTTTGCTATCTTCTTGTCCTCTTCGGTTGGTGTTATGTCCCCGCTTGGATGGTTATGGACAACGATTATAGTGGAACTGCCGTTCAGTATCGCTTTCTTAAAAATCTCACGAGGGTGGACGAGTGCTGTATCAATAGTGCCCATGCTCACCAATTCCTTTTCTATCAGTTTGAGTTTGGTATTCATGTGTAGTACCCAGACACATTCCCGGTCTATGTTTGCTTCTCCCTGCATGAACCGATAGATTTTCTCTGGACTGTTTAGCTTCTCTTCGGTCGATTCTTTTACCATCATGAACCTCAATCCTTTCTTCACTATGTAGTTCATTTTTTCCTCCTTCTTTTGTTTGATTCGGTTTTCATCCCATTTCGGTATTGTTATACACCCAATATCTCCTCAATGCTCACCACTATCCTCTTCGCATCCGTTTGCCAATCGGGGATGTAGTCGAGCACTCTTACACCAAACTCGTTCTTGCGGAAGAAATCCTTGAGATGCTCTACCGTCGGGTATGTAGCAATCCACCCGGCCTTGTCATAGTGGGCGATGCTTCCACAGCAAAGATGCAGAAATTTATAGAAATAATTGGACAGAACCGGCTTCCCGCCGTCAAATGTTGGGATTCTGAGCATGTATCCGATAGGACGATAGCTTGCATATCCCAAAACCCCCTCCTTTTTGATCCTTTTCACATTCCTTATAATTCTATCGTAGCTCCACACGGTGTTGCCGTCGTAATAGATATTCGCCTTTAGTTTTCTTTCGTCTATCAGTTCTTGGATTGCCAACCTCGCTTCCGGCTCTGATTTCAGAACGCTATCGTTTAAGGTTTGCAATGCTTTCTCAGCTTCTTCTATCTGCTTTTTCGTCCCAAAAATCTCTATTTGTCCGAGTTTTTTCATCATTGCTCTGAATCACCTCCAAAAAAATCTAAATTTTGAGTGCTGTTTTTGTTCTATCCATGTTCTTATCCTCGCAATCATCCATGCAATCAGTGGAATACCCACCATCACGAAGAGATCGGCAAAGCACACAACCAAGAAACGAGTGTCAAACTCTAACATTTCTCTAATCTAGATATCCCGTTGGCAAAATCACGTAACTTTCCGTATAGAAACAATGGTCATCAATGGGTGAACGTTTAATCCTCATGTCGTGCTCCTTCGCATATCTCTTCAACGCTGCAAGACTTTGGAATTTTAACGTTTCATGTGCATTATTGTCTGTCAAATACCAAGGTTCTCTTTTCATTTTTACCCCCAAAAAATGAAATTAGGAACATAACCTCCTCAAAATCTCGCCTGCTTCTTCTTCCGTGAGAAGCGCATCAATAAGACTTGGGGACTTTATGACTATCGTGCGGAGTCCGAGTTCGTCAAGTATGCGACATAGCTTCTCCACAAAAATGGTATCACACCAGAAAAATGGATATATACCACCATACAAAACCCTTTTGAGTTTTTCCTTATTTGTCATTTTATCTATACCCAGAAGCAGTAGTAAACACTGATTGCCTCTATCGCGTTTAGGAATGCTACTGTGTCTTTGTCCTTTTTGTATGCGTGGATCGCACTTATCACACGATCCAAGTCATCAGCCTTGAATAGATAGCTCACAGAAGAATTTAAAGCATCCCTCAGCTCTTCGCCACGCATCAGCTTGAAATCCCAAAGAGAAATTCCCATGATGTCGTCACCATACTCCTCAACAAAGCGGTTTATATCGTGCCTCGTTGCGTCATTGAGCGATTGGTCAAATTCAGTAGCTTGGAACGGCGTGATTCCTAATCGTTCAAATTCTCTGTCAATTTCAAACTCTTGCCGCTCCATTTTGCATCACCACACTATTTTTATTTCTTTCCCAAATCTTCTTCCCATGCGAATATCTCCTGTATATCACATACGCTTTCAATCTGTTATCAAACATCCAGATTTCCGCAAAACTGTGCTTCTTTGCTTCTTTTACTGCGGATATTAATTTTTCACAAAGCTTTATCCCTCGTTCACCCCCTTTTTCCATTACCCAGTATTTTTCCACCAATACTATCACCTCCAAAAAATGATTATCGCTCTTTTGGGAATTCTCGAACCGCCCTTTTTATAGTCTCTATCTTATTATTTCCAGAAGCAGTAAACCAACCAGCCAAGCGAAGAACCCCTCGATACTACAAACGACTAAAACCAGTACTAACGCACCTAATCTTTGCCAAAATCCTACTGGTCCTAACAGATTCCACAGTCCAAGACCGATTAACGCCGGGCTTACTAATAAAATCCCACCAAGAACTTTTAGCACTAATTCCCCTATATCTATTCTTCTTTGTCTCATTTTTCCTCTATCGACAATGACTATTCTTCTTCCCCTAAGAACTCCCGAACCGCTTTCTTTACTGCTTCTTCATCCTCTTTAGTGATCGCTTTTCCGTCGCCTCCCTCGACACCTTCGTCGAAGCATTCGAGGTTTGGATCATAGAATCTCATCAGTACAAACTCTCTCCCATCTGATTTCCTCGTTAGGTAAAAATATTTTGTAATTCCACCTTCTTCTATTTCAAAGTCCATCTTTATCCTCACCTCCAAAAAAGAAAGAAAAATAACAATTATTCCTCTCCAAAGAGCACTTGAACCATCCTCTTCACTGCCTCTTCCTCTTCTTTGGTGACTGGTTTTCCGTCATCTGCCTCGACCTGTTCACCTAAGTAGTCAAGGTTTGGATCATAGAATCTCATCAGTGTGAACTCTCTTCCGTCTGATATCCTCCTCAGATAGAAATATTTCGTAACTCCTCCTTCTTCTACAGCAAACATTTATCCTCACCCCCAAAAAAGAGAAAATATCATATTTGTATTTGAATTTCTATTCTCTTGACGCTCTCAAAGACATCCCTGAACCATAGCGTTGATTCGCAATCCCATCCATGCAGCGATAGAGGAGTGCTAAATCTCGTTATTATTTCACCTTCTTCGGTTAGCATTACTGCATCGTAGTGTTTTGCTATTTCTTCCCAGTCCATTATCGTGAACCCGAATTCGTTGCTAATTCCAAATCTTCTGTAAAGATGTTTGAGGTCTTTATAGGAATCAATAACATATACATGTGCATCAGCTCTTGGAACAAGCAGAAAGAAATTAACATCCTCAAGCCACTTCGGCATTTCATAGGTGCACCACTCGACCCATGCGCTTGGAAACTTCTTGTCGGGCGTGTATGTAGAAGTCCACAAGCCACCCTCGGGTTTCACGAATTTTGTGTTTCTGACAGGTTCTATCTCTCTGAAATTTTCTTCTTCAGTACAGAATAGTTGTGGCATCACTTGGAACATTTTAACTGAATTGAACGAGATTTTAACGCTCCCTTCTTGTTCCGTTTTTTACCTCCTCTTTCCTCTCTTCTAATTTATCTCGATAATGTTCAAGAGTAATGTCCAAGATGTGGTCTACTATGACCCTTCGTGCTTCTATGTGCCCTAAATGATATGCTTTTAAAACTTTATCTTCTGCGATTTCTCGCAGGTGTGCATGCTCACTCGCCTCCTCACTCAGGTGTTCTTTGAGTTTTTCTATCCGCTCTATCAACTCTTCCTCGTTCATTTTACCTTTCACCTCCAAAAAAGAAAAAACATCAGATTTGTATTTGAATTTCGATTCTTGTTTCTAACTTTCATCTTAATCACAGAGCTTATAATCTTGTGTAAGGACTCTCACATCAGTGATAGGAACCTTTTTATATATAGTGCCAACTGCATTCTGGAACGAACAAGTCCGCTCTCCGTAGCTAATCACTCGCCCCCTATGTCCCTCCTTGTCCTCTACTATATCACCGATATCAATCTGTTTCTCTTGCATGATTTTACTGGCTTTGAAATCTTCGTGGTCGAACAGTTTTTGTGCAACTTTCAGAACCTCTACCCTGAACTTCTTCAAGTCGAGCTCTACATTCTGCCTGAGTACTTTCTCGCAGATACGGTACAAAATGTTTCGTGCTTGTGTCCGTTCGTCATTCAGTTTTTTTATCTTGTCATTCAACTCTTCTATTTCATGTTCATGCCTCTTATGTAGATTTATCATTACCTTCAGCGCTGTCTGGTTGCGTTTCAAGTTCAATTTCCGCTGTATGAACTTCGCAAGTCTTTCTGTGATGTAGTACTGCCCGCTCCAGTTTATCGCTCCTTGCTGATCCACTGCTTCATGTATTAACTCATCGAGTTTCTCTTGTTCGGGTTCTGTTAATAATAGCCTGAGCTCTTCATCATCGATTTCCAGCCCTCCTATCTCTAAAATTAGTGATGCTGTGCAGTTCCACACATTAATGCAACTGCCGTCCAAATTGTATTGCTCTTTGACACGCTGTCCCTCCTCGTGCCTCTGTATTTCTTCTATTAACGCTTGTCGCTCGGTATCTGAACGCGCTTCCGCTAGCCGCTCATGTAGTTCAGTTGTTATATCCATAGGCTCAGCATCCACGAGTTCCCATGAAACTTTCTCAGTATGCTTCTTCTGATGCTCTTGCATATCCTTACTCATCTGGTACATTCCATGTCCTGCATATTCGAGTTCCATCTCTTTACCACAAATACTGCACTTTACTTTCATTTTATTTTTACCTCCAAAAAAGAGAAAAATGGTGCTAACAATCTGCGAGCAAGAAAAATAGTTGCTTGATTTCGTCCGTTATCTCTCTATGCTTAATAAATTTCAGAAAGGTTCTTAGTTCAGAGGCACTGAAACGCTCAACTATCTCTTTGTCGATGCTATCTGCAACTGAACGCTCATCTCCTTCGAGGCGTAGAATGTTATCGGTTAAGCGTAGTTCAAGTAATGCTGGTGAAATCTCGAAATGCTTCCAAAAAGGTTTATATTGCAAGCACTTGCGGATGTGCTTACGATTTAAATTTTCTTGCTTGATTATCTCGTCAACCATCATTTTTCCCTTTTATACCTCCAAAAAAGAGAAAAATATTGATAGCTGTGGTTTTATCACCTTTATTGTTGTGCTTTCCATGCTATCATCTCCTCTACGGGTTCTAGTTTAATGATAATTTTTTCCTGTTTGTCCATAATACCGCATATTCTGTACCCTGTCTCCTCTGTCAGTTGCTCGGAAACTTCTAGAAAGACTTTTATACAAGGTATACATACGTTGATATTGAAGATCGCTTCTTTCCATCGTCTAAGAATTTCTTCTTTGTTCATTATACATCCCCTCCTAACCTTACATTGTCTCCATTCTCTGCTCTTGCTTCGTTTACTCTTCGGGGGGTGCGGCTTTGAGAGCTGCATATAAAGCCATTGCTTTCTCTTTGAATTCTATTGCTTCTCTGCACGCTTCCTCTAACTCTTTTTTGTCTTCTGTAAAAAGTAGCATCACCGCTTCAATTGCGTATCCTAAATCGTGTAGGGCTGCCGCCCCCGGGGCGCCGAACCACCCCCTCTGTATCGAATACAGTACATCTGGGTCGTCTAAAACTCGCAGAACTCTCTTGCATTCCCTGCGAAGATTCTCGATTATTCTCTCGCCATCATAATCGCACTTTTCAATTATCTTCGCCACACCAGCGCTAACCATTATTCCTCACCTCCTAACAGTCGAGGATATTCTTCCATCAATTGACCCTGCGGACTATAGACTTTTACCGTTCCATCCCCGAGAACTGATACTACCTTACCTGCCTGTGTGATGTATGAAATCCCCTCGTAGCCCTTCTCCCGAAGAATCTCTGTTTGTAGCTTGACATACTCAGTACTATTGACTCGCGGCTCTGCAAGAATTCCATTGTTAATTGCTTCTACTACCTTTTTTATTTTTCCTATTTCTTCCATTTCGCTATTACCTCCAAAAAATGTGTGAAAGTTATTCCTCTTTTTTTCTCCTCTTTATTTCCCTCTTTAAATCTTTGATAACTTTTGATAACCATTTAATCTTCTCTTTTAACTTTCTCTTTCTCTGTTCTTCCCTTCGTAAATATTCTTGAAGGTATGCAATCGCTTCTTCTTTTTGCATTTCCCTAGTTTTTTCAATCAACCACGATGTCATTTTCCTTTTCTTCACCTCCAAAAAATAAAAAATGATTTATGGTTAAATTACAATTGTGCAAGCGATTTTGCACCTATGACTCGCCCCTGTTCATCCCGGATACTCTCTCCGATAATATAAACATCACTACGGCTACCTGAGAGTGCCTGTGCAACTATCAAAGACACGATATATATCGTATCCTCTCGCGGCTCGGGTAGGTTCTCAACCCGCCCGAGCGTCTTCCGTATCACTGGTATATTACCATCTCCCACTTGAATTTTTCCGATAGTTTCTGTCTTCTCTTCCACTCTCGCTACAATACCCGAGGGTGGAATCTCTGCTCTCTTGTTATTTTGCAATGACAAATTAATTGGATGCGGTGTCAAATTAACTATTTTTACCATTTTCCCCATCACCTCCAAAAAAATAAAAAACTTTTTCTTTTTGCCAGTCTAGTCTTGATAGCTTTCCTTAAGGTATCTGCGATATGCCTCTTGCACCTCTTCGGGGGCGTCCTGAAAATCAATGTTATTCTCTGTTATCTTTAAAATTCGCTGTTTTTCTTCTTTTTTGTCTTCCCACTCAAAGATTATTTCCCTTATCTCAGCGAAGTACTCTGTTTCGTCCCTGCTCCAGTACGGCTCAACATATACATATAGACTATGGTCCAACCCTGCATCCGTTATAAAGAACACATCTCCTTGTTTCCTCGCAATTTCTTCCGCTTCTTTTTTCCCTATCATCTCTTTCTACCTCCAAAAAATAAAAAATAATTTTTTACTTTTTATTGCTAAAACTCTCTTTAGTTATTGAAAAATGACACAGGATAAGGCACTCTGCCTTCGCTGAACTGCACCCGTATTAACCTATGCCACGCTTTCACCAGCCATACCGGCTGGCTTTCCCTCGCTAGACTGCCGCTTCTGAACATAATCACTGGCACTCCTATGAATTTTATCTCTTGGCGTTTCTTGATATTGTCCCACCGGAAAACCACCGGGGTCCCCTGCGGGATAGTGATTGTATACACATGATTGATAATACTGAAATCTTCGTTCAGGATCCCCGTTCCCAAAATTCTCTTCTCCATTCTCTCACCTCCAAAAAATAAAACGAGAAAGCGACTTATTGGAATAACTCATGAATTAACATTATGTCATATTCCAAAGTCGCTCTCTCGCACTCATCAATAAGCTGATCCATAAAATCAATATACCCTCTAAAGATTCTCTGTTGTTCCATTTTCACACCTCCAATCAGGGGCTTGGAGGGGGTATAAAACCCCCTCCGTCCCGTATAGACGAGCATGACCAATCGCCTTCATTGCGTTCCCTACCGTCCGGGGATTTACTATCCCCTTCATCGGAGGGACCACTCCCTCATCGCTCCCTATCTCACCGGTAGCAAGCGAGATAGAGAGCTCGGTCGGGGCTATACGCCTTGGAGGCACGGCGCTCCCTGCCCCCTTTTAAAGCCACCAAAGGGCAGGTAAGCCCTCGCTCTATATGCGACCAGCCACACCCGTCTTCACTGAACCCCCTATCCCCGGCTGGACGGCTCTCTCTCAGCAATAGCCTTCCCCGTGCTACTTATTAGGCAACACGAGTGGCTATTCTTCATTGAGACGGTGGAGGAACCCTCCATCCACTAACTACGGATGGGTCGCCGCCTGCCACGCCCACACCATGCTTATACCTACCCTAAGGTAGGCTTTCACATGGTAGGGCCAGAAATAGAGGAGTTTTATCACTCAGAGGCTTACAATTTCCTCGTGGCGGGGCTCGGACTTTCCTGCCCCTTTAAGCTCAGGCTTGAAAAATAAAAAATTAAGATTTGTATAACCCCCGATTAAAATCAGGGGTACCTATCGCTGACTCGATCATTGCCCATCTCTCGTTACTTATCCGCTCCACTTTGTATTCACTGCTTGGTAGGCTCTCCTTCTTTCGCCTGCCCCATATAGCTTTTCGCCTGACTGGAGACTTACCCCTATATACATAGGGGTAATCATCGGGCGCCAGATCCCACCGCCAATGCCTTCTATTCCAGTGTTCCTCGAACTCCTGCATCCCTTCCCTAAAAGAGGTGCAGAAGAAGCATTTACCGCACCTTCTGCACCTTATAACATATGGCATAGCTTATAACTGATACCCTAACATCACTAAAGCGAGTTCCGCCTGTGCGTCTTTCTCTTTTATTGCCTTCTCTATATCCTTCTTCCGCTCTTTCTCCTCTTTGGTCGCTTCCCTGACCTTCTTTGATAAAGCCTCCTGCTTACTTCTCAATTCCTTTATCTCTTTTACCAGCTTCGGTGCCTGTGAGGGATCCTTCTCTATTTGATCCCTCTTCGCTTTTATATCTGCGATTATTTTATTGAGATCTCCTTTTCCCGCCTCTTCTGCCTTTTCCTTTAGATCAAGTGTTGCCCTAACTAGCTCCCCCGCCAACTGATAGCGAGGGTGTATAATCCCACCTACAAATCGCTCTAACTCATCCGCTCTCGCTAACCTCTCGCCTATGTCTACGAGATAATTGCCGTTCGCTCCCATATTCTTATCTACCAAAACAACCTCTTCTCCCATTTTCTCACCTCCTACTGCCGCCTAAGCACCACCTGAAGGTTGCAAGCCTCCAGCAGTAGTCAGTAGTAGTCAGCAGTAATAACCCGTAGTATATCCTTTTGGGCACGGGGGATATACTCACTTATTGCCGCCCGCTCTCTTACTTCTTACCCCGACCCTACTATCGGGATAAGGGGGTTTATTTATACCCAAAGGATATAAGAGGGTTTGCCCGACCCTATTCTTATACCCTCGCTCATGAGCGATTTAAAACCACTCTTTTAAACGACGTCCCACGCCGTTTATTATGAGTGATTCAAAATCACTCACTCACCGCAATATAATATTTATTTTATCATTGAACAATCTAATCGGATAGTCAAATTTTGAAAATTTCTTAAAAAATTGAAATTTTTTCTTAAAATTATTCTTTTCTCCTCCCCCCCCTCTCTCCTCTCTTTAAATCCTCTATCTCTCTCTTTAAATCCTCCACTCTCCTCTCTCTTAACTCTCGCTTCTTAGCCTCAGGAATATATCGTTTCTCCTCCATAATATTTTCAAGCTCTTCCACCGTAATACCCCTCTCTTCCGCTATCTCCTCCAACTTCCCATAATATAGCTCTTTATAGTATTTTATTATGTTCTTCCATAATAACCTCTTTAATTCCCTATTAATCTCCTCTTCTGTCATCTTTTTGAGTGGTAATTCTTCCCTCAATTCTGCAAGTATCCACTCCTCCTTCAGCATCCTCTCTATTTTACCCGCACCCAGCCAGCTCAGAGGATACAATATCTCCTGTGGATGCTCCCATATAGGGTCATCTATTCGCTCTGGCACTATTTCATAATACTGCCGTGCAAATGATTTCGGCAATCCCGGAACAGGCACTTTCGTGCCTCTCTTTCTTATCAGCCCTAAAGCATTTAACATAAAGAAATATTTCCAGAAGCTCTGATACGATGGAACATAATATATGGGATGTTGCATGTGCACGAAACCCATTTCTACTATAGCTTCACTCTTGATAGGTATCTCGGCTGTGAGTTCGTGGTCTATTGCCTCACCATCTACTTTTATCTCTCCCGCTTCCCTGAACATTTTCCTCGTCTCTTCGTCCCTTATAATGCCGTATAGTGCATTCTTGAACGCCCTGTAAACTTCGTAAGGGTACGCTCCTTCTCCTTTCTCCGCTCGCATCATCAAGAACTTCTTGATGAACGTTGTAGTCTTAAACGGGAAACGACTACGCCATTTCTCTTTTTTCTTACCGGGTGGTGCCTTCTCAGGCGGTGGCACTTCTTCTGGGGGTTTTTCTTTTTCTGGCGGCGGAGGTGTTACCGGCGGTTTCGGTTTATATGCAAACAATGCGGGATTTTTTATCGCAGCCAATAATAGTGTTTCAATTTCCGTATCACTCAATTTCGCTACTATATCGTGAAATGGCTTCACATGTGGCTCACTTGCCTTTCTCGCAAGCTCGGGATGCATCATTATGAAGTTGAGTTCTTCTTCGGTCAGTTCCTGTGGTGTCTCTACATTTTTCCGTAAAATCCTCCTGACTTCTTCGGGTGTATACTTCTCACGCTCTGCTCGTGGCAACTCCTCTAACGGATTAAAGAAGAATTTCAATATTTCCGCCCGCTCTTCGTCCGATAACCCGGCTAAAAACTCCTTCTCTTCGTCCGTCAGTTTGTTATAAACCCGTTCAAACTGTGGTTGTCGTGCCATCGCACTTTTTAAAATCTATCCGGGAGCTTTTTCAATTCCGCTGGCTCGAGTCTGGCATAGCGACGCAGAACGATATCGGATCTATGCCCGAGGAAGTCACGTATCACATCAAGAGGCACGCCCTTCTTACGGAGAACGACTGCAACTGCGTGCCGTAACTGATGAGGGTGCACATGCTTGCCCAGTATTGCACGTGACCACTTATCAAGTAGTCTCCACGCCGCCGAAGGTGTTAATCTGCCACGCCCGATAAAGAGCGGGTCGTTATCTCCACTACTGATACCTTGTGCTTTCCTCGCCTCTAAATATTCCATTATATACCTCTTCGTTGTCTCGCAGAACGGAATCTTTGATGGTATCTCTTTCCCCTTCCTCCTGCCTATAAATACCATGTTCTGGTCTAAATCAACATCTTGTAAATTGAGATTCAACGCTTCACTTATCCTCAGTCCCGTATCAAAGACGAGTGAAAAAAGTGCTCGGTCACGCACGTCGGGAATGTTCTGGATTAGTGTTTTTACTTCTTGCTCTTCGAGTATCTCCGGCAGTTTCTCTTTTATTGGTGGCTTGTTCGTCACCTGTATTGCGTATCCGTATCCGCTAGCCCACTTCTTTATCGCCGCAACTGCGACATTTATCGTGGACGGTGCATAATTACATTCCTTTAGATATTCCACAAATTGCTCTACACGACGCTGAGAGAATAACGTATCCCAATCACGAACACTTCCGTTCCACTTGAGGTATTTGTCTATCCAGTGCCAGTATATGTTTTCTGTCCGCTCATTGTTCGCTAATAATAAGGACATTTAGAAAAAAATATTGACTAGGTGTATATAAATTTTTTGTTGCAAAATAAGGAAGTTATGCAAGAAAATTCGCTACGAAGAAGAAAGCGCAATGATCAACGGAATCACGGAACAAACAAAAAATGTTATGATTAAACCGATGATCCACTTGAATCGTCGTTCCACTATTGTTTTTATGCAATCGATTTTTTCGTATATGTGTCGCTCCATGTAACTGATTTGTTTTTCCATATTATCGATTCTATGTAGTAGATTGTTCTTAACGAACTCTTCGAGGTCTTCGCTCTTCTGCTCTAACTTTGCTAATCGCTCTATGATATCTCGGAGTTCTTCTTCACGCGGCATTTTATTTAAATTTACCAGCTCACGTGCTCGTATAGTGTCAGGTTTATATGCACGGTATAACTTCCTGCATTTACGGGCTGGACTACGAGCGTCTTGCCCGAGCCAAGCACGGCTACCGGATTATCAAAGTCTGAATCGGGCTCTATAACGTGTGTATCCGCAGTTGCGGGTCGTAATGCCCTTATAGTAGTGTCCGTAGAACCTTCTCGTGAGATCAGTAGATAGGTATTGTCGCCCGGCGTAATGATATATACCCACGCAACTCGCGTTTCATACGTCAGCGCCTGTGTCAACAGGTCGTCGCCCGCGGAAAAACTCGAACTCGTAGCATATACATCACGTCTCGCCCATTCCGCACGTTCTGGCCTCCTGTTTGCCATTTTTAAATCACCTCCACACCCGTCAGTTCCGTGAATGCCACGGTATGCTCATTAAAATTCTTCCAGTCATCCGGTATAAAAGCGTCCGCACGAGTCACTCTCAAGCCCCCGACCGATAAGATCGTTCGTGGTATTCTGCCTGCAATTATATCCCTCTGTATATCTGGCTTTGTTATTGGTATCACCTTATATTGCCTGCCCACCAGTATTAGCTTACCGGTGAGTTGCTTTGTTGGGTGCTCGTTGTAGAAGCCCCATTCCCACAGTGGCTTGTCTGTCTTACCAGTATACCAGCATACCGTTTCTGTATATATCGGTGGGTCGTAGGTGTCATCTATCTCTGCACCGAGCACGTAGCCATAATCGTCTCCAGCAGTGGGGTCTGGCTCGTCAGCTTCGTGATATTCAAACCCGCCAAGTGCGAGCCTGCCAGCCATTCTGCGATATACGCGTATCGGGTCCGCACTCATAGCGAACCCGAAATGATAAAACCACCACACATCATCCTTTATCCTCAAGACGTCATTGCCACTGCCAAGCCCGGTCTCGCCGAGATACTCGTAATCTACACCACTACCGGCATCCAGTGCCGTTAGATGGTCGTATTCCAGTATAAACCTGTCCCAGCTAAGGACTTTAAAGAAGAATCCACGCCCTGTAGTCACCTTATGCCCGCCCACTTCGGCAGTTTCCGTGGGGAACAGGAGTATGAAATTATCACCCTCGTCCAGCAATCTGTCACTTATCTTCTTCTGCTTTGCCATAAAAGATACACCCCCGTTGTGTGTGTGTTCAGGTGCTCAGTTATACGAGTTTTTCACTTAAGCGTCCGTTACTTCGTCTTTCACGCACAGATCTATGCCGATCGGATAGAAGCCCGTTACTCCGTTGCCTATCACCGTGACGTCTATGTCCAGCTCGCTGTCATCCTCAACCCACAGTGCCGAGTTGCGCTTGATTATCTTCAGGTCACCCATCTGTGGCAGATACACTTCCAGCGGCACTCTATCGCCTACACGGTCCGTAAGCACTTCCTGCACTCGCGATATCAGTGGCTTATCGGCATAGAACTCGGCATAGCCGAAGATAATGAGCGTCTGCTTCTCCTTCTCACACTTCCACGTGCCGGACGCGGTCAGTTCGTTGCTCTCAGAACCGCCAGCTGCCGATATTGACGCTGCCGACGGTATCAGATCCACATCCGTGCCTTCAGATACCGTTTGCGTGTATGGCCCTATCTTGACGGAGCCGTGGGCTGAAGTCGTCGTCCCGAATGTGTCCTCACATATGGGTCTCATAACCACGTCCTTGCTCGCCTCCGCGACATCACACGCGAGTGCGCCCTTGACGCTCTCGTGTATGAAGTAAGCTGCCACTGCCTCCACTACCGGCTCGTATTCGGTGAACATATCCAGCACCGCTTTCATGTTCCTCGGGTCGGAACCCGCAACACTGGACATGTATATTGACTTGATCTCTTCGTATTTCCGGTCGAACACTGCCATCTCGCTTATACCCTTGGCGTACTCTACCGCCGCCATATTATACTTCTGTGCCGCCCTTGCCAGCCTCTCTCGCTTGTCAGCTGGCATCATCGGACATAACTTACCAAGACTCAACTCTTGTACAGCCATTTTTACATCACCCCAATTAAAGGGTATGGAAAGTTTTATATATAAGGATTTATTCACATATTAATATACCATATAAGAAAATAACATATTTTATATTGTTATCTGAGGAGGGAGAGATGACGGCGAAGCGAGTGAAGATACCAGAGGAGTTGCGACAGCGCATACTCAAACGCGACGGCTACAGGTGCGTAGTTTGTGACAGCACGGAGGATTTGGTGGTGCACATGATAAAGCCCGCGTGGCGTGGCGGCGACCTGTCGCCGAACAACCTTGTGACTTTGTGTAAGAAGCACGTGCCGAGGCACGAGGGCGGTAAGAAGGCGGGCGAGAAGAAGGTGCAGATTGGTGCGTCGGTAGACCCGGTTTTGCGTGACTGGCTGGACCGTATGGTCGAGGAGGGGCGATTCGGGAGCCGGTCGCACGGTGTGGAAGAGAGCTTGAAAGCGTATAAGGAGTTCTTGGAGCGGGGGAAGATAACCAGGATTCTACCATAAGGAGTTCTTGGAGCGAGGGAAGATAACCAGGATTCTACCGTCAACTACCCACCGTTGAAACGGTGAGCTTGCACCCTCTCCGTCCCCAGCCGCGTTCACACCCACGCACCTTCCCCCAACTCTCGTCCTACTCCCCATCGGATTCACAGGGTTGGGCTCACCGCCA
>Ga0190285_1000006_pt1 | contig 39028 bp, 34 predicted proteins | sample 48691823_MG_FD_163429 | JGI IMG/M metagenome (GOLD analysis project Ga0190285, IMG submission 163429) | Hydrothermal vent microbial mat bacterial communities from Southern Trench, Guaymas Basin, Mexico - 4869-18-2-3_MG | ecosystem: Environmental > Aquatic > Marine > Hydrothermal vents >...
ACTCTATGTTTTATGATTATAAGTATAATATAAACTTTTCGGTAATAATGATTAGAAAAATTATATATTATTGATGGGCAATAGATTAATCCTATTGAAAATAGACTAACAACGAAAATAAAATGGACATCTAACGAAAAGTTAAATTTTTAACTTTAATAAATTTATACAATTCATGAAAATTATCCGTGCCACGAAGAAGGATTCTTCGGATATAAAAGAGTTTTTGAGAAAGAATGATCCTGAAGATTATATTCTGAATGTGATAGATCACTGGCTTGAGAATGACAGAGTTTTCATTGCTGTCGAAGACAGGATAATCGGTATGAACAGGCTTAAATATTCATTGGATGGAGAAGCATGGCTCGGAGGAATGAGAGTCGATAAAGATCATAGAAGAAAAGGTATAGCTACTATCCTCACCGAAAAATGTATGAGAGAGGCAAAAACAAAGAAAGCAAGACTTTTCACAACTGAAAATAATACTGCAGCTTTTAATCATGTCCGGAAAATGGGATTTAAAATAAAGGGATACTATACGATGATGTACTCTGATATTGGTAAAGAAAAATACTATGAAATAAAAAAAGGAAACGTATGGGAAAGATTGAAGAAATCTGAAATATTGAAAAAAAATAACTTTCTTTTGCCGCAGTCATTCACATTTTATAAAATAAATCCAAATTTGATAAAAGAAGGATATATCTCAGAAGATGGATATGCTATAGTTGAGAGAGTAAACTGGGGAGAAGATTTTTTTGAAATTACCTATTTTGAAGGGGAAAAAATCATAGACGGATTAAAGTATCTGGCATTTAAAAACAATCACAAGAAAATATGGGCATTTATCCCAAGAGATGAAAATTTAATCTCAATTCTCATTAAAAAAGGATTTAAATATGAAAAATGGGCTAAGCACGGGGTAGTTCTTGAGAAGGTACTATGAAAAGATTTATTAAACTCTCTTTCTATTTTTGATCATGAAAACTTCTGATATTATAGGCAAGAAAGTTTTTGATATTAACGCCAACGAAGTGGGAAAAGTGAGTTATATAGACTTCGATCTGATGGACGGGGTAGTGAACTCCATAGGGATAAGTATAGGATTAATGAAAAAAAAGATTGAGATAAAACCTGAAGATATAAAAACTGTAGGAGATACGATAATTCTAAACATATCCAAAGATGAAATCCTATGAAATGTGATCTTCATATACATTCCTTCTATTCCTTCAATGACGGCGTGAACTCACCCGAAGACATAATAAAGCAGGCCATAAAAGTAGGTCTTGATTCTATAGCTATCACAGATCATGATACAATGAATGGTTTTTTCAAAGCCAAAAACTATGCAAAAAAGTTAGATTTTGATCTCGTACCCGGGATTGAGATATCCTCAAGAGAAGGACATATTTTAGGAATTTTTATTGAAGAGGAGATACCAAAAAATATATCTGCTAAGGAAACTATTGAAATGATACACCAACAAGGAGGATTAGCTATTGCCGCTCATCCTTATGACATATTCAGAAAAGGTATAGGCGATCTTGTCAAAAAACTGAAATTTGATGCCATAGAGATAATGAACGGAAGGAATTACCTTGCAAACGGAAAAGCAAGAAAAGTAGCTGAAGAACTCAATATTGCTGTTACCGGAGGATCTGATGCACATATTATTGACGAGATAGGAAACTGTTATACGTTGTATAAAAACGATCTATACAATGAAATAAAAAATGGAGAAACGAGAGCAGAGGGGAATCTGGCAAATCCTTACTCACTCTTGAAATCGAAACTCAAATCATCTCCTTATATACCTCCAGAAACCTCTTTCCTTTGTCTGTAATTGTATAATATATTTTTCTTCCTATCTTTTTGGAACTTATCATGTTCTTTTCTTGAAGTCCGTTTAAATGCTGGTAAACAGCCTGAATCTTCATTTTTTTATTGAGATTTTTCCATATTTCATAACCATAACTCTCCTTTTCTTTTAATAACCTCAGAATCTCTATTTTTGTACTTGTAACTCCAAAATAATCTTTTTTGATATTGAAAGATTTTAATCCGCTTCCTGTTACAATGCAGAGAGTTTTTCCTTTTAATTTGTATTTCAATCCTGCTGCAATCGTAGTTGCAGAAGCTAACTCACAAAATATGCCCTTTTTTGCCATGATTTTTTGAGCTTCTCTGATCTCTTCTTCTGAGATTTTAAAGAAAACTCCCTCAGATTTTTTCACAGCCTCTATCGCCAGATCTCTGAAAAGAGGCTTTTTGACATATATCGCAAGAGCCTCTGTTTTCTTTGCTACAGCGTTTTTGTCTGTAAAGGGAGCACAGTTCTCAGACTGAACTCCTATAAGCCTCGGGATCTTATCTATAAATTCGAGCTTAAGAAGCTGAGAAAAACCTCTATAAATTGAAAATATGGTACCCCCGTTTCCAACGGGTATTATCATATTATCGAACTCTCCCTTTTCAAAAATTTCAAATGCCATTGTTTTTTGTCCTTCGAGTGAAAGAGGATTGTACTCGGATGCGTCATAAAAGTTATTTAATCTGCAAGATTCCTGTACAGGATCCAGAAGATCATCGACAGTTTCTCCAACTCTTATGATCCTGGCGTTGTACATCATCATCTGAAGTAACTTTCCCCTTTCTACATATTTGGGCACAAAGAGATAGCTTTCTTTGCCTGCAAACGCAGAATATGCTGCAATAGATGCACCCAAGTTTCCGTTGGAACCGCAGGCTAATCTTTTTCTGTCGCAGTGTGAAAGAATGAGCGTTGCAGCTCTGTCCCTGAAACTACCCGTTGGATTTCTAGTTTCATCTTTTATATAAAGATCTAAGTCATTGAAATGAATTATCGGCGTATCTCCCTCGTTTAAACTTATTTTTTTCTTCACGGGTAAAAGATCCTCATATCTCCATACACCTTCTCCTCTGAAACTTACTTTTGTTATATCCTCTTTAACTACAAGAGGAGATCCACACTTACAGATAGTTATATAATCATACTCTTTATTGCATTTTGGACAGATGAAAACCATAAACTATATTAGAGAGGGAAGGTTAATAATCTTATGGAAGTTACAGGGATCAAGGACATAACTATAGAGACAGGAAAAGATGTTTACACAATAAAATCGGAGAAAAATATAGATATGCCAGAGTGGCTGGCTCTGTTTCTTGAAGAGGAGGGGATTGTAAAAATAAAAATATACGATAACAAGTATTATCAGAGAATAATACTGGAAGAAAAAAAGGATAGAAAATTGAGTTCTTTGGACGAAGATTTTTATGAACTCGCTGAGATATCGCTTAAAAAGACGGATCCGAAGCATAGAAAGAAACTTGTCATATCATTGAAAGAACTTATTGATCTCAGGGTAAGAAAATTGACGCAGCTTGCCATACAGAACGCAGAGATAAAGATTCCTCATAGAGAAAGAATTTTATATAACAGGATAAGAGAGGATATAAAAAACTGGTTTGCAGATGTAGAAGGGATGTTTGATGGAGATAGAGTATGAAGATATCTTAAACAGATTCAGGGATTTTTTTCTGGCATATCCTGATGTGAGTAATCCGAAATATAAGACATATATAGATGAGATGAAAACAACTGAAAAAAAATCTCTTGATATAGATTGTGACGATATTCTTGATTATGATCCAGAGTTGTACGAAGCTATCGTGGAGAGACCTGTAGAGGTGATCCCCATTGCAGAAGACGCCTTAAAAAGTATACTTCTTGGAGAAGATGTTTTTGTAAGATTTTACAATGCAAAATCAGAGGAGATCGAGATCAGGGATCTGAGATCTATCCATGTGAATAAGTTCATCCAGGTAATGGGTATCGTTGGGAGAAGTTCTGAGGTAAAGCCAGAGATCGTGGAAGCAGTATTTCAGTGCCAGAGATGCGGACATATACAGATAGTGGAACAGATAGAGGAGTTTTTTAAGAAACCTGGTATCTGTGAAAATCCTGCTTGCGGGAGAAACGGACCTTTTAAACTTCTCGAGGATCAGTCCAAGTTCAGGGACTGGCAGGTCTTAAAGATCCAGGAAAGACCTGAGAAACTAAGAGGCGGAAGAATGCCGAGGAGGATTAATCTCATAATTCGCGATGACCTCGTAGAGCTTGCCAAAGCAGGAGACAGGGTTACTGTTACAGGAATCTTGAAAACAGTTCAGGAAAGTACGTTCAAAGGCAAAAAAACAACTTTTCGTAAGTATATAGATGTAAACTCCATAAGGATAGAGGATCAGGATGTGGAAGAGATCAAGATCGCAAAAGAGGAAGAGGAAAAGATAAAAAAACTCGCTCAGGACCCCTTTATAATCGAGAAAATAGCGAGTTGTATCGCTCCCTCTGTATATGGCTACCCAGATATAAAAGAAGCAATAGCGATGCAGTTATTTTCTGGTGTTCTAAAAGAACTTCCAGATGGGACAAGGCTGAGAGGTGACCCAAACATACTCTTGGTCGGTGATCCAGGTGTTGCCAAATCGCAGCTTCTTCAGTATGCATCGAGGATAGCACCGAGAGGGTTATACACGAGCGGAAAGGGAACAAGCGCAGCTGGACTTACTGCGGCCGTCGTTCACGACGAGACTACGGGAGGATGGGCACTGGAAGCTGGGGCCCTTGTAATTGCTGATGGGGGAATAGCATGCATAGATGAGATAGATAAGATGAGTAAGGATGACAGATCATCTATACATGAGGCCATGGAGCAGCAGACGATAAGTATCGCGAAAGCAGGTATAGTTGCAACTTTAAATGCAAGATCAGCCATCCTCGCAGCATCAAATCCGAAGTATGGAAGATTCGACAGATTCAAGTCCTTTGCTGAGCAGATAGATCTCCCTCCCACCCTTATATCAAGATTCGATCTCGTATTTATAATCACAGATGTACCTGATGAAGAAAGAGATAAAGCAACAGCGAAACATATTTTAGACGTACACAGAAACGCTGGAGAAGTGATAGCGCCTCCTATAGATCTGGAACTTCTTGAAAAATATATACTTTATGCAAAAATAAATAAATTTCCTGTTTTGACAAAACAGGCGTCAAGAAAAATGCATAATTTTTATGTCCAATTAAGAAAAATAGCCCAGGATAGGGATGCCCCTGTACCAATTACCGCAAGACAGTTAGAGGCGTTAATAAGATTGGGTGAGGCAAGAGCAAAGATGAGACTTTCAGATAAAGTGGAGGCTGAAGACGCTGAAGCTGTAATAAAACTATTTAAAAACACGTTATTCAAAGTAGGTATCGACCCTGAGACAGGAAAATTAGATATAGACGTTATAATGACTGGTAAGCCCAAATCCCAGAGAGATAGACTGATACATTTGATGGATATCATATCTGAACTGGATAAAGGAGATGGCATCTCTCTTGAAGATATAATACAGGAAGCAGAGAGAGAAGGAATGGATAAAAACTTTGTTAGAAGAGCTATTGAAGAGTTCAAACAGAAAGGTGACCTGTACGAGCCGACTCCGAATAAATTCAAAGTTTTGAGATAACTAATCTATCACCTTTTTCTTCCAGATTCCTGTTTTGAAAAAGATTAATGCGATCGCAGTACCAACTATGTTGCTCAAAGCCATTCCTATCCACACACCTGTGGAGTTCATACCGAGGTACAGACCGAGGAAATAAGCAAGTGGTATCCTTAATGCCCACAGCCTTGAAATATCCAGTATCATTGTAGGAACATTATGTCCTGATCCCTGAAATGACGCAACTATCCCACTGAATATTCCAAAGAAGGGAACTCCAATCATCACACATTTGATAAGATTTGCACCTTCATTGACAACATCTGAATTATTTATAAAGATCTTCATTATCTCTGTTCTGAACAAAACAAGGAGTATGGAGCATACCACAAGAATGAAAAACATTGCCAGTATTCCTTTCTTCACAGCCTCTTCAGCTCTCTCTATCTTATCTGCTCCGAGGCTCTGTCCCAGAACTGTAGTTATTCCTGCACTCAATCCATTGATGGAGATAAAGATCAGGTTTATTATTCTATCCCCGATGCCGTAAGCAGCTAAAACTACAGTGCTGTCAGGAACTCTTGCAAGAATGTACATCAAGATAAAAAATCCAAAGGCTGTTCCTGAATTACCTATGGATGCAGGGATTCCAATTCTAAAGATCTTTTTTATCTTCTCCTTCTCTGGTTTTAAATAACTCAGTTTGAGCTTTATCCCAACTTTTCCTTTAAACAGCAAATATAACGCTATAATAGTTGCCAGAGATTGTGTCAAAATAGTAGCTAAACCGGCACCTAAAACTCCCATTTTTGGGAACCCAAACATCCCGAAAATGAGTATGGGATCGAGAGCTATGTTCAGAATCACTGCAACACCACTAACGATCATCGGTGTAACAGTATCTCCATAAGCTCTCATTATGAATCCGAATGTAAATGATCCAAACATAAAGGGTAGTCCAAAAAAGATTATCCTCAGATACAGGATAGCCAAATGAGAGACCTCCTTTTCCAATCCTAAGGAGTGAACGATGAAAGGTGAAAGAAAAAACCCTGTAATGGCAAAGACCAATCCAAATGTCAGAGATATAAATATAACCTGTCCCGCTGATCTCTCAGCCTCCTCATGCTTTTTTGCTCCTGTGTACTGAGATACTAAAGCAACCCCAGCAGCTCCCAATCCAAAGGCAATGGATATCAATAAAAATATTATAGGCCATGATATCTGAAGAGCAGCCACAGCATACTTCGATTCTTCCAATCTTCCCAACCAGAAAGTATCTGCAAGTGTATAGGCAGTTTCCAGGAGACTGGAGATCATTATTGGCCATCCTAAAAGAAATAATGTTTTTATTATAGGGCCTTTGAGAATCTGTTCCTTTGAAACAGAACGCATTACTCAAAAAAGAAAGTACTATATTTAAATATTTGGTTTTAAAGCAATAAGTAGTATCTCTCCAGATGATTAGAAAGATATAAATAGATGATATATTAAGTAAGATCATGAACTCAGATTTTTTAGATAAGATAAAAATTTCTGTAAGAAAAAAACCGGTTTTCTCCATATTGTTCTTTGCCACGTATCTTGTTTTAATCGTATTTTGGAGAAGGAATCTTCCTCCATGGAAAGTTTATCCTTTTCTTCTTGTAGTTTTCGTTACATTTCTGTTTCTGATTGTGAGTGAAAGAAGAACAATCACGATGAAATACTGTAAGATAAGTTTGATTGTTTTTTTAATATTTCTAATTGCAGGTGTTATCATAAATCAGTTCACATCGAATCCCATAACACTCAAAATTCTGTATATTATTGCATTGAACTTAAAACTCTCAGTATTTTTAGTGTTTCTCAGGGATATCATCTTTGCAAACTCTATTGAATATATTGTGAAAAGAAAATGGTATCATATCATCACTGGGATCGTCCTTCTCTGGATTTATGTTTCCTGGATATTTGCAATAGCTTATTCACATCCCTCTCTAGGCTGTGTCTGTACCGAAACTCAAAGCAATTTTGATTCTACAAACTCCATCAACAACTGGTACTTCAGTATTACTACGATAACAACAGTAGGGTACGGCGATTTCTATCCTACTGGTCTTTGCAAAGTAATCGCAAATATAGAGATGCTTTTAGGTTTCTTTTTAATATCAGTTATGGCTGGACTTGTTGCAGGCGCAGCCTATGAAGAAATCAAAAGAAAAGGCCACTTTGAAGAATAGTACTTTTTTATTTCTAAAAGAATTATATGACACATTTTGCTATATTCATACTGTATAGACACTCGCTGCAGGAGGGAGAATTTCCATAACAATCCTCATTTTTATCCACAAACCAACAGTTCAATGTAGAATAGACACAATCCCCGCACCATGGTATATTTTCTGGAATATTTTTCCTTAATTCTCTGAAACTTCTGTATTGTTCACTTTTCCAGATTTCCTCTGTACTTCTATCATTTACATCTCCAAAAACTACATCTTTTATCTCCTTTGAATGCATATTTACGTACGTTGTATGAGGATACGCGAACTCAAAACATGGAACTATTTTTCCATCTGCTCTTATGATTGTAGCTTTTTTTTCTATATATGGGCATTTCCTCTTTTTTGCGTCTGGGAAAAACTCCGGAAGATCAACTCTGACTCCAGATTCTTTTGCAATTTCTTCACTTATCTCAAAAGATTTCTTAACTTCACTTAAAAGCTTCATCTTATCTTTTATTTCTAAGAGCATAGGAAAATTGACCCAGTAACCATTTTTCTCCGCTTTTTTCCATATATTCTTATACTGAGAAAAAGATTTTGGCTCTATATCCTTAAGAGATTCAGAGATCACCTGGACCTCAACAATAGAGTCATGAATAAAATCCCATCCCTTATCAAGAACAGAATCTGCTATTTTGTAAGAATAATTGCTGGGAGTTATGAATACTGCTAAATCAAATATAGATTTATTGTAAGGAACAACATGAGAGACATTAACAAAATCTACTCCTTTTTCTCCGGCTTTTTTTACTATCTGCGGTAAATCCATAAAGTTTTCTTTTGTAATGACAACATTTATTCCAATCTCCATATCATTTTTTACTTTCAGAAGATACTCAAAGTTTCTCAATATTTCTCCAGCATTACTACCCCTTCTTATTTTCTGTAGTTTTTTTGGATCTAAGGTATCTATAGAGAAAGAAATAGAGTCTATATCTCTTGAAAGTATATCCGTTATCCTTGGTTTCAGAAGTGACCCGTTTGTAGTAAAAGATATCTTAGAATCTCTTGCCAGTTTTACCATTTCTAAAAATTTGGGATGAAGAAGAGGCTCACCAATCCCATACAGATCAAGTTTTTCTGGATTCGTCTCAGAGATTATCTTTTTAAAGAGCTTTATATCCATATCTCTCTGTTTTGCCTTCCAAAAATTTCTTATACAATATTTACAATTAAAATTACATCTATTTGTAACTTCTATCTGAAAAATTATACTATTGCTAGTCATAAAATAAAAAAAGAAAAATTAAAGTTCTATTTCTAACTCTTTTAGCTTCTCTTTTGTGGGTTTTCCGTTTTCCCAGCCGCGAAGCTCGTAGTATTCTTTTTTCATCTTTTCTAACTCGACTACCTGTCCCTTTCCGGCTCCTTCCGGCATTTTCTCTTTCAGAAGCCTCTTAGGTAATACATCGTCTTTACCATCGAAGCCAAGTCTGTTTATCATAACTCTCTCCAAATTGTATATCCTCTCTCCTATCTTCATTATCTCTTCTTCGCTTATATTCCATCCTGTCACGGCCGAAAGAAGCTCTGCATAATCCTTTGCACCTATTGCAAAAGTTGTGAATAAACAGTTCACTGTAGAGTTTACAACGCATGTAAGATCCTGGAAGATTTTAACCCATTTAGCTTTTCCTTCTGGACTCAGCGGATCTATTTTTTCTGGAATTCCTACGACCTCGGGAGCAACGGTGTACCCCGTAACATGGCATCCTCCTCTGTTAGCTGTTGCATAATTTAATCCTATACCCTTTATAGCTCTGGGATCATATGCAGGCATCTCCAGTCCCTTGACACTCATTGATAGATCAGGAACACCGAATTTCTCAGCCAATTTTTTAGAACCTAAAGCTAAATACTTCCCGAATCCATCTTTATAAGCTGTTTTCTCCACAAGTTCTACTAATGCAGCAGCATTTCCGAACTTGAGATCTATTCCCTGTAGCTCCTCTTCTTTTATATGTCCTTTTTCATTGAGCTCCATCGCGCATGCTATGGTAGATCCCAAGGAGATAGGATCCATACCCAACTCATCGCAGATATGATTGGCTTTTATTACTGCACCAAAATCCATTACTCCTGTATCATTTCCTAATGCCCATATAGATTCGTACTCAGGTCCCTCTGAATAGGATAACTGGTAAGGTCCCTTTTCTACCTTTGTTACTCTCCCACATGCGATAACACAGCCCCAGCAGGGTTTCTTTTTAATTAGATACTCCTTGCTCATTGTTTCTCCGCTTATCTTATCCGCATCTTTGTTGTACCCTGTCTGCCAGTTTTTAAAGGGCAAAGCGCCTACACTATTTATAATATTAACGAGAACTGCTGTACCGTATGTTGGAAGTCCCTCTCCCGTTACAGGATTCTTCCTCAATTTTTCAAGACAATCTTTGGAAACTTTCTTGTATTCTTCAGGCTTTGCTACCTCTACTTTTTTATCCCCTGAAACTACAATAGCTTTAAGTTTTTTGGATCCCATGACTGCCCCTAAACCTGTTCTTCCAACTGCTCTGTGTTCATCGTTTATTATACATGACAGCAGAACTTTGTTTTCACCTGCGGGTCCTATACATGCCACGCTGGCATTTTTTCCTTTCTTAAGGATTTTGCACGTGTCAAATGTATTTTTACCCCATAAATGAGATGCGTCTTTCAACTCCGCTTTTCCGTCCGCTATCTCTATATAAACGGGCTCTTTTGAGGCTCCTTTTATCACTACTGCATCAAATCCTGCAAATTTCAGAGAGGGTCCCCAGCTTCCTCCAGAGTTTCCGCTTCCTATGGATCCAGTCAACGGAGATTTAAGTGCCATCACATGATACCTCCCAGGAGAGGGAAATCCAACAACTCCTGTCCCAGGTCCTGTGGCAAATATGAGAACGTTTTCTTCCCCAAAAGCATCTATATCCTCTTTCTCCTTTAATATCTGGTACAGAAGGTAGAGAGCGTATCCTTTTCCGCCAATGTACTTCTTTGCAATCTTCTCGTCTGTGGATTCTATGTTTATACTCCCCTTACTCAGATCCACGTTCAAAATTTTTCCCATGTATCCGTTTTTCAAAAAATCACCTGATAATAATTTTTTCTATTAAATATAAGTTTTTCGTTATTCTCGAAGAAAACGATCGGATTACTTTCTCTTTCTAAAAAATACAGCAGCTATCATTGCCCCCGCAAGAACTGTAACAAAAATATACTGCGCCCAGCTGGAGATCTTTTCTACTTCATTAGCTCTCCACAGTAAGTAGCATCCATAAATTGAAGAAAAAATAGCTGTCATCCCCCCTATTTCCAGGCTGTTAAAGAAATTTACATCCCTTAAATCTTTTCTAACTATGAATATTGCTAGAAATCCTCCAAATATCAGGATAACAGATGAAAATCCAATATATATAACTAGGAAAACAAGAATGCAGCTTATCAATGTGCCAAGAATTATCCCTTTATGGACAGGATCTTCTAGGACAAATTTTCTGACATTTTCGAACATGTGATCATTAAGAAAGATTTTTTTAAAAACTTTGGTATTCAACTTATCTGGTCGGCAAGTATCTTGGAATATTTCAGAAGAGTATCGATCCCCTCCACTTCATTATCAAATAAAGGCATATATATTATTGGATATTCTTTAAACAGATCTTTGATCTCTTCCATTTTGTCGTTCTGCACTTTTCTCCTTTTGGATAAAAACTCATCCTCTGTCTCTGGTATCACTCTATTCACAATTATACCCTCTATCGAAATATTGAGATCCTCTAGAATTTTGACGCTTCTATCTGTCTCCTGGATAGAAAGCTTTTCTGGCGTTATAACAAGATAAAAACCTGTATTTCCTTTATCGGTAAGTATTTTTCTTCCTTTTAAAATCTCTATTCGCCTTTTTTCAAGAATCTTTAAAACTGGATCATCTTTGTATTTTTTTTCAAGCTCTGGAAAAGTTTTCGAAGCTATTTCAAATTTATTGAGAATACTTTTTCTTCTTTTTATCAGGCTTGTGATCCAGTCCTCAAGAAGAGTATATAAAGAAATTAACCTAAGTGTCGCACCAGTAGGTGCTGTATCAAAAACAATTCTTTTATATCCACCAATTTTAGTCTCAATTAAATCCATTATCTTATCGAAAAGCGCATTTTCCTGTGTCCCAGGTGATACATACGCCATGTCGAGCTGTTTCTTTATTTCCTCTACCACATTGGGATCTATCGACTCGGAAATGTTCTTTTTAATCCCCTCTATATATTTTTTTGCCTCTTCATCCGCATCTATCTCGATACAGTATAAATTTTCCTCTATCTTTTTTTCTTTGGGAGCAAGTTTTTTGTTGAAGATATCTGAGAGAGAGTGTGCGATATCAGTGGAAACGAGTAAGGTTTTGTCGCCACTCTTAGCACTCGCTAAAGCATATGCAGATGCGCATGATGTTTTTCCAACACCGCCTTTTCCTCCAAAAAATATAATTTTTTTCATGCTATATCATGCTCCCCCGCTTCTGAGACAGTATCCTTTATAAGCATCTTCCACTCCCATGAACGTATCTCTTTTGACATATATGGAAGTATTTCAAGCGTATAATACAATCCAGGATTCGGGATCCCAAGAAGATCGGAAAAACACAGTAAATAAAAAATATCATTCTCCGCAATAGCCTCCCCTCTAATCCTGGCTGCACCAGCCCATGACATTCCTTTAAGGAACATTTTTGCATTTTCTTTCAATTTTTTAAAAAACATAATATCACAAAAAAAGAAAAAAAGAAAATTTTAAGTTGTAGCACTTCTTCCTTTCTTAAACGCCAGATACGCTTCACCCACAAGCCATAAAGCCAGTATGAACAAGATTGAACCTATAGCCATGAGTAGCCAGTTCTCTGAGTTCCAGTAGTTTGATATGTTTACCAGCATCGCCCACATCGTCATGAAAAGCATGAAGCACATCGGCAGGAAGGTATATATCGTCGGCTTTTTTGTCTTATACAGCCAGACAGTCACCATGACAAGAGCAAGTCCTGCGAGAAGCTGGTTGCTTGTCCCGAAGAGCGGCCAGAGTATCAGACCTCCTTTTCCTCCAGCTTTGAGCAAACATAAAGCCAGTGCAGAAAATGCAGCAATGAAACTTCCAATGTATCTATTTTTCAGGAAGTTCAATTTATAATCGCTTCCAAGTTCTCCGATTACATACCTCTGCAGTCTTGTGGCCGTATCTATGGTTGTCATGGCAAAACTCACGACTAGTACAACGACTATACCTGTTGCAAAGGATTCTCCAATCCCCAATCCTTGGATAAATCTTGCTCCTCCTTCAACGAAGGCTCCGACCTTTGCACCAAGTCCTGCCGCAGCACCCCATGAGGAATAATGCTCCTTCCACAGCGCTACAGTGGTAAATCCTGCAGTACATGCAAGAACAGCCATCGTGGAGAGAATTCCTTCACCGATCATTCCACCGTATCCTACCATTTGAGCATCTCTTTCGTTGTCTAACTGCCTCACAGTCGTTCCTGATGATACCAAGCTGTGGAATCCCGATATTGCGCCGCAAGCAATGGTAATAAACAGGAACGGTATCATCGATGGTGCTCCTTCAGGATGAGCCTGCACGGCTGGTGCAACGATGGTTGGAGCTACTACGAAAAGACCAGCATACATCAAACCCAAACCAACGATCAGCTCTTCAGCATTGATATAATCTCTTGGCTGCAACAGTGTCCACACGGGAAGTACAGAAGCACAAAATGCATATATTATTATAATCCATTCCCATGTAACAAGTCCTGATCCGAGGAACGTATCTGGCATAGTGATCGGATGCTGCGATCCAATCCAGATCGTTATGTACATCACTACGAGAGCTATGGCTGCCGGAACAGTTGCTCCCCATTTGAACTTATAGATACTCCATCCCACGAATATAGCGAGAGGTATCTCAAACCATATCGGGAACACAGCTATTGGATATTTATCGAAGAGCACCGCGATAACGAAAGCAAAGACAGCAATGACAAGCAGCAGCAAGAACAGTATTATAAGCAAAAAGAGCGTCCTCGATCTGGGATTTAGGACATCCTCCGTTAACTCTCCTATAGATTTACCTTTGTGCCTTAAAGACACGACGAGAGCGCCAAAATCATGGCCTGCTCCCATCAAAATGGTACCGAGAACAACCCATAAGATTGCTGGTACCCAACCCCATATTACTGCTATAGCAGGACCGACAATTGGAGCGGCCCCAGCGATGGACGTAAAGTGATGCCCCCACAGAACTCTTTTGTCAGTAGGAACATAGTCAAAACCGTCTTCGAACTCATGTGCCGGAGTTTTTCTGTCCGGATCAAGTGCATAGATCTTCTTTGCCAAGAAGCCGCCGTAGAACTTGTATGCCATGTAGAACGAACCTAGCGCTATTACTGCTATTATTATAGCGTTCATTTTATCACCTTTGTATACTATTTCCAAAAGTAAATTGTAAGTTTCAAATAAAAAGCTTTCGGTATCTTTACATAAGTAAAGAATTTGTTATTGTGTGAAAACAAATGATCTCCATTTCAACACTATGATTCAAATCAAAAGTAATCTTAAAGGGGAAAACAAATGGATGTAGTTCAAGGAACTACATCAAGATGTAAGTGCCCCCTTCATTCGACAGCTTCTTTTTTTAAAATATCTTTTTCCTCAAGGATAGATATTCCAGTATCTTTACCAAAGACTTCTATTCTCACAGTTTTTTTAGGAATTGTGAGGTTTACCTTTGCAGTTTTTATTAAACTCAGTATCTTCTCACCGAGATCTCTTTCCAGTCTTCTACTGTCAAGTCTTTCTCCTCTGTTCTTGCATCTTACGGCAAACGTCTCTTTCTCGTTGATCTTCTCCTTAGAAAGAAGTAGAGCCTTTTCAATTATCTCATTTTCTTCTGTTCTTGCGATTATTTCTAACGGTATCACTCTGCATATAGCTGTTGTCTCATAATCTCTTATAAGTTTTAAAGCATCTTCTTCTGTTATTACGAGAAAAACCCCCCTAAATGGTGTTTTTTTGATTTTTAGATCTCCTTTTAAAGCCCATTCCACCTCCCACATCCCGTCATACTGTCGGGAGACGGGAGTAGTAACTAAATAATACATGTTATCCCTCAGGTCTTATAACTATATCAGCAATATCTATACCAAGTTCTCCAATTTTAACTAAATTTTCAATTATATTGCCCATATATATGGAGTCTCTACCTTTCAGCTCCAGTATGTCCTCATCTAATTTGTTCTTTAGATCTTCCAGATCTTTTTTCATGCCTAAAACTTCATCAGCTTTCTGAAAATCTTTCTTTTCCAAAGCATTCCATGAACCTTGAAATATCTTGATAAGAAGATCACTCATCCTTTTCACATTTTCAAAAATCTCTGGATTTAACGAAGAATAATCTATCTCTCCAAAATTTATACAGTTGTTCTCGATATTATCAGCTATCTGCTCTATATTTTTAGCCACGATTCTGAGATCAAGACATTCTAATGGTGTAACATCTATTTTCTCAGCGAAGCCTGTATCAATAATTGCAGTTCTCAGCTGTCTGACTACAAGAAAATATAATCTGTCGACTTCAAAATCCCTTTGAATAACATCTCTGGCAAGTTCAAGATCATTGTTTAAAAAGGATTCCAGGAAGTCTTTCTGCATCGAAGTTGCCACAAAATACTCTCTCCTCATTGCTTTTTTTGTTGGAAGTTCGGAGGGATCCAAAAGATTACATATAGTAATCTCCCTATTCTTTTCATCAACTATTTCGTATCCAGAAAGAGTTTTTAGAGTATCCTTGATCTTTTTTCTATAACTATGATCTATATTATTTTCTGAAACGATGTTGATAGTATCGTATCCGCACATGTACTTGGCAGTAATTTCTCGTCTTATATTATTCGAAAGATTTATAACCGCACTTTTTTTCAGTTTTTGTTTCTTAGGTGTCAAAAAGATGCCCATATTCCTCTCTTCTATAGTCAGGGGATCTCCTTTATTTAGTTTATACCTTTCTACCCACTTCTTTGGCAGGGATATTATATATGTCCCTCCACCTGTAACCTGTATTCTCCTGATCTCCATAAGGTATATAGAACCAAAAGTTATAAAAATCTCTCTGTTGTATTCTTAAATGAGGAACCTAAAATCAGGTGAGAAAATGCTTGTAAAGGATGTCATGACAAAAGAGATAGTGTATGTTGTAATACCTGGAAGAAGAAAAGACGCTCTGGATACTATGCAGAAAAAGAATATCTTTAACCTTCCAGTTGTAAAAAAAGGAAGCAAAAAGCTGGTGGGAGTAGTATCCCTCAATGATCTCTTAAATAATCCTGAGGAAGATCAGCTGGCTCTACTGGTGAATAGAGATCCGCTTAAAGTGAGTTCCGATGACAGCATAAAGAAAGCTTGTCAGATCTTTGTAAGAGAAAAACTCAGAAATCTTCCAGTAGTAGAAAATTCTGAATTGGCAGGTATTATAGGTATAGATGATATAGTAAAAAAAGGTGTTTTCAAGCTGCATATAGAAGAACCTTGTAGAAAATACATGAAAACAAAAATTGCTGCAGTCTGGGAAAATACTCCCCTAAATGTAGTTTTGAATATCATGGGCTACTCAAAAAGTTTATCTGTCGTAGTTCTTAATAACTCTGGAGAAATATCAGGAATGGTAGACAGGGAAGATATAATAAAAGCTGGAGAAGTTGTAAGTGAAATGAAAAAGAAGGATATGGCAACGTCTGAAGAGGACGAATGGGATTGGGAAACTAGAAGTACTCTCTATATAGGTACGAGAACGCTAAAACTTCCTAAAAAACCTGTAAAAGATTACATGACAAAAGAAGTAGTAACTATAACTTCAGACGGAACTATCACTGAATGTGCAAAAAAGATGAGGAAATACAATATAGAGCAGCTCCCTGTCACTGAGGACAACAATAAGTTAATTGGCATTATAAGAGACTATGATATCCTGAAAGCATTAATCGATATTAGTTGAGTTCATATCTGCTGTAGAATTGGTGTCGAATAATCTCGTTAGATATTTATCTTCAGAAAACATTGTGGAATTTGTGTCTTTTGTAGAGTTGGTGTCGAATAATCCTTGCTCTAAACTATTCAGATACTCTTGGATCTCCTTGGAAAACATTTTTCCTTCCGCAAGTATCAAAAGCTCGTAATTGTCTTTTCTATACTCTAATCTCCCCACTCTTTCCTTAATATCATTCTTATTTATCTCAAAATTATTTCTATGTATAATTATATACTCCTGCTCTTCCATTACTTCTGTATATGCAGAATAACGACTTGTATCTATATAACAGTAGCTGTAACTCTCAGAATAATCTTCACTTAACTTATCCTCTTTAGCCAAAAAACTTCCGATAGAAATCCCTGTAACCATCAGAGAAACAGTGAAAAACAAAGATATTGCAAATAAAACTCTTTTATTTTTCCTTATCTTGAATAAATTCTCCACTCTCTCCATGGAAAGATGCCTATCCAACTTGATTAAAACTTCTGGATATCCCATCGGGAAAATGTTTTTAGCTCCAGTATTTCTAGGAACTTCAGGGACTTTAAAAGAGCTCAATTTCAGCATCAATTCGATATAATGTTTTTTTTCCTCTTTTGTCTTTGCAGAGGATATATCTGCCATATACTCCGACTCTTTTTCTATTTTTCTTATCAGTAAAAAAATTACGGGGTTGTAGAAAAAGAGTATCTCTAAAAATAGACTTATTACCTTCACAAGAACATCCTTGTTTTTTATATGCCACAATTCATGTTTCAGAACGATTTCAAGATCTTTTTCCGTACATTTTTTTATAAACTCCTCTCCTAAGGCAAGTTTAGGTTTTAGACCGAAGACAAAAACATCGAGAGAATTTTTGGCAAGATAGAGTTTTGGCGGCTCGAGACTCATCTGTTCTGAAAGTTTCTGAAGTTTCTTTTCTATTAATCTGTTTTCAAAAGGATGCAAACGATAAAGCTTGTACATCAGATTCCTATCGAAAAAGATCACGAATAGAAAAGAAAAGAATACAGCAGAGAATAATAATGCCGTTAAATAAGCAAAATTCGTGTATTCAGTAATATACTCTATCTTGTGTGCCAATATTATAACAGAATCTCCTTTTACAATATGATATCCTTCTATTATCAGTCCCTGAATTATCTTAAAAGGAACTATTGCAAAAACAGTGAAAAATGAGATTAGAGTTAATTTATGAATCATATTTTTTGTCTGTATAGAAGGATCGAAAATATTTATAAGTAATTCGTTTATAAGAAATATTATTACAGTTAAAAATGTATAATAAATAATCAGGCAGAGACTATTCATTATCCAGGTCCTCCAGCTTTTTCTTCAAAACTTCAATCTCTTTTTTTGACAGATCTAAATTTTCTGAAAAATATTTTATTGCTACCTTCCCAAAGCATTTTAGAAGTTTATTAAATGTAGAATCGATCACTTCTTCTTCATAGCTTTCTTTCGTATTTGTGGAAGAATAGACATATTTAAAACCCCCTCTTGCTCTTACCTTTCTTGATTTAAGAAGCCCCTTGTCCACAAGCCTTGACAGAACGGTATTCACTGTGGTATAAGCTATCTTTCTTTTTTCTCTGATAACTTGTTGAACATGCCTTGCATCTACCTCTCCCTTTGTCCATACGATCTCCATTATCTCTTTCTCTAGTGAACCCAACATAGTATAACTGCATACTCATAGTATAAATATTTTTGGTTAGTTGTCTATGATCAAACTTGAAGACAGCTGATACCTCAGCGCATCCCAGCCTTCTGAAGTCTCAGAAGACTCTTCTTCAATAAAGACAAGTTCTGGATTGCTGAGACCTGTAAGATTCTTTATCTCATCTATAGCTGTGTCGAAATTACCTACAGCATCTATAAGTTTTGCATTTAAAGCTTCTTTTCCACTCCATGTCAATCCATCCGCATAATTTATTATATAATCATAACTCAAGTTTCTGCCTTTCGCCACTGTAAAAACAAATCTGTAAAAAGCATCGTAAACAGAGTTTTTGATCCATTCTCTCTCCTCATCTGTAAGCGATCTCCAGTCTGCTCCCGCATCTTTATGCTCTCCTGTCTTTATAATATCAAACTCAAATCCATACTGTCTGTAATACTCCGAAGCATCAACATGTACATATATGACCCCAATGCTCCCGACATCCGCATCATCTCTTGCTATTATTTTATTGCATACTGAAGATATATAGTAAGCACCTGAAGCTCCATACCCTCCTATATACGCTACGATTGGCTTTTTCTCTTTGAATCTAAGAATTTCATACGTTATCTGGGTCACTGCAGCCACGCTCCCTCCTGGGGAATCTATCCACAGAATAACTCCTTCAGCATCACCTTCTTCAATTTCTCTAAGTTTTTTTGTTATCGGAAGAACATCTTCCACATCTAATATCCCATATATTCTCAGTACAGCTATTTCACCGTCTTTTTCTCCTTCCAAGAAACTTTTCTCTATCTCATTCATTACTCTTTGATATTCTTCTTCATATATACTGTAATCTGGAGGAGGTGCTGTTTCTTCTTTTACTGTCTCCTCTTTTTCTGGAATTTCTATACACGCCGCTAAAAAGACTAATAGTACCAGAATACCGATCATCTTTTCCTTTTTCTTTTTCATTTTATCACCATCACTATATCTATCATGACATTTAATAATCTTTTTAAAGAGAAAAATATGCAGAAATTCTCAAAAGAATTTCTGTTATAACTGGCTGAAAATCTTCTCCTCTATTGCTTTAATGTTTTTCTCTATCTTTTCCTCAAGTTCTGGATCTATGCCGCGTTTCATTTCGTTTCTCTCTTTTATAAGTACAGAGTAAACATCTACAGCTTCCTCAATATGATCTTTTATGTATTCAGGGGTGAAAGTCTTCAGTATTTTTTCAGTACCGTTATGCAGTTTTAAGAGTTTTTCTTTTTCAGCCATAGTTGTTTTTTCCTCTTTCTTTTCTTCCTTCTCCGCTACCTTTTCTTTTATTACAGGTGCTTTAGGAATAACCTTTTCTGGCTCTTTTTTCTTTTTGGGTTTCTTTGCTGTGGTCATGAAATACAAAAACAGCAATAATGCTATAACAACTAAAGCTGCCAAGTATGTTTTATATTTCTGAAAGAAAGTGGGAGGTGGTGGTGGCGTAGTTGTTGGAGGAGGAGCACATGCTTCCTCTATCTCTTCTAATCTATTTTTGGCCTCTTCCATTCTGGAAGTGTCTTTCAACTCCTCATAAATAGAGATAGCCTGATTGTATAACTCTATAGCCTTGTCACAATCTCCTGCTTCAAAAGCATCTTCACCCTGACCTATAAGTGCCAATGCCTGTAAATATTTATTACAGTTTCCTATCATCAAATTACATTGATCTATCCTATCCTGATTCGGTATCTGTTCGTATAACTCCTTAGCTAAATTATAATACTGTTTTGCTTTTGCAAACTCACCGTTATAATAATAAGTGTTAGCTTTCTGGAATAGTGCGTCTGCTTCTCCTATAGGAAGCTTGATTACAGTTATATCCACATATTGAGCATTATTCGATTTATCGGGTTCGCCCGGGATCTCCATGGCATGGACGCCTAATTTATGATCCCCTTCCACAGCTATCCACGTAAAAACTACACTTTTTGTATCTCCCGAGGGTATGGGAATAGTTTGATACTCTACTGTATTGTAATCTACCAAGAGTCTCGTCTTGACATCTCTATCATCGGGAGAGTTATTTCTTACCTGTGCCATTACACTGACTATTTCTCCATCCTTGGGATCTTCTGGAGAGTACTGAATACTTAATACCTCCAGATCTTTTTCTAAAACCTCAGCTTTAAGTTTTAAAGGATCGTAAACACCTGCATCTGACTGTATTTTCACCTCTATCTCGTATTTTCCTATCTCCGTCTCTTTTGGGACTTTTGCTATCAAAAAAACTTCTTTTTTATCTCCCGGCTCTATACTGTAAGTATCTATACCATACTTGAAATCAACGTCCCATCCTTCCGGTACTTTAGAAAGTGAAAACTTTACAGTAGCTCTCTTTGCTCCAATTTCCAAATGTGTGGATGAGGAGTCGGGAGGTGATGGCGGTGGCTCTGGTGTCTGTGGGGGTGTAGTGGGATGCGGCGTATGTGTATAGGTATGTCCCGGCTCTTCTTCTGCAGCCGTGTAATCGAGAATTATTTTATACTCTATCTTCCCACCCGGAAAGGTCTTTTCATCTGGGTTATCGACAGTGATCAAAAGAGCTTCAGAACTTACTTCCAAAAATAAGCTTAAAAAAAGAAAAAATATTAATGTTGTGCACAGTATCTTTTTCATTCTATCTCCTCTTAGTCTCCATTTATAAATTTATTGGATGGTTATTGTAGTATCTTCTTCGGCATATACCCAATATCCGTATCCTGGAGTGAATGTCGTGAACTGATTTGTGAATCTACCCCATGGATCGAACAGTTCGTAGGTATCGGTAACTGCATTCCATCTCCACATGAGATTAAGCTTATCGTAGTTAGCTGTTATCGCTGTCGATATCGTCTTTGATACGGTGAATGCATATCCCATCATGTTCCAGCCGTGGTACAGAGTTACTGATTTTGCACCATTGTTCTGCACACCTGAAAGTACAAAGTTCACATCTTCCGTAGCATATACCCAGTACCCTATATTCATTGTCATGTATTTAAACTCGTTCTGATGAGATGCGTCTGGCGTCACTCTGTAATTTACATATACTGATGAGCTCGCATCCCACAGATGTATTCTCGTATATTTACCTTCTATCGGATAGAATATCGCTGGGATTGGCGTATCTTCATCTATTATCAATGGTAACGAGATAAGATTCCATCCCGTCTTTAATGGTATAGTGTACGTTGTTCCTGCTTCTAAATCCATTGTCTGTCCTGTGAGTGCTTGTCCCGCACTCAGAGTAATATGCAGTGAATCCGCTTTGTATCCCTGTTTATAGAAAGCTATATCCATTGCAACACCCGAAGGCAATGGTGAAAGTGTAAAGGTTCCATCACCTGCACTGGTGGTCTCTCCTACTTTCTCTATCCTATCCCAATCTTCTATTATGTAAGCCATCACCTTTACATCACCAAGAGGTGTAGTACCTCCAGTTGTTACAGTTCCCGATACACTTCCTGCTTCTGTGTCAACATAGAAGTACCATACTTCAGACCAACCAGAGTTATTCGCCTTGACTCTCCACCAGTAGCCTGTTTTATCGGCAAGAGGTGTTGTTGGCGTGTAATCTGTAGCTGAGAGACTTCCCTGATTTATCACCAGAGATGAAAAGTCAGGTGTGTCGTCTACCCATATTGTATAGTTTGTCGCACTTGGGAACGCATCCCAATCGAATGTTGGTGTCTGATCTGTAATGGTGGTGCCATTCTCTGGATAGACCAGTTCTGGTCCTACTCCTGTCGCAGATATTGTAAATGACCATATCGTAGACCATGTTGATGGATTACCATCTGCATTGACCCTCCAGTAGTACGTTCCGTAAGACAACGTCGTGGTATCGTTACTATTAGATACAGTATTTGTATACACCGGTGAAAGGCAGTCAGCCGTATCGTCCACCACTATCGTATACGTAGTTGCACCTGTAAAGTCGTTCCAATCAAAGTTCACTGTTGTACTCGTGAGAGTTGCACCGTTTGCCGGTGAAATCAGTGATACAACTCCTGAGTAGTCGAAGTTCAATGTGAGATCATCATACTCTGTATCTGAGTCGAGATCATCAAACGGCGGCGTGGCTGCCAGATAATCCATTATATTGTAAGGACCTGCTGTCAGTGTACCCAGTGAGGTATCATAACACGTAATAGTGCCATAGAATCCCCATGGCACCCACATCTCGTATGCACCAGTCCCGGCATCTGCCTTTGCCTGCACCTGTATGTCTCCACGATCTGCTGTAATGGTAGCATCTAAGCTTCCTGGAGGAGATACATTCCCTTTTATCATGGCCGTGTTCGGCAGTAAATCTGTAGTCGTACTGAAATCGAAGTCAACTGTATAATGACTTGCCACTATGATATCTTTTGTCTGAGTTTCGAACGCAGGATGCGACACTTGAATAGTCCACTGTCCTTCCCAGAGTTCATCTAACTTACCAGGTCTTCCACCAGGTAGATCTTCTCCAGGATCGAGTTCATTGTTCACGACTACAGTATCCTCTGTATCAAAACTATAGTACCCTGAAGCGTTTGTATATGTTTCGTATATCTTCTCGTAACTAGAGTACCAGTGGAAGATGAACTCTACTTTTGCTCCATACAATGAGTGTATTCCATCATATGTCACAGTTCCTGAAACATCTCCGTGCTCTCTCATCAGTGTTATATCAACACCAGTAGTCGTTACTCCTGGATCTACATGCACATCATCTACTTCGTTAGGCTCGTATCTGGGTGTTCCAGAAACCTGTTCAGCATGAACAGTATACGATCCTGTAGCTATCGGCACAGGTACGAGTGGCATTAAATACATTCCATCGGCCTCAGTATACACAGATACCGAGAATGATGGCGTGGCACTGATCCATGCTCTAACTGTTGCATTTTCTATCGCTTCTAATGGATCGTCGTACACATCATCCTGGTCAAAGTCTTCGTATACCCTTCCTGATATACTTCCTGTCTCTGCGTCCATGGCAAAGTTCTCTGTGTTCCATCCTGAGTCTACAAAGACATTATGATGGGCATCCTGGAACAGATCAACCGTTACACTGACCTCATGGCTCATTTCTGCGGGAATATCTGTCAATATATAATACCCGTATGAATCTGTAGTAGTTGTTGGGTTAAGTGTCACAACAGCGTTTCTGATACCTTCTGTCTTAGTATGTTCTCCAGTTCCTATCACATCGTAAGCACCATCAGGCTCAAATTTTTGATTTGGATCAGATGCTCCTGCAGGACCATCGTAATCTCCTACTGCATTACATACATCTGTATCATAATTCGGATCTCCACCGCTCTTGTCTCCAACATCGCCTACAGCTATACCGCCATCGAAGTAAACAACTCCCTGAAGTATTCCATAATCCATTGAACTCTGGATCTCCATTGAGAAGTCCTGCCATGTATGATTCCATGGTGTATCACTGTTCAGTCCAACATTTCTCTCTGGTTTTGGTTTGTAACCATACGCTGTAGCCACCATTGTGTGAACAGCCGGATATGTGGATCCCACAGGAATATACGGTGCAAGTCTTCCGATTATATAGTATCCCACATCATCTGTGGGACACTGTCTGTATGCTCCAGGTATCCAGACCTTTGCATTGTCATCCCTGCTTGTTAATCTTTCATTTGGACTTCCTGGAGCATATACAAGCCCTTCTATCCAGGCATCTGGGACTGTCTGGAGACCGCATAAAGGTATGTGGTTACCCAAATCATCCATTATATTGTCCTCTGTACCATTATTTGTATAATCTGAAGCCGTATATGTCCCCAATGTAGGTGTAACTGTCTCGAATATGGCATACGCCATCTCATGATCGGGGTGTGTAAATTTAAGCCAGTATCTGGCCATATTACTATCCGGTAATAACGGAACATCTACGAATATGAAGTTATAGTCACCTATAGGTGGATTTCCTCCTGGACCGTCTGGATCATAGCTATAAGTATCGGTAGTCGAGATCGTGGTGATATCCAATCCTGGGATATCCACAGTCACGCCTCCTAACTCTTCTCCAGCCTCGTACACTCCTGGATTTGTACCGATGCTGTCATCATACACTATTCCTAAGATTACACCCGTATTTCCAAGCTCTTTGCAGAGCAAAAAGTCATTGTCCTCGTTTATCTCGTTAAATTCAACTGTTATATTATTCAGGCACTTCGCAGGATAATTTGTTTTCGCTGCGTTGACAGTGTATTCTGTCTCATCTGGATGCACCTTCGGCGTTGAGACCGAACATTCTACTAAGTAGTATCCATCTAAATCCGTATTATTTATGGGTGGATTCTCGGCTGCGTCATAATTATATGTCGCTACTTCGTTTGTGGCTGACGGATTCGGGTTCGTTCTCTGTTTCGTTGCGTTAACATCTGCATCTACTATAGGCTTGTACGTGTTGCAGTCCAACACGAATCCATCTATGAATCCGAACCATCTCTGCAAGACCATAGGACTGTTTGGGTTTGTAACATCAAGATCTTTTACAGGACCCCAATCAACTGTATCCCACAGTTGATCTCTCCAGCAGCTATCCTTTTCATAATATAACATATAGACGAAAGGTGGTAGCGCAGGAATAGCACTCGTATCCCAACTTAGAGGTAGAACTCCATTCTGCTGATCATTGAACTCGTATTTTCCACCGTCTACTGTGTTTTTCTGCCACCATGGTAATCCTATTCCATTGTCCGGGTTTCCTATTGTCACCGTTGCATTTTTTAGGAATAATGGGTCCACATCCGTAGATGTCTTATCCTCTTCTACACTTCCTTTCAATCCCCCAGATTTTCTGGAGAGATCGAAGCTTATGTTTGACGTTTCTGAATGAACTGTAACTGTACCGGGATATATTTCCGGATCGTATGTCTCTGTACCCCCTAATACATCACTTTCGTACCACAGTGCCCTTGCGTGTAAAGTGTAATTTCCAACTGGTATCCCCCATGGTGGTGAACTTCCAGTCCATTCTGTACCCCAGTCTCCAGGTGGTCCTGCTGTAATATGCACGCCGTGATTCCATACAAGGTAGTACCCTTCTATATCGCTGCAAACATTATAATTAGTAGCCTGCACTACTATTTCAGCGTTGCTGCTGTATAATGAGAGATATAGGTCTATATATCCTGATATCAATCCATCTGGACCTCCATGAGGATATCCTGTTCCATCCTTTTTGTTTAGAGGATAGTCATACCCTACAAAGACTCCAGGTGGTGTAGTAGTCTCATTCGATCTGTTCAATGCCCAATCAACTTTTATATTATTATCAAATTTCCATCTTGGTGTTGGGATCACCCAAGTGGAAAGAGTTGCATCCCATTTCTCCTTGTAAAAACCGGAATACTCTGCTGTTCCTGTATATCTATTCCAGAAGTTAAGAGGCGGATCATACAGCCAATCATACGTTATTGGTATATTTAATATAGTATAATATCCCGTTGAGTCCGCAATAGATGAGTGATTATCATCGTTCGAGTAAGGATCCGTTGACTTTCCTGAGAGTTTTACCACTGCCTCGAATAATGAAGTCTCACCAGCATCAAAATTACTGTCATCATCTGCATCGTCCCATACAAATCCTTCTATCCTTCCTATCTTCCTTGTAGCTCCGAAGTTCTTGTTTATAAGAGACTGTATATCAACTCTCTCAAACATATCATGATAATTTAGCCATATAGAATCAGTCTCCCATACAAGGTGATCTCCTTTCGGGATATTGGTAATAAGGTATGTACCCAGTGTGTCTGTAAAAGTCCATGCCCATGCATTTGTATATTGAGTTGGATTAGTAGGTTCATCAAATGATATATACCCTAAAGGTGCTCCTCCTAAAGGCACATAGACAGAGTGCCATGGTAAAGGCTTATTTTTATCCTTATCGTAAACAGTACCTTTAAGATCCCCTGTTAATTTACTTATCGGGATATTTAACGGTGATGGAGGTATTCCTAAAGATAAATCAGTAATATCCATATCCGCTGTTGTAGTTACATTTGAATGAGCTATAAAGTACCCCGATGCATCTACAGTTACAACATGTCCCGGTGCTCCTGCTTTTATTACGAGCGTATCGTACTGACCGTATATATCCTGAGTGTCAGCAATACTGACATAATATCCGTACGAATCTGTGTATACGCTATTTTTCCCAGATATTGTTACCTCTGCATCTTTAACTCCTTCTCCTTCATTGCTGAATCCTCCAGAGGCATTCCAATCGTACCATATGTATCCTGATACTGATCCTGTGATTTTACCAGCTGCATCATCTGGAAGTCTGAAATCAACTATTGTGGCATTTCCATATGTCACTACCTGATTTATCTTTGCTTTATTATCGTAAGAAGTTGCAGGGGGCCACGGTCCTGTATCTGTATAATCTTCTGCATGTACAGTATAACTTCCTATCGGTACCTCTACAAACTCGTAGAATCCATTGGCATCCGTATACGCTTCTCTTCCTGCACACGTTACTTTTATGTCCTCTATTCCCTGGTCTGTATCCCACGCAGTAACTTTTCCTTTTAAAATTCCAGTATGTTTCTTTATATGGAACTCCTGCCATACGTTACTCTGCGGTACTGGCTTCACATACTCTGTTGTTGAGAAATAGCCATTTTTTGATACTTTTAATAGATATTCTGTCGTTCTGTAAGCAAATCCGTCTCTTTCATCCCACCATGACCATCTCTTGACAGGGAGATCTTCTATCACGTAGTAACCAAATGAATCAGTAGTTGTCGATATTCCTGAATTTGGAATTTCTACCGTAGCGTTAGCTACCGGTACCCAATCGCTGTCATACTGTAATACTCTTCCAAATATTGTGCACGGATTTTCATCCAGAACAAAGTCCTGAACGATATCCTGTCCTATGGTACATACAACTAAAGCTTTCTTCGATTTATGATCTAGCAGACCCGTAGCATCTGGTTCAGGATCAGAGGCAACGACCCAGTACGTACCGCACGGCACTTCTGTAAATATATAATATCCACTTTTATCTGTCGTTATTTCCCATGTAGGAAGTGGTTGATCAGGATCAGGTAATCCCGGTATTTCTACTTCTGCATACTCTATCGGTGCACCATTAGAGACTATACCAGAAATGTCGTTCTCACACTCCTGAGAAGCCGCATCCATCTGGAAACTGAGCGTTTCAGTCTGTCCTGCGTGAATATATGGTGCATAAACAGGTGGGAATGAGTTTGGAGGGTTGAAATTTCCTGAAGGATCTGGATATCCTGTGGGTGAATCATTATAGTAGTAAACCTCTGTACTGTATCCCTGTGCTTTTGCAACTACGGTGTACATTCCTGCGGGTATCTGCTCTATTTTATAATACCCTGATGCGTCTGTGGTAGCTGACAGACCCAATCCTGGTATCGATACTGTCGCATTGGCAATAGGATTTGCACTCATATCACGTACATACCCCTCCAGTGTTCCTGGATTTAATGAAAGAGTGAAGTCAAGAACTTTGGGACCAAGATCTGTATTTATTCCATATATAGTTTTGAATTGAGGTGAATATTCCTCTCTTGTCACCCTTATCTCGTAATTTCCTTTGGGAAGTCCTTTTAAAACGTAATTTCCAAATTTATCGGTAAATGCTTCTATTGTATGTGTTCCATCTGAAAGTGGATATGAGGTTGAAAATACATCACCGACAGCATTACCTGTTATTGGTATCCAGTTTGTCGTTCCTCTTGGATAAGCTATAACTCTTGCCCCTACTATTGGATTTCCTGATGTATCTGTAACTCTACCGATTACCGCATCCGCTCTTTCTAAAAATGTAGCATTTACATCTATTGGGGTAGAGTAAATATCAATATTTCTCGTTTTTGTGACATATCCGTCTTTTTTGAATGTCAGATAGTGCTTTCCGTAAAATGTTGAGAACGGAGCTGGCGCCCAAGCTCCACCAGGTCCTGTTGTTGCAATCGGAGTTGGATTATCGTCGAAATAAACATCAACTCCTTGCAGTCCTTCACTGGGAGGACCTGTGTCAAAGGCACCATTATCTTCTGTGCCAGATGTTGCCCACGGATCCCAGTCGTCGGCATCTGTATCCATATTTAATCCATTTTTATACGTATCCGTACCAATATCCTCAAATATAGATCCATTTATAGAAAGACTGACCAGTAAACTGGTTGGCTGCGTCTTGACTGTATCTATATTTATACTAACCAAACTAACCAAAAAAGCTATACTTACAAAAATACTAAAATATTTTTTAATTCCTAACTTCATATCGGTCCCTCCATTACTTGAATTATTTTTATTTTATTTTTTGAATTATCCTTTACATATTTCATGTTGCTCACTCGCTTGATGCTCAACAGTTGCATATTATACTTCTATTACTCCTTATCCTTTAAATACTTTTCGGACAGCATTAGTATTTTTTGCATTGCTCATTTCTACATTCATCTACTGTATATCAATACTGAATGCATTTAAATACTTTTCGGTCATTAGTATTGATGAGCAATAATATGATGGGATATTGTGTACAATAAACGAAGATAGATTCGCTTAAAAATGAAAAAATGCGGAAATTATTGAGAACAATTCCTGTTCTATCCTTCGTAGAAAGCTTTATATGCTCTGTATGTTTCGTAAATATCTGCCTTGGAAGCTATCTCAAAGGGAGAGTGCATTCCCAGTAAAGGAGTTCCGCAATCTATGACATCCATATTATAATTCGCCAGGAACTTCGCTATCGTTCCTCCCCCACCTTCGTCTACTTTTCCTAACTCAGCGGCCTGCCAGTGTATATTGTTTTTGTTAAATATTCTCCTTATCTCTGCTGTAAACTCTGCTGTTGTCTCATTTGTCGAGTATTTCCCTCTCGAACCTGTGTACCTCTCTATAACAACACCATATCCCAATTTTGCTGCGTTATGTTTCTCCTGTGCATCTTTAAAAGTTGGGTTCAATCCTGCAGATACATCTGCAGAAATCACCTTGGAATTTTCAAAAACAGAAACAAGATCTTTTAATTTTGGAGAATCTGCGATCTTTATAAGAAAATTCTCAAAAGCCCTTGATTTCATTCCTGTTGGTCCCTCACTTCCTATTTCTTCTCTATCTGCAGCTATAAAAACACATGTGTACTCGGGATCTTCCATCTCGAGGATCGCTTTCAACGATGTAAATACACAGACTTTATCGTCATGCCCGTATGCGCCTATAAAGCTTTTATCAATGCCAACATCGCGAGCTTTGAAGTTGGGCACGAACTGTATCTCTGCAGAGATAAGATCTTCTTCTTTTATATCATATTTTTTCTCAAGAAGTTCCACTATAAATCTTTTTATCTTCTCTTTCTCTTTGTCTTCCTTTCTCATCGATCCGAAAAGTATATTCAGTTCTTCCCCGGCGATTCCTTCAAAGAATTTCTTTTCTCCCTGGATTTTTTTTGCGAGATGAGGGAGAAGATCGCAAACTGTAAATACAGGATCCTCAGGATTCTCGCCTAAAATTATGTTAAGTTTCTCTCCATTTTCCTTTACAATTACTCCGTGCATCGCCAGGGGTATGGAAACCCACTGATACTTCTTTATACCACCGTAATAATGAGTTTTTAAAAGGGCAATCTCTTCTTCCTCGTAAACGGGATTTGGCTTTAGATCCAATCTCGGAGAATCTGCGTGAGAGGCTATTATTCTAAGACCTTCTTCAAGATCTTTTTTGCCCCTTACGGCCAATATAACAGATTTACCCCTATTGACCTCATAGATTTTTTTTCCTCCTTTTTCCATTGACGAAAACCCGTTCTTCTCAGCCATAGAAACTATGTAATCTACAACTTCTCTCTCAGTTTTGCATCTGCTCAGAAAATCGCAGTACTCATCACAAAATTTAAATACTTCCTCTTTATTGAGTTTTAACCATGCATTATCTTTCATTATACTCACCTCTATATTTTTCCACCTTCAAACGCAACCCCTCCATACTTCTTACAATCACTTTTTCCCCTTCTCCGATAAACTCGTCACCTTCAGCACTCCATATCTCGTTTCCAATTTTTATCTGTCCCGTGGGGTTGATCTCTTCTACTACTAAACCTACCCTATTTATAAGATTTTCTATTCCTATGAGACTCTTTTTATCCAGAATATCCCAGACCTTGATCACAATAAAAATATCCTTTATTACTAATATAGATATAAAAATCAAAAAATATTTGAAAGGAAACCTGGTAATGATATAGATAGCTGTGAGTCCTATTTCATCAAGAAGTAATGCAAAGAGTTTCATTCTTTCTTCCATGTGCACAATACCTCAAAAAATTATAAAAACTTTCTCTCATTAGATTGTGCATGAGAAATTTGATAGATCATCTCATAAGATACCGATATATAAAATCTGAATCTGTAAAAAGGGCGTTTGAAAAAGTGGATAGGAAATTATTTGTTCCTGAGTATCTTAAGGATAGAGCTTACTCTGATCATCCTTTGCCCATAGGTTTTAACCAGACAATATCTGCTCCCTCGATGATCGCGATAATGCTCGAAGCATTAGATTTAAAGAGAGGGGATAAAGTTCTTGAGATAGGAACTGGCTCAGGGTACAATGCTGCTTTGATCTCCGAGATCGTTGGTGAAAATGTTTTCAGTATCGAGAGAATACCTGAACTCGCTGAGTTTGCTAAAAATAATTTGAAAAAATCAGGATACAAAGTTAAAATTCTTATAGGAGACGGAACCCTCGGATACGAAGGAGAATCACCTTACGACAAGATCATAGTCACTGCTGCCGCTCCAAAGATCCCGGAAACTTTAATAAAACAGTTGAAAATCGGGGGAAAGTTGTGCGTACCTGTTGGAGAGAGGTATTTCTGCGATTTGATCGTTGCTGAAAAGATAAGTGATAAAAAGATAAAGAAAAAAAATTATGGTGGGTGTGCTTTTGTACCATTGATAGGGAAAGAGGGGTGGTAATTGGAAAATTTTAAAAAGTTTTCTCTATTAAAAGATAAGGTGATACATTGAACATAAGAGATTATGTTTTCCCAGAGAACCTGTACTACTCACCTGATCATCTATGGGTGAAACTCGAAAAAGACAACACTGCATTGATAGGGATAGACAATTACCTGCAGAAAATTGGAGATTTCGATTTTGTGGAACTGCCCTTTGAAGAAGAAGAATATTTAAGAGGAGAAATTTTCTGTGTTATAGGAAATGATGAAGATGAATGGGACGAAGAGTTGCCTATCCCTCTAAGCGGAGTAATCATGGAAGTCAATGAAGAGTTGGAGATCGATCCAGAGTTGCTCAATAATGACTGTTATACGATAGGATGGCTTGCAAAAATAGCTTTGACAAATCCTGAAGAGATAAAGTACCTAATACATGAAAAAAATGAAATAAAAAACTGGATCATGGCGGAAATATCAAAAGATAACGACTAAATTTTACCTATCTCTACTTTTTTCTGCTCCCCTGTCTCCATATTCTTTATGAGTATCTTACCCTCTTTCAATTCTTTTTCGCCAACAAAGATAACATTTTTAGCGTTTATTTTGTCTGCATACTTTAATTGATTGCTCAGATTTCTATCTACTAGATCAAATGTGACTTTGTACCCTTTATCCCTCAACTTTCTCGCTATGCTTAAAACATGCCTGTCAACATCCCCTATATTGGCAATATAGTAATCTATATAAGTCTTTTCCTCGGGCCATACTCCTTCTTTTTTCATCATGAGTTCCAAAACAACATCACCCATCCCGAACCCTACCGCAGGCGTAGGTTCTCCTCCGAAACTTTCCACGAGATCATCATACCTCCCTCCTCCAAACAGGCTTCTCATTTCTTTCTTTTTATCATAAACTTCAAATACCATACCTGTATAATAGGCAAGTCCTCTTACAACACTTAAATCCAGAGTACAGTATTCTCTAAAGCCGTAATAATCCAAATATCTGGAAATATCGAGAAGATTGTCAATCGATCTATCCATCATTTTATTTCTACCTTTAAAATTCTCTATATTATCTATATTTACAGAGTCAAGAACATCCAGAATCTCATCATAGTTTTTAATCCCGCAGTTTAACAAACTCTCAATGAACTCTTCTTCTGGAATTTTTTCTCTTTTATCTATAATCCTGAAAGCTTCATGGATATCACTCACATTATACTCCTGGAGAAGACCATGGAGGAACTCTCTATTGGATATATGGAATAAAAAATCTTTTAAGCCTAAATTGAGCATTATACTTATCCCAACAGACAGAACTTCTGTATCTGCCTTTGGAGACTTAGATCCAAATATGTCCACATTTAACTGATAAAACTCGCGTAATCTTCCTGATTGAGGTCTTTCATATCTCCAGTGCCTTGGAATAGAAAACCATTTCAGAGGTTTCCCGAGCTCTTTCTGTCTGTTTGCTATCATTCTTGAGACGGAAGGTGTAAACTCGGGAATTAAACAGATAGTTCTTCCTCCCTTATCTTCAAAAGCATAGATCTCTTCTCTTATATCTTCTCCAGATTTCTTTGCTATGAGATCGAATGACTCGATCGCTGGAGAAACTATCTCCACAAATCCGTATCTCTCTGCTGTCTCTCTAATAATCTTAAAGACTTTATTTCTAGCCGCCATCTCTTCCGGATAGAAATCTCTTGTTCCTCTCAGTCTCTGAAACATGTTTTAAAGAACGAGCCATAACTTAAAAAACTTTCTGAATAAATCTTCTATTCCCTGAAAGCAAGTTTTAACAGCAGAGGCGTAATGAGCGTGGTTACCATAACCAAAACTATCGTAATAGAGAAAACTGATTCACCTATTATACCCAGCTTCAAACCTGTTCTTGCTATGATCAAAGCAACCTCCATCCTCGGTATCATTCCTATTCCTATCTTCAGTGAATCTTTATATTTAAATCCTCCAAGTTTTGCGCCAATACCACTGCCAAATATCTTGCCTATCACAGCTACAAGAATGATTGCCAGAGCCAAGAGTCCTACCTCAGGAATTGCTTCTATGTCAGTCTCCACACCTATATTTACAAAGAATATGGGGATAAAAAGTGAATATCCGAGAGAATACACTTTTTCACTTATTATCTCTTTCTGGCTTACTCTGTGGAGTATTATGCCTCCAAAAAAAGCTCCTATAATTGCCGCTAAACCTATACTCTCAGCGAGGAGAGAGATACCGAGCATGAAGATCAATGAAAATGATAAAAGAGCTTCAGGTGCACGAAATCTCTGAACTTTTCTCATAATATAAGGCATGAACTTAAATCCTAAATAAAGTGCAAGTGCAAAAAATAACAAGATCTTTCCTATAACTCCAAAGAAACCAAAAATAGAGAAGGAAGCAAGACTCCCAAGAACTGTAAGAATCATGATCCCTATAATATCATCAATCACAGCAGCTCCAAGGATCGTCATTCCTACACTCGTGTCTAACTTTTTCATATCTACAAGTGTCCTTACCGTTATCCCTACACTCGTAGCAGTGAGTATTGCTCCTATAAAAATACTTTCTGTCTTGGAAAATCCCAGAAAATAGGCAACGGCAAATCCAAAAATCATCGGGATAAAAACTCCTCCAATAGCAGAAAGAAAAGAAGGTTTTCCTGATTTTTTTAAATCTGATATATCTGTATCCATTCCTGCCAAAAAGAGGAGGACTATTATACCTATACTGCCGAGCATGTCAGTAAACTCTGAAGGTGCAACGATTCCCAAAATAGAAGGCCCTATAACGATCCCGAAGAGCAGTTCTCCCATAACGGGAGGCATCTTAATTCTCTCCGCTATCTCTTCACCAATTTTGGCAGCTATCAAAAACAAAATTATCGTCAAAAGAAGATCCATTTTCTCGCCTAAATGAGTATTCTCAATATTAAAAGTATGTCTCTTAAGTCAATTGATCCAACTAATTTATGGTCCTCAACGACAGGAAGATGTCTTACCTTATAATCTCTCATTATACTCGCAGCTTCTTCTAATTTACATGTTGGTCTTACAGAGATAGGGTTTCTTGTCATTATATCTCCAACTGTCTCGGCTCCCCTGAAAAGAAGACTCTTGTATCCTATGCCTCCTATCCCAGTTTTTTTTCTCGGTTTTCTTATTATTTTTAAGAGATCGCTTTCAGTTATTATACCTTTTAATTTTTCCTTGTCATCTATAACGATAAAGCATGTCATCTCTGTTTCTTTTAGAAGGAGAAGAAGATCTCTGATCGGTGCATTTTCTTTTATCTTTACAGGTTTTTTCATTACATTCCTAACTTCCATTCTCTCCGGAAATCTCACTTTCTTTTTACTTGGTTTTTCTTTGATCTCTTTATGAAGTTCAGTACCTTCGAGCATCTTTTTTATATCTTCTTTCGTGCGTCTTAAAAACTTTCCTTTAATCGACATTAACTACCCTCTTTTTTTATTCTTTTTATCTTTTTCTGTTGAGGTTCCCTCACTGCCATCTTTAAGACTACAGGTGTTATTAATGTTGTGAAAAATGCCATGAAAACGATTATTGAAAATAAATTCTGTTGAATTATCCCAAACTCTAAGCCTACTCCCGCAAGCACGAGTTCCACAGCACCTCTTCCATTCATCCCTATCCCTACAGCCACACTTTCCTTGGTCGACAATCCACTTATACGAGCTCCGATTCCACATCCCAGGACCTTTCCTATTATCGCAGCCAATAGTATCACAGCCATTAAAACACTGAAAACGGAGGAAAATGTCACAGAAAATCCTATCCATCCGAAAAATAGAGGAGTGAAAAATCCAAGGCCCCATGTGACTAAACTATCTATTTCTGCTTCAGTAAGAACTTTTTTGAGAAGCATACCAACAATAAAAGCTCCTATCATTTCATGAAGCCCACACATTCTTGCCAGAATTGAAAAAATAAGCATGACCAGAAGGATTATCCCAAGTCTGAGCTCTTTTCCAAATTTTAACCTGTACTTTAAAATTTTTGGCAGGAGACATCCTCCAAGTTTTACACTTATAAACAAAAATCCCACAGATTTTAACACGATCTTTAAAATCTCCACAAAAGAGAAAGTTTCACCATGAACGAGACTCAAAAGAACAGAAAGAATTATCAATCCGAGAATATCATCGATGATTGCAGCTCCAAGAATAGTAGTTCCTATCTTGCTCTGCAATTTTTTTAAATCGAGAAGAGTTTTGGCACTCACAGCTACTGCTGTAATCGAGAGCGATGCTCCAAGGAATAGCGACGTAATCTGGGAGTAGTCATAGAATATTCCGATAGAATATCCAAGAACTAATGGAAGCACAACGCCAAATACGGCAGGTAGTAGAGAATATTTTCCTGAAGCTATAAGATCCTCCAACTCCGTACCGAGTCCAGCTATAAGCATCACCATTACCATACCTATCTCTATAAGGATTCCTATCTCACTTTCTATAATCTCAGGTCTCCAGTATGCAAAAAAAGGATGATCTGATGAGAGAATTAGAGAGAATATCTCATGAGCGATTGGTCCTGCAACTATACCCCCGAAAAGTTCCCCTATGATATTTGGCTGTTTAAATTTTTCAGCTATCTCACCAAAAATCATAGCAGATGAAAAGATCGCTACAACATAAATGAAAACTATCATACGATACATTTTTATTCTGATATTTATAAAAATATGGTGGTGATCCTCTGGTAAGGTATACTAAAGTGAAGGAAGTTCACAAACTGCTCACAAAACCATCCCTTGTAAATGAAAATGCTTCTTTAAAAGAGGTAGTAGAACGTATAACTGAGGATCCGAAGACAAGAGCAGTCTATGTGGTGGACAGCGAAAAAAAACTTAAGGGCATAATTGTATTGAAGGCTGTCCTAAAATCTGCTTTTTTGGAATGCATTCCAGAGCCATATCTCAGCTTTTCTTCGTTAATGAGCGTTAAACCGAAGATAAAAGAAGCGAGAGATATGATGGTACCGCCTATTTACGTAAAAGAAAAAAATACGATAAAAGAGGCGTTTATACTCATGATGCAAAATGATCTTGAAGAGATTCCAGTTGTGGACGATGATCTTAGAGTAATAGGTGATCTTAATATGCTTGAGCTCCTGAAACTCTGGATGCAAAAATTAGGGGGAATAACAACTTCAAGAGAGGATTCAGTGCTTGCGGTTTTATGATATACCTCTTAAATATTTTCTGATCATGCATTCTAACCGCAAAAATTATGAAAAAATATTTAAAAATGTAAATTAAAGAATTGTATATGATAATTGCTGTTACAGGTACTCCATGTACTGGAAAGACTGCTGTATCAAAAAAAATTGCTGAAACATTGGGTTATAGATATATAGATGTAGGCGAGTTCGCGGAAAAATATAATCTGATAATAGAAGAAGATGCAGAGAGAGAAACAAAAATAGTAGATGAAAAAAAGCTGAAAAAACTTTTGAAACATGAAGATGATGTTGTTATTGACGGTCATTACTCGGAAATTGTAAACTCGGATATAGTCTTTGTTTTGAGATGCCCCCCCAAAATTTTGAAGGAGAGATTGTTAAAAAAATTCAGCCCTGAAAAAGTAAAAGAAAATTTACTGGCAGAAATACTGGATTCCTGTTTGATATCCGCTGCAGAGAATAACGATAATACCACGGTCTTTGAGATCGAGAATATTTCCACAGAAAAAACAGTTGAAAAAATCTTGACTCTGATCAGAAATAAAAAGATAGAAGAGAGTATAGCATTTAAACCCACCTGCAAATATCTAAATGACGAAAACTTAAATCTCCTTTAGATATTCCTTAACGCTCTCTTCAAAAGATTCTATTAAAGAATCCATTACCTTCTTCACCACATATCTCTCAAAAGATCTTTTATCAATCTTAACAAAATAAACATATCTTCTACCCCCTTTTGCCACTTCTTCTTTTCTGGATAACAGCCCTTTTTCACACAATCTCTGAAGAAGAATACTTATACTTGATCTTTTTCCTTTTTTGAGAGCCTCAAATATCTCTTTCGCTGTAGCCCTTTTTTTCTTCCACATTATCTCCATGATCTCGCTTTCCATGGACCCTAAAACTTTCCCCATACCTTTTTTGTTAGGACTATATCCAAAATCGAACATATACCGTACTTACCTGCCAACTTTTTAATATTTTTCCAAAAAGTTTTTATTTAGATTTATATAATTAAGTAGTATGAATAAAAAGATCATAGGGTATACAGCTTTATTCATTTCAATCGTATATTACTCAATTTTGGCATCGTTTATAGGACAGGGGCTTTTTACTCAAGCAAGTTTAGTGGAAAGATATCTTATAATTACTACCTTGTTTTTAATGGTGTTTTTTAACGTTTTTATAGGGAGTTATATTCTGGGAGCAGAATCAAAAGTTAAGGAGGGTATTTCAGAAACACAACTTTATAAAATAGAGAGATCTGAAGTGATAGATGAGATTATCTCTCACAATTTAAATAATCTAAACCAAATTGCCTTGGGATACCTCAGTATGATAGAAAAAGAAGATATAAGTGATATGGGGAAGGATTATTTAAAAAGAGCTATCAATACTATAAAAAACAGCGGCAGTACAATAGAAACTCTAAAGCGAATAAAAAATATGGATAATTATGAGATAAAAGAGATTAATATAAATAAAATCCTATCCGAGCTGAAAGATAGGTACAAGGTTAAGAAAAAGATAAGCATGGATGTAGAAAAAGATCTTGTAGTAAAAGCCACGCCCTTAATTTCTGATGCCTTTGAAATGCTATTTTCTTCAAGTCAAAACTTAGAAATAAGTTCTTATGAGGATTCTGATAGTAAATATCTGATCTTCAATGGAGTAGAGATGGATATAGATCTTACTCTTGTAAAAATGATCGTTGAAAGTTTTGGGAACACGATAATAGGAAGTAGTGGCATCACCATAAAGTTCCCTAAATGAGGAGAAACTACGTTTCACCCTCTTCCTTTTAATAATTTATTTTTTTCCAGAACGAAAAAAGGGTTACGGGCCCGGCGGGAACTGAGCCTGAGTTAACGAAGGATCATCCTCGACGAGGCCACGAACAAAGTGAGTGAGCCCGGCGGGATTCGAACCCGCGAAAACGAGGTCCGAAGCCTCGCGCCTTGTCCACTAGACTACGGGCCCTTCAAAGCCATTCTTTCATCTGTGTGAATGCCTCTTCTTTGTTTTCCATGCACGCAGCTTTTGTTAGATCTCTGTCACTTCCAGCAAGTACTATGATTAACTGACCATCTCTCCATGTATTAGTTTTTATAAACATGGTAAAATTCCCTTCTTTTCTGATCCACTCTATCTCATTCCCATCCAGAATGTCTTGTACGATATATCCTATACCATCATAAGCATCTGGACCACCAAGAACGAGTATTATTTTATCTTCCTGATGTTCGGGAAAATCTGCTGCGGAAATTGTAGTTATAATAGCGTTATTCATATCTAAAAACTCTATAAACTCATCTGCAAGATCATAGTCTATCGTA
>Ga0190285_1000007_pt1 | contig 37062 bp, 37 predicted proteins | sample 48691823_MG_FD_163429 | JGI IMG/M metagenome (GOLD analysis project Ga0190285, IMG submission 163429) | Hydrothermal vent microbial mat bacterial communities from Southern Trench, Guaymas Basin, Mexico - 4869-18-2-3_MG | ecosystem: Environmental > Aquatic > Marine > Hydrothermal vents >...
AATTAAAGTTTTTCATAGTTTTTACAGTAGTTTTTATTCCATCAGGATTATGTCCGCCATCAAAGACAATTAATGGATTCTTATTGACTATCTCGAATCTTCCCTCCCATTTTGCTTTTTTTATACCTTTTCTGATGCTGCTCTCAGATACTCCAAGGATATAAGATGCAAGAATGGCTGTAGAAGCGTTTAATAACTGATGATCTCCTTTGAGAGAAATTTCTAAATCCTTCAGATTTAAAACTCCATTTATGTCAAAAAAATCTCCTTTTTTTGTATATTTCAGATCTTTGCCTACTGAATACAGTTTTGATCCTCTTTTCTTGCATATCTCTGAAAAAAAACTGTAAAGATTGTAATCGGAAATTACCGTAGGTCTATTTTTTATAATCCCCGCCTTTTCAAAGGCTATTTTTTCTATAGTATTTCCAAGAATTTTTGTGTGATCTAATGATATGTGCGTGATTACCGAAACTTCTGGAAGAATAACATTTGTAGCATCAAGTCTTCCACCCATACCTACCTCTATAACTCCATAATCTATTTTTTTTTCTGCAAAGTATTTGAACATTATAGCTGTTGTAATTTCAAAAAAGGAAGCTGGATTTCCACACTCAACTATATTTACGATATTTTCTCCTATCCTCAAAAGATCTTTCTTAGGTATTAATCTTCTGTTTATCTGGATCCTCTCTCTAAAATCCACTAAATGTGGAGAGATATAGAGTCCTGTTTTATATCCCTCTTCCATTAATATCTGCGATATCATCGCAGCCACAGACCCTTTTCCGTTCGTGCCAGCTACATGTATTGATTTAAAATTATTTTGAGGATTGCCTAGAATCTCCAAAAGACTCTGAATATTCTTAAGCCCAAGTTTGGCAAACTTCGTGTATGTGTAGAGTTTTTCGACGAAGTCATCGTACATGAAAATAGAAAGAAGAATATATTAAATAAGGTTTTGGAGATCTCATCATTGCTTTAGAGGTATACTCTCCAGAATTATATGCGGTATCATAACAACTATAAATTCAACAGCGATGATCAAGTTATAAACCGATCCTGTGTAAAGTGCAAATCCAATGAGAGTCATCCATAGGCCATAATCTTCAGGGTTTTTGATATAATTATACAGAGGATTTTTTATAATTGGAACATTATCTTCAAAAAAATTGAGGCACAGCGATCTCTTTAAACCCATCAGCTTAAATGCATAGAGGGCCATAGGGATACCGGAGATCATCAGAATCAATCCTATATATCTTAATAAGCTGTTACTGTGGAATAGAGGATGTTCTTCAAACTGAAAAATGATGAAAAGAAAAAATGTAATTATCCAGAAAGATCCTGTGATGATCATATGGATGGTAAAGGAATTTTTACCAAAAAATTTTGTTAATTTCCTGCCTTTCAATTGAAGGATTAAATTTATAGATTCAACAAATATTGTTAGGAAAACAAATACCACAATCAGAATGAACATTCTTTTATCACCCCTCTTGTCCACTCTTTAACATTTTTTTCCTGCTTACAATCAGGTTTTCTCATCCACCCTTTGAAGTTCTTACTTTTGATTAGCGATCCTGATACTTTTTCTTCTAAAGGTTTCAGGTAATGATTCTTAATATATTTCTCTGTGCCTTTTCCAAAGATTTCAGCTATGCATACAACAAATATTGCAACTTTTTTATCCTTAAAGTTATTTTGATTGGAGGAGAGAAAATCAACAACACTTTTCATGGGGTTTTCCCAGTATATCGGAGAGCCTATAATAAACAGATCATACCCAAAATCACTGATCTCTGAGGGTTTTTTCATCTCTGCCTTAACATTATCAAGATCTTCCAGCTCTTCCATCATCCATCTTGCTATCTGCCTTGTGGATCCTCTTTTTGTATCATAGATTATACATACTTTCATATTTTTCCCTTCTAAAAGGAGTGGATATTTCTCTTCAGTATCTTCATTCTTATAAGCAAATCATTTTTTAAACTAATATAAACTCTATCTTTTTAAGTATTCATCTTCAAAAGCATGGGTAAACATTGTTAACTGAAATTTATTGTTTTAACATCTTATAAAATAGCGTTTCTATATCTGTTAACAATCCCGGCTCTTGTTTACCTAAAAATGTAATAAATCTTGCTCCGCCTTCATAGAATGTTATTCTATTAAAAGGTTCGTCTTTACCACGGTGATTTTCTCTGATACCGAGTCTACATCTGATCTGATTTTCAATGAAGCGCGCAAATCCTTCCTTCCATTCCTGCCAGATCATATATTCAAAGTCATCTTTACTCAAAATCTTTTTTAATCTACTGCAATATTTTGAAATGTTATCAGGTTCACTTTTTTCCAAAGATTTTAGGAATAGAGAGTAAGTTTCAGCAAATCTGCTGTTACCATAAGGAAACGGGTAATTTAACTCCCACATGGGCTCCTGTGCTATTTCCAACTTTTGTTTGAGTTTCAGCTCACAAATTTCCCATTGGTTACAATGTATAAACTCATGAAAGATTAAGGCATAACCTTTAAGAGATTCAAAGATCTCACCTGAAACTACACAGGCAATTTTATCTTTGTAAGAGTCGAGTGGAAAGGCGGCTCTGACTCCTTTGGGAACTAACATTGGTGCAGGAGCTTCCTTAACAAAAATATACTTCTTTCCAGATGAATCTATATCAAATATATAGAAATGATTGTCTTCTACGATAGCGATTGGAAATACTTTCTCCAGGAAAGGATGGATATCCTTAATCCTATTTTGAACTTCAAATATTTTTTGTAAACTGCTATTGTATTTCACCTTGCACTTCCTCCGATGTTCCAGTTTTATTTTCCTCTGATTATATATCTCTGTTGTTTTTAAACTCTTGTGCTAATCTCTTTGATTTTCATACTCTTTTTTTGAATAAGAAGATCCCCTCTCTATTCTCTGAATAGATAAATCCTTTTCTTTCTATCAGTTCAGCTAATTTTTTCTCCGAGGCATGTGTCTTTATGGAGAGTATACCCCCTGGCTTTAAAACACGGTATAGTTCAGCCATAACAGCTTCTAAAATTTCGTTGATACTGTGAACAATTCCGAAAAGAAAGGCAAGATCCATACTCTGGTCAGGCAAATGGGTCTGAGATGCATCTGCTAAGATAGTCTTGACATTTTTTATTCCTTCTTTTCTGATCTTTTCTTGGACACTTTCCATCGCCAATGGGTGAATATCCAGTGCATATACAGTTCCTTTTTCTCCTACTATTTTTGCTGCGGGGATCGTAAAGAATCCCGGACCACATCCTATTTCTAGTACCTTTTGCCCTGGCTTAAGCCCAGCTGCTTTTAGAGTTTTATAGGGATCCGTAAAATTTCTACGGAGGGGATTATCATGAATTAGAGACATCATTTTAAAGGCCCATTTTGGCTCTGGTTTTCTATTCATTCTTTTCACCTTTGACTCTTTCTTTAACATAACTCATGCCTTCCAATATTTTCAGTGCAAAGTTTTTCATAAGATCTTCCTTTACAATTGCGATTCCTTTATTCTCATCTCCGAGTATGAGCAAGCTATCTCCTGACTCTATGCTGAACTTATCTCTTGCTTCTTTTGGAATGACAATCTGTCCTCTTTCTCCTACTTTAACTGTTCCAAATATGTATTTACCTTTTTTTATTTCAATCATACGATCTCCTCATATAAATCATATTTTTCATACTTATCATTCATATATGAATAATAGTATTTAAAGGTTTCGGTATGTGAAAGAAGTAATTTCTGTTAAAGTTCAGAGTTAAGGATCTTATTTAAACACTTCCCCTGTCTCTTTATACCACAAAACGAGATCCAAATGACTCATAGGTATCTCAACTTTTTCTGAAAACTTCTTCATTTTTTTCTCTATCTCAAAATATTTCTTTTTTGTTAAGGAACGTGGAATTTCTTCTATCACTCCAAGAGATTTCAGGTTTTTTAATATGTGTCTATCGAGGATTGCAAGCTCTTCTCCAAATCCTATATTTCTCAGGAAATGGCTTGCTTCTTTATATCCCATGCCCCTTACATTCTGGACTAACCACTCCCTCGCGCTATAGATATCATCAAACTTCTTTATTTTTGATCTTATGGGGTAATGTTTTCTCGCTTCCACAATATATTCCGCTTTTCTATTTCTAAATCTCACTCTTTTAAGCATTTTGGAAATTTGATCTTCGTTTCCTTTCAAAAGTAAATTTTTATTCAAAAGAGTCTCCACAGTTTTCCAGCAACTTTGAGCTTTGGACTGTGGAGTCAGTATACAAAAAACTAATTCAGCAAAGATCTCTCCATCATTTCCTTTTTCCCGTAATCTGTCAAATTCATTTAATCTCGATCGTATTTTTTCCTGTATAGAGAAATAAATTCTCTTTATTTCTTCCATTATCTCAATCCAGCAATCTCTTTTCTCCCTTTATCTTCTGAATATCTGTAATGTCCTGGGATGCTTCCAATGTACCCAGATACTTTCCGTTTTTGTCTCTCACTGCAAAGTATCTTATGTATATCTTCCTATCATTCAAATCAATCCAGAACTCTTCCGAATCTTTTTTTCCTTCTCTGAGATTATTTAAGACCTGGTTTACCTTATCCAGGCTCTTTTTAGGATGGCAGTTCTGGACTTTTAAGCCTATCACAGAAGGGGTCCTTTTGAATATCCTCTTGTCACCTTTGCTGTAGTATCTCACAGTATCTTCGCTGTCTATAAAAGATACCTCTATGGGCATTGCATCGAATATCGCTTCTAAAATATCATATGAGAGATTTTCTATCATCAATACACCTCACACATCGATTCGAAATAATTTTTTGGATGGTCGCATGAAGGACATTTTTCAGGCGGCTCTTCTCCAAAATGTACATAGCCACATTTTCTGCAGACCCAGTAAACTTTTTTCTCTTTTTTGAATACCGTATTGTTTTCTACCTCTCCCAAAAGTTTCTTGTATCTCTCCTCGTGATGTTTTTCAGCCTTTGCAATCGCCCTCAATCTCGCTGCAATCTCTTTAAAACCTTCTTTTTCAGCAGCATCTGCAAACTCTGGATACATTATCGTATATTCATAATTTTCACCTGCGATGGCTGCCTTTAAATTTTCTTTTGTATCTTTCAATGTTATAGGCGCTGTGGCTTCTACATTTATTTCTTTATCTTCGGAGATTTGATTTATCATTCTGTAAAGCCATTTTGCATGCTCTCTCTCGTTATCGGCAGTTATCAGGAATATCTCTGCTATCTGTTCAAATCCTTCTTTCTTTGCGATCTTTGCATAGAATGTATATCTATTTCTGGCCTGACTTTCGCCTATAAAGGCCTTCGTCAGATTTTTTACTGTTTCCATTTTTTACATCTCCTTTTCAAACATGTCTTTTCCTACACCGCATACAGGGCATGCCCAGTCATCTGGGATATCCTCAAACGGTGTTCCAGGATCTATTCCTCCGTCTGGATCCCCTTTTTCGGGATCGTATATATACCCACAAGCTTTACATCTATACTTATCCATTTTTTTCACCTCTTTTTTTATTTTCTTCAATATATGTAGGCGCTGTCTTAGGCACCTTACCTTTTTTTATTTCATGATAATAGGTATATGTCAAGGGTTCACTATCATTCATGATCTGAGCATCTAATATTTTCCCAATGAAAATAGTATGTGTTTCAACATCTATGCTATTAATAATATCTGCTTCTACGTATCCTATAGCATTATCGGTAACGATAGGTGAACCTGTAACTCCTATTTTATAGTTAATTTTTTCAAATTTATTTACATCTCTTCCCGATTTGAAGCCAAAAAGTCCTATAAATTTCATCGGCGTCTCTTTTGATAAAATTGAGACCGTAAAGACCTTACTTGCCTGAATAAATTCGTGAGTTAGATTCTTTTTGTTTATACATACAGCTATAACAGGAGGATCTGCACATACCTGAAACACCGTATTTGCAATCTGTCCATTGATGCTATCTCCTTTCTTTGAAGAAACAACATAAAGCCCATAAGAAATTTTGTGCAACGTTTTAGGATTCATTTTATTCCTCTGTGTTTATTAAGTATTTCATCTACTAACCTATCTAACTCTTTAAAATCTTCTTTTTTTGGTAATCCCTTTACCATTACAGGATCAAGTATCTCTATCTTCACATTCGTCAACATTTCTGTGATCTGCTCTACCATCCTACCGCCCCATCCGTACGATCCGATGATCGATGCAAACTTTACCTTTGGTCTTAAGACATTTACTAGATAAACTGCGTAAACAACATTTGGATGCGGACCGACTAAGACCGTAGGCGATCCCACTACAACTGTAGCTGTATCCACTAAAGCCATTGCCAACTCTCCAATATCAGTTTTTGTTAGATTAAATGGTTTTACTGTGATACCTCTCTCAATCAAAGCATCGACAAAATAATCTATCATTTCTTTTGTACTGCCGTGCATGGAGATATAAGGTATAACAACTTCATTTTTTACTCTGTCAGAACTCCAGTCTCTGTAAGCATCGAGAATAAACCCAGGATTGTCATATAGGGGACCATGACTTGGTGCAATTATATCTATCTCCAGGTCTTTTATCTTCTCAAGATTTTTTCTTATAGTTGTCCTGAAAGGCATCATTATCTCCGCATAATATCTTTTGGCTGCTTCATATACCCTCGATTCATCAGTTACAAAAAGATCACTTGTAGCAAGATGAGACCCAAGAAAATCGCAGGTAAATAAAATCTTGTCTTCTTTAAGATACGTAAGCATAGTCTCCGGCCAATGAACCCAGGGTGCATAGATAAACTCCAATGTTTTATCTCCCAAGGATAGTGTTTCCCCATCATTCACCGTTACAAACTTATCATCAGGTATGTGGAGAAGATCCATAAGCATTGTTTTACATTTCGGATTCGTTACGATCTTAGCATCTGGATATTTTTCAAGTATTCTCGGTAATGCGCCGGAGTGATCCTGTTCAGCATGGTTTGCTATAATATAATCAATTTCTGTACCTTTTAAATTCTCTATGAGAACATCTTCCATAGAAGGATCAACCGTATCTATTAGCGCTGTTTTTTCACTGCCCCTTATAAGATAGGAATTATAACTTGTACCATCTGGAAGGGGTATCAGTTCATCAAATAACCTTCTATCCCAGTCTATCGCTCCAACATAGTATATATCTTTTTTTATCTCTCTCATTTTTTGCCTCCTAACTTCTCCACAATCCGTGGATACTGCAGTATTCTCTTGCTTCTATTTTTTCAGCTTTTATTTCAAACTCTACTTCAGGCTTGTCTCTAGGTTTCAGGAACTTTCTGTAGCTTACACCGTTTGTAGTTATCTCTATCCATTCTATGTAGTGTTTTTCTTCCATCGGATGCGGAATGCTACCGACTTTTACCTTTATCCCTGTCTCTGTTTTTTCTATAACGGGAACGTGTTTTTCGTTTCCAGTTTCATCTGCTTTTTCTTTTAAAAGTTCCATTGGCTCTCCGCAGCAGACTAATTCTCCTATTCCTGCGTGCAGAACTTCTACAATGTTTCCGCAGATATTGCATTTATAGACCTGTTTTAATTCTGTCATTCTATCACCATATATTCTCCTTCTATCTTAAATATTTTTTTCTATTCTATCTTCTCAAAACTTGTTTCTCCACATTCTTTGCATTTTCTTGGCTTACATCTTCCTTCTCTTATGGTACCACAACTGGTACATTTCCATTTTGCCATATTTTTCATCTCCTATTTCGTACTTTTTCTCATAGAAAACCTTATATAGAAGTCTTCCATATTGTATATATAAGTACTATCTATATAAATCTTTCGTTCGAAATTCGTACAAATAATGAAGTGATGATATGTTAGATAAAAAAGATCTGAAAATAATAGAGATACTGAAAGGAGATTCAAGGACTGCATTCACAGAGATAGCTAAAATACTGGGTGTGAGTGAAGCCACTGTGAGAAAAAGAGTGAAAAATCTTGAGGACAAAAAGGTGATTACAGGTTACAGCATAAAGGTGGACAGATCAAAACTTGGGTATAACACTGTGGCATATGTGGGCTTAGATGTTGAGCCTTCCATGTTTCTTGACGCTGCCAGAAAAATGACAGAGATCGAGGAGGTAAAGTATGTGGCAACAGCTACGGGGGATCATATGATAATGACAGAGATAATAACAAAGGATGGAAAAGAGTTGATGAAGATCATATCTGAAAAAATAGGAAAGATAAAAGGTGTTCACAGAATATGTCCTGCAATAATTCTTGAAGTATTGAAGGATGAATGTTAATCCAAGAAATCTACTGTCTTATCATATATCTCTAGTCTTATAGTTGATTTTTAGTTATCTCTTTAGATTTTCCCTCCATTTTTTGACAGTTTTCGTGTAACAGTACTCTTGCTTAAAAGCATTGAGAAAAAGATAGTCTAATTGTACAATACAACCAATCTCACCTTTATGAAAGTTTACTAGCTTTATCTCTTATAACACCAATAACTATAATAAAAATTCCCAATACCGCTATATATATGCTCATACGAATATAGTCTTTAATATTTTTATTGCTTGTCGTGAGAGAATATTCAAAATGTAAATCTTTTTCGGAGGTATTTTTGATTACTAAAGTATAGAATCCTGTATTTTCATTAAAAAATTTCACCATGCCCTCATTTTCCAGTTGAAACTCCTTCATGTACTCGATCTCGTTGGTTTCCAGAAAATGTTCGGCCTGTTCTCTGTTCAATACAAAAAGTTCACCTTGAAACTCGTCGTAGGCACTGTAGTAAAACTTCACCTCTCCATACAGGAGATAATGTGTGTCAGTATGAACGGAATCTGCTTTAAGGTCAAAGGTCGAATTACCACTTTTGGTGGGTATGTATTTTACATTAAAATTCATGAGTATAGTCAGTCCGATAAGAAAAATAATGAATCCTATCCTCTTCATCATTTCACCTCAAAGTATTTTGTGTAGTATATAAAGCTTATAAAAAATAATACGGCAGAGAAAAAAAGTGGATGGTAGATAGTCTCTATCACTTCTGTATATGTTATATGATATACTATCTGCCCCTCGTGACATGTAGCTAACTCTGTAAAAAAATGATGCCAGATATTGTTCATGAAGCAAGAAGGAGAAAGTTTTATATTCACAGCGACAGAATCAAAAATATACAATGCAAAGAAACTTCCTATAAAGGATAATGCAGTATTTTTTGAAAATATAGCAATAATCGTAGCTACAGAAGACGCAAAAAACACCAGCAAAAACAGTGCCAGCATATAAACTAATATAAAAGGAGATGTTATATTAACATTGGCATAATCCCCATCTATGAAAGCAGAGAATCCCATTCCCACAAATGAAAATGTTAAAAAGATCACGGCAAAACAGCCAACAAACTTTGACACAAAGTAATCTCTTCTCTTTACGGGATACGACATGTATATCTTTGTCAGATTGGTGTCCAGTTCATAGGCAAAAGAGATGGTAAAGAGCAGTGATGTAATGAGATAAACTATTATCCTAGAATTTATGAGATGTTGCGTGATCATACTATATGTAACCTTTCCTATTTCAAGATGAAAAGAGTGTATACTGAGTCCACCAGAAGGGATAATATTTATATAGCCTATAACTCCTATCTGAAAAACTGCAAACACGATTATTATCTCTAAGATAGGAAATCTCAAAAGATTTTTCAGTTCCCACTTCATGATCTCCTTCATTCCGACACCTCTATAATCTTTTTAAAAAGATACTCAAGATCGGGCTTTATTTCTTCCAAACTGTAAAGAGTAACTCCTTCTTTTACACATCCCATGAGATCGTAGAGAAAGTCTTTGTTATATACATAAACATAGTCATTCTTTAATTCTCCTCCGATTCTTTCTACAATTTTCCTATTATCCGAGGATTTTACCCTATAGTAAGTTCTGCAGTACTTCTCCATCATGTCTTCTATTTTTCCGTAATCCAGAACCTTTCCATTATTTATCACAATTATAGAGTCGCAGACTCTCTCCAACTCCGATAAAATATGCGTACATATGAGAAAATTTGTTCCATTCTCCCTGTTAAATTTTTTTATAATCTCTAAAAACTCCATTCTTCCTAAGGGATCTAGATTGCTTGTAGGCTCATCTAAAATAACTAATTCCGGATCTCCTAAAAGACTCTGTGCCAATCCAATTCTCTGCATCATTCCTGCTGAGTATTCTTCTATTTTCCTGTCCAACGCATCTTTTATTCCAACGGCTTCAGCTTTCCTTTCTATATCGTCTAAATCTATATCTTTCAATTTCCCCACATATTCCAGGAACTCTCTTCCTGTTATTCTTCCGGGGAATCGTGAATTTTCATGAAGGACCCCTATTCTCTTTTTTATTTCAAAACTGTCTTTCTGGCAGTCCATCCCGAATATGTAAGCTTCTCCGTATGATGGTTTTATCAAATCTAGAAGAATTTTTATAGTAGTAGATTTTCCAGCACCGTTAGGTCCTATCAATCCATATATTCCTTTATTCATCGTGAAATCTATGCCTTTCAAAGCTTCAACATTCCTGAAAAATTTCACTAAATTCCCCACTTCTATGAGCATGGAAGTATTTACCCATGAAATAATAAAAAGTTTTCGGTTATTATTAATTTACAATGATATGTTGATATGATTTAGAATACCAAAACTTATTTAAGTATATAAAACAATTATATAATGTCATTCGAGTTATATGACAGACACGGTCTGGGATGCTGAGGTTATATTTTCGCTGAGAAGAAGTAAGGTGAGGAGAACTGTACTCGCTTATTTAGTTAGTGTTTATCCTAAATATTCATATATATCAGAAATCGCTAGAGAAACAGAATTAAGAATAAATGAGGTATGTGGAGCTTTGAACGGATCTTCAAATAGATACAAAAAAGAAATCAGTTTGGTAGAACTCGGACTCGTAGAAAAAGAGGAGAGAGAAGGCGTGTGGCTGTACGCAGCCACAGATGCAGGAAAGGAAGCATGGAGGGCATTTAAGGAGTGAGTGTGTAACTGATGATACACCTGAGTAATTACCTCCATACACACCTCAGTAGGTACCTACATGTATACCTACGCACAAATTATTTATACTCGTAAGAGAACTAATAGTTAGCTAGCAAAAAAACATCGACATGTACATGGATGAAATGAAAAAATAAAAAATTCATGGAGGTGATAACGTGAACAGAAAAATGGTGGCATTGGTGTTGGCTGGAGCGATGATAGCAGTGCCTATTGTATTGGCTTGGGATATGACTGATACAGACAGTCATGTGGGTAGTCATGGATACGTACGGGCAGATGCAACGGTTAGAGCAAATTTCAATGAATATATGAGGGTAACCGCCTACACCAGATACGCTGGTGGGTCATGGTACTCCTCACACCCAAGTGGATGGACTCTTGATGAATCTGTATCCTATGGAGGTGGAATAGGAAGTACCTTCGTATCTGCGGCATGCAGTGTACGTGCCATAGATGAGAATAATCATCAAAGAGATTATGCCAGTGCCTCTGCGAGGGTACCTTAGGTACTTAACTAATCTTTCTTTTTTTATTTTTGAAGGAAAATAGTTTAAGCATAAAATACAAAGAGGTGATCACATGAAGAAAATATTCGGTCTGATAATAATAACAATGTTTATGTTAGCAGTACCATGTGTTTTATCATTCACTCCAGAGAAAGGATTTTACGCTGAGTATAGATTATGGAAAAATCCCGAACTCCCCGAAACCACAGCATTCGCTCTTCTGAAAAAGCATAAGGAGTGGGAAGTAAAATATTTTTTCATAAAAGATCTCGTATACAAATATCAGATACTTGATATAAAAAATAACATCGCGACCATAAGAATCTGCTTCGAAGGAACAGCTCTTGGATATGGACATAGGGTAACAAGAGAGGAGGTACCGTTCAGACGTATCTTTGATATAAAATTGAATCTCGATACCTTAGAAATGATAGATGATAACGGAGATCCATGGGGTAAATGGCTTTTCTGGGTAAAACTTGGATCATACGATTGGAAAGAGTATACGGTAATGAAAAACTGGAATAATCATGGTAACGTGAGAGGATGGATAGACGGGCCGTATGAAAATGACTTTTTATTTGAGGTGTTACATTCACCATACTTAAAAGATACCACTCACTTTTTTTGTCTGATTACACTCAAAATAGTGGCTCAGAAGCACGAGGTGATATACCCCTCTTTTGAGGAGTACGGTATCATTGCATCATACAAGGATTATAAAACATCGGAGGGATCAGTACGTTCGGGTGGATATGGAGGATACTATCTCGATGAGATCCATCTAGTATTCGGTGATGGAGAAGAAAAAACATATCCTCCTGGTCTGAAGATGAGAGCATATTACACTGAAGATGGACTGCTTCTTGAATCGTATGGCTACTGGATAGATGATTTTGTTGATCAGAAACTTGGGATAGTGGTATTGAACTTGGAGTTTCTATATCTCACAGATTACGGCGTCTCAAATGACATCCTCATCGAAGATCCCAAGCCAGAGTACCAGAGAACATCATTTGAAAAAGAAGTGGAAATGATGGTGGGGAAGAATGAACCGGAAGAAACTCCCCCAAAAACTGAAAATCCTCCAGAAACTACAGAAACCCCTCAGGAGAAATCAGAAACACAATTACCAACAACACAACCTAATAACACAGAGGAAACAAATATATTGTATTATATTGCTCCCCTCTTAGTAGTGGCATTCATAGCTGTGTTCTTGGTGCTCAAAGAGAAACGATGATTGAGAAAAAGTTTAAATATCTCATAACATAGAGATAAAGAGGTGAAAATATGAAAAAAATATTTGGTGTGATGATAATAATAACAGTATTTGTGTTAGCATTACCTAGTTTTTACTCCTTCGAGCCAGAAAAGGGGTTCTATGCAAAGTATGAAATATACAAAGATCCAGATATCCCTGAGACTGCTGTATTTGCTCTTTTGAAGAATCCATCATCCCCTATAAAGTATCTAAATTTAGAGGATGTGGTATACAAATACCAAATTTTAGATATAAAGGATAATATAGCAACTGTACGAATCTGTTTTGAGGGAAAAATTAACACAGGAATAAATGATGAAACAGGAAGATCAATTATAATTCCTTTTAAACGTATCTTCGATATAAAACTCGATCTCGATACCTTAGAGATGATAGATGAAAACGGTAAAGCATGGGGAAAATGGCTCTTCTGGGTAAAAATGGGATCGTATGACTGGAAAGAGTACCCATTCATGAAGAACTGGAACGATCATGGAGAGGTAAAAGGATGGCTTACAGGACCATTAAAAAAAAGGGAACTATCTCTGTACACAAAATCTCCTCTTACTAAGGAAATAACACACTATTTTAGACTATCTTCCTATAGTAAACCAAGTAAGACAATGGAATACCTAAGGTTTGAAGATTATGGAATTGAATCAGTATATAGAGCCTATAAAACAGAAGAGGGAACCGTAAGAGAAGAAATAGGGGGTTATTATTTAAAAGGCTCCTCGGGAATTACTCTGGATACAGGAGAAACTATAGAACTGGTGCTTATAGAATACAATTATACAGATGAGGGACTATTTTTTGAAACTATGCCCAGCTTTTATATTGATGATTTTCTCGATCAAAAACTCGGGATAACTTTACTACAAATGAATTCGTTGATGATTACAGACTATGACACCTCAGATAAGATCATTATTGAAGGACCGATACCTGAGTACCAAAAACCCTCTTTTGAAGATGAAGTAAAAAGGATAGAACAACTAATAGAACAATATGCAGAGTATAATCCTCAGTGGGCGGAATTTCTCCAGGGATCTGAGACTCCTTCAGAGACACCGATTACAGAAACACCAGAAAAGACAGAAACTCCACAAAAATCAGAACTGAAATCAGAAACTCCCTTACCAACGACAACACAATCGCAAGAGGACACAGAGAATAATACTACTTTGTACTACGTTGCTCCTTTACTCATAGTGATGATCGTTGCAGTGTTTATCGTACTGAGAGAAAAAAGGTAGCTAACCCTTCTTCACCTTTCTTTTATAGGATATGAATAATCCTATCCCGAAATACAGTATTGCTATTGCAAAAGAAGGTAAAGATGATCCTCTTTTGACAATTTTGATCGTTCTTTCGCTGTTTTCAACTTTTACTCCGTTTTCATCTATTAAATATAAAGAATGATCTCCTTTTTTTAATTTTACTTTTGTTTCTCCCATTAGAACTCCGTCTATTACTATCTTATGAGGATACATATTCTTTTGTGAATCCTCCCATGTCACGATCTGTGTACCCATGTATTCAATGACAACTTTCTCTTCAATTCTGAAATTTATTCCTATTTCCTCATATAACGAGATTATAAGATCGTTGTTCTTACTGGTAAATGCAGGAGATACATGATCATCTTTTACAGGAAAAACTGTATAGAATACTCTTTCCTCTGCAGATATCAATGGCACGAATAATAAAATTATGCAAAGTGCAAGAATTTTTTTCATTATTTCACCCCTTTGATTTTCATTGAGATTATGGATGCGACTATCATAATCGCGCTGTATATCGTAGATTCGAGAACGCTCAGAATATATTTGTTTATTGAGGTTTTAAACAATTTGAAATCCAATAACTCCTTTCCTCCATCACTTATAGAAGACATTCCCAAAGAGAAGTAATGTATGGGATCGATCATTCTGGAGATATGTACTATCTTTAAAAACATGTTCTGAATTATGTTTATGTTTCCATGCGTGGGAAGTCCTAACATTCCTTCGAGGATGAGGAGGCTTCCCATGCATACATAGAATCCTATAAGTATTACTATGGACATATTCTCTGACGGAGCAAGAGTTGATAAGAAAATCCCAAAAGATACTGCACACGATACTATGAGAATCGAGAGGAAACACACCTTAAGAAAATTAGTTCCCAGGCCGAAATTCATGAACTTATCGGATAGCACGAAAAAAATGATTACAAATGATAGGAAATAGCAGTAGAGAAACATCTTGTTAATATATTTTTCAAGTATATAGTTTTCCTCAGAGACAGGACCATAAAAAAGCACCTCAATAGTCTTCTCGCTTCTTTCCTTGGCTATTGAAGTCACAGCTGAAACTCCAAAATAAAGTCCAGAAAGAGGTATTACTGAAAATATGAATGTCGTGAGCATGGGCGTTCCCGTTATTATCCCATTTTTCATCGTATCTAAAAAAGTATAGAAAAATATAGAGGCTATAATGCATGATAAAAAGATCAGGAAATATACATTTATACCGTAAATACCTGATAGAATCTCTCTTTTTGTCAATACTTTAAGAATTCTTTTATTCATTCTCGATCACCCTCAAGAATGCATCCTCCAAACTGACGCTTTCTTCGTGCATTCCAATTATAACTCCTCCAGACTCTGTTATAATCTCAGATATTTCCTTCCTTTTATCTTCCTCTGTCGTTATCTGAATTATGTTCTCCTCTATAGATATATCCTGTACGAAACTCAGTTTTTTCAGGGTATCAGCAATCTTTTTCGTTATCTTATAAAGTTCGATATATACTCTTCTCCCACCAGAAACCTTTCTTTTCAGTTCATCCATCTTTCCTTCAAAAACAAGTTTTCCCTTGTCAATTATACCAACATTATCACATACTTTTTCTATCTCTGTTAATATGTGAGAGGAGATAAATATTGTTTTTCCTTTCTTTTTTTCTGTCAGAATAAGATCTCTTACCTATTTCACGCCCTTAGGATCGAGACCGTAAGCAGGTTCATCCAGAATAAGGATATCAGGGTCATGAAGGACAGCCCTCGCAACGCTTATTTTTTGTCTCATCCCCTTAGAGTACTCTTTTAAAAGTTTGTTCTTGACATCTGAAAGTCTCATATAATCTAAAATCTCGTTAACTCTATCTGAATCCACATCGTAAAGCTCAGCAAAAAAATTCAGGTACTCGTAAGCAGTCATATTGTTATAAAGATATTGTTGTTCCGAAACAACACCTATTCTCTTTTTGATCTCTATTTCTCTTCTTATATCTTTATCAAAAACTTTTATTTCTCCATAAGTAGGACGCAAAATCCCAACAGCCATTAAAATAGTAGTCGTTTTTCCAGCACCATTAGGTCCCAAGAATCCAAAAGAATCTCCTTCCTCTATCTCCAGATTTAAATTATCGACAGCTGTGAATTTACCATATTTTTTGGTGACATCTTTCAGTGTTATCATTGAGATTAGAATAATCCCTCAGTTTAAATATTTTTGCAGCACTCTCCTCTAGGTATTTTTTTACCATGGGGGCATGTTTCCGGATGATTTAAGAATGTACAGATCTTGTTTACCGTATCTTTGCTTATGTGTTCGCAGGCGCATGAGAGCTTTTCCATATCATCTTCTTCTATCCTAAGATATACAAAAAGAGATTCAAGGACCCTATGAGCCCTTATTACTTTTTTTCCTCCTCTTTTTCCTTTTTTTGTGAATTTAATCCCTTCGTTCTTATTGTATGTTACTAACTTTTCTTCTTCAAGCTTTTTAAGTTTTTCAAGCACACTTGGAGGCTTTATGTTTAAATGATCTGCCAGATCTATTATCCTGATCTTCTGTCCTTTCTCTTCTAATACCCAGATAGCTTCCAGGTACTCTTCTGTATTTTCACTTACCATGCTATACCACCTATAATTCTTGCAAATATTCCCAGAATCAATGCAACTACAAGCGTTGTACAGGTGATCAATAAAGTTCTTTTAACTCTGAACTCGCTGATCATCGCTGCTATAGTTGCCAGGCATGGAATATAATACATTATAAAAACAGTAAATGTTAACATCTGAGCCTTTGATAGAACTTCTAAACTTCCCAAAGCTTGCATTAACATGAGCATGGAGAGTTCTTTTCTCAGGATCCCGAAAATCAATGTAGTGCCGACAGCTATCGGAAGCCCGAGCAAAATGGTTATAGGAGATAAGAGATTATTTATAGTTTCAGCATATCCATAGTGTTCCAACAGAGATAACGTTACACTTCCCAGAATCAATATGGGCCAGGCGATTATAATAAACTCTCTTATTCTCAACCACGTCTTTAAAAGTATGCTTTTTAACGAAGGTATTTTTAAAGATGGTATCTCCAAAATCAATCCAGGACTCTCTTCCTTATAAATTTTAGACAATACAAATCCTAAAATACCTAAAAATATTATATTTGTCATATAAAGAAGAAAAGCTGTAAGAGGGCCAAGATAGAACGCTGCCAAACCAAATATAACAGCTGTCCTTGCAGAACACGGTACAAAGACACTCAAGAATCCAGCAATATATCTATCCCTCTCAGATTCCAGGATCCTCGTTCCCATAATTGCAGGAACTGTGCATCCGTATCCGAGCATGAAGGGGATCAGAGCTTTTCCATGAAGCCCTATTTTGTGGAAAATGTTGTCCATGAGGAAAGCTACTCTGGGAAGATATCCTGTGTCTTCCAGAAAAGCAAGACCTAAAAGAAGGGGAAAAAGATATGGAAGTACTATCCCTACTCCTCCCGCAAATCCCTGGATAACCCCCACTGTTATATTCTGCAAAAACGTATTTTCCATGACTATCCTAGATGCCAGATTATTGAAGTAATCCAGCAGAGGACCTTCAAAAATCCCTCCAACTTTAAAAACAAGATAGAACATACTGTATAGAATTATGGCCAATAAAGGATATCCCATTTTTCCCATCAAAACTTTATCCAAGTCAAAAAAAGATTTTTTAGGAGTTCCTACTTTAGCAATCTCTTCAAAGATATTCATTGATAAAGCATGCCTCTCAGATGATATTACAAGATCGCATGATCTTCCATGTTCTCTCTCGATAATTTCCTGATATCTTCTATAATCTATATCAACTCTGGATGTGAAGAATTCATCATCCTCTAAAATTTTGATAGCAGAAAGTCTTTTAGGCTCTTCTTTTATTTTTGGGATTAAAGTCTCGATCACCTTTTCTATATCCCTGCTGTATTTTGGGATTTTAGGCTTCTTTTTCCACTCCAAAGCTACAGAAAAAAGTTCTCTGACTCCCGTACCTTTGTTCGCGATTGTGGTAACCACAGGCACACCAAAAACTTCCTCAAGTTTTTTTGTATCTATACTTATACCTTTTTTTTCAGCCTCGTCTATCATGTTCAGACAGATTACCATAGGTACTTCTAATTCGCATAATTGAATTGTGAATTCGAGGCTTCTTGAGAGTATAGAGGCATCTATTACATTAATAACTACATCAGCTTCTTTTTTCAAAATATAGTTTCTGGCTTCAAGTTCCGCCAAATCTGAGGATGTTAGAGAGTATGTACCAGGAAGATCGACAACTTCAAACTCTTTCCCCATCTTAACCTTACTTTTTGTATATTTAACAGTTTTTCCAGGGAAATTTGATGTTACAGTCTTATATCCAGCTACCTGGTTAAAAATTGTAGATTTTCCGGAGTTTGGCTGGCCAGCTAAAGCAATAATCATTCTATCATTACCTCGATCTTGGCAGCCACTCCTCTCCCCAGTGCAATACTATTTCCGTTTATACTCAAAAGAATAGGACCAAAACTATTTTTTTCTACTATTCCAGATTCTCCCAGATGAATTCCCAGTTTCGTGAGCCGCATTCTCAATCCTTTGCCTCCCCTTAGGGAGACGATTCTTATTTTGCTACCTTCCTTCGCTTGATCCAATCTCATGAATTAGGTATTCCTAATTAGTTTATAAAGGTTTTGGTTGATATAGAAGTTACAATTGTCTTATCATCTCTTTAAGTCCCTCTAAAGCTTCTCCATAATCTTTACTTCCTTTTGCCCATTCATTAAGTCTATCGCAGGGGAAATCCCCACATTCATAGCAAAACTCTAAACCCTTCTCGTCAACGCAGCATTTGAGTATCCAGCAGTCCGGTGACCAGTGTTTTGTCCTATCACCCTTACACCCTGAACAGCGAATATCTTCAAGTTTTACATCTTCTCCTCTTTCTTTTTTAAACCAGTCTACGATCTGCTTTGCTATTTTAGGATCGTTAGATGCCTGCAAAATATCACATTCATAACATTTCAAACCGCAAACTGCAATCATTTTATCCTTTTTATTCATAATCCTCTTCTACATTGTTTTTTAAATACTTTTTTCAAAGTACCGCATTATAAAAATACAAACAATCGCACTGAAAAAACCATACCCCAATCCAACACCCATGCCATTTACCATATAGTTTACCGCTTCCGATCCTGGATACGATGGAATAAGATAAAATACCCAGTGATAAAATGCCAATATCTGCGATACAACTATTCCAATGATCGCACAAGAACCCACAGCTATCACCATCCCCCAGAGCTCACCTTTGCTTTTTGCTGATACATACCCTCCAAAAAATCCTATACATCCGCTCATTATAAAGTACTGACCATGGAATCCTGTATATTTCAAACCGATCAATGCCGATATTATGCCGAGAATAACTCCAAATTTTATCTCTTTCTTTTCAGGTGAAATATGAAATCTCAATACCAAAATTATAATAAACTGCAGAATCAGGAAGGGAAGGAAGATACCCCAGTATTTTCTGTCTCCAGGGAAAAAGCTTCTCAACTGAGAAAAGTAATATCCCCTGTCTTCTCCTATGGCAAGGAGATAATCCCCTCTATCATTTGTAAAAATTTCTAAAACATTGGGGATATCTGTTGATTTCCATGTTAATTTATTTTTTGAATAAGAATACAGTGTATTTTCTGAAAATTTATAAAGATAATTTCCGTGAGTTGGAATATACTCCCCTTCATTTTCGTATGTAAGGTTTCCAGAGAGATCGTATATTTTTATGCCCGTACCGTCTTGAAGAACAATGCTATTATCATAATCACAAAATGAAACTTCTTTCCCTGAAGCTGGAACTCTCCATTTTTCTTCGTCTTCTTCATAGTATATAAGCTTATCCTCAGTTAAAACGATAAGTTTTCTTCCATTCCAGTTTAGATCAAGAGATATAGGCTGAATATTATAAGTTTTATAAGGTGGATTTTCATGATTTTCATAATCCATTAGAAATTCATTGCAGTCTTCAAAAAAATAGAGATGATCCGCACCGAGAACTATTTTGTATCCAGCATTATCCATATCACATACTCCTTTAACTGGAAAGTTCCACATGAGATCACCTGATCGTTTATATACCGTTAATCCTTCATCACTTACAACCACCATATTGGTCAGGACGAGGGTCTGTTTGAAGTATCTTCCTATCCCTACTATCTGAGAATTTTTCAAGGCATGTTTCCATTTCAATGTGCGAAAAAAACAGTAGAGAGTGTCCTCTGTACTCGCAAGAATAAATGTATTATTCATCTCTGCATATATACTTTTAATTTCGCTTTCTACATTGTAATTCTGTCCATTCGAAACTATTTCTCCGTTGTCTGTACCATAAATAAAACTTCCATATTCATTCATATACAAAGAAGAAACATTCTCTAAAAGAATAACTTGAGGCTTATTTATATCTGCAGTCTGAGAAATGCAATAAAAAATTGCTATATCGCAAATAAAAAATATAATAAATAAAGTAGATAAAGATTTCAATAAAGATGGCATGCTACTAATCTTCCATCACCTACTTTTTTCAATTCTGGTTCCTCTTTGCTGCATATTTCCTTTGCTTCTGGGCATCTTGGATGGAATCTGCATCCTGAGGGAGGATTTGCGGGACTTGGCACATCTCCTTTCAGTACCGCCCTCATCACTTTGTAATCAGGATCTGCAACGGGAATGGCAGAAAGCAAAGCTTGTGTATATGGATGAAGAGGCTCCTCGAATAAAGACTCTGTTTCTGATGTTTCTACAAGTTTGCCAACATACATGACATTGATGTTATCAGCCATGTGTTTTGCAACACTGAGGTCATGCGTGATGAAGAGGTATGAAAGATCGAGCTTTTCCTGAAGATCCTGGAAAAGATTCAAGATCTTTGCCTGAACAGAAACATCCAAAGCGGAAGTAGGCTCATCTAAGACTATAAACTTCGGATTCAGAGCTATAGCTCTTGCAACAGCTATCCTCTGCCTCTGGCCTCCTGAAAATTCGTGAGGATACCTGTATAAGTGTTCTTTCTTTAATCCTACCAGTTCCAGGAGTTCCAATACTTTTTTAACTAGTTCCTCTCCCTTGATCTTTGTAAAGTTAGTGAAAGGTTCGCCTATGATATTTTTTACTGTAAATCTGGGATCCAACGAAGAATTTGGGTCTTGAAAAACTATCTGCATATTTTTTCTCATTTCTCGCATCTTTTTACCTTTTATCTCGGCCAAATTTTTATCTTCAAAGAGTATCCTGCCATCATCAGGTTCCAATAGTTTGAGAATAGTTCTCCCAAAGGTAGTTTTTCCGCATCCAGACTCTCCCACAAGAGCAACACAGCTACCTTTCTTTATTTTCAATGTGACATCATCAACAGCCTTTACATAACCCACAATCTTTGAGAACAATCCTCCTTTAATCGGAAAGTACTTTTTAACATTCTCCGCTTCCATAATGTACTTAGACATTTACTTCACCCCCCCATGTAAAAAACAGGCGACATAATGTCCCTCCTCTACTTTGACTGTCGGTGGAGCCTTCTTTTTGCACACATCCATCATATGATCGCATCTTGGATGGAATCTGCACCCTGAAGGAGGAGTTATTAAGTTTGGAACTACGCCCCTTATCACTTCCAGCCTCTTAGTTTCTACATGAATTTTGGGAATAGCGTGCATAAGACCCTTTGTGTAGGGATGGTAAGGATTTTTGAATATCTGTTTTGCTGTACCTATCTCTACTATATACCCTGCATACATAACAGCTACTCTACTACAAACCTGAGCGACAACACCAAGATCATGTGTTATTAAAAGCATCGAAGAATCTATTTCTTTGTTTACTTTTTGGATAAGATCCAGTATCTGAGCCTGGACGGTGACATCTAAAGCCGTTGTCGGCTCGTCAGCTATCAACAGCTTCGGTTTGCATGAAAGTGCCATTGCGATCATCGCTCTCTGCTGCATTCCTCCCGAAAGTTCGTGAGGATACTGTTTCATTACCTTCTCTGCATCCGGCATTCCAACAAGATCCAACATATCCAGAGATCTTTTCTCTGCCTCTTTTTTATCGACCTCTTGGTGAAGCGTGATAGCCTCTGATATCTGACTTCCTATTGTAAAAACAGGGTTCAAAGAGGACATGGGCTCCTGAAAGATCATGGATATATCTGATCCTCTGATCTTCCTCATTTCCTCTTCGGGTATCTTTAAAAGATCTTTCCCGTCGAGTATTATTTCTCCATCTATTATCTTTCCCGGAGGCCACTGAATTAAACGCATTATGGAAAGAGCTGTCACACTTTTTCCGCATCCTGTCTCTCCTACAAGTCCAAGGGATTCTCCTTTGTAGATATCAAGATTTATGCCTTCAAGTGCCTTTACGACTCCTTCATACGTATAAAAATAAGTTTTCAGGTCTTTTACTTTCAATAATTCTTCCATATGATCATCTCCTAAGCTTTGGGTCCAGGACATCTCTCAGCCCATCTCCAAGTAAATTAAATCCCAGAACAAAGAGAACTATAGCCATCCCGGGGAAGAATACGTACCACCATGCATGGAAAATGTGTGCTCTTCCTGTCGAGATCATCAAACCCCACTCTGCTGTTCCTGGAGATGCACCGAGACCGATAAAACTCAGTCCTGCAGCTGTGAGAACAACAGCACCCATATCCATTGTAACTTGCACGAAAAGAGGTGCAAATGAGTTTGGTAGAATATGTTTAAATATGATTTTCCAGTCAGTAGTTCCGAGAGATCTCGCTGCCTCCACATACGTCTCTTCCCTCGTTTTTAATATCTGACCCCTGATAATTCTTGTGTAGATAGGCCACCATACTACGATCATAGCCTGCATCACGTGCTCAATGCTCCTTCCCAAAGCTGCAGTAAATGCCATTGCCAAAATCAGTCCAGGAATGGAGAAAAAGATGTCAGTAACTCTCATCACGATCTCATCTATCCATCCTCCAAAGTATCCTGCTAACGCTCCGAGAACTACACCAATAATTAATGCACTGACCACGACCATAAGTGCTATCTTAATAGACAATCGGGATCCATACACAATCATACTGAAAATATCGTATCCATAATCGTTCGTTCCAAAAAAATGTTCACTTGAGGGTGGTTCAAGCTTTTCATCGAAGTGTATCTCCCATCTCTCCTCTGTGACGCGTTTTCCCTGAGGATTTATAAGTGTCGCATATTCTGGATGTTCTGTCGCTATAAATGGGGCAAACGCAGCTACCAGTAGCATGAAGAGTATCAGTACCAAGCCGAGCATCGAAAGAAAGCTGTGTCTAAAAAGATTAAGCGTAAATTTTGTCTCTTTTATTCTTGATTCATTTCTCTTTTTCCACTCATCGAAAAATCCCATTTAATCACCTAACCTCACTCTTGGATCTAAAACGGAGTAGAGCAGATCAACTATCAGATTTGCTGCCACCATAACTATTGCCATTAACAACGTAAATCCCATTACCGAAGGAAAATCCAGATTATTGACAGCAGTCACAGCAAATCTGCCCATTCCCGGCCAGTTGAATATTGTCTCTGTCAGAACAGCACCTCCTAAAAGGGCTGCAAAGTTAATTCCTGCCACTGTAACTGTTGGTATTAACGCATTTCTCAATGCGTGTTTGTAAATGACTGTTCTTTCTCTGAGTCCCTTTGCTCTTGCTGTTCTTATATAATCCGATCTTACTATCTCTAACATACTTGACCTTGTAATCCTCAAAATAATAGCCAATGAAGCAAACGATAATGTAATACTAGGAAGTATCAGATGATAGAGAGAAGATTTAAGTGCAGTAAAATTTCCTGTAACCAAACTGTCAAAAATGTATAAACCCGTTATGTGATTTGGTGCCACCACGCCTATTCCAAGTCTGCTGTCCAGTGGTAAGATAGGATATTTATATGCAAAGGCAAGCTGGAGCATTAACGCAAGCCAGAATATGGGCATGGAAACCCCTGTGATTGCTATCAGACGTGTAACATGATCTATCCAGCTGTTTCTTTTTACAGCAGATACTACTCCTGTAATTATTCCTATAAATATGGCTATTACCATAGAAAGGATCGTAAGTTCTGCTGTAGCTGGAAGATACTGTTTTATAGCCTCCGCTACTGGTCTCCGCTCAGTGTAGCATTCTCCAAGATCCCCATGAATCAGATCATTCAGATAATAACCGTATTGCTTATACAATGGCTCATCCAGATGCAATTCCTCTCTAATTCTCGCAATCGTTTCTGGATTGGCCTTTGCCCCTCCTGCATAATGTCTCGCAACATCTGCAGGAATTATGTGTGATATTGTAAAAGTTAAAAGAGTTACCCCTATAAGGATTGGGATGAGTAAAGCAAGCCTTCTGATTATATAATCTCTCAATTTCATTTATATCACTCTCAAAAATAAAAAAAATAAAAAAATTTATTCGTTTTAGGTTGGCTTTGTCTGTATGTGCAGCATGGTAACATTTGGTGATGGAGCTAACTCCATTCTCACTCCTGGAGCATCTTTAACATCCTCTATGTTTGCCGTTGGTATGTCAGCAAAATCAGCGTCGCCGTTCTTCAAAGCAAGAATTCTTGTAGACGGCTCCTCAACGATTTTTATTATGACATTGGAGACATGCTTTCCTTCCCATCCTCCCCAGTAATTGGGGTTCTTTACTAGCCTAATCTCCTGTTTCCTCGTCCAGCTCTCAAGCATGTACGGTCCTGTACCCATTGGATTTTCTTTCATGAACTCGTTCTCCGTATCTGCCTGAACGCCGCCGTGGGCTTCTACATAATCACTGTCAACTATTGAAGCCACTGCAGTGACGAGACATGGTAGTGTAATACCAAACGACTTTTCCAGATGTAACTCTACTGTATAGTCATCTACTTTAACAGTATCTCCTACACGCAGGAACTGGGACAGTATCCACGCACAACCACTTTCTGGCGAGTTCATCGTTAATACTCTGTCAAATGAGTAAACTACATCATCAGCGGTAAAGTCGTTTCCATTTGAAAACTTTACTCCTTTTCTCAGATGAAATGTCCATACTAGCCCATCTTCAGAAACACTCCAGTCTGTCGCCAGATCTGGTTCTATTGTTACTGCATCTGATCCCTTGACAGTTACAAGCGTGTCATAGACATTGGTAACTATCTCCCAAGAAGCAGTATCATATGAATCAGCGGGGTCTAGGTTCTTCGCATCACCGATAGTGTACCTAACAATTGTATCTGGGTTCTTTACTGTTGTGCCTGTCTCTTCTGCCTCTTTATAGTAGTTGTAGTATCTCCACAAGATACAAGGATTGTACTCGTATCCGTGCACCCATTCTCTTTCGAAGTGTACATGTTGTGGCTGACATGCCCAGATGTGGGCTGGATCGTCTATAATGATCTCCCATGCTTCTCTGTACATCTCGCATCTCTTTGTCAGATCGGGTTCGAATTTGGCATTTGTCAGGAGTTCGTCTACTCTCTCATTCTTCCAGCCTGTGTTGTAGATGTCTCCACCTATATCTGCAGAGGCGCAGAATGAGAATATGTAGTTGTCAGGGTCGATGTAATCAGGTGCCCATCCGCAGTACATAAGATCCCAGTCTGTTGTTTTGAACATTCTATGCAACAGAGAAGGCCAGCTATCTGCCATTACCTGAGAGACTATTCCAATCTTGGCAAGATTGCCCTGCAGCATCATGGACATCTTCGCTCGTTCCTCATTTCCTGCGTTGTAATAGATCCTAATAGGAACTCCATCGAATCTGTATCCGTCTTCATTTTTTGTATATCCTGCCGCATCCAGTATTTCTTCTGCCTTATCGAGATCCAAGCTATATCTATATTCGTACTGAGACTCGTAACACGGGAATCCCTTCGGTATCGGTCCCGGAAGTGGGATAGCGTATCCATTGTATATGTCTTTTATAGTTGCCTCATAATCGAAGCAGTAGGCGATAGCCTTTCTTACTGCGGGATCTGCCATGAACGCCCTTTCACTTGTTGTAGGTGCAGCTGTCGTTGGTGCTGGAGTTTCCTTTTCTTCTCCAATGCAACCACTAAAAATAGCAAAAACCATTGTAGCCATTACGAGCAAGGCCAATGTTTTACCTATATCTTTTTTATCCATTGTTTCTACCTCCTTTTAGCTACAGTATATAGTAGCATAAAATTATTGGGCGTCAACCTTTATAAAATTTTCGGTATATCTTTATTTGACAGATTTTTAAAAATAAAAAACAATCAATAAATACTATGGTAAGGAGTATATAGCAAATGGAGATATATGGCGTTATTTAAATAATAAAAGAAAAAAAAGAATTAAATTCTTTCAAGAGCGAGCGTGATATCTTCTGCCCTTATCGTTTTTCTTCCTGCATGTTTAGCAAGAGCTGCTGCTTCTTTGGCTACACTGATACCAAAATCTTCCAGGTACTCAGCCATTGCCATTATTGCACCTTCACCCACTCTCTCAGCACCTGCCTTTCTTATTATCTTGTCTATCGGAGCTTTAGCAAGTATCATTTTCTATCACCTATAAAGTTCATGTAACTCTTATATTTAAAGTTTTCGATTATATACGGCAATTACAGTTATTTTTGAGTATAACTCAATATATGAATTTTTCTATTTTGAATAGATAACTATACACAGAGATCAAGTGGTGACTTCACATCCATCCTTTCTTATTATTACTGTATGTTCTTTCTGTGTTATATATCCTCTTTTTTCGTCTCGCAGGACATTGTAGTTATATATGATTCCATTTCTCATAAGTGTCTTTAATGCAAAGTCTAATTTTCTTCCAGGGAACTTTTTTGAAAGCCATCTTTCAGCAAATGGCAGATCAGGATAATTTCTTCTTATATCTGCGAGGACTTTTCTTGCAAGCCCCAGTCTTATCGGTTTGTTCATAAGATATTTAAAAATAAAGACTTTATCTTCGTCTATTACTCTACCAGCACCATTAGTGGAGAACGGCTCTATAGCAAAAACCTCACCATCTTTCAGGATATACCCCTCGTCTGTGGCTATATTCGGGATCGTTATATCCGCATGGAGTGTGTTTTGAGCAAGTCTGTGACCATTTAAATTTTCTATGGGCCTGAACCCGTAACTTTTTATCGTTTCTTCAATCTTGGCCCCTATATCTGATGTATTTACTCCGGCCTTTATCATAGAAATAGCATTTTCCAGAGCTTCTTCAGATGCTTTTATCATATCATCTTTTTCTTTGTCTATCTTTACCGTAAAGGCTGTATCAGCTATGTATCCGTTTATATGTGCTCCCATATCTACCTTTACATAATCTCCATTATGAAGCACAGTTTCATCGTAAATAGGTGGCGAGTAGTGAGCTGCGATCTCGTTTATAGAGATATTACACGGAAAGGCCAGTTCTCCGCCCAGAGATTTTATTCTATTCTCCACAAACTCAGCAATATCCAAAACTTTTGTTCCTTCTTTCAATAATGGTTTAACTTCTTTCTTGACAACTTTCGTGATCTCTCCTGCTTTTCTATATTCATCATACATTCTATCCCCTGAATATTGGCCTCTTTGATAATTTTATTGGCAATGGAAGTTTTTTGAAAGGTTTTCCTTTTGTTCTTTCTTTAATTTCACTGATAATATCCTCTAAACACATCTCTTTATTCCCTACATTTCTTTTACGTACAGAAAAAGTCTTATTTTCTATTTCTTTATCACCTACTACAGCTATGTACGGTACCCATTCCTTCTCTGCAGCTCTAATTCTCTTTGCAAGCGTCTCATTTCTATCATCTATATCATATCTTACTCCTTCTATCTCAATTTTTTCCAAAAAACTCAGATGCTCTTTAGAAACAGGTATAAATCTTACCTGTGTTGGTGAGAGCCATAAAGGCAAAGATGGTTTTATCCCTTTTTGCGAGTCCTTGTAGGCTTTTTCCAGGAGAGCGTACATCATCCTCTCTATAGCTCCCGAAGGAGAAAGATGTAAGATCACTGGATGTTTCTCGTTTCCTTCTCTGTCTGTGTATCTTATGTCATATCTCTCTCCATTTTCTATATCTATCTGGTCCGTAGTCAGAGCTGAAGCTTTGTCCAGATTATCAACGTAGTTCCACTCATACTTGAATACAAAGTAAAATATTCTCTCGTCCCACATCTCTACTAACGCAGGTTTTCCCCATTTCTTTACCATCTCCACAAGAAAATCTTTACTTTCATTCCAGAAATCTTTTGTAACTCTAAGAGCAAGCTCTAAATCTTCAGGTATATCTAATCCTATACCCTCTTGGATTCTTCTTGCAAGATCAAACCTTATCATTATCTCTTTTTTTGCTTCTTCAACATCTGCAACGAAAGCATGACAATCGGGCATGGTAAAAGCCCTCAATCTTCTCAATCCCGATAGTTCTCCTCTCTGCTCAACTCTGAAGCTGTATTTCGTCATTTCGTAGAGTCTCAAAGGGAGATTTTTGTAACTTATTGTAGCATCGTGCAGCATTAAAAACTGTCCGAAACATGCTGCAAATCTGAGAAAAACCCTTTTGTTGGGCGTCTGGATAACGTACTGTCTTGCAGGAAACCTGTGAAGATACGATTTCAGCGAGGGGTGTTCAAAATCATACATTATCGGAGCTTCTATTTCCATTCCTCCATAATCTGCAACATTATCATTGACCCATTCCTCTAACAATCCCTTTATCAGTCTTCCTTTTGGATAATATCTCAAGTTTCCTGGATCACTTCCAGGTTCGTAATCGACTAACTCAAGTCTCTGCATTAAACCTACGTGAGGCGGCTCCCTTTCTGCAACTCTTCTCTTTTCTATTTCGTAATCCGCAAATTTTTTCAGGTTTTCGTATTTAGAAAAATCGTATTTTTCAACGGGGACTAAATCTCCATCTTCTGTCAGTATATACCATAAAGATTTTACTTTTTCTGCTTTTTTCAGTGCCTCGGATATCTCTTCCTCTCCCGTAATCTCACGGGAAAGCTCGGAGAGAGGGTGACCTTTGCACGATAGTTTAAATGCTTTGTAGTATCCAAAAGGTGATTTTTTTACGTTAAAATCCGACTTCAATTCGTTGTAAATAGCGTTTACTGTATTTTCAGCAAACTTTGGTGATGAGGGTGTGGATGAAAGATGAACATAAGGATATATCATAATATTTTTTGTGTTGACTAATTCAGCTGTTTTTTTTATCTCTTCGCATGTTTTTTCAACAATATTCTCCTTTTTTCCCTCGTCTTCTTTCTCGACAGAGGTAAAAACTACCAGGCATTCTTCCATTCTATCTTTTCTTTTATCTTCCCGGATTTCTTCAGCAAAATCCAGCTTTTTTTTCGCTTCATACTCAATATAGTCGCTGTGTATCAGCAATATTCTCACTTATATCACCTTTATAAGATATGAAATAAAAATTTAAATAGGTTTGTTTTGAGCTTAAGAAAGGATCTCTATCATGAGTTCAATGGCCTCTCTGAGTGTTTTGCATCTCTTTATTGACCATCTGTAAGATCCGATATAATTTCCTTCAGAATAAGTTTCAAACGCATCATCACAGCATTGTTTTGCGTACTCAATAAGTTCCAGGGCTTGTTTGTACCTCAGATCGTTTTTCAATCCTCTTTTTTCAATTTCATTTTTGAGAGCCTCTATAAGATCGTACGGCTCGCAGCATCTGTCTATATCTTCCGAAAATTCTATATTCATCTCTCTTGCTTTTCTAAAGAGATCGTCCATATCACATAATTCACATCTGTAAAGACCATTGTAAGACAGTACTTTCCATATATGAGGTGGAACAATAGCTGTTACTGATGCATCATCATCATCGTAAACGGGATACCCGTTGGGAGGTGTACCCTTAGCCGTAACAACATTTACCGATCTTGTCTCCTCACCGTTGAATATGGCTTTAAATTCGAGTTTCGTTGATTCCCCCATGTCTAAATGTCCAATATTGTTCCATATAATTGTGGTAGTGTCATCTGGATTAATTGTAACGCTGTCAGGTACTGGATCTGCTTCGTCGGCGTAAGTAAGACCTATTGGCAGGATATCTACTACTTCTACAGGATCTAACGGCACTTCTCCTGTATTGGTCACCACCATTGTGAACTCCACTATGCCGTCCTCATATGTTACCGAAGGATCTACAGATTTCACAATCTTAATTGCTGGTCCTTTTACTCCTACGGGAGAGTCATCCTCATCGGTAACATCTCCTATAACAGACGTGCCAATAACAATAGCTTTATTTATGAAAGTTCCTACCCTGTCGGGATCTACTGTTGCCTGGAATGTTACAGTAACAGTATCACCAGGTTCCATATCGGGGAGTGGTTGTAATAACCATATATTTGACCACGTTAATGTTTGTGTTCCGTCCAAATTGTCCAAGATGGACTCAGGTTCGTAGTTCGCCCCAGGAAATAACGGACTATCCACCCAACTACTACCTGATATGTACGTAAGCCCATCGGGAATAATGTCAATGAGCTTCACAGGATCCAAAGCCATTGCTCCTGTATTTGTGATAGTAAGCTCAAAGTAGACTATACCTCCAGGGGATGGAACATTGATCTCCGTATTTAAAGTAAGTTTCAAAATATCCGTACCAGGTGCTTCAACAGTCCACTGATCGGATACAGGACCGTAATGCCTTTCGTATGGATTATCTCCAAGTAATGAACTGTAATCTATCACAGTAGATGTATTGGTGAATGTTCCACCTTCTGGCGGAATCATTGCATCGTACTCCATAATGACTGTTGTCGATCCTACGTTGGGTATTATGTCGTACTCCCATTTAATTGTATTTCCTACCACAGTAGTTGAGTCCGCGTGCGGCGTTGACGTAATAGACGCTGGATCAAGTATCAATCCAGCAGGAATGACATCTTCGATCTCTACATCATAAGCTGGACTTGTGCCAGTATTCTGAACAGTGATAGTGTAGTGTACTGTATCTCCTGGTAATCCTGCGGAGATGGAACCCTCCTTATCTATAGTGAGATTAGGCTCGATGATCTGAACGTCTCCGAAATCTGAAAGATCGAATGGAACACCATCTTCAGTACCGGTGGTCTGTGCCCAGTTGGTCAATACGACACCATTGAAGTTCGCTGGAATATTCTGAACTCTGGCTGTTAAAGTAATATGGGCTGTATTTGGACCGGTAAAGTCGCCTAGACTCCATGTAACGGTCTGACCTACTACTGTAGGTGTCGGTGATAGCCCAATACTGTCAGAATATGTGGATGATATGTACTCGAGTCCTGCTGGTAAAGTATCTATGATCAGAACATTCTCATAATTAGATGTACCCCAGTACGACGAAAATATGTCAAATGTAACCTCTTCTCCTATAGTCGCAGCTTGCAGATCAGGCGATTTATAGAGTCCTTCAACTGCATGAACCCATGCTGTATCTGTAGCAGTACTGTACTCACAGCCAGTACCACAGTATCCACTGACTGTTACAGTATCTGTACCCAAGGCTTCGGTGATATCGGCGGAAAGGGTAGCTGTCCACGTTCCTCCTATAGGTATTGGAGCAGCCAAATTCCAGGTGACTGTATTCCCTACAACTGAGGGAACTTCACCACCTGAGCCGTTATTTGCAACAATATTTATGAGGTTTAAACTTAAATCATCAGCAACTACCACATTCTCTGCCTGGTAGTTACCTGTGTTAGTTACCGTGATCGTCCATGTGGCCGTTTCTCCTGGGGAATGATTTTGGTGTTCAGGTGTTTTTGTCACATTGAGAACAGCCATCAACGGAGAAACATTTGCACTATTCGTTCTTGTATAATGATCACCGCAGAAATTGTCGAAATCGACATGCACTGTGTTTGTGTCTGGAATTACCACGTTACAGTTTACACCGTCTGTTATTATCTTGAAATGAAGCACAACAGTTTGCCCTTCCAGCATGTTTCCGATCACCCAGACAGGCTGCGTGGGATCTGCAGGTGGATCTGGAGAAGGGACTATTCCTGGAGGTGTGGAGTCAATCATAGAGTCATACACGAATCCCGTAGGAATAAAATCAGTCACGACAACATTGTAAGCCGTGGGTCCTCTGTTATAGATAGTCACCGTTATGTCTCCCTCACATGTGGTGATAGTTCCCAAAGTCTGCGATATATCAAAACGAGACGTTGTCCTCAAACGTGCATTATTGCAAACTTGAGGCACTCTGCAGGGATCAACAGCTGGTGTAGTAGGATTATCAGAACATCCATACCATACGCATGCAGTATTCGTTGTCGGATTCTCGGTGCATGCATTGACATCTACAGTGCCCTGCACAAAATAAGTTGCTGTATTTCCGACATCCAGACTCCCATGTACCCATGGATCAGCCTGCGTTCCGGATCCTCCTGAAGGTGCAGGGTTAATAGATAAAAAGATCATGTTGGTGGGAAGCACATCCCAGAACTCAACATTCTGTGCAGTGATATCTCCATCATTTGAGATCTGTATACGCCATTCTACAGTGTCTCCAGGTTCTGCATTCACTATTTCTACCCAGCCGCCTCCTGTACTGACATTTCTCCCATCTTTTTGGATAGTAACATGAGGATCATGTACGGGAAGAATTGAGCTGCTCTGACTAGTCTTCAGCTCACCGCATACACTATCATAGGAAACCTTAGATGTGATCGTTCTATTTCCTGACGGGAAATCGCATCCTGCAAAGACATCAAAGGATATTGTTACTGTGTCTCCCGGTTCTCCTGCTGGGGGGATTGCTGCCAATGCTGGAATTTCAGTACTTGTCCATTTTACTGGATTGGCTGAAGGATCTTGCGGATCTGATGGGGAACTATTTCCCGCATAAAAAAGCCCGGGAGGTAACGTTACTTCCACTTCTGCATCGTAAACAGTAGTAATACCGGCATTCTTCACTTTGACTGTAATTGTTTCCTGTCCGCATAAATCTATGTATGTAGGAAGCTCATTTGTGGTCACTGCATTTGCTGGAGGAATGGCTACTCTCGAGTGATCCGTTACAGGTGTCTGGCAATCTTCACCAACACATCCCCAGTTTGCAGATACATCGTTATCTAAATCTGTGCATCCTATCAGATCTGCTGTCAATGTGATCACTCTTGTCTTTCCGGGAGGAATATCCATGATCCATGTTACCCCATTTATGGGGTTGCCATTGTGATCCTCACCAACATTCGTTGTTACAGAGACAGAAGTCCCGTTCAGGTCTGTAACAGATGAGTCAGAGTATGAAAGATCAGATCCCAGAACATCCTCCACCCATGTGTTGTATGCAGTTCCACTTCCTGAGTTTGTCACATAGATCTTCCATTCTGGTTTGTTTGTTGTTGCATAGATCAGTTCTGGAGTCTTTTTTATGAAAATATTGGCATCTACAAGGATAGGAGAAGCATTCGCGGTGGAAGAGCATTCTCTGTCAGGGATATCATCGTAATTGCAGTATCCGTCCCAGTACACTGTCGCAGGGAAATCTGATGAAGTACCGCATCTTTTATGTAATCTTGCATGAATCGTCGCAGTTGTACTGGAACTGAAGTAGTCAAAATACTCAAACTCTATCCTGTCAGAGTAAGTTGTTACATTGGGCGTTGTACCTGAGTATCCTGTCACTGTGATATCGTAATTATTCAGAGGAAGCACAACGAGAACATCGTACGCACCTGTTGTGGAGGTTCTGTTAATGTTTATATCCACATTATAAGTACCACACGTCTCAACAATAGAGTGTAAACCATCTATGCTTATCTCCATCTGTCCGCTGTTTATCGTGACATAAACTGTCTCCTGTATGATCTGATCTGGCTGGCACTGTCCTCCTGTTTTCCCTGTATCAAGGATAGACCAGTCATAGAATGAGTAACTTCCCTCACACTGGGGAGATGATGAATCTGTAGTTTTTAAGGTGTATGAGATCGTCAATCTTTTGTTTCTTGGCGAGTATGTGAAGTTACTTGTGCCGAAATCGAGTTTGAGTCTTCCCTGAGGATCTGGGTATGTAACTGTGATCCCTGTGATGGGATTTCCATCCACGTCCACTGAAAGAGATCCATCCACATACTCCTGACTGTTATTTAGCTCTTCATAGAAAATGAAATCCGTCCCATTAACATCGTCCCACCACGGATCATCATGGAAGTCATAAACGTTGGTATAATCTAAATCAGTGCATTTTTCAAAGTTTGCTGCGGAAGATACCGTTTTATCAGAGCCAAAATATTCCTGACATTCCAGAGCCACTGTCTGCGAATCTGAAGCAGATAATGAACAGCCACAGCAGTCTGTCATTGTAGCTGTCACTGTGTTTGTGGCATAGTGGTGACAGTAGGTCTCACACTGATCATATCCTGGAGCCTGTAATGTAATGGATGTATTTAATCCTGTAGAGGGATCAACTATCCATATGATCGTGTTACCATTGATCGTTCCACCTCCTGCATCCATAATGGTGAAATCATCCGGTATCGTATCCACAACTGTAATGTTGGATGCAGTCCCTCCACAGTTAAGAGGACCTGAGTAACTCGCCGAGATATTATAAACTATATTTTCTCCCAGATATACTGTGGGAGAACTGCTTGTCATGGTGACAGACAAACTGGGAATATTCGTTATAGAGTAACTGCTTAACTCCCATGGTGGAGAGAATACGTTTCCACAGTCATCTGTGTACTCAGGCTTGAATAATAATGGTCCTGAAGAGGCACTACACCAATCCAATGCAGTTAAGGTAAAGGTCAGATTTACTGTTCCGGGATCAATATCTCCCACCTCAAATCGCTTCTCACTGTTATTATAGGAGGCTCCCGAAGGTGAAGCAACATTACTCACAGAAAGTGAGCCAAAATCTACATATAAATAGAAATTATAAGCTGTCCCTGTCCCTGAGTTTGTTATAGGTATCGTGAAATCTGTACCTGAGGAACAGTAGGGTATCGTGAAATCTGGTAAAGTATACGATATCTCAGGCTCCTCAACGATAAGCTGCACGCTTGCCTGGGTAGTTTCTGTTTCGCAGGTAGTACCATTACATCCCCATGATACCTGTGCATCATTTTCCAAGTTGCTGCACGCATCGACTCGTGCATCTATAGTTATCGTTACCGTAGCTCCAGGAGCCATTAATGCCAATGCAGAAATATGAGTCGAATTCCATGTGGTAGTCTGCCCGACATTATTTCCTGATGGACTTGAGGAGATGTAGGTGAGACCTGCACCTAAGGTATCCTGGACTACTACATTCCTTATCGGACCGAGTCCCGTACTTTCTACTGTGAGGGTCCATGTTACTGTGTCACCTATCGAAGCAGGGATGACAGATGGGGTCTTCGTAATGGTGACAGCTCCAGGCTGAACAGAAAGGTAAATCGATCCCGAAGAAGAGCCGCCATCATGTGTGACATTCACTAATATCTGACCTGATACTGCTGTGCATGTAACTTCCAAGGTAATTGTTGTGTTCCACGTTTCTAAGGGGTCCAGAGTACCGATACTCCATGTGATCTGCTGTCCAACAACACTTCCTCCTCCAGAGTCTATGATACTGAACCCATCTGGTATGGTAGCTACCGCCACAACGTTTGTGGCAGTTTCAGTTGTAGACGGATTCTGTATACTAATGTCATAATCATACTGTACACACATCTCCACGCTTGTAGTACCACTTACATTCACAGTTAATACAGGCTGTGAACTCACGTTATTCAACAGTAAAACACCAACAAACAATACAACGAACACACTAATTACTCTCTTCATACTCTTTTTCTCCTTCATGTTAGATTTAGATATTCATAATATATAAAGTTAACGAGCCTAATTTATATAGATCATGTTATTTTTATATTTTTTTATCATCAGTTCACAAAGAAATTTTTAACTGGAGAAGAGTTAAAAAACTTTTTAAATTATAAAACACTAGGTACTAATGAATATTAAGATGTGAATAATAAATTTATTAAGATATAGACATTACAAATAGCGTGTCATGGGGAAGATAAATGATTAATGAAAAGAAAAAAGAAATAAAAGAGAGTATCGAGAAAAAAATAGAAAAATCAGGAGAATCTGGAAAAAAACTTTCTGCAATATACAATTTATCAAAAGATATGACTCTGAGTTTGAATTTAGATAAGATTTCAAAAATTGTGTTGGATACGGTGAAAAAAGTCCTTGATTTTGATATCTGTGCACTTCTTTTGATTGATGAAGAGAAAAATGAACTTTATTTTAAAGAATTTTATGGTTATGATGAGAAGATCAAAGACTTTAGAATAGCATTGGATAGTTCTATCGGAATCATTACCCACGTTGCAAGAACTGGAGTGCCATATTACTGCCCCAATGTGAAAAAAGACAAAATATATTTAGAATATAACCCAAAAACCACATCTGAAATCTGTGTACCTTTAAAAATCAAAGATAAAGTAATTGGCGTTCTAAATGCAGAAAGTGAAAGATATAATGCTTTTAACGAGAAAGACTTAGAATTGCTACAGACCTTAGCATCTCAAGCAGCTATTGCAATTGAGAATGCAAGACTTTTCAGAGAGCTTTCATCTTTAAAAGAGTTCAATGAAACTATTGTAAGTTCTCTAAATGAAGGAATCTGGGTCGAAGATGAAAAAGGCTTCTGTACATATGCAAATCCAAAGGAAGCGGAGATGCTTGGCTACACTCAGGAAGAACTTATTGGAAAACACTGGAGTGAAGTTGTCTATCCTTCTGAGTATGAGCATATGAAAAGAGAGAGTGAAAAAAGAAGTAGAGGTATTGCATCCTCCTATGAAACACTTTTAATCACCAGAAATAAAGAAAAAGTTCCTGTTATAATTTCTGCAACACCTCTGTTTAAAGAAGGT
>Ga0190285_1000008_pt1 | contig 36940 bp, 28 predicted proteins | sample 48691823_MG_FD_163429 | JGI IMG/M metagenome (GOLD analysis project Ga0190285, IMG submission 163429) | Hydrothermal vent microbial mat bacterial communities from Southern Trench, Guaymas Basin, Mexico - 4869-18-2-3_MG | ecosystem: Environmental > Aquatic > Marine > Hydrothermal vents >...
GTATGGAGAATTCTATAGATATATCTGAGAAGTGGCTTGGTACAATCAAGAATACTATAGGCACGGCACTGACCTACACAGGTCAGTTTGATAGACGTATGAGATATCTATCTAGAGACCTGTATATCTTTGGTCTATACTTTGATAGGTTAGGAAAAAGTGCAGTAGCTAGGTTTAAGCAGCTGATACAGACCAGCTCAGACTTAGAGGGAGCATTCGAGGATCTAGGTATCGCTGGTAGTGATGCAATGGAACCTATAATGGAGTCTATTGCTCCAATTGTCGAAGACGTTGCAGAAGTTGTAGAGGGTATAGCAGACTTTACAGAGAATATGCCAGGCAGGGGAGCAGTAGGTACTATTATATTGCTGGGCACTGTGTTCCTATCACTGTTCGGTACATTAATGAGAGGGTTATCTGTCATTAACCTGTTCAAGAACTCTGCAATGGTTATGATAGGACAACAGAAGGAGTTAGCGGCAGCACAAGCAGACCATGAGAGACACTTGTACAACCTTGGTATTCAGATGCAGAGTACAATTGAGAAACTTAAGGTACTAAGGGAGATGGGTGTAGATGAAGCAGAAGTCCTTAAGGTAATGGAACATGACTTCAGGGTTCTTGATGGTGAGATAAACAGAGTACGCCAAGAGATGGTTAGCTTTGGTGGAGATACCAGTAGGACCTTATTGCTGTTAGCGGCAGGCATCGACACATTCATACGGAAAGTAAAAGCTGGTGAGATAGATAGGATAGGATTGGCTACTAAGTTAGGTATGGATGATGCTAGAGAGAGTCTATATGCCGTTAACTCAACCATGGAGGTTTTCAGAAGGAGATCTCTGGAAGGGGAAGAAGGTATACTCTCTGTTGCTAAGGCACTTAGTGGTATATTACTTGGGAAGGAGGTAGCACCTAAAGAAGATATTCTAAAGGAATTAGGGTATGACCAAAAGGTACTGGCTGAACAGACTTCAGCATTAACAAAGAGGACTAAGAGATCAGCATCTGCTAATCTTAGATGGGTCGGCAGTGCGTTTGGTATGATGGTTACAGGTGGACTGACCACTGCTATGATGACGGAGATGGCTGGTGCAACAGATAGTCTAGGTGCTGGCTTTACCAATCTATTACAACCATTCCAACCTCTATTCGAAGCATTTGAGAGATTTACTGAATGGTTTGAGGATATCACAGAGAATATGCCTGGTTGGGGGAAGGCATTAGCCGGTGTGGGATTAATACTTGGTGGTGGTGCAATAGGAGGGGCATTAACTCAAGCTATGAGTACCTTATCTACGAAATTGTGGGGAATCTTGTTTGGTAAGTCTATGGTTGCTGCGGCTGGCGCAACGAATGTCCCGGGATTACTATCTCCAATAATTACTAAGGCAATGGCTGTATTCAGTGGATTTGCTACCTGGTTAGGAGGTATACTATCAGCAACCTTCTTAGGTATTCCTGTTATTGGGTGGATAGCAGGTGTAGTGCTAGCTATTGGATTGATATGGTTAGCATGGAAGAATAACTGGGGCAACATCAGGGAAAAGACTAAAGCTGTACTAGATGATATCAGGGGCTGGTTAGAGAGTATAAGTAACTGGATACGTAAGCATCTTACTGAGCCTATCAATGAGTTCTTTGATAGAATTACAGGTGGAGGGGGACCTGCGGTTACTAAACCGGGTTATGTAACTCCGAATGTGCCTGGGCTGCAGACAGGCGGAATAGTTCAGAGAGCTGGTCTCTTTAGTCTACATCCAGGGGAGACTATACTTCCATCTAATATGACGAGGGACTTGAGTAGAAGCAGTATTACTAACCACATCTATGTCACAGTAGCTATTGATAGAAGTGTAGCTAGTAGCATAGATGAGAATACAATAGGACGTATTGTCTCAGATCACATAGCTAGGCAGTTGGGGAGGAGGATATAATGTCATGCACACCGGTACTTAGATTACTACCATACGACTATGAGAGGTATGCACAGGTATGGGGAACAGTTAGTAACTCTGATCTATGGCTTACCCTCATCGACGGACAGAGTGCAGGGGTTAACGACATACGCGTAGATACTAAGGAGGAGAAGAGACTCACCAGCTATAAGTATGTCAGAACAGGTAAGAATACAGAAACTGGGAAGGGAGGAGATAAGACAAGGATTAAGCGTATCAGACCGAAGGATAGGAAGAAGGAGAACTTAGACATACAGATTAGTGGATGGTTGCAGGGTGATAATGCTAAGAGAACTGCTGGTCTGATCAACTACTATGCTAACAAAGCTAATCTGGCAATGCTCCTTGTTACAAATCAGGTAGACTTCATAGACTCTATGGGCGGACCTAGGTTAGACTCTACACACGAATGGAGCTTTGATACAGCAGCTGACTTTACAGCCGGTCCAACTGGTAGTTTAGACACAACTGACGTATCTACCCGGACAGATGATTTTGTCGAAGGAAACGGGTCTGTTAGATATTATGAGATATCTCCTACCTCAGGTGGTCTCCATATACTCCGTTATAATCCCAGCTCAACCATGAGCATGCTAGGCAACTACTTCCATTTCTGGTTCAAATGTGATCATGACCATGACTCTATGGATAAGTTTACCTTCCAGATAATGGATACTGATGGAGACAGCGTGTACATTGATTTTGCAGGAGATGCGGTGTCCAATCCTCTGCAGCCCTTTAAGAGCAACACATGGACTAGGATAGTGATCTACAAACAGGATATGACAGAGATGGGAACGTTTAATGCAACTAGTGTTGACTACGTTGATTGGGAGATAGACCTGAAAGCTGGTGACAGCGGTGCCTTTACTGTATGGGTAGATTATCTAGATAGCTTTACTCATTATGATGGTAGTACTACGTTAAAGAATCAGGGAGCTAAGAGAGACTTCCCATTCTTTACTATTGAGCAGGCTCAGGTAACTAAGAGAGCCGGTGTACAGAATGATAGATACGAGTACACCATAGTGTTAAAGAGGATACTGGATCCACCATATGGTTAAAAGTGATATAGATGACAGACTGGGCATGGGAGATAAAGGTATACGATGTTGGATCAGATAAATGGATATCTGGTATAGACCAGGATCTAATTGGTCCCATAGACGTTACCAGGTCTGTCACAGAGAATGTAGGGGAATTTCACTTTGACTTCGATGTAGAGGACACTCTCATTAGTAATGAGGATGTTGTCATACTAAATGTAGGTGTATTCGGTTCATCAATATCTAGGTGGTTTGTCGGTAGAGTAGAACAGGCTAAACAGAGAATAGACGAAGAGGACTTCTACTATGCTATAGAAGGGAAAGGTATAGACAAGGTACTACTTACCCATGACGCACCAGAAACTACATTTGGGAGTGCTCAGCAGGTAGACATTATTAAGGGCATAGTTAGTGATATTGAGTATGATTATACTAGCTCTCCGACGTGGATATCAAATGAACCTATATATGTTGAGCAGAAGGATCAGTGGCAGGACTTATGCGTAGATGAGATAGTATCTGGGTCTTGGACTTTAACATATAGAGACTCTACTCAATCCTATGGAACTGATTATGAGATAGACCTGAGCGGGACACCGTACCCTTATGGTAGAGTAAAGATACTCTCTGACGCTATCAGGCTGGGTGACTATGCGTATATTACATATCAAACTACTAGAGCCAGACCGTTTGGTGACTTAGAGGACGGAGCCAGAGTTTATAGGATTACTACTTCTAACGTGTATGATGAAAGCCAGACACTTGATATCAACGTTAATGGATTTGATATGTTAGGAGCTTTACAAGGAGTTACTATAGAGACAACGATACCATATGACTTTTGGTTAGATACGAGCTTAGATCTAAATACACGGGGTAGAACATCTGGAACGATACACACCCTCTCTTATGATACAGTAGATGAGCTGTCTTACTATGAGGATTCTTCTTTCATTATCAATGAAACTCTTGTTAAACAGGCAGGCGGTGGTAATTATACATTTACTCCAGATCCTATAGATTCATGGACTGAGTTTACTTCTAGTCCGTCACAAGAGTATTGGAGTACTGCTGGAGCTACTAAAGGTGTGTTTGACTTAGTTCGGTTCTCCGATACGTCTGCTCAGGCTGTAACGTATGGCGGGACGTTCCTAGATGATTGGGATTATACCCCAGGGATATCATCGTATACAACTGGTGTAAAGGATGGGAGCAACTACGTAGGTACTACGACTGCTACACCTGTTTATGTCACTAAGTTATGGAGAGAGTTCCCTAGTCCTCTCAACCTAAGCAACATCAACTTACGTAATCTGTTTAACTTCTACGAGTACGGTAATCCATCTTATGGTACTGTATCAGCAAAGTTATTACTAGAAACAGATACTGACAATAGAGGGGAGAAGGAATGGAACTTAGATAGCTCGTTCCCACCTGATAGATTAGTATTGGATGGGGGATGGACTGCCAAGGGATCACCTGATTACAACAACATCAGCTACCTTAGTTTCATGGTGTATTCCGATAGTAAGACAAACATGGAGTTGTATATCGATGGAGCATTCTTTGGTAGACATCCTATACAGGCAACAGCCAGTGACTCAGCAAGTCAGGCATTGTATGGTCTATCTAAGAGTAATGGAATAATACCATACCCAGTAATAGATAATACCATTACAACTCAGAACGAAGCACAACAGAGAGCAAACTCTATCATAGAGATGTACAAGGATCCTATTCCTATATTAGAAACAGTGACCTTTACCGATGGTAGATTGGACTTACTACCAGGAGATCAACTAAAGTTAGAGACTTGGAACTCTGGTACATATTTCCCCACGACCCGTATCGTGTCAGTTTCTCATCATATAGAAGATGAAGATATGCAGACTACTATAGAGTGCAAATCCAGTTCACCCACCGGCATAGAGTCATATATGCAGGAACTAGAAATAGAGATAAGGAGACTGGAGATGCGTGAGCTATAATGTCGGCAGAAGAGAAACTAGTTTCACTATTTAGAAGGGTCAGGCGTCTCCAGGCTTTAGCTGCATTAGGAGAGATATTAGAAGATATATTTACTGATTCACTATCCTTTACAGAGTACTTCAGCTATATCATCAGAGTTCCTACTTTATCGATCTTAGAGGAGATACTATTCCAGACGTATCTATCAATAAACGTAGTTGGTAGAATAACGATAGAGCTACTAAACATATCTCCCTTACTTAGGTGGTCTATAGGACCATATACGGATTCATTGGATATCTCTGGCACCCTTCATACAGTTCTCTTCTTTACGGAGTCTATCTCTGCACCTGAGATATTATCGCATCTCAATGTGTACATCAATAAAAGCATTAGCCACAGCCTCCGATACATCATAGAAGTTCTACTAACAGAGACTGTATCTACGTTAGTTGAGCTCTATGCTGCTATATTCACCGCTGAGTCAGTACAGATCACAGATACTATCAGCACATATCTGATACTCCTTAAGTCTATAACATCGGAGATAGGGTATGCTATACTGATAACATATAGTGAACTAGTCGATGTCGATAGTGGAATATTGCCCAGTATTTACCAGACTGAGTCTCTGTCCATACAAGAAGGATTTGATAGCCTATACGCGTCTGTGAACAAGTCTGTCAGTGTCATAACAGATATGACATGGTTTGTTAGGAGTGAGGTACTCCTCCCCGAGGTCATTGCTCTATCTACTCTAATATTTGCAGTGCTCAGCAATCTGATAGAGGACTTAGATCTAAGTGATAGTGTGTACAGCATTAATACGGCTAGCATTAAGTCCATAGAGATGATTGATCAACTGCTCTCATACATGAGACTTGTATTATCAGACTCTTTAGACATAGTTCCCGGTAACTTAGTAGGATTATTGATAGGTGAGGGGCTGTCTGTATCTGATACAGCAGACAACTACTATACAGCACTGAGCGTAAGCGTAGCCAGTATAGATCAGCTACTTATGTATATGTCTACGTCATTATCAGACACTCTATCTATAGTCAGTGGTATGATCACAGGGGTAACTGTATCTGACAGTATGAGTGTTGTAGATACATCCCGTAATGTCTATCCTGCTCATAGATTGGGGGGATATATGCCACCGCTAGATTGTAGGTTATGGTTAACCTTTGATGAGGGAACCGGTATAGATGTGTATGATGTAACTGATTACCAGAATGATGGACAGCTGGTTGGTGGAGCTGGCTTTACAGATGGAATCCGTGGTAGTGCGTATGCCGGTGGTGGTTCAACGGAGAGGTGTAAAATCGATCATAGTACGTCTCTGGATTTCACAGATACCGTATCTTGCTGTGGATGGATATACCAAGATGGTAATGCTACATCAACCTACCAGAGAATCACTGACAAGGGTGGGGCTATAACTTGCTGGTTGGAGGATGAGAGCAGTTCTCCCTCGGGCGCATTTGCAGTTAGGCTCACAGCATCTAAGGGCAGTAGCTACCAACAGGTTAGGTTCTATACTGGACTATCATTAGATATACCATACTTCTTTGCATGGACATATGATAAGGATGACTCAACTAAGAGACTTAGGTTGTGGATAGATGGAGAGGAGTTTAATGGTAGTACAGAGCCTAGTGATGGGTACAACTACTACTATGGGTCTATGTCAACTAACACAGACGACCTTTACGTAGGTAATCAGGAAACTGGTGATAGAGGTTGGTATGGATGGATAGACGAGCTGATGTTCTTTAATGATCCATTTACGGATGATATAGTTACCAGCTTATATCGTAATGGACCTCCTCTGAGGTTTAGAGTTAGATTGCTTACCACCCTAGCCAATATTATCGCAGATACACTATCGGTCAGTGGCAAGATAATATCAGGTATAACTAGTAGTGACTCTCTATCCATTACTGATTCTATGGAGAATATCAGAACCAGATTTACTAAGTCTGTAAGTGTTGGTGTACTATTGATGTTCTCATTAGTCCATATACTGCAGGAGTCCATTGGTGTAGCTATTGCCCTCAACACAGGAGTTTCAGCTTATGGACTTGGTTTATATGTAGATACTACCTTCTCAGAAGGAGGAGCTTACATCAAGCGTTCAGTTAGTGCTCCATGTACTACTGATGGAGAATGGCACGCAGATGACTGGAGTGATAGCGATCATACGGACTGGACAGACTATTTAGATAGTTATGTAGATAATCCACACGCTGATCATTCTGATGGACACAACGATTGGACAGATCACTACGAGGACCATCAGGATGACTTACACAACGACTGGAGTAACTACAATGATCATATCAATCACGATGATATGGTATGGTCAGATGCACACCTTAACTGGACTGACCACGCCAATCACCAGGATGATACTCACGGAGACTGGGATGACTATACTGATCATAGTGACTGGAGTGATACTCATATAGATCACAATGATCACGATGATGTTTCACATGACGACTGGAATGACCACAGTAATTGGACAGATCATGGTGATCATCAAGATGATACTCATACAGATTGGGACGATTATACTGATCATGTAGATACCTACGATGACCATGATGACCACGATGACCATGATGATACATACGATGACCATGATGATCATAATGATCATGATGATAGTCACTCGAATTGGACAGATCATACTGACCATCAAGACGATACTCATCAGGACTGGTCGGATTATTCAGACCATCAAAATCACTGGGATGGTCCTGACTACGGAGACCACACAGATAACACATACACTGACTGGGACGATTATGAACATAACGATCACAGTGATGGTCATAATGACTGGACTGATGAACATCAAGACCATGACGATCATGATGACCATAGTGACCATCAGGATCATGATGACTACGATGATCATGGTGATCATCAAGATGATATTTACACTGATTGGAATGACTACGATCACAACGATTGGTCAAATGGACATAGCGACCATAATGATTATGATGATGACCCATATGACGACCACGACGATCATGGCGACCATACAGATCACAGTGACCACCAAGATGATGGCTATAGCGATTGGAATGATTACGATCATAACGATTGGTCTAATGGACACGACGACTGGACTGATCACTACGAAGACCATACAGATAATCTACATAATGACTGGAGCGATTATACTGATCACATCAACCACGACGATAGTCTATGGACTGACAGTGCTCACGCTAATTGGTCTGATCATAATGACTGGACAGATACAGTCCATACAGATTGGACTAATCAACCACACGCAGATGACCCACCCCATTCAGACCATTGGAATTGGGAAGATCATCTAGATGACATTTCTCCAACAGGTGGCGTTAGTCCGTGGGGAAGGAAACAGGCTAATACCAGTAACGCTACGGTGAATCATTGTAGGGCTATGGGAGGACAGAGCCCAGACAGACCTGGTATGAAGCTAAAGGCAATAGCTATCTACGTCAACAATACGATTGGTGACATTAGAGTTGCAGTTTACCAAGGTGGAAGCTTGAGTGGTGGTCCTGAAGGAGCTTCGTTGAGGTGGGATGCAGGTACTATTGGGGAAGGACAGACTGGCTGGGTAATTAAGTACTGCTCGTCAGATGTGAGTTTATCTGCTGATACTCCAACTTGGATAGCTTGGAAAGCGAATGATAATACAAGAGAGGTAAGGTTCTCTGCGTCTAGTAGTGATGCTGGTGATTTTCAAACAGCTAGGGGTAGGTGGGATTCAACTTCTATGAGCATCGATGAAACTACAACCTACCCATCAACCTGGCCGACTGATACGTTAGGTAGCTTTGCTGATGCTTGGTACAGCTGTTACTTAATCTATAGGTGGTAGACAACAAGTTATATTAACACTGACAATCTAAGTAGGAGTGAGTAAATTGACAATACTATTAAAGATGAATCTACACTGTAACTTTGCGTGTAAGTATTGTTATGAGAATCCCATTAAGCCAGGGTTCATGGAAGAGATAGACTTAGACGCTGCAGAAGATACTGTACGGAGGATATATGAAGATTACAAGGGTAAGAATAGAACTCCTACTATTACTTTACATGGTGGAGAGCCTACTACATATCCAAAGCCAGTTATAGATAGATTACTTTCATTCTCACATAAAATGACGGGTAGATCCGGTATACAAACAAACGGATATGCTATTGATGATGACCTTATAGAGATGTTCCTAAAGTATGATACTGGCGTTGGTGTATCAATTGACGGTCCCTGGCCTCTTAATGAACTTAGAGGTATTGGTTCTCGGGAAGACAGAATTCAACAGACTGCACAGATTCTACGTAATATAGATAAGATGTTAGATGCTGGTGTTAGAGTCTCTATCATTGCTGTTATACACAAATACAACGCAATGGGAGAAAGGAGAGAGATGCTTAAGCAGTGGCTTAGACAACTTAGTTCCAAGAGAATAAGTGGTAGATTAAATCCTTGCTGTAGCAAAGACCCAACTATAGATCTTACACCCGAGGAAGCAGTTGAGGTATATACTGATTTACTTAGCTTTATGTTAGAGGAAGGAATAACTGGTTGGTCACCCTTCAAGGATATTATTAATTCACTGGCTGGTAATCCCAATGTAGTATGTGTATTCAAGGACTGTGATCCATTCTGTACTCGTTCTGCTCATACAATACTCAAAGACGGCAGTGAAGGGGTATGTCTCAGATTATATATGGATGAAAGTGGGAGGATGTACCTAAGAGACAAACAGGAGATAAATGTCAGAAGTGAGATACTTAGACAGACCGACTGCAAGGACTGTAAGTGGTGGGAGCACTGTAAGGGAGGATGTAGCGGTTTATCTATAGACTTTGACTGGAGAAATAAGGATAGATACTGTCTAATGTACAAAGCTCTGTTTGAGAGGATATCTAATGCTATGAAAGTACTGGAAGTTAAGAAGCCTAAGTCCATTGCACAAGGAGGCTCTACACAGGGGGGTTCTACGGGTGGTCATTGGGATGGAATTGAGCACTCAGATGGAGATGAGAGACACTTGGATAGTGATACAAGACAAGAGGACCACGTAGATGGTATTACACACACAGACGGTGGTACAATCCACCAAGACGGAGAAGTTCATGAGGACTGTTAGAAATGAGGATAACTAGACCAGTAGAAATAGAGCCAGTAACTAGGTTGATGTATTGGAGTAAAGACCTTGAGAAGTTATGGCAGCCTCGAATAGCCAGGATTCGTAAGGCATATAACAAAGCTGAATTAGAGACTGTTATTAGAGGAGATAGGAGAATATACGTATATCACATACGTTCTGATGACTTCGAAGGATCCTATGACTTCCTAAGAGATCATAAGTTAGACTTCTATCCTACCAACAAGAGTGCTATCTATCAGGGCTTCAGTCATAAACACAGAGACATTAAGCCCAACGAACCGTGGATATTGTATGGAGGTGCAGCTCGTAGAGATGATGCTGAAGCAGGTAAGCTATTTACTAGAGCTAGTACAGGTAAGTTAACAGACCACACCGTCATAGGAGAGCTATTAGGCTATCCTTCTTGCTGTATTGATTTCTTTAATACAACGTGGGCTAAGGATAGTATAGACCCCATGTTTGAAGCAGCGTTAAATACAGAAGGAGTTCAGGTAGAAGATTACGGTAATGGCAGGAAGGCTATAGTAGAATGTCATCCATACTGCAACAATATGTTAAGGTACTTTGGTATTCGTATAACTCCACACCTACCACACAGTCTACAATGTGAAAAGACTATAGAGATGGGTCATAGGTGGATTGAAGTTATGAAGGACATAGATAGTAAAGCAGCAGACTGGGCTATAGAGATAATGTCTATGCCTCTTATATGGAATTGTTACAAGGGTGTAGCTGTAATAGACAATGATATCTTTAAGGCTATCAGCAATTCAGATCCTACTCTACAGTATAAGGTTGTTGAGAATAGAGGATGGAACAGGAACCTATAGAGTACCCACCCTATCTAATCCTTAGTGCAGTAGGGAATTATATGGGGTATATCTTACCAGAGTTTATAGAAGCCTGTCGGAGCCAGGTTCCTAAACCCGCTAAGATAGTTTTATGTCTACACGCAGATCATCCCTTCAACCTCAGTGAGATCGAGGCAGAAGACATCTATATAGAAATTAATCCAGAGATGTTTGTACCTGACAAAATACCACCTAGGATTGAAACCAGCATGGAGATATTACGCCTGCACTTTATACACAACCCACTCGGTATTGAATATGCACTGTGGATAGATACAGATGTTATTATACCATCCAATACATTTGCTGCGTTATACAAAGCCTCTGTAGAGAGTGATTCATTGATAACCACTAATAAGGTACAAGGGAGGGAATCAAAGAACAAGTTCTGTGGACCAGCATTAATGCTTACTTACTTTGATGCTTGTACATTATCTAAGTTCTTCAGAGGGATGTATAGGAATCCAGAGGGATACATACAGTCTAATGATGGAGTTATGTGGTCTACGTTCAGTGAAGACTATGTCTTCTTTGCAGTATTTGATCAATGTAGTGGTTCTCTACCAACTGGTAGAACCAGAGGTAGAATATGTGAAGAGTTTGTAGAAGTAGATCATAGGTGGATAGACCTGAAAAATAGAGAAAGGAAGAAACCAACGTATCAGATGCCCAGTCCCCAACACTATTAGCTACCATTCATTCCCATCTATAATGTCTTTGTATAGAGATAGGTAATTGTTGCACATCTTATCTATGGAGAACTCCTCTGCTCTCTTCCTGCAATCTCTACCATTGGTATCCAGTTCTACAACGGCTTTAGCCATATCCTCTATCTGCTGGTCCTTGGACTTAGACACTATTACTTTACCGCAGGTATCGTTTACTATCTCTTTAATGGCTCCATCATTCAGAGCAATAACCGGACAGCCTGTAGACATTGCTTCTATAGATACTAATCCGAATGGTTCTCCCATGTTGCTTGGGAACAATAAAGCTCTGGCATTCTGCATAAGTTCTACTTTCTTGTCATGGGAGGCATCCAAGTATATTTCTATGTTATCGTCTCCTTCAGCTATAGATATTATCTGATGGAGATAGACCTCGTTGTCTACGAATGTACCCCCGACAATATCTATGGGCATACCCACCTTCTGTGCAACCTTGATGGCTATATGTGGTTGTTTGTACTCTGTAATCCTACCAACAAATAATAGTCTCTCATTATCTCTCTGTGTTGAGTAAGGATATAATGATAGGTCTACTCCATTATATACTCTCTTAGACCTGAATCCTAGTGCCTCATAGTTCTGTACCATCCAATCAGATATCCCTATCATGTTCAGGTCAAAGTCTGGCTTACTCTGTCCCCACCATCCCATATTGAGATGTCCATGATGAGTATGACAAACCTTAAGTTCCCTATGTTTAGCCTTAGTTGCGTACTCGAAACCAAACCAGTTATGTCCGTGGATAATATCAAAGTCCATAGAGGATATGATACTATCATAGACATTCCACATCTTCTTCTCTTCTTCTGCCCAGTTGACATCGGTACTACCAGTACATGGAATAGCCTCTATGGTGAATCCACCCTTCAGCTTTTGTGATCCTTCTGCCCCAATCAATACTACTTTGTGACCTGACTTGATCAATCCATTTGCTAAGTCCCATACAACTCTTTCCAACCCACCATAGCCGGAGGGTGGAGTCATAAGAAATGGGGTACTAATTAAACATACATTCATGCGAAGTTACACCTATTACAGATATCTATCTCTCCGCGCCTGCCCTCTTTGTGCAGGGTACGTATCTCTATTGCTCTATCTGAGTTCCATATATCTAATAGATCCTCTTTGTTGGCATCACCCAGTATTTCACTGCCCTCTAAGTCAAACCAACATAGAGCTACCTTACCACTGCTGAGTATACACATCTCTTTGAGCCCCTGGCATTCTCCATGTAGTATACGCCTTGGTCTAAGAACTCCTCCATAATTAAAGCACATATTAGTCCTTGCCAACGGTCCCCACGTCTTCCTATAGTATTGACCATCAGCTATAGTATGATAATCTGCGTCTGCGACCATAACTGTGTACAGCTCTAATAGCTTACGCCTCCTCTTTACAGTATCTATGAACTTTATTATATTATCTCTAACTGTGTAGTAATCTAAGCCCATTACCTCTGGGTATTTATCTGGAGTCGGGCCGGAAACATTGAAGCCTATTGTCCTAAGATGCTTTATATCCATTAGGAACTCTGTAGCATCTTCATCTAGAAGAGACGCATTAGTTTCTATGTGTATATCTCCGGTAAGGTTATCATCTATGTAAGTGAGTCTATCCTTCCAGTTAGGATCACAGAACAGCTCTCCATGTAGATAAGGTTTGATCTTCTTAGGTTGCCACTCAGCACAGTCGTCTATAATATTAGTGAATAGATTCTTTGACATAGCCTTCTTCTTACGTTTCATATGTGGATATCCACAGTTCTTAGAGAATAAGCCAGAGGCTATATAATTCCCAGTAGTTGTAGTGATATTGTATACAGTCTGTGGACTATCATGTTTTATTATTCCCTTAATCTTCACATATCCTTGTTGAGCCAATCCTATAAGATATTCACGCTTCCTACCCACAGACGGGTTACAAACATTAAAGAAGTGAATAATAGCAGCCTGCCCCCCTCTGAGTCTAGCCCCGAACTTATCTCTTACAAACTCAAGTCCGATATTATTCCCAATCCTGACTATTCTATCTAGGACATTGATATCTCTGTTAGATATCTTGAGACACTGGCTATAGCTACCTTCTGCATCAAAGATACCAGATAGGTATCCTTTCTGGAAGTCTAATGATTCTTTTAATGGATCCTTTAGCATGATATCAAATATCTTCCGTACCTGTTTCTTACGGAATAAGGAGATTGCGCCAAGGGTGCTGTGATTTGGATTGTCAGGTATATACCAATTGGCGTTCCTCTTTATACCGTCTATCCCTACACAAGCGGAGTAATTCTCAAATCTATTTAGTATCTCTTGATCTTTGACAGCCAATCTATAATCGCGTTCTCTGATGGTACCATCACCCACAGAGATTCCACATAACCATCCTAGTTTAAAGTCGGTGTTATCATCGAACCATGATGGTGGCGATATCCCCTTAATAGATTGATCAATGCGAAACAACCTAGTTTCTCTATATCCATGATATCTCTCAGCCCACTTATGGTCTGGGGTACAGACTGTAGTTCTATCTTCCATAATGAGAGATACAACTTCTGATTCTCGACTGTGTATATCCGTAACTTCAGATATAACGTAGCTCCACAATCTGTGTTTGTTGTATTGTTTCTTCTCAAGCCCTATTACTAGATCACCTATCTTTATATCCTGTATGGGTTTGTATGTTAGGTCTGCCATCAATATTGGCGTACCTTCACCATGACAGAAGAGACAGGAAGCATTACATTTATTTACTGTCTCTATCCTGATAGTGGACGGCTGTTCTCTCCATGTCTTAAGAATATCTGGGGTTAGAACTTCCGTTAGAGTAGCCTTGCCCTCATCTATATTTCCCTTAAGGTATTTCTCTAGTTCATTGATATTACTCATTTCCATCCTTATCCTTGAAGTAGTCCCCTAATAGGGTTACTTCTCCTTCATTTCTGTCACCGGTTACCATGAATGTACCTATGTGATCGAACCTGACACCACCGTGTGCTATAAGATTATAGCCATGCTCCTTACACTTGAGGAAGAAGTAGAAGTCCTCTGAGTAGGTGTCCATCCCTTCCCACTTGAACCATGGTTGAGGTACATTACGGAGAACATCGGTGTGAATAAGAGTACATCCTAAACCGGCTACATCTATGGGAAATATAGGATTATCAAAGTTGACTAGTGGTTGTAATCCCTCTAAGTCCTTGTTAACATCAGTCCACGCAGCCCAATGCCATCCATATCTTTTCTTAGCTCTATATAGCCCGGTGACTAATGGTGCCTGTAGACTCCATAGTTTGTAGAGTGCTAAGTTAATATCTTCTGGCTCACGTGGAACTACATCTGAGTCCAAGAAGAATACATAGTCCATATTATCATTTAGTGCCTGCTGACACAGTTCGTTTCTAGCGATGTCAATTGGAGGTCCAAAGGATAGGTATGGCTTCTTATCGCACCAGGACAGTGGTCTAAATCTAAGAGGACCATAGGCTCTCTCTGTCCAATACATAGTGACGTTGTTGGTATGAGGTACGCAGATCGCTATTCTAGGCTTCGCTCTTTGTACTATTTCTTCGTCTACATTCCAAGCCATATGCTTAGATCTAAGTCTAAGGGGTATAAAGAGATTATCCGAAGGTGAATGCTATATCTGTCTGGACATACATAGGCTTCTGTGCACCCATCTTGTTACTTATACTAAACGGTCCAGAGGAATCTCCATCACCATCATAGGACCACTCGTGTATGACGTGCTTAGCACCGGCAGTCGACGTAAGTACTCTGATGTAGTAGATAGCTTGGTCATTAGCTATAGACCAATTCTCTCCCGACAACAGTAGATATGCTTGATTATTCCCCGTATCGTTGGAAACGCTGACTGATATAGGATAATTGGAGAACTTAACAGCTGCATGGTCTTCCATCTCTAGAGAACCCATAGGGTAACAGAATCCACCAGTATCTTTATTCATTAGCAGTGCAGCCACTACACTATCTCCGTTTACAGCTGGATAAGCACCACCCTCATCACCTAACCCATTGAAGGTGTACTCTATAAAGAACCTTATACTCTGACCAGACCCGATAGTTATGTTTGTTGTTACATAATGATAATATGAGTTAATGCTGTCATTGCTCTGTGAGCCTTCGAGCCGTAGGTATATACCTGCTGTTGTAAACTCATCAGTTTGAGCAGTAATTAATCCCTCTGCTCCGTTACTGTCCCATGATACGACTGTGGCATCAGAATATAGGTAGGTAGGACCAGATAACATAACTCTATATCTATCAATCTTACCGGCAGCAGAAGTAACAGAACCAGCTAACATCTGAGCTAGTCTTAGCTTACCCAGCTGAGTAAATGAGTGTCCTTGTACATGTCCAGTACTAACTACTTCATCTCCATCATAGACATTGTAATAGAGCTTTTCATGGATGTCTACATGTTTACGACGCGTCAAAGTCAAATTCTATCTCCGCCCATAGGCTATCTCCTAAACTCTTCAATACTATGTCAACTCCGTCTATATAACTTACTATAGCGTTGGTGCTATTATTAGTGGCAGTACCGATGGTATCATAGACTGATGTGGGTCCACCACCCCATGTATAGTTTGGATTACGGACATATGCCTTATCTCCTGTTACAGAAACATCTGCTGAGTGAAACTGCCACGTTCCCACTGCTGTTGGATAGGGTGTGCTTGAAGACAGTCTAACTGCTATCCATGTAACGGGGTCCTGTGTTACACCAACCCATCTTTTAGCAGCTGCATTCAAACCGGAGTTGTTAACTGTATTATGTCTCTTAAGTATACCTAGTCTAGAAGCTATCTTCTCCAACGGAGTTGAGGGAGGCTTAAACTCTCTAGTATCGACTACGTTGCCGTCTTCGTCTAGAATGTGAACAATGAGCTTCTCCTTGACATTTACCCTTTGCTCCATTTATCTCTCTCCCTACTTATATTATCTTACAGCCTGCTTATCTAATTTGCCCATAGATACGATATAACATTGTACAGAGTTACAGTTGTACTATTTACATCTGACCTAACTTGTATCAAGTATTCTGTGTTTCCTGAGGGAAATGTTATGAATAGATCTGAGTCTAGCGTGGTATTCAAGTCACCAGAAGTAAAGGGTTGATATGCAGTTCCAATAGAGTTAGTCTTCCCAGATACTGTTACTATTCTTAAGTTGCAGTTTGGGTTACTAGCAGCAGTAGCCTTCCATCTAATTGAGGTAGTAGCTCTATCTATACTGAGGAATCTTGCACCCGGTATATAGAATCTCATTGGGTTACCTGCATCATTAGATGGATACCACGTACCGGCAGTCGTACATGTTATGTCGAATCCCCCAGGCTCAGCTACCCATGTAATAGTCTGCAACGAAGGCTTCCCACTTACATCATGATCAGCATTCCATTTAGTTGAAGTAATCAGATCTCCTGACGCAGCTGTTGTTGAATGTTTTACCGGCATTATTCTCCCTGTAATAAGGATACATTAAGTAGGATTTAAATCTGGGGTGGACGAAAGGCAGGTATTATGCCGGGTAGTATCTTAAACGTCCCTATATGGGAACACTTTATTGTAGTATCTACTATGACCTTGTACTTACCTTCAGCCTTAGCCTTGAGTAGGAAATAGAAGTCCTCACTATTATGTACCGTAATTCCATTAAGGACATAACTTCCACTTGAAGGAACATTAAGATCATAGACCTTTCCACTGTAAGGAATAATGTCTATGTTATTGATTCTAAACCAGTATTTATTATCATAGATAAATGGTATACTCCTTTCCCATTTAGTATTCTTTGGTTTGATATCTATACCTAGCAGATTGGATAACATGTAAGAACTCCTACATAGTTTAGTTCTATAAATATCATTACCCGCTCCAAAGGCACCCGGTTGCTTATATACAGAGATTCGTGGCATATATCCCATTTTCAATAGTAGTGAGAATGATTGTATAGCTAAGTTACGAGATGCAGTTGTTACTACTAACTCAGGATATCCATCTCCTGTGTACGCTAAGTGTCCATCACCATGCCATAATCCTTTGTAGGTTTGTTCAGCCATAATCTTAGAACCAGTTAATATCCAACCAGGTAATTTCTTATTAGACGCATCTGTATTAAACCAGTTACTAAACACTATAGATAATGGCTTGTTGTGTATTACTACTGTTGTAGAATGGTCTCTATAATTAATACTGGGTTCCAAGTTCAGGGTGTCTAATATTATATTAGAAGTAGTATTAGCCAGTTGTTGTTCTTTCTCACTTATACCAAAGGAGAATCTAATTCTACCACGTTTTGGTTCCGAGCTTCCTTTAGCCGCATACAACCCAAGAAGATACATAAGGTCATTTGATATCTCTAGTTCAGTATTTATCGTAGACTTCCTTGATCTAAAGAATAGTTTATCTCCTTCTTTCCGAAGTAAAGGAGAGTATAATGACACTCTATTGATATCATTAGATGCCAATATTGGAGAAGAGATAAAGTCACCCTTAGTTAATCTACCTGCTCTCAACCACACCGGGGTAAAGTCTTGTAGTGTCAGTATCCTATGGTTGGGAGTTGTTTCTATTGGTATCTTCATTATACTTGGTGTGATACGTATGATGTTCCCATCATAGTTAAATGAGTAATTGTGTTGTACATGAGATAAGAAACCATTACCATCAATTATCTTATGACCTGTGGCTACATCTTCTATATTATTTCCCATGAGTAATGAATGCCCAGGTGGAATACATGGTGCATGCTTAATATCCCATCTGAACCAGGGTCTCTCTATATTGTCAAAGACCTCTGTCTTAACTAAACAACAACCAAGTCCAGTAACATCGACTTCCACGAGATCAGCAGTCCATTTCCTAATGTTCCTAAATCCTGTTTCTTTATCCTTGAAAGTCCACATAGCCCAGGGATTACCTATCTTCTTAGTTCTATATAGTCCAGATACTATTGGAAGGTCACGCTTGTACAGCCTATACAGTAGTTCATTGATATTCCCTGGTACCTCTGCTATAATATCACTGTCTACATAGAAGATATAGTCTGCTCCCCATTCTAATGCTTGGGCAGTAACGTCTTCTCTGGCTATATCTATTGGTGGTCCTCTACAAAGGAATGGATGTTTGATACACCATGTAGACTTTGTAAATATTAGAGGTCCCCATGTATTATGTGCCCACTCCATGTTTACTGTGCCTGTATGAGGAACGCACACAGCTATCTTAGGTAGGGTATCTCTATTTATATCCCATGCCATTGTATTCCATGATCCTCTGTATTGACTTGAGATAAAGAAAGGGAGGATATAAGTCTACTACTGTGGTGTTTTCTGCCTATCGTAGTAGTATTTCAGTATGAGAGCAGTTGGACTACCTAGAGCTACTACTATCTCCCTAAACAGCTCTATATTGAATGTATAGACTGTCCACGCTAACATTCCAAAGAATGATAATATCCACGTAAGAGCTAGCAGACCTGTCCAATCCCTCTCAGCAATAAATGATGCTAATCCCATGCCGTTACCAAGTAAATGGTGTTAGTAGGTAATCTATAAACCTCTTGTATCCTCTGACATTACGCATAGCCGTATTCCTATGGATATAGACTTCATAGTCCTTCCAGGTGAAGGCTACATATGTTAGGTAAATAATGATAAAGCCTATGTACCCGTGGTGTAGGAATGGCTTAGTACCGCTCCACCATAGACTTTGTTCTAATCCATATTCTACTAAAGTGTAGAGATACTCATAATACTGATAGAGTGCAGCCCAGTACCCTGCATTAAATATAGAATGCAACCACAGTCTCATACTGATCATGAATAAAGTAGGTTATATTAGAACTTCTACCTGAAGTTGTTCCTCTATGTTCTTCCACTTACAGACAACGCTGGTAGTATCAGAACCAGCAAAGAGATTACCTATGTACATCCTATCTTCTTTAGTGTAGGTAAGGGAGCTAGAGTCTCCACCCTGAGAGAACTTATTCCCAGAGATTAGATAACAGTCTGTGAAGATTACAGTGCCCCTGCTATATCTAACTCTGCCTGTCCAGTCAGTGTCTATAATGAGCCCGTCAGTAGTTAGTCCAGTAGTCCTACCAAACTTCTCTACCCTCTCTCCTTCTATAGCCTCTTTCTTACCTAACATAGGTCCAACTGTATGGACTTCGTTGTTGTATGGTATATCATCTTCTAGTTTAACAAAGGCTATGTCTACCTTGTTATCCATAGTCTGTGTTGGAACTACTACCCTCCATAGTTTCTTAGCAAAGTTCCTGAAGGGACAGACATATCCATTAAAGACTATAGGAACATATCTCCATAACCTTCCTACGAGGTCATCTGGCATAGACCCTCCATCATAGGGTGATGGTTGGATATATGCAGTACCCTTGGTTGCCTTGTTTTCGTGAGCCGCGCAATGATTGTTGGCAAGTATACCTACGAACTCAGGCTCTCCTTCTTTCTTGTTGATGGCGAATCCACCCATTGTACACGCCGTAGATCCCTCCCACACACCCATAGCACTAGGTCCGATTACCAAAGGGCGGTGTCTATCCTGTCTACCGTCATCTGGTTGTGCTTTAATCTCCCCTATTTCGATGATGTCAACATCATAGTTATCCTGACCGTTAGTAATGATCTGCGGAACTACGTCTTGTGTACTAAGTTCTGATAGAGGTACCTTCCTAGACACATAGACTCTAATGACTCTCTTACCGTCAACCTCTTTGCCGTTCTTGATCTTTGGTTTTAGAGACTGAGAATATCCAACCACATTCGGTTTGTCTTTGATCTCCTTCCATACCTTATCAGTAGTTTTCTTATCTAGTTTATCCATTGCTATCGATAATTACAAGGGCAGGCTATAAAGATAAAGCTATTCTATATTATCTCTAATAGACTGCCATACATGATAGAGTCCGACAGTGGCCAGTATTCTTATGACATCTACCATCCATGCGTAGCAACTACATGTTCTATCAATGACATTTATCGCTATCCCTAAACCCAGCAGCATTGAGATGGCTGTGCTCAGGACCAGGGCTAATATACCTACATGCCTTACTCGATTGAATGTAAGGTACCCGAAAAATAAGCCTAGGATATTAGCAATGAGTCGTAGCACTAGATGTACGTCTAGCACGAATCATCTCCTCGTAGCCCTATACTTTACTACGGCTCGGTATAAGGCTATAGCCATCGCCCTACCAGAATCTTCTGTGTTAATAGCTGACTGATATTCATCATCTAGCATAGTCTCCAAGTCTACCTTCTCCTTATCACCGAGGTAGTCTACACCAAATAGACCTGCCTTCTCTAAGAGAATATCTAACTTAGGTGTATCGACCTGTACAAGTAACTTAGGGAACTCCCTCTCTACAATAGTCCACCATAAATCTATCTTTGTTTTTAATTCATAGAGACATTGCCTGTCTTCTGGTCTAAATTGATTCTGTTCTAACTTAGTAAGTCTGTTCTCCTGACTCTTAATCTTCTTTAAGGACTTATCACTGCGAATTAGATACAGAGATAGAAGGGATATACATGTACCTATTATACCAAGAGCTAGCTCTACTGTGATCACGTATCTCTCCCATAATAGTATACCTTAGTAGTAACCTATAATCCTTTTCTGGGTAATTACTGTGGGACTACGTATGATGTCTTCTTATCTATACAGTAATTGGAAGTACCATTACGCATACAACAAGAACAGCATATTCCTTCAGAGTGTAATGGACACGGTACTGCATCTTTAGGTAGAAGTAAGATATAATTCTGGTGACATAGCTTACATCTGAACACTTCATACATTGCTAGGTTCAGCTTCACTGTAGCTCCACTGGGATGTTTTATACGTAGTTCATCTTGGGGCTTAGTATATCCAAACTTATCAATGACAGCCTGTGGAAGACGAGCATCCTTCCCAACTCTTATGGCTCTAATCTTAGTGTTTGACACCGAGTCCCCTTTTGTACTTTCTTCTGGCAAAGTAGTAATCTCCTACAAAGTTCTTAGGTTGCTGCCACGTCAACATCTGCAGACAGTCGCACAAGTGGTCATCCTTCTTGGTGTCTAACCTATAGGCTATCAACTCTTTGAGTAAAGTCTCAAATCCCATGTAAATAGCTATCTTACGTTGCTCTAATAGGACTCTAAGTCTCTCCTGCATACGAGACTTAAGTGCCCTAAACACTATTTCTTCAACTAACCAGCCCTTCTGCTTTATTCTATAGTTCTCTTGACTGTGACTGCTATTATGAACTTTAGGGAATCCTAGACCACATACGAATGATCCTCCTTCGGTTTCAACGTCGTATACATATCCATTATAGGGTAGGCTTCTAACATACTGTACTTCGCGCACATTTGGTTCATTTGCTGTTCTATTCCATGTGAGATTATAGGCTCCCCCACCATGAGATTCTCCTATAGAAAAGGACGGATGATAGACTTCACCAGGTGGTTTCTCTACATACATCTTCAGATACAGTATTCCCTGTAATAGAGTTTCGTATCCTTCTACTACTTTCCATGAGCTTCCCCTAGATCCATTACCGTCATAATAACCTGCTAAGAAGGAAGATACTACTTCTCTCGATCCATTGAAGATAAACTCTGGTACCTTCTTTAGTCCATTCTTAGAATAACAATGGCGTAGCAGATAGTTTATCATAGCGTATCTTCTGTACCTGAGAGAATATGTTCCATCACCTACGCTTTGTTCCATACCCATATCTGACAATATACCGGCAACCCTATCCAATAGGGACTTATCAGAACTACTAAATGTTACAGCACCGTCAGCAATGCATCCATTAGCAGAAAAGAATCCCAATACCCACGCAAGATCTCTACTTATAGATGAGAACGACCTGTCCTTCCTTGGAAACGGAAGGTTATTAGGAGAACAACATACTAGCTTTCCTTCAGTCTCTGATATGGATAAATAGTTGTGGCTCCGGTACATTGCTACTGGGTGATTGGGAGTGGCATCAAGTATACTGTTAACAGTTCTCATTCTGGATATAGGTCCTGTGTATGGATGTCTGCTAATGTACTTTATTCTATCAAACTTATTCCCATATCCCAGTATTTCAACTCCTGATAATGGAATAACTTCCTTATCTACTCCGGTAAAGTTGGCTATATCTTCAAAGGGTAAGATATCTACCCTATCATTCTTTCTAATAACACAGGGAACATAGCCAGGTATACTGTCTGCCCTTATACAAGAAACGTTGTATCTCTTAGCTACGTTATCTATTTCTCTCTGCATCCATGGTCCAGTCCTCTGTGGATATTCCGTAGCGTAGAGTACTGTGTATTTACTATCCAATGGATTGTCAGCATCTACCTCAACTTCAGCAACTAGTATTGCAGCTGGTGAGGGACCAAACCCCCAGTCTACAGCCATATATATCGGATTCTTACCGGTTGGTATGGGCATATCATGCAGTCTAGATGCTCTAATAGATGCTACATCGAATAGGGTGCTTGTTAGTTCAGGTAGCTCTGCTTCCCATACTGTCTTAAACTCGTCTGCGCTCATTATCTTACGCGCCATGTTGATTTGTGATTCATCTATCCATGGTATGTTTGATAGTGAACTGTAGTGTATCTTGGTCCATTCATCCCTGGGATACTGTATATCATTAGTCCATATATCTACAAAGTTAGACACGTAACATAATGGGTCATCTACGAAGTGCCCAGAGATGATTATACGATTGGGCTTAAACGCACCTACAACTCTCGGGGCGTGCATCAGGACTTTATCTCCTGCTTGTGCTGCCTCGTCTATAATGAACATATTTGAATTACCAGACCAGCAGACTTTGCCCTTTCTACGAACCAATAGTAAGTCATGAGGTACATCTACACAATAGACCATTCCTTTGTAGTTGTATATTCTATCCTGTTGATATCTGACATTAAATAGAGGCGTTAATGCTCTCTTCTTAATGGAGACTCGATAGTGAACATCCGATAGGTGTTCCCTGCCATTAGATATCTTGGGTTCTATTGTCGTAACATCTGCTGTCCACCCAGCCTTAATTGATAGTATCTGTAGATCATCGCTCATCTGTTTAGAAGATGTAGTTAATGTAGTATGATTACTCTTATTAGTCCATCCGCCACCCATTTCATATGTTTCTAGGAACAGCTGTATTAACTCCGGTGTCATGTCATGTATCTCTTTAGGTACAAACTTAGACTTACAGGTACCAAACTGTCTTAGATATTCTCTTAGTTGTGGATCTGAGAAGTAGAATTGAGACCCGTCATAAGATGGTTTATATCCTAAATCCTGTATCATTTGTTCTATCATAGAGCATTGATGTGGATGAACTTCCCTGGATTGCGTGATTCTTATCTGGGTGTTTGTGACGTGTCCCTCTGCTAAGAACCAAGCCATTAACTTAACGTATAGTTCTGGTGATAGGACTCTTTCTTTGTATTCTTTATCATAAGACGCATAGTGAGAGGTGTATTGGGGAATAACGACCGGATTATTGTGTCCTCTCCATTTAGCATCTTTCTTGAATTCGACTTGTTTACCCACGACATCCTTAGCTTTAACTAACTTAAACTTCTCTGATTTGTCATTATACCAGTTCTCTCTGACATACAGATTATGATCTTGTGTTACATTGATGTTTAGATGAGATGTTGAGAGATTATACATGGGACCGTCATAGAATTTGCGTATTATGCCTGTTGACTTTTCGAATATCATGTATCCGTTGTCTAGAGAAGCGAATGATTCTGTACCGTCTACATCAGTAAATCTCTTCCACCCGTTGATAGTGTAAACCTCAGTTTCTTCATCATAACAATGTAAGTTATACAGCTGTGTATCAGACGATGGTATAGGAGCTACCCATGAGTTATCTTTGAAGCGTACTTCTGACTTCAATGGCTCTCCCTTTATCCAGTCATTGAGGACATCACTTCTGTTACAGAACTCCATAACATATTCATAAGTTCTCTTAGCCTGTGCAAGCCCACCAGCTGCTATTGCTGTAGTGAAGGGTTTCCCAGTGATTGGTGGAATACATACAGAATGCCATAAGGCTGCCGCAGCTAAACTATAGGTATTGTGTACAAATAGACCATTATTAATCATGAAGGTATTTGATCTTGTCTCTATATCATAGACATTACCTTCAAAGGGGATACGTTCAATGCTTTTGATCCTTACCCAACATATATCATTATGTATCCATTGGTAATCGTGATAATTTAGGGAAGCTAGTCTCTTTTCTAACGTTGTCTTACCAGAATAACCTCGTTTAACTTCTGTCCTTAGTGGATGATTCCTCTTCTCATTCATAGACATATCTGAATTATATAGATACTGTAGTAAAGTATCTGTCACAGGACATAGTCTATTGTCTGTTTGGGTTTCTAGAGCACGAGCTTCCTTAAGTTTCTGTCTCTTTCTTTCCTCAAAGATAGGGAACAGCGTAGCAAACTTAGACAGTCCACTTCTCAATACTTCTAGTCTATATGAATCTTTAGCATCTGTTGTTTTGCCCTTGTAATTGTAAGTAACTTCTCTAGTGCGGAACGAACTAACTATACCAAATGAGTTTAGTAGTAAAGCAATACCATCTCTTAATTTACTGGAACAGGAGCCAGCACTTATTCTCCTATCTTCAAATTCTCCATCACCAGAGAAGTAACCAGACAATAAACCTTTCTTAAACTCAATAGGAGCAATGAATGCCCATGGTGGTACTCTTTTATTTTCTTTGGTGCCTGCGTCTTTTAATAGATTAACCAATGCTACTGAGCCTATTGAGTGAGTTGCTCCATAGGATCTTAAACTTGGAGATCTAGATATATTCTTTTGTACGTTCGTTAGTATAGTAATTGACGATAGACACCTTCTTAATTCATCTATAAACATATCACTCTTGCTTGCTATATTTACAGATGTATTTACAAGACTTCCTTCCGAAAGGTACGCTCCTAAGATGAACCCTAGTTCTCGTGTTAGTTCCCATTTCATCGTTCTCTTGCTTTTGTTCTTATTCCATACAGGCTTTACAACGTGATCTATTATCTCTGGCAGGTCTATGTTTTCCAGGATAGGAACTAAGTTACCTACTACTAGTTCGTTGGATGGAACAGAAGTAATCTCATTATTCTTAAACGTAAGCATTGAATGATCCGGTGTACATATAATCTCCCTGCCCATGGTTGTTGTAATCTTTAATAGATCACCGATATGAGGTATACCCCATATATCTGTTATTTCTTCAATCGTAACATTTCCATATTTGTCTATACCAGGAGACATAAGGTTATGACGACCGGTTATTTCATCTATCCTTTTCATATGAAGTCCGTTTTGATCAATAATAGGCACTATGGTAGAACCGATTATGGACTTTCCTCCACCGGTACCTCCAACAACTATGAGCTTAGTCTTATTGAGATCCTTACACCAATTGAGTATCTCTATTTGATGACCAAATGGATCGTTGCCAGTAACGTCCTTAAAGAATGATACCGGGTCATTCTGCCATCTCTTAATGGTGATAGCACGACTCAATAACTGACTCATGATACTAGCTCTTTTTCTATTCTTTCTATTATTTCTAGGTTACCGCCACAGTGTGGACAGTTAAGTGGAATGTGATCGAGTATGCTCATAAGAGTAGCTATAGCCATCTCTTCAGACTGTTCAGACTCTAATATCATATCCTTTCTCTTTCTGTCTAAGTACTCTAGAGTTAGTCGAGTCTCCTTTAGTAGTTGGGTGCAGGCATTGACTGTCTTGGCATCAGTAGGGTTATTCTGAATTAAGCTCTGAGTTAGAGTCTGTAAGGTGTACAAGTTCCTTGTTATCTCTTTGACAACTGATACGCTATTGTCATGCGACCGCTTAACACCTATAGAATTGTTGGTCGCCTGTTCTAATCTCTCCTTTACGGCTTGATGTACATTGACATCTACTTTGTTAAAGAATCTGGAAAAGGACATAGGGGATATATTCTCACCACGTTTATGTGCTTCGTCAGACAGTCCAGTGAGAGAAGCTCCAGCTAACTTCATCTTGATGTAATCATCCTTGTTTGGACTTAGCTCTACTTTACTCCTCCTTCCCATATTTATTCCTCATCTTCTTCTTTATTATCGGTTGGCGTTGGAAGTTTAGTGTCTACTGCATCATCTATCATTCTCCTTACCTGACCATCAATTCCTTTATCCTGTAGAGGGGGAGTAAACCCGCCCGGTAATAGAGGTAGGTTCTCTTCTTCTCTTATCTGGTTCTCAGCGGTTATGTCCCAGCTGAGAAGTCCTGCTCTTGCATAGGTTGCTCTGCGCCTTGATCTTGATAGAGCCATACTCGGTGATACTGATCTCCAATCTATCTTAGGATCTCCCTTTATATTCAGCTGCTTCTTGGCATCTCTCAGTATCTGATCTTCTATTTGTTCGGCAAGCATCTGTTGGATTCCTTCAACGGTTCTCTCCCATTCAGCCGCTAACTCAGCTACTGCTCTAGAGCTTGATACAGAACTCCCCACTCCCATTAATGCCGGTGGTATCATTAGTGCATTACATATTCCTATAGCAAAGTGATCAGCGAATGAAGATAATTCATCCATCCCCCTTGAGGACTCTAGTCTCTCTACTCTCACATGCCAGGGAAATACAAACACAGACTGACTACCCACTTCTGTAATATCATCGGCTATATTGTCTATCATATCCTGAGGAGTAGCTATTTCCTTGTCTCCTACGTTTACGATAATGGGAGGAGCTGCATAGGTAAAGGCTCCTTCTCCCATTGCCCACTCTACATTCTTCCTCCACGTTACTACATTGTAGATACACTCCAGCGGAGATATACCTATAACGGCTCCGGACGTAGTAAATAACCTGAAGAATGCTATATTCTCTCTGGGGATTGGAATATCTTGCTTACCCTCTGTAACTGCTGAACTTGTCCATAGTGATTGTTCGAAACCAATGGGCAACCCCCAGTTATCTACTTTTATGTTACCGAACTCATCTCTCATAAAGTCCATAGTCTTAGTATCAATGGTAGCCAGTCTAACTAACTTAACTCCGCCTTTGGTATAGACCTTCTCGACGAAGGAGTAACCAAACACAAATAGATCCCTAATGACCTCTCTAAGGATAGAGTTCAGTTTAAGTGAAGATAGCCACTCCTGTACCAGTATCTTCTCCGCATCACTGACACCTGTAATGACAAAGCCAGTTCCCAACATCGTAGTGATATACTTGTTGATAATACCAAAGACTAGTTCATCCATACGATAGGCTCTTTCTAAGTCCTCTGGAGGAATCCTATCCTTTCTCTTATAGATACCTGATTCAACTGTCTCCCCAAGCTTAGGGATAGTTATTCTCTCTCCTACAGCTTCTCCTTCAGCATATAGTTTAGTTGTACCTAGAGTGACAACCCTAGCTGTTTGGGGAGCTTTAGGTCTTGATAGACTCTCAGTAGTCCTCTTAATAGCCCTCCCCAGTATACTCATACCTATTCTCTCCTGCTCTCTATATTAGTAAACTAGAATAAAAATAATGGTAGTATAGTTATATTACTACTTCATCAGGGCTGGGTCTGTCTTTAACGTATCTTAGAGCATTTCGTAGCTTCTGTCCGTAATAATCATAGTTAGTGAACTCTAAGTCAACAGCTGTCTGTTCCTCTATCTCTATCTCTGGATCAGGTCTTATGCCTGTAACAGACGTCTCGTCACAGGTATGGATGAAGAGTAGGAAGCCTGATGGTCTCTGGCTGATTGTCTTCTCCCATATCTGAAATCCACCACAAACGTTGAAGGTAAGACCCTCTAAGTATAGACGAGGTTGCAACCAATGAGTGTTATGTAGTAATGTCATTCCCTTAGCATCAAAGAACATTGGATTACCTATAACTTCTAGGTCGTAAACCATACCATCATAATCAAAGTATTCTATATTCTTAATGGGAGAAGTATAGAAGTTACCGCAGTCCTCTATCTGGGTTTTATTAATTAGTTTAATCCATCTACCCCTGTAATGATCAGTTCTATTAGAGTCCCTGGTGAATTTAGTGAACTGTTTATCTGAAGTTTGCATCTTGATCAGAGTTAAAACACCATCAAATAGTTGAGACGATGAAGATCCCCACCGATATGAACTACTTGACTTATCACCATCTCCGCAGTAATAACCATCTAGGAAGGCACTTCTAACTTCTGTGGGTGAATTGAATATTGCAGTAGGTACTTTCTTGTTCTTTGCTCCCTTTGAACATAAGTTAGTTACACGACTAAATACTGGTTTGGAGTATACCTGTAGTTGATATAATCCATCTTTAGTTAAGGTTATACTACGTTCAGATTTGAACTTAGGTGGATTATGAACTTGGTAGTAGTCTCGCACTCGCTCTATCCACTTTCTATTGCTATTAGAGAATCCTATTGAATAAGTAGATGATGGACCGTCCTTGTAAAAGGAACTCCATCCATCTGCGCAATAAAACCCAAGTATCCATGCTTCTTCTGCTGAAATAGAAGTATCAACATTTGTAGCAGGTACATGCTTAAGGTGAATTAACCTATCACCTATTTCCAGATCCCTACCCTTCTTTACGATCATTTCATTATTCTCGTATACAAAGACAGATTGTCCAGTTGTTACTTCAATCTCACCACACTCAGAAGTAGCTCTAATCATTGTTCCTTGATACGGATGAAAGTACAGATAGGCATCTTCCCACTTAGTGGTACCTTGATCAATTACAATGGTTTGGAACACTGGGGGAGCATCTTCAATAGGAACCAGCTTAATTTGATTATTGTCTCTAATAACAACATTTCTATAACCTGGGATACTGTGCCCCACGCAGACTTCCTCTATCTGTACTCCTTTAGCCTTGTATTGGTTAAATGCCTTCCAGCAATCTCTAATCATCTCATATGAAACTGGGTAGTAGGCACTTTTCCCTGAACCATGGGTAAACAGCACATTATAATTACCTATGGGGTAAGCTATGTTCAGTACCTTATAGTGACCTGCATACCACGTATCATCTAGATAGTTGGTCAGGTATATCATGTAATTATCTGCTATATCTTCGTGATTGCCCTTAATGATAAATGTCTTCCTTATTGGTTCTATCTCAGCTATAGACTTCTTGAGTTCTCTGATCACCTGCGCTGCTATTTCAGTTTGCCAATGTCCTCTCTGTACCAGGTTCCTGAACTGCTGGTACCTGAATACATCCTTACCCGCAACTAAGTCGCCATTAAGAACCATTATGAAGTTAACAATATCAAACTTCTCTGATAACTTAGATACTACGCTCTTAGTGTTCTCTACGCAGGACCAGAATGTCTTGGGGAGATGGTTGGAGTCTCCAAGATGGGTGTCAGATACTACAAGTGTCAGTGTAGCCTTCTTCCTCTCTGCATCTCCGATAACAGATATGGGAAGTGTTATATTGATATCTTCCCTATTGACAGGCTCATATTCTACAGGTCTGCCGCTATCTATCTTGATCCTAAGTTCTTCTTTTTCATCAACAGGCTCTAAGTTAATTTCACTAACCAAACTACGTTACCTCTACGTTCTATTAGTATTAATTCATCTAGGGTTCTATGCCTTTTTAATCCTTTCTGGATACGCTCGGCATCAGCGATAGAGGTACCCGTAATCTTAGCCTTATCCATATCACTTTCTATAAACTCATCTAATGTATCTCTGTATTTGGACCTGGGATTGTATTTAATCTCTGGTATTTCAATATCTACAGGTTCTATCTTATCCATCTACGTTTCTCACTTTATGGATTTCGGACTCCGGTTTATAATCCTTCCATTCAACACGCTTACCGGCTACTTCCTTCCATACTGTTATGTTAATGGGGTACGGGTCACTCAGTACCATATTCTTTTCTATGATGTACTCGATGTGACTCTCAATACAGTTCTCTGCCTCGCCCTTAGTAGGATAAACACTACGACACAACGGGCATACCCACCCAAATAGTGGTTCTACTGACAATTTCTTAACTCTCCTCATATTAGCTTGCCTAGGTTGTTACTTAGTTCAGCAGTAGCTCTTTCCCATGTCCACTTCTTGGTTACCTCTACTGCCTCCTTAGACTTCTCTATACGTAGATCTTCATTAACATAGTATTCATGCATGGCATCAGCCATCAACTTCTCATTAGCTAGATGAACTCTACCAAATCCACTAGGATAAGTTTCAATACTAGGCACATACGTTGCAGAGTCTAACAGGTATTCAGAGGGACCTGGTACATCTGTAGTAATGACAGGTACCCCACACGCAGACGCCTCAAGCGCTGGTAGATTTACTGTGTCACCTCCAGAAGCAGATACATAGACATTAAGGGACCTGTACATTTGCACCATCTTATAATCAGATAATGGTACTCCACACATGGATTGTTGACTGAATCTTATCTTATCAGCAACTCCATAAGTCTCAGCCATATCCTTTAGTGGTGCTCCCCTCTTGTCTAATGGATTAGAGTGTACCAGTAGAAGTGATTCTTGATCATTAGCTATCTGACTGTATGCTGATATTAGTCTACCAAGCTGAGCCTTGAAGTTGTTGACCTTAACAGTCCCGTATGTAAATATGTCACTAGTATTAGGACCTGGATTGAATACATTATGATCGACTCCGTGATGTAATAGGTACGCATCAAATCCTACATCTACGACAGATTGAGCAGCTGCGATACAAGGAGTCATTATCATCTCGAACTGTGCCAGTTCTTCATAGTGCTTCTTAGGAATAGGAGATCCTTCTACTACAAAGTACAATGATTGATTGAAGTTACCATGACGTGCTGCTTCTAGGTATTGATTAATATGCCAGAAGGATCCGTATACTATAACCACATCTGGAGATATATTAGCTAAATGATGGCGTATCCCGCAGACTGTACTGGTTTCATGTATAGTATATCCATCATATTCATATGGTAACATAATATTGCCATCTTCTAATGCAATGACATGCTTTTCCCAACCACCGAGCCTCCTTAGCAGATTCCTAGTAACATTTTGAAATCCACCAGCACCCATCGGATTGTGGGAAACCCATGCCAGTATTGGTAAATCTTCTGTCAATTCTCCCTTCGCTCCTCTACTCTCTTTCTTAATCTTTCTATTATTTCACTAGGTAAGAGGTACTCTCTACCTATAAGGCTATATAGATACTTAATGCCCTTTTCTAGTCTTAGCTCCTTTCCACCGTCGCCACAGGGTATATCTACAGACATCATCGCTAGTTGGTGTATATGGAGCTCCTCTTTGTAGTGCTTAATCATTTCTTCAATATGTTCTAACTGAGATACTGCTACAGACACCCTACGACTGGTCAATGAACTTACTCCCTCTCCTCTTACCCTTGATAGGTTTCTTAGACAGATCATCTAACTTAGATATATCGAGTTCATCTACATCAATAACATATCTCTTAGTCTTGGGATTCCAGGTTCTATACCAAAGATGTAGATCCCATGTCCTGTTTGAATAGGGTAGGTCTACTACCCCTTTGGCATCATGTATCACAGACCAAATATCACTGTAGACTTTACCCAGAGGCAATATTATGTCTATACCACTGCCATCATATACAGCTCTGTGACTTAGATCTAAGTCCCTTAGTTGCTTGATATAATCTATACAATCTTCAGGTTGTCCTCTGATATAGAGACAGTCTATGTACGCACTTTGTACTACAGGCTTCCTATTACGGAATCTATCGAAGGCATATACAGATATCCACACGGGTTTCCTTCCGTTGTATGACCTTACATATTCAATTAGACTTGCTCTGCCTAAGAGAACCCTTGGATTCCCATCTGGTCCAGTCCATCGGGGAAACAGCATTTACATTAATACCTCCTCTCTCTAACTAATGCCTTTAGTTTCTCAGACAGCCTATATAACCTTAAGTTATGCATATACTCTATCTCACTTACCTTAACAGAGTTTTCTCTACAGTAGCGCACTAAGAAGGACAATCCCCGTTTACTAATTGGTAAGTAGTCCATACGCATGTTTAACAACCATAACCGTATTGTCTACTACTGTTTTCTTTATACACCATACCAATCCTCCATAGAGTCTCCTTCCTTAATGCTTATGGTTGCCCCCAAAGAAATGAGTTAGTTTCCCCTCGTCTGGAATAGAAAAGGGTTCTATTGGTATCTTATAAGACTCATTGACTAACGATAGGAATCTATCTATGGTTGGTTGTAGCTGTCTCTTCACTATTACTTCCCTGTCTGGTTCAAATCCACTTGGAATCTTAGTATCCTTAGTAAAGGCTATCACATCAGTTTCTGGATAAGACTCCGGTGAAATTACATATGCCCACATAGGCTTGTCTCCTCTCCTATATCTTGTCCCTAAGTTCTCATTAGAGTATATGCTGGCTCTTACATGCGCCACGGGTGTCTTGTATTCCTTTAGACTCTTCTTAAGTTGTTTAGGTGATCCTACCTCATATATAGAGAGCTCCTTATTCATCAACCTCTTCTTAAGGTTCTTCAGGTAGTCTCTCCTGTATTTGGAGTCCTTGCCATCTACCAGGCTCTTACCTAAGACATTGTACATATCCATGACGATATCACTGACATCTGTCCTAACCGCAGCTGATCCTTTCCACATATAGGTTGTTCTGTACTGTCCCTTACTCCATATCACCTTACCGAGATAATTCTTCTTACTCCATATGGCTAGTGCTGCAAATACTGTCTCCATATCCATTTTGATACTGTTGTCAGTAATGGTGGGGTAGTCCTTCTCTATCATTTCTGCAATAGCCTTGTTGATTTCATCAGCAATGTGTAATCCTTCTTTAACTAAGTCTCCTTCGAAATCCTCCCCTAGAGCAACGAAGATCGAGTCTGTATTATGTAATAGTACATTACCTATCCCTCCACTGAAATGATGAGAGTGAGTCTCTATATCATAAACATAGTCATGCGTAGTAAACACCCTTATCCTTGTTATTTCATCTGGAGGAGTCTTACCATGTTCTACATATCTAATACGTAGCACATCTGGTTTATCATCCCTTATACTCAATGTATACTCTTGTCCTATATCATTGAGAATATGAGTTATACCAGCTATGAGGCACTTATCTGTTAAGCATATGCTGGTCTCTGTCTTACTATTGTAACCGTCACCAATCCATAATCCTTCCAGTAGCTCTCTCTTCTTATTTGAGTTTAATACAAAGGATGGTATCAACTTATGATTCTCCTTACTATGACACCAGTGTTGGAATAGTAGTGTTAACTCCTTACTGTTGGACACAGGCACTAATCTCTTCATACCCACAGGGCAGTTGGTATCAATTATCTTAGTATCAAAGCCTAGCTTACTCTTCAGTATCTCCTGAGCCCTGAGTAGAGCATCTATATGTTTAGACTGTGCAATATACCAGCTGTATTTGATACCATGCTTACCGTGATGAACAGAACTGGAACCATCTGCTAGATAGAATCCTATCAACCACGCTATATCACCATCTATGGCATGATTGCCTAAGCTTGGGTATTCTACTATGTCTATCCTATCTCCCACTGATAGGCTACTAGGCTTTACTTCTTTGCCACCTATCATAAGAGAATGATCTTCTGTACATTCTACGTATCCACGTCCTGTTAATATCCCGTAGACATTCTTATTGACCCTATGCTTGAATACATGTTTAGCCTTAGTCCATCCATTCTCATCAAGTACTTCAATGTCATCAATAGAATAGTGAGTTCTAGTATTGGTATTTGATGCAGAGCTAAAGTCCTCTATAGGTACATAACTCATGATACCATTCTTCCTACTCAGTATAGGAGTATCTCTCATTACACTATCTCCATAGATAACATCATACCCCATATCACGGGCTTTATCTATTGCAAACTTCAGTAGGTTCCTAGCCATGTTAGTACATGCCTCACCTACGCCAGGTTTGAATAACCTAAATCCTGGTCTTCCCATGACACCGTATGCAGACTGTCCGGTCCAATGATAGACATTATTTCTACCAGCCATTATCGTATGATTATCTCGTGCAGTGATACAATACACATAACCATCTTCAGACTTGGTTCTATAGTAATGACCCTTCTTTATACAGGGATTAACTCCTCTGTGTTTCTTTATAGACACAGTATAACGATCATCAGGTTTACTATAAGTAGCACTATATCCACACTTCAACGCTACAAAGGTAAGAGATTCTGCTAGCTCCATAGATGCGGTCCTATACTCGTATTCATTAGCTCTACCATTACTTAGCATTAAGGTATCTACGAAAGGAGTTAGATAACTTTCATCTAGGGAAGAAACAATACTACCTATTTTCTTAGTCCTAGAATCCCTACCGAAGTTATCAACTAGGAAATTGTAGAGAAGAGTGTTGCAGAAGGAGAAGCCCTTCCTGTTATCAAAATAGTAAGGGATATTCATTCTCTTTAACAGAGACTCTATACTACGTTGACTCTCCTTGTCTACTTGGGTAATAGTAATCCTATGAGTGACACCTCGTACATTGCCGTTATCGTGTTCCTTCCTCTTACTAACGTAAGCACTTCCTTTAGCAATGTACCATGCTATTAGTTCTAACATATCATTAATGTCAAAATATCTAGGGAACCATTTAGATTGTCTTATGTCTTCCTTGAAGGCGTTGCCCTCTATCTTTAGATTTATACTCCGGGTGTTATACTTCGTTAAATCTATGATGTCCTCTATCTTTAGACCGGGGAACCTAACTTTAGGGGCTAAGTGTACTCTACTATAGCCCATTATATCCTGAACCTTCATATGGTCATAAGATATATTGTTTCTATTCCTGCCGTTAATCTTCCCATCTCTTAATTGTACAAGGAAGTTATGGTTGGGGGTGACTACAAAGTCTAGATTCTCTTGTTTGATTCCTATAAGCTCATCTTCATACAGATATCTATGGAGATGCGTAACTGGTTTAATCTCAACCTCCATAGTATCCTTATTTAAGGTATAGACCATATCACCTACTTTCATATCTTTAATATTTATGAAACCGGTTGGTGTCATTACGTAGTGATCGCCGGTAAAGCAGTTGACTACTGACTTAAAGGCAGCATCCTGTTTAGTGTAGATATCTATTTCAGACTGTGTCTTTGCTTCCCTGATAAGCCTCTTAGTCTCAGCCCTACGCTTCATTAACTCCTTTAGGATTTCTACTATGATAGATCTCTTAGTAGAATCTATGTAATATTTAACCTCCCTCTGTTTAACAACAGTCTTAGGATTCCCGTTTTTAGTGTACTCGTAGACGGGGAGGTTGTTTACATATCGTATGTTACCATCCTTGTCTCTCTCATAGACGTAATCCTTGGTGTTATGTATGCCTTGGATTATTATATCCGATTGAGACTCTGCTATAGCTGTAAGCATATGAGAGCTACACGCTTCTGCCTGATCTATTACGTCTACTAAACTCTCTTGTCCTATGTTGAACGTAATGAAGATATTGGGATACAGAGAATCAAAGTCTATGACTAAGACATTATGATATACACCAGGTATCGGTTCCTCGACATAAGCTCCGACAAATCCGGAGCCCTCACTACTGCCATGTGTCTTAGTTGGCAGTATATACTTACCCTCAAGAAGTCTCATAATATATACGTCAAAGACTGTGGTCTTATAGAGAATATCATCATATGTAACTCCTATCAGCTTTCTTATCTCATCTAGGTATGTTACGAGGTCCTGCTCTAATTCTATCTCCAGGACGCAGTCTAAGTCTCTCTTATTATATCTCAGTATCTTAAACTTGTCAGTTGCCCATACTTCATTGTAAGAGCCCTCTAATTCCATCTTACCTTTTCCGTGACCAAGAATTCTATTAACATAATCTAAGCTATGACGCCTGAGTTCCTTTCCCATGAGGAACCTTGACACTTCGTAGATATCTATAATATCTCTGCCTTGGATCTTGAATTTGTCTTTCCTACCAACACTGAGAACCCCTAGTGGGGACATACGACCTGGATCTAGATCCATATGTCTACATCTCCACATAATCTTCTGCAGGTCGTAGTCCTTAATGTTGAATCCCATTATAATATCTGGGTCCTTATCTTCCATTAGAGAC
>Ga0190285_1000009_pt1 | contig 35025 bp, 64 predicted proteins | sample 48691823_MG_FD_163429 | JGI IMG/M metagenome (GOLD analysis project Ga0190285, IMG submission 163429) | Hydrothermal vent microbial mat bacterial communities from Southern Trench, Guaymas Basin, Mexico - 4869-18-2-3_MG | ecosystem: Environmental > Aquatic > Marine > Hydrothermal vents >...
CCCTCTCCGTCCCCAGCCGCGTTCACACCCACGCACCTTCCCCCAACTCTCGTCCTACTCCCCATCGGATTCACAGGGTTGGGCTCACCGCCACGCGGTAGCTCAGCACGCGGCAAGGATGGTCGGATCGGAGATTGTGTGGGGCAGGTTGACGCTGCCAACCCCTCCACCGGGAAGGGGCTTCCCCGCCCTCACGGGCGAGAACTATTTTTATATAGGCACTACTAATATAAAAAATAAAAAGCCAATTCCTCCCGCCGTTGAAACGGTGGGCTTCCTTGGCAATATCTTCTGTGAAGCACGAACCTTCCAGCTCCCATAAAATCACAATGAATAACTTCTCTTTTTTGGTGGTTTCTCGCCTGTTACGAGTTCATCAGTATTTTCTTCAATTGCATCTATCTGCGCTTCCGTCTCGTCGGTTAATACCACCTTCTCACCATCCAGAGTCGCTTTTATGTCTGTCCCAACAAAATTCATCTTGTCTGTCTGTGCTTTTATGTCGTCCGGGAAACCACCCAATATAATCTTACCTTGCTGTTCTTCTGTACCATTAGTCATAATCCACAAATATTCCGTTTTTGTTGTGACTGATTGTGAGAACAGATATTTAAATCGCCCAGTCGTGCCTATTTCGGAACATGCGGCAGCATCCACTACCTTCGCGTCATCGGACAATCTATAAATGGTGATAGTCACAGTATCGCCTGTTGTAAAATTGCCTAAAATATACGTGGATTCCGTTTTGAGGTATCTCATGGTAACATCACCTCCTGATCAGCACAGACATTTGAGTGTTTTAATCTTATTTGCCAATCTATTTTTTCCACCGTAAACTTCTTTTCGTAAGCATGATACCCAGCTTTGGTAATTTTAATGGTATGTGGTGTTTGCATCACCGGAGTATCCCCGTGGTCTTGGTCATAATAGCCATAAGTGAGTGTTTGCTCGGGTATTTGTCCATTTGCATCGGTTGTTTCGTTTACAACCAAGTTGTTGTTCTTGTCCCAGATTTTCACGGATGCATCCGGGATTGGGTTACCTCCGGTATCAACAACCTTCAGGTTGAATGTGTATTGGCGATATACCTTACCTGAACTACTCGCCCACTCAAAAATCCATTTACATTGTGTATTTATAACATAGACATCGGCATCAACCCAAGAACATCCAATCGAAGTCGCCTCATTAATCATTCTTACATTGGCAACGGTAAGTGGTGAAACTACATTTGACAGTTCCAAGCCTTTATCACTATCTGTAATGGATATATCGTTACCGTAAAGAAAGTTGAGTAAAATTCCAGATGTCTGTTGCACCGTTACCCTATATAAATCTGCTTTTGCTATGCCACCATTTGCAGATGTGTATGTGTGCATAAGCAGAGAATTCCATATATTTATACGATTTTCGTCAGAATTCATTTCAATTTTAATATCATCATTTCCATTTAAAATTGAAGAAAATAGTTCTAAGGTTCCACTACCATACAAACGAATCATATTATATCCATTCGGAGAAGCCAGATACAAATAACAGCCATTCGTAGTTGTTCTATTAGTTTCATCAATAATTTCACCCAATCTAAAGTGCCCTTTATCTTCAACATCAAAACCCGCGACCAATCCTGTAAAAGAAACTTCTTTGTTTGTATCAATAAGCCAAGTTTCAGTTGTTCCGTTACCAATTTGCAAACCACAGGTAATTTCATATTGATTATCATCCTGCTTATTGACCACGCCCCACCCTCCATTTACATCTGCTTGGTAAATATCCTCAAATGTGCAGGGATTGGATGAAGAATTACCGCAGGCAGAATCACCAACTACAGTAATTCGGTTATTTTCATAAGTTATTGACATTTCTCCCTATTGTTTTATTATATATCGGAAATGTGACTTATCAATACACCCCCGCGAGTCTTATATCCGCCGATTCACCCTCCCTGCAGTAATAATACAGCAACTTTATGACCGGGATATTATATTTAAAACTCGTATTTTCGTCCTTTTTTAACTTGATGAACCCGCCACGTATCTCTTTTCTGTTTATCGCTACGAATACGTCATCAGGTCCGTCATTCCAGACATGTAATGAGAATAATAAAGGCTTGAATATCATACGACCAACTACGCTACTTCTAACCTCTACCTCCTCATATATACTCTCCCCTTCGGGCTGTATTAACTGGATATAGCCACGTACAACATTCTCAAGTGAACTTATTCTGAAAGCGATATCATCCAATAATGCAGTTTGTAAAACGTCCGGTCTTATTCGCTTACCTCCTTCTCCCTCCCTCACTAATATTTGTTCAGACATTTGCAGTCTCGCTCTCTTCTGTCGCCTTTCGGTGTATTATGATCGCCTCAAGCCGTCCGTTCTCATCCCTCTTCAGTTCCCACTCCTCGGTATTCACGTACGTGGTTCTCGGCATCTGTGGGGTTTTCTCTCCGGTTCCAGAAGTGTTCACGGCGGTATTCGTATACATAGATGCAGTTGCTGGAACTGCTGATTGTTCCGGTGTTGCGGTAGCGACGGAAGAGTGCTGTGTAGTATTATCGGGAGTGGAAGTTACTGCTGGAGTGGAAGGGGATGGTGGTGATTGTTTACTCTCTTCCGTAGTGTTTATGGATGGTGAGGATGACGGTAATATAGGCATATAACTATCGGTGCCGAATATCCCGGAAACTAATTGCTGGAACAGATAGAATCGCAATCGCAGCCGATAGCGTAATAACGACAAAAGATTGTATAAGGGTCCCATATTTGGATTGTATGCCCACAACGGGATGGCAAGAATAGAGTTTTGTCTTTCGTGTTTCATAGTCATATAAGGTTATATTAGACTTTTTTCTATTTAAATTTTGGTTAGAATTTGTTTTCTGACGTGCTCGCTACTATCTGGCTGCAAAGGTCTCTACTTTATCTCCCTCTCCCCCCTTCCCGGGGCACCTTGAAGGGAGAACTAAGACTTGATAATTTCAGGATCTAATGATTTTCGCTTTAGAAAGCGCTTCAATCACCCCCATTGCCTCCTTCTCGATTCGCCGCATACTCTTGTATCGCTCGCGCCCGCGTGCTCTTCTCCACTCTCTCGCCCTCACCTCACGCTGATACGCTTCCGTCTCCTCGGTCGCGAGCAGATTCTGCACGAACTCTTCCACCCATTCCACCATATCTCGTAAAACGCCATAAATCACTATCCCCCTCTTCGCTACCGCTTCCCTTATCTTCTCCGCACGCAACTTCAGCCACTTCGCTATCATGCTGAACACCTGCCCGATAATCGTCTTCCAGTCCCTCGTCCCCTTCTTTGAGGCACGGACATATATGTAATGCCCGATGCGAGGATTAGCACGTACGAACCCTTTTCGATGGTCTGCCAATACCACCACCGTCGTCCTGTTCACTATGTTGTGCGGGTGCTTCCCCTCTTTTCGCCCGAGTTCGTGCAGCGCTTGGAATATTACCTGCTTGTTGTCGTTGCTTATCTCCGGGATGTAGCCCACAATCACACGGTTCACCTCCTCGCAATTGTGCTCCTCTGAAGGGAAAGTGGGGATGTCCATAACTACTCCGACCATTGTTTGGTCGCCTATCTCTACCGCCTGGATATCTGTGTAATAGTCCGTTGCACTCACTCTAACCGAATTTGTGTGTTGCGCCTTTATCCAGGGGTTCAGCGCAGCCAGTGCTCTGCCTAAAAAGGTTTTTATTATCCTATAACCTATATCTATACGTTTCATTTTGTTGTCCCCGCCCCCGCCTTCCCCTCGGGGGAGGGCGGATTATTTATTGTGACGGGGATAAGTTTAAGTTAGTGAACCATTCTATAAAAAAGAGAACTATTGATTGGAGAATCTATTTAGGGATATGGAAGGTCTATAATTATAAATAGATATGAGTAATTTTCATAGTACATGGGCGAAGGAGACACACCGTCTTGACGGTGTGAGGAATTCGCCCTCTCACCTCCCTTGTTTTTAACATTAAGCTTTTTATATATAAAAAACCTATATGAATATCATGGAAGCGACAAAGACGGTAGTGTGCAAGTTGCGCGCGACGGAAGAGGAAGCGGAGAAGATAAGAGAGACTGCGATAGCTTTCAGAGATGCCTGCAACTACATCAGCGAGGTTGCTTTTACCAAGAGGTGTTTCAACCCCGTCGCATTGCACCATTTCACCTACAGAACGGTAAGAGAGCGCTACAAACTCCCCGCGAATCTCGCAGTCCGGGCACGTGACCGCGTAGCGAAGTCGTATAAGCAGAACCGACACAGGCAGCACAAGTTCAGACAGCTCAGCATGGATCTGGATAAGAAACTCTTTACCCTGCTCAGAAACGGCGATTTCAGAATCTCTATTGCTACCCTCCACGGGCGTGTGAAGCCCGCACTTGACATAGGCGACTATCAGCGTCAACTCCTGAATAATCCCGTGCAGGACGCCAAGATCACTTTCCGAAATAGTGACATCTATGTCCACATCACCGTCAGATACGAGCTTCCCGAGCCCGAAGGGAATAATTATGTGGGTGTGGACATTGGCGAACGAAATATTCTTGTCGCTTCCAACGGGTTTAAACGAAAGGGGGGTGATATAAAAGCGAGAAGGGAACATTATAGGGAACAGAGGCAAGCACTCCAGAAAATAGGCACTTCCTCTGCGAAGAGGAAGCTTAAACGGCTTAGTGGTAAGGAGAAGCGATGGGCAAATACCATCTTGCATCAGATAAGCAGAGAATTCGTTGACAGTCTTAACGAAGGCGATGTGGTGGTGCTGGAGGATCTCACGGGCATAAGAGACCGCGTCAAGAGACGGAAGAAGGACAGGGCGGACTTCCACAGCTGGGCGTTCAGAAAGCTCGGTGCGATGATAGAATACAAATGTCTTGAAAGAGGCATCCCGGTTATCCGGGTAAATCCCGCGTATACATCGCAGCAATGTCCGAGATGTGACATGATAGACAGGAGGAACAGGAGGACGCAGGCGCTGTTCCGGTGTATCAACTGTGGCTTCCAAGATAATGCGGACCATGTTGCCTCTGTGAACTTGAGTGAGTTGGGAGCGGGCTCCCACTCACGGGGCTGCTGTCAACCAGCCTGAGGTAGGGATGAGTGCGATGCATGATGATTCACCTACAAGCCCGCCGTTTTAACGGTGGGTAGTTGACAGTATCGAGAGAAACTTTCAATATCTTTGCTTTCTATGATGAAAATACTTGCTATGGCAAGATTTACACACGAAAGCTATCCCTGTGTATTCGTCACTTTCTTTTAACCAAAAATGATGGATTTCTAATCTCTCTCCATTTTTGTTCTTTTTCCCACATATCTGGCAAACAGCATTTTTTGTGATATCTTCGTAAATTCTCCTATGGAGCTTTCTTATTCTCTGCCTCCCATGCCACCAATCATTAAAAACTATTTTTTGTCCCATTTCTCTATCTCTTTATTTCTCTATACTACTATAGAGAAGTCATTATATATAAAAAATATATAAAGAGAAATAGATCAAATATATGATATTCTGCATTATTTATGGACCTATATGTTTTTACCCCAAAACCAAATGTGGTGGCTTTAAAGGTGCAACTAACTGCTGTGAGAAGAATTCATATAATAGAAAAGAAGTAGAAATTTTCTACATATATTCTATTATGGACGTTACTAGTTGCCGTCTTCCACGGTCAGATCTCAAAAAATAAAAACTTAAGGGAAAAATAGGTGCGGGGTTTAACCCCGCCTTTTAGTATTCCTCTCTTCTTCTTTCAGAAGAAGAGGATTTTGTCTGCACCCAATGCCGCACCAACAGCGTCGGGTATCTTCACCGGTGTTACGAAGTCTTCGATGCTTGTGGTGTCGTCCACAGTGTCTGCGAACCCGTTAACGACGTGGAATGTTGCGCAAGATGCGAAATTTACACCGAGCTTGTCCTTCTCAAATCGAGCAAGCTGTTCCAAATTGTCCGGTAGGTCTTCGGGGCTTATGCCCTCAAACTGCCCAGCAACCAGTTTCTTGAGTCCATCATCTATTGGCAATTGTGCAAGTGTTCCTTTCTTCACCATCTCCACACCGTTAGGTCCGTAGAATACGGTTACCTCTGGTACCTTGTACACCGCTTTTGCCGTGAATGCGACTACCAACGCGGCATACTGGTTGTATGGCTTATCCATCCCGCTATTTACATACACAACCAAACTATCTACTTTCTCCATTTCTCCTATTTCACCACCTTTTGTGTAGGCGGCGATACCTACACCGAGTGCTACCAGCGCTACTATCACTGCGGCAATAGCTATTACCTCTCCTGCATCCATTTTTGTTTATTTCTCACCTCCTAACTCTTTTTTCTCTTTCTCTCCCTCACTTCTCTCCTTATCCCTCCCCCTCTTTATCTCCCTCAGCAGCTCGTCGAGCGCTGTATCCAGATTCTTTATGTTATTTGCCTCCTTGTATTCTCTCAAGACCTCGTATGCTTCGTCGCTCACCACCGCCAGTATTTTTCTCATTCCCCTATCCTCCTAAATAATATAATAAATATATAATATATAAAGCTTTAAAGTTAACCAACTACCTGCCGTTGAAACGGTGGGTTCTGGTTTAAGTGGATATACATGGATTTACATCCATGTATGTCCGCTCTCATCACCTTGGGCTTCATCATATCATACAGCTCCCTCGCGAGTTCATCGGCAGCCTTCCACTCCGCCCCCTTCGGGTCGAACCCGCCCCCGGCATCCCCGCCATTTCCAGCGAGCCACCGGAGGGAAGTCCCCACATGCTTAGTTTTTGAAGAACCGCTTAGTTGAACGCCGGGCTTATTGACATCGCCGACGCCTTATAGAAGCGGTCTCTATACTAATTATTGTCATGATTATTTAAATACTATCACGAACTGGGGGTTATCTTACATACACATAAATATACATAAGACTACAAAAAGTGAAACTGTTACATACGGCATAAAACTCAATATAAAAAGGTGCAGGCGGGTTTAAACTACCCGCCTATAAGTGGGTGTGTTCTGTATCCGTCACCGGAGCGGTGTTTCAGAGAAGTTTATGAGGCGTTTATGTCCCGATTGCGATCCAGTTGACTGTTTTCGCGACCGTAGAAGCTCCGAGAGTGTTTGGTGAACCTTCAACCAGTTTCCAGACCTTCAGATCAATATGACCAGCTGTCCCACCGATAGCTGCTGTGACAGTTGCGGCATCTGCGTCCGGATCTTCGCCCAAGCTAGCAACAACGGCTACAACAGTTGTCAGTCCTGTATCCACATCTGCGGAGCCTGTTACGGAAGTTGAACCGCGAGCAATTTTGTAACCGGCATCAATGCCGATGACCGCATTAGTAACGTCAGGATTGATCTTACTGCCTGCGATTGCGGCATTGTCATTGACTTTTGCGTTAGTGATAGTGCCGTCTGCCACTTCCCCTACTGTTATCGGTCCGTGTGGTGCTATCATTTTTCATTTCCCTCCTATTTACCACTTTTCTTCTTTATAACCATAGTATACTACTCATCGTAGTACACTATGGTTATTTCCGAATCCGTTACACCAGCTTTCGTTACTACTCCGAGATACTTGCCCGCACTGATGGAGAATAGTGGGTTGTCCATATCAATCTTGTCCGGCCATGCCAGTGTATCACCCGTAGCCAGACTTTGCTTATCCTTCACAGTCGAAAGTGCTCCAGTCGCGGCATCTGCCTCCCCTATGCTGACATCGTTCGCAGTCGGGCAGCACAGTTTTATCCAGCACACAAATCGCGTCTTGCCGGTGGATACTGCACCAATCCCCAGGTCTGTACCGTTCTCAGCACCATCAAGTGTCTTCTGTACAATTTTCAGGTCGTATTTGTTTGCCATTTTTACATCACCCCTACTATAAAGTAAAGAAGGATTGTATATAAGTGTTTTCACACATAACATTACGTTTTGTAATAAAATGACATATTATGTTAGAAAATTGGAGATAAGCGATAGAATAGCGGGTAAAACGAACCACAAACTCATCGTGCCGTAAAACATGACCCAGCCATAGTTGTTCTCAGCCAGTGTGGCTTTCCGGTTAAGCGAGCGAACAATCCCAAAAGAGGGGAATACGAGCAGGTTCAGCGGTAGCATAGTTGCAGGTAGATAGTGTAAATAGCAGATAAACAGGTTCAATACCACGAACGAGGAACCCATCAGAATCGCCATGACCGCAAGTGCCTTCGGCTTGCCCAGTACAGTGAAGAAGTTACGCACTCCAAATTTCATATCGCCTTCTATGTCGTCAATATCCTTAGAACTCTGTGCACCCGTGATCCACAGGCATATAACGGTGGCTAAAGCGAGCGGAAAAGCGTCGAAGTGGAAATCATTGAAGATGCCGAATACTGCCAGCACGGGCAGCATACCACGGGCGATGCCCTGCCATACATTATTCAACACAAATATTCGCTTGATTCTAACCGGCGGTATGGTATAGAATACCGAGAAGAGCGCGATTACGGCGATACCAATCACGAATATGGGTTTTATCACGAACGCAATTGCTGCAGAGATGGCATATAACACGATAGCAAACACTATTGCTTCTCTTTGTGTTATTAAGCCTCGCACTACCGGGCGATAGGGTTTATTGATTATATCAATAGCGATTTCTTCCGTTACCGCCTGGTTCAGTGTCTGTGATGCACCGTGCAATATCCCCAAGCATATCCCCGTTGCGAGCGCGAGAGCGAAAGAGAAGGGTGTGCCGTAATAGTATGAAGCGAGCGAAACGAGGAAGAAGCCCGCTATTAACGCACCACACATGGTCAATGGTCGTGTAAGAGCAATAAATCCCTTTACCTTCTCGGATAGCGGTATGAGCGGATAGTTCTCTTTTATCCCCCCCACCTTCTCTATCGTGCTGCTGATAAAATCTCTGATCCGGAACTCCCAGATGGAATCAAAGGAGTAATACCACAATGTTTTCAAGATTTCTATAATGGCAGTTGCCGTGGTGGTTAAAGGCAAACTTCGAGTGAAGATGTAGGTTACTAAGAATGTGATGAGCATGGATGCTATGCGGTAAATCACAGCTTTGATAGCGAGATTTGTATTTGCTGGTCGCATGTTTTAAAAAATAAAATATAAAATATAAATATTTTAAAATCGCTTATCGCCTATCTCGCTCTGGTACTTTTCCAACCCGGGCGTGCGAGCAGGCATGAATCTTCTTGGCACGGCATACACCACCGCTTGCTGATCTGTAATCACTTTACCCACCGATTTCAGCCGGTAATATAGCCGTTGTTCCTCCTCTATCTGAACGAGCACTATGTTGTATTGATATACGGACTCGTCCCATCCGCCGGCTTTGAAGAATGCGTCACGGCGCATAGCCATTCCACGTCCCTGTAATCTGCGATATACGAAATTCTCGAAGACTTGGAGCATAGAAATAAACAGAGGCACATCGGGAGTGGGCACCTCGCTGCCCGTTACTGCCACCACCTCGGGGTCATAGAACCACCGGAGCAGTAAATTCAGGAAATTGGGAGGATAGAAATCGCCACTATCAACACCCACGATTATGTCGGCATCGGTCAGTTCAATAGCCTCACGACGTGCGGTGATCTTACCGCGACTTGCAATTATTATACGGTCAACATACGGTTTTGCAATCTCTACGGTGCGGTCTTCGGAATGAGAATCGACCAGAACGAGTTCAATTAAGCCGGTATTACGGTATTGCTGATACAATTTCTGTGACACCAGCGTCTGTAAGGTGGGTTCTATAAACGCTTCTTCGTTCAGTGTAGCCAAGTGTATTGAGACCGTGCCAATATCTTCTAATCTGACGGGCGGGTAATATTCCGACTTTACGCTACGTTCCATCCACAGTTTTGCTTTCGATGCAATCAATAAAGGGGCAAGCATGGTCGGTTAAAATATTTTCCATTTATCAATTATGCATTGCACCCTATAAAAAATCACGCCCTTCTCCAGTCTCGGTGTTAGCGTGCCCGTGATAAGACGTGGAAATACACACTCGCCCGTTATACGCGGCGGTGGTGTAAGTGTGGGGGTGGGTGTAAGAGTTGGAGTGGGTGTGGGTGTTGGCGTAGCTTCACAAACAGGGAATGTATTTATTATACCTATAGCATATTTTCCGATTGCATTTGCATCTGCTATATTTACCTCCCCATCGCCATTGACATCCGCACGCCTCTTGAATTCCGATTCCGTAAGCGGTGTACAATCTTTTACCTCATCCCAGCCATAATATGCATATAACATCACTAAAATCGCATCAGTAGTTTTATCACCCTCTCTATATGTCACATATCCATCGTTATTCACATCGCCATAACTATCGCATGGTGGCTCACGTGGTAATGGTGTTGGAGTAGATGTGGGTGTGGGTGTTGGCGTAGGCGTAGGTGTAGCTTCACAAACAGGGAATGTATCAGTACTGTAATAGCTGTAGTTTGCAATAAGCATAACATCCTTCATGTCTATTTTACCGTCACCGTTTACATTCGCTCTACGTTTGAACTCTTCTTTGGATAGCGGTGTTTTTTCTTTTACCGCGTCCCAATCATTGAGCTCATAAGACCATGCAAGCATGATATCATCATAGGTTACATATCCATCATCGTCAAGATCGCCATACGGTGGGCACGGAGAGGGTCGCTTTTCATAGCCACAGGCGGGCGATTGCCGCTCTTTTAGCTGCCACACGCCATCTTTACACTCATATAAATCGTAATTCTTACACATGGTTTCGCCCTCGCTACATTGAGGTTCTGAATGACATTCTCCGTCGTAGTAATAGCAACCTGGTGAGAATTTACAGTCAGCTGCATTAGTTATATCTTCACATCTAAATTCAGGAACTTCTAATGGCTTCATATCGGTGTATACCATTGAACCATCTCTCATTAAATATACAGATAGTTCCGATACCAGTGGTGGATCAAGAATAAGGATACGGGCAGTATGATCTTCAGGGTCAATAAGTGAAGTAATGTAAATATTAGCAGACTCGTTTATAATATATGCTGTATAATTTTCCCCTTCTATAAGGTTCTTAGCCGTAATTTCGATTTCTAATTTATTACGAGATTTCCATCGCGCCGATACGGATTCAATCTGTGCTCGCCTAGAAGGGTCGCCTATTGTTATTACTGCTGGCTCTGAGTATAAGTTTACTGGCGAGCCGAAATATACACGCGCCTCCACAGTAACATTTTCGGCAAGACGTGAAGCCGGTCCCCCTTCAGAACAGCACGGCCACCAAAACCAACATCCGTATGAGTATGTCCATGACGGGTCAAAGCCGGACTTTACACTTTTACCCCTTATTGTTATAGCGCCCGATTCTACTTCTTTGAATTCCAGCCAAGTTTCTATTTCACTGAATCCGAGACCATCAGGATTACCACAGTAATCTATAATCTGGATAATATCGTCATTCTTTAGCCAGCCATCGTTACCATGAACGTCTCGTGGATATACGATAGGCCAGCCTGACTCGTGCCAGTAACAAGTTGATAGCAGCCCTATTCTCAATGCTACTGTGTATGTCATAGTACATGGGCGAGGAGTCTTTGCACTTCAGGGTGGTGATAATGTTAGATATTGTACCTCCTCACGTTATTCCTTCTATGGGTACGCCTTTATATTTATCTGGTACTTCTGTCCACAATTCCAGATAAAATCTAAATACGTCTTTATCTGGCATCGTTATGGTTATATCCTCGTCTCGTTCGTAATCGCCGAACCCTGCAATGTAATTTCCCTTAAGTGCTTCTTTGGTGTCCGCATCCACTAAAAACTGATAATTGTCTGAAGGTGCCCCCCACACTGTGTTGTTTATTGTTACATGAAACTCCACTTTTACATTTGCACCAGCTACTGCCTTGCTTGGATACCGAACATTTGATATACTCCCCGTTACTACCACCTTTTTACATCACCTCCTATCTCTCACTCTTTATTTCTATATTATACATATAAATAATTTTTATCTACCAAATTTTCTCTTTTCCCATATTCCTTTAATCGCTTCTGCTATGCATGTAACCCTGGGTATGGGGTTTCGTTGAGCAATACGAGGGAACGGTTTACCGGTAGACAAACGTATAAAGAGACAATCGATTACTGATAATTGTCGCTCTATTTGGTATGTCTGTGTAGTGTATAATAATCCTTCTTCTTCTGTACGCACTATCTGATAAGTTTCTGTGGTGTCTAGCAGGGTTGCTTCTTCTGTACGCACTATCTGATAAGTTTCTGTGGTGTCTAGCAGGGTTGCTTCTTCTGTACGCACTATCTGATAAGTTTCTGTGGTGTCTAGCAGGGTTGCTTCTTCTGTACGCACTATCTGATAAGTTTCTGTGGTGTATAATAATCCTTCTTCAGGTGTCGGTGTCGCATGAGTCCTGAGGTGAATAGGGTTTGCCTCGTCGTGTGTATAACATGTTCCACCCTCATATGAACCGCAATGCAATACCGCATCCTCGTCCGTTGAGGGCATGCTGAAATAACAGTCCGGCATCGCCTCCCAGTCGCCCGCATCTATATGCTTAGTCTTCGGTCCACAACGATAATATCCATCCCACACAACGCCGTAGCAGGCTGTGCCCGGTGTGTTATTTACGTTCTCCACAATCGCTCCCGCCATCAAAGTATCGCCAGGCTCCGCCGTGAGTGTATCTCCAGGATAATAATAGGCTCCATTATAGTATATGAACGGTGTGCCACGAAATTTATACGCCGGTCCTAATGCTCTCGCTCCCTCACTCATTTTTTATTCCTCACGATATTTGGGCATCCCCACGCGGTTAAGACACGTTATCCTCGGTATGAGGTCTCCGGTGGTGATGCGCGGTGTCAGGTCGCCCGTGAATATCCGCGGGAATAAGCACTCGAGATACGCCTTTATGTCCGGCGTTGGTGTGGGAGTGGGCGTGGGAGTGGGAGTGAGTGAGGGCGTTGGTGTTCCAGTTGGGGTAGGCGTAGGTGTGGGCGTAAGAGTTGGAGTTGGCGTTGGTGTTCCAGTTGGCGTGATAGGCACAGTATAAGTGGTCTGTCCGGGTGAAGGATAAGGCTTCGATTCCGTTTTTCCTGTATAACCCTCCTTCGTAACTGTTATAGTGACCGTTGCCGGCGTAGCTACAAGACTGAAATCGAACCATCCGGTATAGCCATCGGCATCTGTTAATTTGCAACCATGGTCGCGATCTATATTATTGTCATCTTTGCTCGATACGCAGCAGTTCGCACCTTCTACCGGGTTCGTAGTGTTCGCATCAATAACATGGACTCTAACCGCCTTCGGTGTTGGTGTCGGCGTAGGTGTCGGCGTAGGTGTCGGCGTAGGTGTCGGTATTGGTGTCCCTTCAACATTGATAGTCCATGGTGATTTTGTTTCCATGAGTTCGCCCGCTATATCAGGGTTACCCAACCACAGTTCCGCTGTTGCCGTGCCTGACTTGGTTGGTATACAATCAATCGGTATTTCCGTCACATGACCTTTACATTCTATTGACTGGAATTTTCTGCAAACTTCCTCTGAATCTATTAGTAGCCTGACGGTTACTGATATTTGGTCAACGCGTGTATATGTGCACCGTACTTTTGTATTTAGCCGGAATGTATCACCCTCTTTTACATTAATCGTATTCCCCAAGTTGTATTGAGTGCCTTTATAAGTGATGTAAGGATTCTCATCAAATTTTATCGTTCCTGGTGTGGGTGTAGGCGTAGGCGTAGGTGTTGCCTGAACCATGAGATGAATAGCATCCGTCCAGTCATGAGAATAACATGTGCCATTTTCGTATGAACCGCAATGCAATACCGCATCCTCGTCCGTTGAGGGCATGCTGAAAACGCAACCCGGCATCGGCTCCACGCCGCCCGCATCTATATGCTTAGTCTTCGGTCCACATCGGTAATATCCATCCCACACAACGCCGTAGCAGGCTGTGCCTGATATATTATTTATATTCTCCACAGTCGCCCCAACCATCAAAGTATCGCCAGGCTTCGCCGTGAGTGTATCTCCAGGATAATAATACTTCCCATCAGCGTAGTTATATATGAACGGTGTGCCACGAAATTTATACGCCGGTCCTAACGCTCTCGCTCCCTCACTCATATCACTCCCCATTTATCAATTATACATCTCACCCTATAAAAAACTTTACCCGTGTCTATTCTTGGTGTTAATGTGCCCGTGATAAGACGTGGGAGCACGCACTCGCCCAGTACGGGCGGTGGCGTCGGTGTTGGCGTGGGTGTGGGTGTAGGCGTGGGTGTGGGTGTGGGAGTAGGCGTTGGTGTGGTAGGGGATAGAAGAATCCAACCCGCATGATCCGTTGGGGTATCGCTATAGCATGTGCTGAAAAATGCGAATGTGCTCTCGGCGGGCATATCAAAACTACACATCAGCGTATATGCATCATAGCCGTTAAAGAACTCGCTACTACTGCACAACAGTTCGCCCGTATCGTAGTTATTAACACGGAACGTGCACCAGCCGGCTACATTGTTTACTTCTTTCACATCCGCGTATGCCACTAAACTACTGCCCGGGGGTGCACGTAAAGTCCCATTGAGCTTGTAATATCTGCCATTATAGTATATGGTAGGCGGGGTAACGAATATGAATTTTGGTGTCGGTGGCGGTGTGGGTGTAGGCGTGGGTGTGGGTGTGGGTGTTTTCGTGGGACCTATCTTTCGTAATGTAAGACTCTTATCACCCGAAAAATCTATGTGGTCTTTTATAGCCTTTGTTTCGTCCACTGCCTCGTTATAAGCGTCCCAGATCTTCTTGTCCCAATCATTGTCTATCTTCGACAGGAAATTTTCAAGGAAAGTGTGAGCAACACCCCAAGAATCGGTGGTTGTATCTTTCAGTCCAATTACGGCGGTATTCGTAGTGGAACCCTTACGATATTCATATTCAAAGTATCCCGGTCCCTTATCGTTCATTGCATGACAGTGGTACAATATAGACAGTGGTATCGGCGTTGTCCTGCTGGCGAGCATGTCCCTTACAACTAGATCATGCTCACTCACAGTCTCGCCACCCGGCGGCGAGGAGGTCGCCCACAAGCACCATTCATCCGGATTGGGTTCCGTCGTAGGATCCGGTGAGCAGTAGGTATTTATTGTGTAACGCGATATGAACGTCCAGTAGGAATGCCCGTGCGACACTATCAGGAGCGTTTTCAATGCCGGGTCCGTGTATAGCGGTTCAAGTTCGTCCTTTGTAACGGGTGGAGCGAAGCATTTTTTCGTGTTATTGAACCATCTGCTGAAATACTTGTCCGCTATGTTGATTATGTAATTCCAGCAGTAGGGTTTCCACGTGACTCCAGAATCAGTATACCAGCACCCTATTATTCCGGATACGGAAAAGGATTCGGAAGGTGGCGGGATACGCATGCCGACTATGCGACCACGTTCGTCCACGAGGTATGTGTCCTTTCCCGCCTTGCCTATCCAGTACCAGTCGCGCAGAGGTGCACCGGAGAACGATAGGTATAAGTTCTTGTCTATGCGGTGATAACCGATAATTTCAAACGATGCGGGTATAATGCCAGCAGATACCACTCGCACGCGATTCTCCATGCGCATGCAATCCTCACGAGTGAGTGCGAGCAGAGACGGCTCAAACGGCGACCACGTGATAGATACTTTTAATATCTCACCGGTATCAGAGACCCAGACGGCCGCCAGTTCGGGCTCTGAGTAGAGAATGCCCTTTCTATGCGACCACTGGAACACGAAGCGGTTGAAGTCAGGGTTGTAGTATTGCGAGATTAAAACACCCTCACTGAGGACGTTAGGGAAGTGCGATTTGAGATATTTTATTGCTATCTCCTTTGCATTATCGATAGTGAGCATAAAACTATTTATATAACAGAGGGAATAGAATAAATAGTTTTCATATGCCAGACAAGAAACCAATTACCGGTGCTGTGAATGTGGAAGTGTTGAGAGAAGCGGCAAACGAAATAATTAGACTGATGGACGATTTCACGCTCGGCGCCTGTCTGTTCCCGCGAGCGAACTATCGTGCCATATTCCCGCGAATACGTGAGGGGCGATTGTTCGTACGCGTGGGATGCGTGATTGATGAGATAGTGGAGGAGGAATAAAAAATGTCCGAAAATACAGGACTCGGGGGTCGTGCTAGGAGAAGAGACAATAGTTGTATCACCACGGGCATCGTAGGTGCACAGCATCGCGGCGATAACTCACAGCACCGCGGGCGCGGACGCGCAAGCGGCGATAGAGAGAGGCAGTAGTATTTTTTCGCGCTCCCCACGGTATTTTTTCTCGGAAGCACTTGTAGGTAGCGTATAGACTCTATTGATATTGAAACTATTTTATAGTCTATCAAAAGTTTTATATATACCCATACTTAAGATAGTAATAGGTAGTAGTGAGGTGTATGCAATGGGAGATGAAAAGAGAGAGAAAGATTATGCAAAAAAGGTCAGGGAACTCATGAAGCGAAGGCATATACAGGACGAGGACAGATACTTGCGCTACTTGGAGGAACAAAAAGAGATCAAGCTGAGAAATGCAGAGACACGGCGTGAGGACGCAGAGTTTGAATTAAGAGTGATAAGGAAGATGAGGAGAGGAGAGTTGTAGGAGGTGATATAAAAAATGGTGGAGACCAAAGAGGAGATTTGGAAAGAGATATATAGTATTGCGGAAAGGCGTGGGATAGGGCATGATAGGTTAAAATCACTCGTTACTGAGATAGTGGGTAAGCGAGCAGAGACAGAGGAGGAGGCAAAGGAGGTTCTGAAGTTTCTGCGTGCAGTTGATAAGAAACTTCACACAACATTTCTCACAACGGAGCAGGCAATAAGCGTCGTGAAGGCTGAGGGTATAGAGGAGGAGCCAATAGAAGAAGAAAGCGGTGAGGAGGTAGAAGTGGAGCCGGAGGAGAAGGAAGAGGGAGAAGAGAAATGGGATAAAACGATAAGGACGGAAGATGGCGAATTCGCATTCAGGTTGGAAGGTGAGAATATAATATGCAAAAATGCTGAAACTGGAGAGACTTATGTAATAGATCCAAAGAAGCCAGAATGCAGTTGCCCGGATTTTCAGTTCAACAAAAGGGAGAAGAATGAAATGTGTAAGCATCTCGCGGCAGCGTCGGCAGCGGGCTATGGTATAGCAGAACTTCCCGAGATACCGGAAGAAGTAACGACAGCGCTGGCTAAGCCGAAGAAAGCAACAAGAGGAAAAGCGAAGAAGGGCGAGGAGATAGTAACATTGAAAGTTCTGGATAAACAGGTAGAACTTGGCGTGCAAGTGCCTACGGAAATAATTACGAACGAAGATAGAGCGGTCGAGATAATAAAGACGATACTGGGTACTGATCCCAAAAAGGAAGATGTTATTTCGAGTTATGCGGGGATTGAGGAGTTGAATGCTTCGGTTGTCCTCAGTTTAGCATCGTATATCGGCATCAGGCATGTTCCAGTAGCGATTGAAGAGGAGAAGAAGCGGATAAATATAGGGGAGGTGTTCTTAGCTGTTGCAGACGAAGAGAAGAGAAATAAATACGAACCAATAGCGCGGCTGATGGGCGAAGTCGAAGTTACAACACGATGCAGAGTTACGTCAGTAGCAGGGTGGCGCGATAAAAACGGTAATGTCCGTATTGGAATAGGAACTAAAGAGGAATTTCTCACGCCACACGACCTTGCGGATATTGCACGTCGAGGTGCATCGTTTATTCGCACTAGGGCAGAGACAAAGAGCGCGCGCAAGGCTGTTATAAACGCTTTGCCTGTAACGGTGGAAGGTCTCCTTCGTAAAATCTGTAGGATATACCATTGGGGGTGATAAGTTCGTATCGGGTAGGAGATAAAAAATGGGAGAAGAATTGGAGGAGATAGAAAAGAAATTGGAGGAGTTAGAAAGGAAGAAGACAGAACTGTATAGGCAAAGACAGATGCTATTTATAAAGCTAAAGTCGGCGATAACCCTTTTAGGGCAGTATATAGAGTTTGCAGAGAAGCAAGATATAGACGTAATCCGAGAGACAAAACTGTGGGACGAGATAAAGCAAGCATCAAAAGAGATAAATGTGATCTTGGGTCTTCAAGAATTGCCATATCATTACGGCGAAAAGATGGCGTCGATAAAGGAAATTGAAGATGAGATAAAGGCGGTTGCGGAGACCATCGATATAAAAACGAGGGATAAAACGTTCATAATCGAGAGGAGGGGTAAGTGATGTATTGCCCGAACTGTCACAACCGTGTAGCTGAAGAGGTGTACGAATTCACTAATCGCATTGAGTACAGATGTCCGTACTGCGGACACAAGATAAAAGTAATCCATAAGCCGTTTGTAAAAATAGAGAGGCAATATGATACAGGAACAGTTTAAATAGGAGGTGATACACAAATGAAAGAACTTGAAGTTAGCTGGAAAAATGGAGAAGAAAGAACATTACAATTTGTTTTTGATTTTGATAGTGGTGTCTGTGATGTGCTGCTGGTTCGTAACGAAACATTGAGAGAGAAGATTTTTTCAATGGATATCAAAAATTTCAGAGCATTTTTGAAAGATGCATTGGAATTTGTAGAGAAGAATGATAAAGGAAGGAGGTGATAGAGGGGAAATGGAAGAAACGCCAAAATTTGAAATGCGATTTTTTGATACACAGAGAAACGAAATAACTGTGGCAGTGAATATTAAAACTAACAGCGTAGAGATAAAAACCGCTCGGGATCATATAACAATATCTTGGTCAGATCTGGATTTAATGGCTGAGTATGTAAAAGCGGTGCGAAATATAGCATACACGAGTGAGAGGTGAGGACAAAATGGTAAAGTTTTTTGGAAGGAGGAAAAGCGCAAGGAAAAGAATCAAGTGCTACATTTGTGGCTTGGAGAGGGAAATGACATTTGGCGAGTTTGCGGAACATGTAAAGGGACACATCAAGAACGGCGAGGTAAGTGGTGGTATAGTGGGTGAGTGTGTGGAATGGAGCCAGAGCATTTGAGAATGTTAAAGGAAGCGATTGAAGAAATAGAAAATAAAATAGCGGATTTGAAGGCGATAGTATCTCTAATTGAGGTGTGGGAGGGGAAAGGAGAAGGGAAAATGAACGAGAATGAGTATACGGTAAAATTGCAATATACAGTAAACACGCCAAAACCAGCTACTATCGTGGTGACGGTGATGTGTGAAGGGGAGTCGGAAGAAGCGAAGAAGGAAGTGGATGATTTTGCGAAAATTCTTGATAGTGAAGTCCGAGGATTTTTGGAGAGAAAATACAGAGGTGAGATCAAAAGTGAGACTAGGAGAAATTTTTGAATGGATAGCATGGGCATGTCTTATAATGTCAGCGATAGCACTGATGTTTCTCATCATCTGGCTAGCACTGTATGGCTATGCGGGGTGAGAAGGAAAATGAAAGTGGATAAAGAAGAGACATGGATGTATTTGTTCACACGGCAAGGCAGAATAACAAGAATAGGCTATTCTGACCGCCCACTTACTGCTGAAGAACTCGAACCACTGCAGGAACTGATGTCGAGACCCGATTTTAACGGTTTTCGGCTGCTTCACAACGTGCTTTACGTCTTTGATTCATGCTCACCCGGCGCACGGATTACGGGTGATATAATTGAAGAAAAGTGGAGATTTGTAAAAGAGGAGGTGATAGATGATGGAGATAAAGAGAAAAAGAGGTAAAAGACCGAGCGGGATTGAATTAAGTAGATTCACAGTATCACTACCACAACGGCTGTTGCAGATTTTTGAGTCAATAATAGAAGAACAGGGATATGCCACGAAAAGTGAAGCGATCAGGGACCTGATTCGTCTGTATGTTGAGCGCTCGCTTGCTCGTGAGAACAAGGAGGGTAGAGAGCTCGGTGTGGTGGCATACATACTGCCACGATCACCGGAGGAGCGGAAACAGACGCTGATTAGCGAGCTTATAGGATGCGAAGTAAAGTTCAGAGATGTTGTTCAATCAATTTCAATGACTATGTATAGTGATAAAATAATGAGGGTGGCAATAGTGTGCGGTGATGTGAAGCGTATTGGTGAGTTCAGGGATGCGGTAGAGGCATTAAAGGATGTGACAGTGATAGGGATAGCGGGATGGAGGATTGAAGAGGTGTGAAAATGTATTATACAATTTATACAATTTCGACAACTGAAGGAAGGTTTAATCTCCTCAACCCAAGCGAAGTAAAGTTCAGTAACCAGGTAACAATCTACAATGACGATGGCAGTTTGCTTAAATCAGTATCGGTGACTGCAGATGGACCGATATTCGATGATGGCGATGAACCTGAGGAGATTGCCGAGGCATTGGAAAACTGGCTCAAAGGTATGCTCTACGCATCAGAGGAAGAGGAGATCAGGGATATGATACGTTTTTTGCGTGAACATTCGAGAGAACTGCTCAAAGGGAAGCTGCGCAGGGATATAGGCATAATTGAAGAGAAGATAAAGAGGTTACAGGAAGAGAAAGAGATGTTGCGTAAGCGATATGAAAAACTTTTGAGAGATAGTGGAAAGGAGGAGGTGTGATGAGAATGTATTATACAATTTCGACAGAGAAAAAGAGAATTGATATTATAAGTCCGGACGAGACAACAGTGATTAACCATATAAGAATCTACCACGACGATGGTAGATTTATCAAGGGAGTGTCAGTGATTGCCGATGCACAACTGCTTTTTGAGGATGAAAAACCAGAAGACCTCGCTAAGATGCTGGAGATTTGGTGCAAGGGCATGATATATCTTCCAGGTAGCGAGAAAGTTAAGGATATGATACAGTTTTTGCGTGAGCATTCCAAGGAATTGTGGAGAGGGAAGTTATACTGGGACATAAAAAGGATCGAAGCGAAGATAGAGGAATTGAACGAGAAGAAGGAGTACTTGCAGGAGCAATACAAGGAACTCTTAGCAGAGGATAGAGAGGAGATTGGAAAAGAGGAGGCGAAAAAGAATGAGAGTCCCTAAACTTTTTGCGATATTGGCGGAGCATTTCATGGAATACGCCCCTCTAAAGGGAAAGGGACTTGTCAGCAAGCAGATTGGGGATTATACTGTCAAGATTACTGCGGACGGAAAGACAAAAGATGAGAATGGCTGGGAGATAGAACCTTTCATGTTCCATATCTTCATGAACGGGTGGCTGGTTGGTGTTGTTTCACCGAACGGAGGGGAACTACTGCTCGACGAAGATGATTTGATTGAGACATTCAAAGCAGAACTAAAAATTGAGGAGGCGAAAGAAGATGAAAAGAACTAAAAAAGAAAAGACTAAAATGGAGATGAGCGACGCAGAAAACTATCTGAGAGCTTCGTTGCGCGCCATTGAAAGGATACTGCAAAGATCAAAGTATAGTAATCCGGAGCGGGACACAGAGGAACGCGGAATTCACGATTGCTTGGAAGGGGTACCAGGAGTGCTGAAGACTGTACTGGACTTGATGGAGCACGAGAAAAAAGAGCACGGGGCAGTAGGGGTCACCGCAGAACAGAATTTAGAAGTTTCTGTACAAATTATTGAAGCTTTGATGCGGAACCCAGAGTATGCCAATGCAAAGCCGGGTACGGAAGAGCACGCGTTCTGTGAATGTTTAGGATGGGTGCGAGCGATTTGTAAAATTGCGATAGAGTTGATAGAAGCGGAGAAAGAGGGAAATAAGAAAGAGAAGGAAAGACAGGAGGTGAGAAAAGATGAATAGATTTAATGACTATACCGATGATCTACTGTTGTATGTATATATCTTTAGGTATCCCTATAATAGACCCAAAGAACAACTGGAGTTACACGACGAATTAGAACGAAGAGGCTTAGCGGATCGGGCAAGTCACATACTTTCAGAACTTTGTAACATTTTCGAGGAAAAAGTGGGTGGAAAAACTACTAAATAGGGGGTGAAAATGATGAATAGATACAAAGAATATAGCAACAAATCACTGGTGGGAATTTATATCTTCAATTATCCCGCTGAGCATCATGAAGAAACAAAAGCATTACGGGAAGAATTAGAACGGAGAGGTTTGAAAGACTGGGCATACCAAACATACTGTGAACTTCACGACATTTTCAGTGAAAAGTGGTTAGAAAAAGAGAAGGAGATGGAGAATAAGGGGTGATACATGTGAATACAACAGCAATATATAAGTGTCTTAACTGTGGTCAGCTTTGGGAAATCCCACTGATAGCTATTCCGGACATAGGAACGAAATGTCCATTTTGCGGAGGAGAAGGATGGAAGATTGGTGAGTTCAATCCAAATGATCCGAATGTGTGGAGGAGAAGAAGGCTATGAGAAAAGAGGATATTGTCATTTCTTTTGAGCTCGCAAAAAAGCTGAAAGAGGTTGGTATAAACTCACCTAACTTGTTCCACTGGCGAGTATGGAGCGATGGGTCAGTAGATTGTGCGATGGAGCACGAAGACGATTTCGATTATAGCGGTGGTGGCAGAAAAGTCATAGAGAAAATACCGGCATATACACCAACAGAACTAATAGAGATGTTGCCTGATTGCATAAGAGTGGATAAAGATCGACACTTTTATCTCGTTGTATATAAACTTAGCAATAGCTACAAAGTGGATTATGAGCGCATGCTCTTTGATGAAATTGAAACCCTATGTGAATTTGAGGACAGAAAACTCAGTGATGCGCTCGCTCAAGCATTAATTTGGTGTAGGGAGAGAGAAGGAAAATGAAAAAGAAAAAAGATTTAGACACAATTTTGCAGGAAGTTTTGGAGACTGCACCTTCGATAGAAGGCTATACAATTGAGGGATTTTCCGTCACAAACGATCCGCAACTACGGAAGGCTATACATGGATGGCACTTGGAACGTTTAGAGGCACGGGGTATAGCAGAACCTTTTGACCCACAGCGATACAAAATTTATAAAAGAAAGAAGAAGGTGAGAAGGAATGAGTGAACCGAAACCGCTGGATTTGGAAGAGATTGAGAAAGCAATACTCAATTATTTTGATAGAGAAAAGGAGAGGTTGCTCAAAGAAGAAAGACCTGATTTAGATGCTTATTTTGCGGGCAGGAAGGATGAATGCAGTGTAATGAGGAGAACAATTAGAACACATTTAAAGAAAGAAATCAAAAAGTATATCAAGGCAACATGCGAGTTCTATTTGAAATATAAAGATAAGCCAGCTTTGTTTTCTGATGAACAGTTCACAATAAGATGGGGGTATGATAGAGGAACAGGGACATATATCGTGGATTTAGGAAACGAGTGCACCGAATACAATGAATGGCTATTCAAGGAAGCTTTCAAGTGTGTTTTGGAGGAGAAGGAAAATGAGTGAAGAAATAAAAGAAATAGGAGAAATAGTGGAGCAGTTATGGAAAGAGACAGCACGAACAAGCGGAGAAAAAGTTGCCGATATTGTTGATGAAATTGACAGCATCTTCCATAAAAATGGCTATGTTGTTTCTCATGACAAAATCACACGTTTTGTGGTAGATTGCATCAGAGAAAAATGAAAATAAATATAAGGAGGCGTATTGAGAAATGGACGAATTTGATATAAGAGAAGGTGGGACAACAGAGATATGGTATCTAATGAGGAAAACGGACGGCAGAGGATTCACTTGTATATGCTATTACGACCCGACATTGGACTATAAAGGCGAAATTATTGTTGAAGCACATGACGAAAAGCCCGTTACGAAAGAGGAAGAAGAGGCAGTGAAGAGGGCGATTCACGAATACTCAGAAGAATGTATCGCAAGAGCAGCAGAGGAGATTGTGAGAAGAGGAGGGTGCAAATGAAAGAGGTAGTAATAATAACAATGAAGAGAAATACAGAACTATCAACCGAGATTGAATTTCTATCAAATCAGTTAATATCGTTCACTCGCCAGTTGCATACTCTTCGGAGCTGGATGAAGGGATATAAGAGACCGCGCATCAATGCAATGATGCAAGCATATAATGATATTAAAAAAGATATTCGGCTAATAAGACAAGCGTTAACGGGTAAATTCAATATTATAGTAGTAAGAGATCTATCTGGAGGGGATGAGGAAAAATGAATAACCGAGAATTTGAATTCAAGGAATTTGAACGGTCATCGGGCGAAACAGATGTATTAGCATTATTGAATAAAGACTACGACCTTTCAGTAGATTCTGATTTAGAACTTGCAATGACATTGAAAACATTGTGTAATGAATACATAATGTGCTGTTATGCTCTCTCTTCAGCAACTTGTGAGGTCTGGGGTTGCATTGTGAGGGTTGCGAAAGAAATAGTGAGGAGGGAAGGTGAGAAATGAAAGTAGTATATACAGCATATTCAAGCAAGAATTTTCGTTTACGTGCAAGAATAACGAGATATGTTATAAATCGAGGAATGGTTCCGGTTAATCCTTTCTTGAATTTCGATTATTTTCTGATGGATACCATAGACAAAGAAACGCAACGAGAGCTGAATTTCGAATTAATAAGAAGGGTTGATGAAGTTTGGGTTTTTGGTGAACTATCAGATGGTGTAAGGGAAGAAATAGATTTTGCAAATTCACTAAATAAACCTGTGAGGTATGTTAATAAGGAAAGTATGGAGCGAGAAGGAAAATGAATAAAAAAGAACTGGATGCGATAGCGGACGAGATAATCCGGGTGTTGTATCCGGCATACGAGCACGCGATACCGGGCATGAAAAATGCTATAATCCAGAAGAAACAGCGAATCAGACACATACTTGAGGAGCATCGCAAGTCAAAAAAGAACACTTTGGAGGAATGCGAGAACGCGATGCGACGAGTTGCAGATGTGTTCCGCTGCAATGACATGTATATACAAGACTTGAGTATTGAGGACAGAACATTCCTGAATGATATTGGGCACATCATGGACTGGCTGTGGGCGAACGTGATAACCTATAAGTATGCAGATGATGAAAAGAAAAGAGAAATGAGGCAGGAGATGCATACAATCAGGCACGAAATTGAAGATAGGAAATCAAGAGCCGAGCACATAGGTGTCCCCGGGCTTCTGGAGCAGGAGGATTTATTAGAGGAGGTGGAGAAGGATGACTGAGGAAGAGAAAAAAGAGGAAGAGGAAATACCAGTAGAGGTACTATATTGCACTTTCAGAGCCATACTCGCATACTTTGAAAAGGAGTTCGAGAAAATGCCGCATCCGTTGAGAGTGTTAAAGTTCCGGCGATGGAGACGGGATTTTGAAATGTTCTTGGAAGGATTTTTTGAAGGAGTTAAGATGGGTGAAAAGTTAGCGCGAGAGATGGACTCGCAAAAACCTGAAAAGAAAAAGACTATTGAGGTGGTGGGGGATGAATAAAGAAGTAAATGCAAAAGACAAAACTTTTTACGTTTCAGTTGATGACGACGGTGACCTAGTGGTTATGGAGCAACGAGAAGATGGAGACGATATAGTGGTGAGCGACAAGTATGAAACCAAGTTCATGCTCTGCTCAGGACGGTGTGCAAGGAAAGAGCACTACGGGGAATTTGATGGCAAGGTTTTTAAGTGCTATTATTATGAGTAAGGAGGTGTTGAGTATGGTAGCACGTGGCATCTGTGGCATGGAGTTTGAAACGGAAGAGGATTACGAAAAACATATATTCCACTTTCAAGGAGAACATTGGTGCGGGATATATGCAATTCGAGTGATAGAACAAAATCCAGAACTTGCAGAAGCAGTGCACAACGCGATGCTATTAGAGTTAAAAAGAGAAGATGAGCGAAAAAACATGTGATAAAATAGAACTCGAACTTGAGAAGCTAAAGCTAATCGCAGAGTACTACGAGTTCCCTCTTGCAGCCTTTTTCATGAGCATTGATGAGTGGAAAGAGTTGAAAGCCAAAGAAGGAACGAGGATGAAAGCTATTAGAAAAGAGCTTGAGAAGTTAGAAAAAATAAGGGAGATAATAATGACATGATATTTCCAAGGATAGGTGAACAAGTAGTTTCCGCCTCTAATGAGTGCAGTGGTCCGTATACCGAAGCCCCTATCCCCGAATATCACATTACCTGGCATTATATCACATCTTCTTCATCTTCAGAAGCTCTAACCGAAGAAGGCTATTACATCCCCGGACATGCAGATCGAATATTAACTGTGGAAGAGTATGCTACGCTTCGTGAGTTGCTCAACAATCACCCGGAGATAAAGTCGTGGTGGATCAAAAACAATGTGCTGTATCTAGTGATGGAGGATGAAGAGGGTTCAAAACGAAAAAATGATAGAAACGAAGCGGATGACATTTGAAGGTATCAAAGATAGAAACATATTGGTCACTGTATCAAACGATGGCATAGAGATATTGATAAGCAGAGGGAATAAAATTAACTGTTTGTTTTTATATTTGGACGAATGGGATAAGATAGTAGCGGCTGTAAAGGAGGCGATAAAAGAAAATGAGTAAGAAAAAGACACACAAATTCCAGTTCTTAGGCAGGCACCAGAGAGCGTGTAACGGTAAATTTACATTTTTGGATAGGCATCGGGGATGCACAAGCCCGTTCACATTTATGTTTATGAGGAGAAGAATTCGGGAGGGTGTAAGAAAATGGTAAAATTTTATTGCCCGCTGAAGAAAAAACGATATAAGAAAGAAGAGATAGAAAAGATGTGCAAAGAGTGCCCCAAGTGTGGGTCCTGCAACACAGGGCTTGCCGTAACGAAAGGGAAGTGCGGAGAGGGTAGTGATACACTGCTATATCCATACCATCACCCTTTTGCGTCTATAGGAGGAGATAAAGATGAAAAAGAACCCGAAAAAGAACCATGAAAAAGCGGTTATTACAGCATCATTCAAAGCACTCGCCCGCATCTGCGGTGAGGATATGCTGCGAGAAGTGCTAAAGACGAAAGGCAAAAGAAAAAGTTCGAGCGTTATAATCCCGGGTAGTGTCCTTTTGCCTGTGTTGAGCGAAGCGGCAAAGTGGAAGTGGAAAAGAAAATGATAACAGCACAAGAATACGGAAGAAAGAACCCATGTCTCATATCCATAGACAGCTTCCTCTTTCGGAGGAGAGGCGATTCGTCATCATACATTCTCATACTGAAGAGACACAACAACAAACTCTTCGTTGGTATTGTAGAATCCGATGTTGCGTACGATTCGCTCACCGGTAGTATTGCTGAGACAGTTCTCGATTTCATAATGAGAAAATACGATGACCACGAAGGGTAGTTTGCACCAGCGGGAAGCGGCACAGGAATATAAGAAGCGTGGCTGGAAAGTCTATATGCCTCAGAAAGTATCAAGGTATGGCACGCAGGACATCTTCAACATGTTCGATTTCGTTGCGATTTCGCCCGATGGCAGCGAGATAGATTTCGTGCAGGTCAAGACGGGTAGTACGCGTGGTTTCCTTAAGAAACTCAAAGACTGGCGCGAAACGCATAAAGTGAAGAAAGTGAAATGGCTTCTCATGGTAAGAAAGGATGCTAGAAAGTATAAAAGGAAGTGGGATGTTTATGACTGAAATAGACGGTATAGAAGTAAAGGAAATATTGAAGTTCCCACCTGCACCGGGGTTTGGGAGATTTAAGGCTTTTTTCGATGGTTCCAGCCTTGCGCATCCAGCTAAAATGCACGTGGAGCTATGTGCGGAGTTGATCAGACGATACACAAAGCCCGGAGATGTGGTGCTTGATCCTATGAATGGTGTCGGTACGACAACGATTTTGTGCGTGCTTTTGGGCAGAAACGCCATCGGAGTAGAGTTAGAAGAGAAGTTTCACAACTGGTGCGAAAAATCAAGAAAAATAACCGAAGAGAAAATAAGAGCGTTCTTAGGAGCTTTAAAGAAGAGACCGCCTGTTACGGGATGGTGCGAATGTAATCCTACCGAAGACAGTTACGAGCCAGCTATGGATGTTAAGAATCCCGATGAGGTCATAGAAAAGTTCCCGATAAAGATAGAGACTTGCGAGAAGTGTGGCAAGCCGATATATCCAAGGTTCGGGAAGGCTATTCATATCTGCGGTGATGCGAGAAAACTCAGCACCATCTTAAAAGAACATGAGGAGGAGGTCAGGTGCGTGCTGTTTTCGCCTCCTTATGCTTCCTCATTCAGGCATAACCCTCAAGACAAGGAGAAAAGGCTTAAAAGGCTAAGAGAAGTAGAGGAACAGGCGGTTAAAGAAGGGAGAAAATGGGCACTCAGTTCGGATGAAGCTTTAGAAAGGCAGGTTAATAGACAAGACTGGGGGTATGGAGATGATGAGAGAAATATCGGCAATTTATCAATGGGAGACGTGGGGAGTATTCTATTTTCACCACCGTATTCGTTAGGACATGACAGTGGGGACAATGCATCGGAAAGATATAAGTGGCGATTGGATGAACAGAGAAAACATACAAGGGCTTATAGCGAGGGAAATAATATTGCGAAACTACCTCATGGCGAAGTTGATAGTGTGATTTTCTCACCTCCGTATTCAACATCTCTTAGTATAAATTCTGGTGGAATGAAAGGCAAGAAAAATGCATCAAAAGAACATACACTTGGTTCTGATGGTAATCCACAATTGTATTCTAATAATTTAGAAAACATCGGTAACCTCCCACACGGAAATATAGATATAATTTTAACATCGCCTCCCTTCGGGCAGGCACAAAAAGGAGGGGGGATTGCACAGAAAGGATACGATGGTCAGTATGGTAGAGATGAGAGACATCATCTGAGACACGATAGACCTCTGAGCGATAGGAAGGATAACATCTCCAATTTGCCTTATGGTGTCAATTGCGTTATCACCAGCCCACCTTATTCTGAAACATTAAACGAGAAGAAAAATACTACCTCTAACTTACGGAGAGAAGAACGATTAAGAACAGCAGGGCACCAACCAAAAGATTTTTTGGGAGGTATAGCAAGAAATTGTCAGCTTGAAGATGGCATGCGATATTCGTTTAATCCACAGAACATAGGTAATTTGAAACATGGGGATATTGATGTTGTTCTTACCAGCCCTCCCTATGAGGAGAGTATGGGTGATAAGCATCATTCACCGAGAGGAGATGAGATAGTGAGAGAGAAGAGGCATTATAATACATACACGGAAGCAAAGAAAAAGGATAACATCGGCAACCTCCGTAAGGAGACATATCATTCAGCCATGCTGACTGTATATGAGCAATGCCATCTCGTTTTAAAGCAAGGTGGTAAAATGATTGTTATAGTAAAACCATTTGTGCGAAACTTCAAAGTCGTGAAGTTACATGAGCATACTATCAAGCTATGTGAGCTTGCAGGATTCGTTCTCAAGGAGGTCTTACTTTTCAAGCTGCCGCAGCAAAGTTTCTGGCGAATCCTCTACAAAAAGAAGCACGGATCCAAGGTCAAAAATTTGGATCTGCTGGACTATGAGTGGGTGTTGGTGTTTGAAAAGCCATGAAAGTGAATATGACAATAAAGCTCACATTGATTCAGGGGGATTGCATGGAAGTTTTACCGAAAATGCCGGATGCGAGTGTGGACTTAGTGGTTACTGACCCGCCTTATATGATTTCAAGAGAAGCAAAAATAGCAAGAAGTAGAAATCCTTTAAAAAGGGGAAAATTTAAAGGGAAAGATATAAGTTTTATGTTCGGGGCGTGGGATATCTTTGAAAGCGAAGAACAATACTGGGAATTTATATATTCCGTTTTAAACCAATTAAAAAGAATACTACGAAAAGGAGCACATTTATTAATGTTCTTTGATAAATTTAAAATAACTCCTTTGGTTGAATGGTGCAAGAAAAATAACTTTATACCTCGTCAGCCGCTATACTGGCTGAAAACAAATCCAGTTCCAATGGCGGGGAAAGTTTCTTTTATGAATGCCCATGAATATATTTTCTGGGCTACAAAAGAAACCACTTCCAGAAAATTTGCTTGTGTGAGCGAGGATACCGAATGTTTGACTGATAGTGGATGGAAAAAATATTATGAAATCTCTCCAAAAGATCGAATAGCTACTTTTAACCTTTTATCTGAGAACATAGAATTTCATTATCCGAATAATATTGCTATTTATGACTACGATGGTGAATTAATCAGAATTAAAAATAAAGAAATTGATTGCTTAGTTACACCAAATCATAGAGTTCTCATCAAAAAATTATATAGTAATAACAAAAATTGGTATTTTATAGAAGCTAGCCAACTAAAAGGAAAACATTTCGTAATCCCCGTTAGCGGCTATAATAAAGGAGAGATAAGTCTTCCCGAAAGCTTTATAAAAATACTGGGATGGGTTATTACAGAAGGACATATTAACGAATATAGTTGCATAACAATTTCTCAAAGTGAAAGCAAAAATCATGAGTATTGTTTAGAAATAAAAAATTCTTTAGACAACGAAAAAATAGAGTACTCAACATGGATCAGTAAGCAGAAGTATAAAAACCAAATAAAATTACAAAGAACATTTTATATAAAGAAAGAATCTGCTAAAAAAATTCTATATTGGATTAAAAATAAAGATAAACTACTGAAACTGCCTTCACATCAATTAAGAATCTTGTTTAATACATTAATTAAAGGTGATGGCTCAACTAGATCTTTAACTCATTTTGGAGATACTCGGTGGTGTTTTATACAAAAAGACAAAGAAATTGTGGATTGGTTTGTGAGACTTTGTACTTTATGTGGCTTTAAAACAAAAGTCTCTTTAAGAAAAGATAGAAGTTGTTATTATGTTTATGTTTGCAATAGAAACTACACTCGCTTTAATACCAATCTTAAAAAAGAATATATTAGATACAAAGGAAAAGTATGGTGTCCATCAGTTCCAAATTCTTGCTTTGTTGCTAGAAGAAATAATACTATCTTTATTACAGGTAATACTTTCCATTATGAATTAGGGCAGCATCCTGACTACTTTAGTTGCCCAATAGTTCCTACCAGTAAGCATATAGAGAGGCACCCTACTCAAAAACCTGTTAAAGTTATCAAATGGTTATTGGAATATCTATCAAATAAAGACGACATCGTCCTTGATCCATTTCTTGGTTCAGGCACGACCATGCATGCATGTTTAGAACTTGCTAGGAATTGTATTGGCGTGGAAATCAACCCGGAGTATATCAATGTCACCAAAAAGCGCTTGAATTGGGGGCATTCACTCGGTGATGTTGAATTTGAGTTTTATGAGTTTGAAAAACCATAAAAATAATCAAGCTCCTTGACAGGAGGTTAGGGAAAGAAAAATGGATACTGAAGAATGGGTAGAGCGGATAAGCAAAGGAGTGAAATGCTGTGCGTGTTGCAAGCCATTGAAAAACAGTAAAAACCTTCATATTGTCCTTTTGGAACGCAAAGCGAAGTGGAGGGATGACACATGGGGTACCATAGCCGGGACATCAGGTTATGCCCTTGCTGTCGTCTGTGATGAGTGTGCGAAGAAAGGGATTGAGCCAAGATATGCAGTAGAGATGTCAAAGAAAGGCGAGGTGCGATACCATCCTGTGAGCGAACTTGAACCCATACCAGAGAGGGAGAAGTTGCTGTTAGAGACACTGGTAGCTTTGAGACAACACGTGCTGGGAGAAGATTTTGCAGGATGAGAAGAGGAGGGGATGAAAAAATGGATGTCGAGGAATGGATAAGAAAAAATGTGAGATGCTGTGCGTGTGGTGGATCGCTGAGAAAGAGTGAACACATCAATGGCATAATGCTGGAGCGGAAAGCGAAGTGGAAAAATAACACGTGGGGGAATGTTATAGCAGAGGTATCGGGTTACGCAATTGCAATTGTCTGCGACGAGTGCGTTAAGAAGAGAGTTGAACCGAAGTTTGCGGTAGAATGGAGTGATGATAAAAAAGAAGTGCGATATCATCCTGTGGACGAACTTGAGCCCATGACAGACAAGGAAAAGTCATTACTGGAGATGTTGCAAGAAGGTATGGTAGAAAAAGCTCTGGCAGGATAAAATGACGCATACAGGAAAACTACTGGATATAGTGAACCGGTATTACGAGCTCCAGCTTTGTTATGCGGAGTTAAAAGCATTTGGAGCGACAGAAATCGAGCACGATATCCTGAACAATTCGTTTATCTTTAGCGATGGCGATACTGACAAGCTCCTTTTCCGTTCCTCATGGTTTTCGGAGATAGACGGCGAGAGAACATTCATTCAAGATGTGATACAAGCGTGCAGAAAAATCATCTGGAAATATTCAGATTTGTGGTTCAGCCACATAGCGTATCCATTCAAAGCGAGAATGCGTCCCATGATTGCTCGCTCGCTCATCAATATCACGTGCCCTGAGAGTGAAGGATTCATCTTAGACCCATTCTGTGGTTCGGGCACTACATGCACGGAGGCATATCTGTGTGGGTTGAATAGTGTGGGCATTGACATCGTGCCTTTCTATGTGTATATGAGCGAAGCGAAAATCAAGTTCTTCGAGCAGGAAATTGTCTTTAATCCTATTGCTAACGAGAACAACAGCCATCCACTACTTGACGTTATACATGCCGCCTGCACGCTCCTCAAAACAAAATTCAAATATGAGAAGCGTGCTTCTGAGATAATAGAGCTTCAGAGAATCTATTTTGACCAGATAAGGGCTAAATTACGTTCACATGGAAAAACGGAGCATAAATTCGTAGTTGGAACTGCAACTGACATTCCCTTCCCTTCCTCGTATTTCGATAGTATTGTGTGCTCCCCACCCTACGGGTCGGCAATCAAGTATGAAAAAGAGAACCCGGGACCGGGGGAGATGATGGAGATACCGGACGAATTAAAGCAATACCAAATCCTGACGAAGGATGAAGAATCGTGGAAGAACCTGATGACGGACGCGTTTGCGGAGATGTATCGTGTTCTTAAAACTGGCGGGCGGTTGGCTATCATAATAGGGAATCAGAAAAGGAAGGGAGAGATAGTTGATTACGTGGGCTGGGCGAGAGAGGAACTCACGAGCTTGGGGTTCAAACAACTTTATCAATTTACTGAGCTTATATCCTCCACGGGGACGAGAAACATTTTAAATGATGAAATATTAATATTTGAAAAATGAAAGTGAGGTGGAGTTTCAGGGAACGCTCGCATACTGCCATGAGGTTCTCTTACGCATCACATGCCATCCTGTCTGAAGATGCACTCACATTCGTGAGAACACAAGGAAAATTATCACCAAAACCACTCCTATGCTTCTCTTTAGACGGGTTCTACTCCCTCTTCCATCGCCAGATGAATTATATAACTCTAATCTACTCCTTGGAATACATAATACCAAAAACAAAACCGGTCCTATATCTCTATCCCTTCCACCTGAGACAATCCTTTGAAGATTTTGATGCGTACTATGCTCAGTTATTCTGGGAAACGGAAATATTCACCACAAAAGAAATTCCAGTATCGGACGCAGAATTCCAAATCCTTTACCGTGCCAAGGTTCCTCTCCCCTCAATTAAAACCTTATCAGTTCTCCCGGATCGGAAAACTGCCTCCTTAGAAAATTACGCAAATTACTTACTTTCATCATCAAAAGACATATCCCTGGCGTATGTAACAGATGACGAAAACCTAAAAGCGATAATTAATATCATAGACATTTACAATAGGTCGGTTTGTGAACTATACAATATAGATTATGACATTGCGAAAATCAAAGCATATCAAACATTGCATCCTCTCTACCTAAAAACTCTTAGAAAACTAAAATGGGACGAATCTCCATTAAAGGGGGAAATAAAAATATAAGAAGGAAATAGGTGTTTTGAGAATACTCCTATTCCCTTTATATCGTAAACCTTTCTCGAAGTTCTTCTTCAGTTAATTCTCCGTGTTCCCTCTGAAACTCCTCCACCTCTTTTCGTAAGTTTGGATCCTTCCACATCTCATCAAGTTTCTCTTCTATTGCTTTTATTTTCTCCCATCTTTTTTCTTCCATTTCCCCTACCTCCTTTTTAGAATAATAATCTAAAAGGAGCGAGCATAAAACTTTTGATAGTCAATCAGATAGTCCTTATCAATATATTCCCCCTCGAGAACACATGTCTTAGCGTTTAAACCACTAAGATAATCTAACAGATAATTTTCTTGACGACTGTTCCCTAAAAGCCTTCTTAAGCTATCAGAAGAAAAAGGAAAAACAATGTCCCCGTTTATGACGGTCATTGTGACTCTTTCCGCTTAAATTGTGATTCTTCTTCTTAGCTCCTCTTCGGTCAAAACACTTTCCCGCTGTAATTTTTCTGCTCGCGCTGCAACTTCAGGGTCTTCCCTAACCTCTTTTGCAATTTTTTCCAAAATTACAATTATCTCTTCCCTTTTTTCCCCCATTTCTCTACCTCCTTTTTAATAATGAGAGGTTACCCTTGGCAACCTCTCAGTGGTTATATGCCTGCCATTGATTTTGTATTCAATAGCAGGGAGATTATAATAATAGATTAGACTTATTATAATAATAAGTATGGCATACGAAATACGGTGTAGGATGGAAGAAGAACTTGAGAACATCAAACTGAAAATAGCGCGATATGATAATAAGCTGAAATACGAATACGAGAGGGGAAGCCACGAGTATTACAAAGCATTAAAAGAACAGGAACAGTTAATTAAGAGAAAAAAAGAGCTTGAAGATGCGCTAAGGCTGATTGGACAGTTTGAGAGATGAAAGATGAAAGACAAGGAAAAAACTGAAGAGGAAATAATTGAAGAACTCACGACAAAATACGATTGTGATGGCATTTCGGCAATAGCGGCGGAGAAGTCAACTACCCACCGTTGAAACGGTGAGCTTGCACCCTCTCCGTCCCCAGCCGCGTTCACACCCACGCACCTTCCCCCAACACTCATCCTACTCCCCATCGGATTCACAGGGTTGGGCTCACCGCCACGCGGTAGCTCAGCACGCGGCAAGGATGGTCGGATCGGAGATTGTGCGGGGCAGGTTGACGCTGCCAACCCCTCCACCGGGAAGGGGCTTCCCCGCCCTCACGGGCGAGAACTATTTTTATATAGGCACTACTAATATAAAAATGAAAAAGCCAATTCCTCCC
>Ga0190285_1000010_pt1 | contig 34421 bp, 31 predicted proteins | sample 48691823_MG_FD_163429 | JGI IMG/M metagenome (GOLD analysis project Ga0190285, IMG submission 163429) | Hydrothermal vent microbial mat bacterial communities from Southern Trench, Guaymas Basin, Mexico - 4869-18-2-3_MG | ecosystem: Environmental > Aquatic > Marine > Hydrothermal vents >...
ATTTAATATTGTTTTAGTTAAGTAGGTTAAACATAATGAAGGAGAAAAAAATCCCGAAAAAAAAATCTCCTTTTACAGGCGAAAAAAAAGAAATACCCCGTGCTCGTTTTGACGGGGGAACCATTGTGCTTGATAATGTGGAGCAGAGTATTGACACACCGCATCCCTTTCGTTGGCTTCAGGGGAAATGGCGTTGCCGTGCAGTTGATTATCGGCTGATACGCCCTTGGCTTGATGAGCAAAATATTCGTAATCAAGTTCCACGTTGGCAAACATTATCTCTCCGTCTCCAGGGTAATTGGGAGCCGCACATTTATCAAACTGAGGCTTTGAATGCTTGGATAACAGCTAATTGCTGGGGTAGTGTCGTATTACCAACTGGGGCTGGTAAAACCGTTTTGGCATTACACGCCATTGTGCAAACACAAGTTAGTACCTTGGTTGTCGTGCCAACAATTGATTTGCTTCATCAGTGGTATGCTCGTTTAGAAAATGCTTTCAACACGACTGTTGGCGCATGGTATAGTTTAGAAAAACAAGCTTTACCCATTACCGTTACGACTTATCCCAGTGCCTGGGCAAATGCTGAGGCATTGGGTAATTTATTTAAGTTAGTGATTTTTGACGAAATTCATCATTTACCTGCCCCTTCGTGGCATGAAATCGCGCTGATGTGCGCCGCACCTTTCCGCCTGGGTTTAACGGCTACCTATCCTACTCAAGACAATTTTCGCTCCCCTTATGCTAAACCGAAGGCTTCCACTAATGCTCAAGTCCAATTATTTGATAAGCTTGATCCTTATGATCAAGTCGGCTTATTAAATGAACTAGTGGGTTCGGTGGTTTACCGCAAACATATTGATGATTTAACAGGGGAACAATTAGCGGAATATCGTACTCAACGCATTCGAGTCGATTTGTATGAAGATGAAAAAAGGGATTATTATACTGCTTATGAGACTTATATGGGTTATGTGCGTGATAGCCGTTTGCGGGAAAGTCATGGTTCTATGTGGTGGCATGAATTAACGCGCCGTAGTGCTTTTCAAGCTGAGGCGCGTCGCGCAAAAGTGGCAGAATTGAAATGGAAAGAGATTATTTATCAGGCTCAAGGTAAACTTGATATACTTGATCAGCTTTTGAGTGAGCATCATCATCAAGCGATGCTAATTTTTACGGCGCATAATCGTTTTGCTTATCGCATTGCCCGGCAGCACCTTATTCCGGTGATTACCCATCAAACTAAGGCGGCTGAACGTAAAGCTATTTTGGATAATTTTCGAGCGGGTATTTATCGGGTAATTGTAACAACAAAGGTATTAAATGAAGGAATTGATGTACCGATAGCAAAAGTGGCAGTGATTTTGGGGGGGAGTGCGAGTGATCGTGAATATGTGCAACGTTTAGGGCGCGTCTTACGCAAACAGGGCAATGTCGAAGCCATTTTGTATGAAGTGATTGTTCGTAATACGGCAGATGAGCGAATTGCGGAGCGACGACGAATTTAGGATGGTTTTAGAAATACGGTACCTTGATCCAAAAAACTGAAGAAATCCGATTTTTGAAAAAATCGGATTTCTTATATTGAGTTTAATCCACAAAAAACTGCTGCTCGAATTTGACTTCGTGTTCTTTACCTTTACTTTCAGGATCGACTGTCACGGTGAAAGTCAACTTTTCTTCATTGCTAATAGCAAAGGTACCAATATAATAAATAGCACCGCCATCTTCAATTAGCCGCATATCAAGTGTCTTTAACTGCTTGTTAAGATTAACAGCTTGGGCTATCACTTTCGCTTTCACAGGTTGACTCTGTGTGAGCTTCTCACCTTTCTTCACGGAAATATTCAACATGGCACGATTTTTACTCCGCGTAATCTTGTATCTTTTTAACACATCCGCGCTGAGAATGGTGGTATTGAGGGCATTGTAATGGATGAAGTAGCCATCTTCGATTTTCACATCTTCCGCCATGACGTAAGATGTCAAAGCCAACAACAAAACGGCTAGGCTTGAATGCCAGAGTTTTTTAAATAACATGAATTCTCCTATTTATTAGTTTTGGGGTAAATACGAAGGGTAACCACAAGGCAAGCCCCGTAGCTTCTACTTATCTAGTTTGAGTTTATCGTTGTCATTTTCAACCCCAAACTTTTTGGAAATGTATAAATGGGTGTATTTATTGTCAAAGGTGGATTAGGTTTTAAATGTATTGTCAGTCTATCAGGCGTTTGAATAAATTGTTGTAAACTGGTAAGCACACTGGCATCCAATGTGATTTTTGCCTGACTCATCGAATTTTTTAGCTGGTTGATTAAAGAATATTTTAAACGATTGACTGTCATTTTATTACGTCGTGCTAAATGTGTGAATATTCGATTGATGAAGCCTTTATTAGTATAACTCAGCGTCAATTCAGCTAACTGTATTTGCGAGGCTGTTTTAATTGATAACGAAGCTGGGGTTGGTACATTATTTAAATCTGCTGATAGGGTTAATTCGCCCCAGGCTTGTGCATTTATTTTTCCCCACAAAGACATTTTATGTTTATCGGGTTTAGCTTCAATATGTATATCGGCATTGATACGAGCATAACCCAATTCACGTAACTCTTTAAGTGTGAAATAATAGGGAGCATATCCAAAGGCTGATACCAATACCGGGGTAGGTGCTGCTGTATCGCTAATAGGTATGGGAATCTGTATACCTTGTATAGCCATTGAAATGTGTTGGGGTAATTTATTTGGGTTATAAAATTGGTACGCTTTATAAAGTGTTATAGTATTTATCAGTATAGGATCAGAATTAGGTATCGTTAAGCGTAAATGACGAATATAAACCGAGCCAAGTAGTGAGGTGCTCACTTCTGAATATTCTATTGGAACAAGTTCTGCTACAGATTGTATTGATGTATCTAATTCAATATGCAATTGATGATCGATATAAGCTTTAGCCCCGCCAAAACAGGCGGCTAAAATCATTAAGATTATGAAAAAAAAGTTTTTCATTTGCATTTTTGGAATGGGTAATTTGAAAGCAATAAATATTATTTCTTTTTAAAATGTAACTATACTCAGCACTCATCGTTATACATAAGTCAAAACGTAGGGTGGGCAAAGCTTTTTTCTTGCCCACCATCTAAAGCTGATAACTGATAACTGTTCACTGATCACTTAGAAAGTATTTTTTCGCGCCATGAATACGTTTTAGATTTGATTTCATGTACATCTAGTGATGTCAAAGTACGCGATTTCATTAAATGTTTACCGGCTACCCAAACATCAGTAACTTTATCGCGCCCGACTGCATAAGCCAGTTGAGATAACGGGTTATAAATGGGTTGCGTTTCAATATCAAGCATATTAATCGCAACCACATCTGCTGATTTGCCTGCTACCAGTGAGCCCGTTAAATTGTCTATACCTAAAGCCTTCGCGCCATTTATAGTCGCCATGCTCAGTGCCGTTGCGGCTGGTACACAGCTAGCATCTTTATTCACAGCTTTAGCTAATAATGCTGCTGTCCGCATTTCCCCCAACATATCTAGATCATCATTACTAGCAGCACCGTCTGTACCTAATGCGACATTCACGCCCGCTTTTAATAACTTACCCACTGGACATAATCCACTCGCCAGTTTGAGATTTGACTCTGGACAGTGAACCACATTAACACCGAGACTCGCTAATAGATTAATTTCTTCATTTTTTAATTGTGTCGCATGGACAGCCATTAGGCGTGGTGATAATAAGCCCAATTTGTCTAAGCGTGTTAAAGGGCGTTCACCATGCTTTTCAACCGCCTCTTCAATTTCGCTGGCGGTTTCATGAAGATGGATATGAACAGGTAAATCAAATTCTTCCGCCATTGCTTGAGCCGATGTGAGTGAAGTATCTGACACCGAATAAGGTGCGTGGGGAGCCAAAGCGGTTTTAATGAGCGGATGATCATGATAAGCGTCATGCACTTCCCGACCTTTTTTCAGGTATTCATCAGCATCTTGAGCATAAGCTGTGGGAAATTCAAGGAGAATCAATCCAAGCGTAGCCCGTATGCCGCTTTCTTCAACAACTTTAGCCACCACTTCAGGAAAAAAGTACATGTCATTGAAACAAGTGACACCGCCACGTAGCATTTCAGCAATAGCCAATCGAGTACCATCTGCGACAAATGTTTTACTAACATGCGCTTTTTCCGCTGGCCAAATTTTGTCATTTAACCATTTTTCCAAGTGTAAATCATCGGCAAAGCCACGAAATAAAGTCATCGCTGCATGGCTATGGGTATTAATCAGACCTGGTATTAATAGATGTGTTGTCAAACGATGAGTAATACGTGCTGAAAAATGCCGAACCGCTTCACTGCGAGGCAATACAGCGACAATTTTTCCATCTTGTATGCCAATAGCATGTTGTTCATAAACTACGTTTTCGGGTTCGACGGGAATAATCCAACCCGCATAAATGAGAATGTCAAGATGTTGCATGATGGAATATAATATCTATTTGATAATATGATTAGGAACAGTAGGGGCAATCCCTTGTGGTTGCCCTTGTTCGAGATAAAGGGTATCTAATAAATAGCGCAAAAATTGTGTAGAAACTTGAGTAAAATTATCGGTCACCCCTAAATCACGTAATTGTGTCACTTCTAAGCCGGTATAACCACATGGATTAATCCCGGCAAAAGGGCTTAAATCCATGTTAACATTTAAACTTAAACCATGATAGCAACAACCGTGCCGTATTCTTAAACCTAAAGAGGCTATTTTGCGCCCCTCGACATAGACACCTGGGGCTTTTTTATGGCGTTCACCCTTAATTTTAAGACTCATGAGATAATCAATAATAGCTTGTTCTAAAGCTTGTACTAATTTTTTTGCGCCCCACTGGCGCCGCTTGATATTTATTAAGATATAAACAATTAATTGACCAGGACCATGATAAGTGACTTGTCCACCCCGATCAATAGGGTAAACTGGTATATCGCCGGTATTGAGTAAATGCTCACGCTTGCCCGCTTGCCCTAATGTATATACGGACGAGTGTTGAAGCACCCACAGTTCATCAAGGGTATCTACATGCCTGGTATTGGTAAATTGCCGCATAGCTTGATAAGTCGGTTGATAGGGAACAAGTCCAAGGTGACGAATAAGAACCGGAATAAGGGGCATAATTAGCGTGAGTTTTTATATCAAAATTTAATTTTTAAGTTACCACAGGTGGAACCTGTGGTAGTGGTTAGTCAATTCAAATGAAAACCTACAAACCGAAATACAGACGGCACCCAACTTATTATAAAACAATCTGCCCAGATTGTGATCTCATCTTGACTGTAAGGTGGGCATATTTTGGCGCACTGCCGACACGTATTCATCGTACTCGACAAAATGTTTGCCTTTTTTGTCAGGATACCGTTATTCAAACGGTGAAAATTAATCAATCAGAATATATGTGGGTATGCAAAAGTATTTTAACATTTTTAACCCGTTCAAGAAATTTTTTGAAAAAATCGGATTTTTACCAAAAATAAAGCTTGATTTTAAAATCTTAGCCTATACTTTTCCAGATAAGTAATTTCACTGAAATTTGAAAAAATGTAGGTATAGTTTTTCATATAAATAAATTCACACACAAGGGCAGTCGCGGTGGTCTGCCCCTACAGTACGTGATATTAAATAGAAACTTGTAGGGGCGAACATTCGTTATCGCCCTTCCTTATAAATTTATTTTTCTGAACGTCTATATAATAGAAAACTATGAAATATAGTAATCTGTACAATTTTTTTCAAAACGATTAAATGGCTCAACAATACTGATAACTGATAACTGATACATGAATACAGAAGATGCTCACTTAGAGCCGACCAGAAGGGGGTTTCTTACCAACTTGGAACCTTCCAGAAGGGGATTTATTACCAACTATCCGAACTTTCAGCACTGGAAAAAACTGACGAGTGGAGATGTGTTAGCCCCCAAACCGTTAAACATTTATGTGCATATTCCTTTTTGCGCCCAGCAATGCTCCTATTGCTATTATCGAACGTTCACAGGCAGCCGGAAATCTGAAATTGATAGGTACGTAGATGCTATTTGCCGGGAAATTGAAATTGCTGCTGAACGTTTTCATTTAAAAGAAAGACCAGTACTATCCATCTACTTTGGGGGCGGTACACCAACACTTTTGGATGAAAAGAGCTTATCTAAAATTACTGAGACGCTTCATAAACATTTGAATATTGACAGCACTAACAAACCTGAATTTACAGTCGAGGGAGAGCCAGTAACACTTATTCAAAAGAAAGCCGACGTTTTGAAAAGGCTGGGAGTGAACCGTATCAGTCTTGGTGTTCAATCACTATCTGATGATATTATCAAATTGTCCAATCGCCAGGACACCGAAGAAAAAGTTTTACGAGCTATTGACTTTGCCCAAGGTACCGGCGCAGTTGTTAATATCGATCTCATGAGCGGACTTGCTGGTGAAACACCTGACACCTGGGCCTATAGTGTCAAACGTGCCCTTGAGACAGGGGTAGAAAGCATCACTGTTTATAAAATGGAACTTTATGCCAACACACAATATTATAAGGATGTTCGCAATAAAACGTTGGACTTACCATCAGATGAACAAGAGCTTGTAATTCCCATCCCAAAGAAAAACTAGCATTTGTAGCTCCAATTAGTATTCTGAATTATCTCAACTTAGCATCCAAGCAAAATATTCTTATTAAAGATGGACGTTCTTTGGAATTACTTAGTCAGGTTGATACTATTATTTTTGATAAAACAGGTACCTTGACTGAGGAACAACCTCACATAGGTGCTATTCATTGTTGTTCTAGCTATAGTGAAAATGATATTTTAACTTATGCGGCAGCGGCTGAATGTAAACAGAATCATCCTTTGGCGCAAGCGATTCTACAAGAAGCTGAAAAACGACAGTTAACCCTCCCTTCCATAGATGATAGCGAATATAAAATTGGTTATGGCTTGATTGTTGTCGTGGCTGGGCATACTATCCATGTCGGTAGTGAACGTTTTATGGTGACGGTAGGCATGAGCATTCCGATTAGCCTCAAGCAGCAGCAACAACTTTGTCATGAAGAAGGCTATACTTTAGTCATGGTAGCAATTGATAATCAAGTCAGTGGTGCTATTGAATTGTTGCCAACAGTGCGTCCAGAAGCAAAGGCAATTATCAGCCGTTTGAAACAGCGTAAGAATATTAAAGCAACCTATATTATTTCCGGTGATCATGAGATACCCACAAGAACATTAGCACGAGATATTGGCGTTGACCATTATTTCGCTGAAACCTTACCAGAGAACAAAGCGACTATTATCAAACAATTACAAAAAAAAGGTCATTTTATTTGTTATATCGGAGACGGTATCAATGATTCAATCGCGCTCAAACAATCTCAAGTATCGATTTCTTTACGGGGTGCTTCTACGATTGCTACTGATACAGCGCAAATTGTCTTGATGGATGGAGGTTTGAAGCATCTAAATGCGTTGTTCGATTTGGCAAATGATTTCAATGCAAATATGAATACCACGTTTACGGTTATGCTCATCCCAGCCGTTATCAGCGTGGGTGGTGTTTTTTTACTCGGTTTTGGCATTCCTCAAACGATTGTTTAAATATGCTTGGACTCATTTTTGGGCAATGCAATGATACCCGCGTTAAAACAGTCTATAGAAAATAAAACCAATAAGACCCGAGACCAAACTTAATCTCTAAAAAGACTCAATTATGAATTTACTCAATCTAGAACTTTCTAAACAACTTCCTCCTGAGGAAGTTATCTTTCAAATGGCACTTACAGCTGGGATAATGCAATCTCTTGTGATTACCGCAAAATTAGGTATTGCAGATCTACTTAAAGATGGGCCAAAACACTGTGATGAATTGGCACAAGCGACTGATACCCACAGTCATTCTCTGTATCGTTTTCTACGGGCATTAGCCAGTGTCGGCGTTTTTGCAGAAACTGAGCCTAAGTGTTTTGAACTGACTCCGCTGGCTGCCTGTTTACAGGATAAGGAATCGCATTCTATACGACACTTCCTTTTATTCTTGGAAAGAACATATAGTTGTTGGGGAGACGCAATGGAAACTTTACGTACTGGAAAAGATGCACATGAACGTATTTACGGCATGTCTATGTTTCAGTATCTCGATCAAAATCAAGATTCCGATTTTTCTAAAATTTATGACCGAGGAATGGCAGAAGTTTCACTTATACAAGATTCGGCTATTATTAGTGCTTATGATTTTTCCACTTTAGAAAAGTTAGTGGATGTTGGTGGCGGAACAGGTAATCTCTTAGCCGCTATTTTGCAAAAATACCCTTCTTTGAAAGGGACACTCTTTGACCGTCCACGAGCAGCTGAAAAGGCCAAAATCTTATTTGAGGAAAAGGGTTTGACGAATCGTTGTGAAGCTGTAGGGGGAGATTTCTTTAAATCTCAAATACCAAGCAGAGGAGATGCTTATTTGTTCAAGTATGTTCTTCATACTTGGGATGACCAAAATGTAGTAAAAGTGCTTAAAAGCTGTCATCAAGCGATGGCAGGAAAAGGGCGGTTGTTAGTTATTGAGAGGGTGATTACTGAGGATACTTTTTGGATGCCTAAGTTCGCCGATTTAAATTTGTTGATGCTACTTTCAGCCGCTGTTCGTACTGAAGAAGAATTTCGTTCTTTATTTGAAGCAGCGGGATTTGAATTGACTAGGGTTATCCCAGCTGGATCAATTGCAAGTTTACTTGAAGGAAAAATAATATAAATTTCAGAAAACCTGTCAGGTCTTAAATACCTGACAGGTTTATAAAAGTCAGGCTCAAAATTTGATTTTTTCAGCTATCGCCTGGACATGAGGTTGATAATTCATGGTAAAGTGATTCCCTGGCACCGTATTGATTTCAATTCCACCCCCCGCAAATTCTAACCAAAAATGTTCGGGATGATGGATGGTATCTTTTTCCAACGGTTCTTCGGCGCGGAAAAAGATGAATTTTTCAGGATAAATGCGAGGCGAATAGTTCTTCCTCGCTTCATGATTGGCTCTGATAACTTGAACTAATTGCTGAATTTGAGATGCTTCAAAACCCTTGCGTTCCTCCGTTAGTTCCAAAATGCAGCTTATTTGTTCTTCAAGAGCTAATTTTCGCAAATCATTCAAAGATAGGGAATTTATGTTTAATTTCAACAGGTGATCAGCAATGAACAAAAGAATAGCGGCATCATCTTCTAAATTAAACAAAGCTTGATCGACAGCCGGGGTATCAGCAAGAAACAAAAGTGCGACTTTTTGATCTAGAGCATGTAGTTGCTGCGCCATTTCAAAAGCGACAAGACCACCAAACGAAGAACCACCCAAAAGATAAGGACCCACTGGCTGAAGAGCACGCATTGCTTTGATATAGTGCGCCGCCATATCTTCAATTTTGTTAAGCGGTTCAGTTTCCCCTTCAAATCCAAGTGCTTGAAAACCATAAACGGGTTGATCCGGGTTAAGACTCTGGGCAAGTTCCCGATATAAGAATACTTGTCCATATATCGAATGTACCAAAAATAAAGGTTTTTTCTGACTACTGCCCGCTTGGATTTTGACCAATGAGGAAGGAAGAGCGGGTTTCACATCCTGAGTGGAATCGGCAGTATCAATTAGTTCAGCTAACTCAGCAATGGTTGGTGCATTTAAAAATTTTTGCACCGACAATTCTGCTTGCATCGTTTTGCGTACTTTGGTAATCAGGTGACTGGCTATTAAGGAACAGCCTCCTAAATCAAAAAAATTATCGTGGATACCAACCTGTTCAACGCCTAAAAAACTTTGCCAAATTTTGGCAAGCTTTTGTTCCTTTTTGTCCCGGGGAGCAGTATAAGAAGATAAGTTTGGTCTGGAAGAAAAAAGTGAAAACGAATCTTCTTCTTCCTGAGCTTCAGATTCTTCATTTCCAGCTAATTGAGACGTACCGCCAACAGCGCTCTGTTTTTGAGGATCAATCCAGTAACGATGCAGTTCAAATGGATAAGTTGGTAAAGGAACTCGATGACGCTGTTCAAGCGCATAAAATCCCGACCAATTGATTTTTACCCCGGCTGCCCAAAGTTTGCCCAAAGTCGTGAGCAAAAATGCCACATCTGATTGATTATCCTTGGATTCACGTACTGATGAAACGATAAATTGCTCTGGGGCTTTATCCGGATGTTGATTAATTAATGCACCTAAAGTCCGTCCAGGACCAACTTCAAGCAAAATTTGCGTTGGTTCCAGCAATAACTGTTGCAAACATTCATTAAAACGCACGGTATGACGTAAATGCTTGGCCCAGTAGTTAGGATCGGTCGCTTCTGCCGCTGTAATCCAATTACCGGTTACATTGGATAAATAGGGAATTTGTGGAGGCTTTAGATTAATTTTTCGGACATGCTCGGCAAACTGTTCGACAATGGGCTCCATCATTTCTGAATGTAAAGCATGGGAAGCACTTAGACGACGGCACTCTACACCTTCATCTGTAAGTTGTTTTTGTAATGCCTCAATTGCTTCAATATTTCCGGCTGCCACAGAAAGGGATGGTCTATTAGTCACAGCCAAGGAGAGTTCCTTGCCCAAATAAGCTTCTAGTTCTTTTGCGGTGAAGGGGGTAGCGAGCATAGCACCCGGTGGTATTTGCTGCTGTATCATTTGACCCTGTGCTGCCACTAGCGACAATGCATCTTCAAGCGAGAATACACCTGCCAAACAGGCTGCGACATATTCGCCAATACTATGACCAACCATCGCTTTGGGACGTACACCCCATTCCATCCACAACTGAGCAAGGGCATAGTCAATGACAAAAATGGCAACTTGGTTAATAGCCGTTTGTTGAAGTTGTTGTGTGGCTTCTTTGTTCGGATACAACAAATGACGCAAATCAAAACCGATTATCGGTTTGAGAATTTCTGAGCCAATATCCACCTGTTTTTGAAATGTCGGTTCAACTTGGTATAGTTCTAGCCCCATATTGACATACTGCGATTCTTGTTCTGAAAACATGAACACGACAGATCGTCTTTTTGATACGGAGGTAAATATTCGTTTTGGTTCCCGCTTCTCTAAAAGATTGGCAGCCTCATCAATGCTATGGCAAACCAATATTCTGCGATGGTTAAAATCTTTGCGACCTAGCTGAAGTGTATAAGCAGCATCAGCGAAGTTAAGTTCCTGATGTTGCTGGAAATATTTTGCCAGTTGTGTTGTTGCAGTTTCAAGGGCAGACTCCGTTTTTGCGGACAATACCAGTAACTGCCAAGGTCGGGATTTTCCAGAAGGTTCTTGTATTGGTGCCTCTTCTAAAATGGCATGTGCATTAGTACCGCCGACACCAAAGGCACTAATCCCAGCACGACGCGGAATTCCATCCGTTTTCCATTCTTGTAGGGTAGCATTGACATAAAAAGGACTATTAGCAAAGTCAATCTTAGGATTTGGTTTTTGAAAATGAAGAGTAGGGGGAAGTAACCGATGTTTCATAGCCAAAACAACCTTCATAAGACCTATCACACCGGCAGCGTTGTTAGTATGACCAATATTGGGTTTGAGTGAACCGATAGGACAAAGGTAATCAGTTTTTGGAAGTGTTGCACGAAATGCTTTAGTCAGTGCTTTGATTTCAATGGGGTCCCCTAATTTTGTACCGGTCCCCTGAGCTTCTATATATGAAATGGTTTCTGCCCCTATGCCAGCAGACGAAAGTGCTTGGATAATCGTTTCTGCTTGACCATCTACACTAGATGTGGCATAACTCATTTTGGCACTACCATCATTGGTGACGGCAGAACCTTTGATAGTGGCATAAATACAGTCGCCATCGGCTAAAGCCTTTTTGAGCGATTTCAAAACAACAATGCCCGCACCACTGGCTGGCACAAGTCCCGCAGCTTGAGCATCAAATGCTCGACTATGACCGTCTGGCGAAAACATCATACCTTCTTGGTACCAATAACCTTCTCTTTGAGGAACGCGGACAAAAATACCACCAGCCAGCACCATATCACTCTGCTCATTCAGCAAACTTTGACATCCCAAGTGAATAGCTACCAATGATGTAGAACAAGTGGTGGCAACATTTATACTGGGTCCTTTTAAGTTCAATTTGTAGGACACCCGCATGGGTATCGCATCTTTATCATTAGTTGTTGCAATATCGAAGTTACTAAAAGTGTTAAATAACTTAGGATTGGATGCTAAATTCCTAATTAAGTAGGTACTTATACCCGCACCAGCGTAAACACCAATACGACCCTCGTATTTTTCAGAATCGTAGCCCGCATTTTCCAATGCTTCCCAAGCACATTGCAGAAAAAGACGATGTTGAGGATCCATCATAGCTGCTTCTTTGGGACTGAAATTAAAAAATGAAGCATCAAACATTTCGACATCTTCCAACGCGCCATAAGCTTTAACATAACCACTATCTTGAAGCAAAGCTGGTGCGACACCTGAATTTTCTAATTCTTCATCGCCAAAAAAGGTAATGGATTCAACACCGTCTCGTATATTTTGCCAAAACTCATTGACATTGTTCGCCCCTGGAAAACGACCTGCCATACCGATTATGGCTATAGAGTCTTGTAATTTCGATTCATTCATCTGGTTTCTTCTAAATATGGGTATATTATTTATTGGGTATTCCCTTTACTACTTTTTTCGTTCTAAAAATTCCCTTATGTATATTGAGTCAGAAGGACTCTGCGTTTCAAGACGGTTTTTTTCTACGTCTTTTTGATAAGACAAAAAAACGGGATCTTGGTAAACACCTTCTTTTTCCACAAGATTGGAAAACCATTCTTTTGCCATAGCGTAAAGTTTAAAATCATAAAAACGAAGCTTTTTGATGCGCTCCAAGATATCTGGCGAAAGCTCAGATTTTTGAACCGGCTTTTTCGCACGGTTAGTATGAGGGAACGGGATTGAGTAATCCCATCCCATCATCTTGTTGAGCAGAAATATTGTTTCCGCATATTTTTCAGTAATGCCGATGAAGGCGTAATGGGTTTCGAGATTCTTTATGGCTTGCTCAAATATCTCTTCTGTACACCTCTCCTGAGCTAAAAAACCATTCTGCTTAATACTAACGGCGGTAGGCACTTCTTTTCCCGCGCGTTCTCCGTGCCAATGGGTAGCTAACCAATTGGTCGAGGTGACAATATCGTATCCGTTGTTTTCGGCATATACCACATATTGCTCTATGCCAAACTCTTCCAAAGGAATGCCGATATGTTTCTGATGTTCATTTTTTGGAATACCAGTGAGAAACCAATAATATTGTGAAAGAAATCCATCAATCGGATTGCGCAGGAAGGTAAAATAAGCACACGGTCCGGGAACAAAGTCATGAACTCCAAAGGAATTATGTCCTGTGATTACTTTGGTTTTCAGTTTTTCAGCATCGGGCAAACTAAGGTATTATATACATTCACTGATTTAATCGTATTTAATGGTATTAAATAGAAGAAAATACTAAAGAACTTTGTCGTTCAAGCAATCTACAATTCTTAGGTATTGATGAAAAAGGTTCCCCAGGAACTCGTTTAAACGCCAATCTGCCATTTGAGTAAATAGAATTGATTTGTTTCAGGAATTTATCAAACACTAAAACAATATCGCCCTTACTAAACTTTCCGAAACTCGAATTGACTTGATACCTAACACGACCTTTGCCTTTTTTCGGCAGATCGTGAAATTGCCTTCTGGTTTGTGTGGCTCTGAAATTTATAGTGTAAAAATTCTCTTTATGGAAAGGTATCACTTCACCTGTTCTTAATGTGGCAACAGCTAATGCATCCGCATCATGATCTTTTGGCAAACCCTGTTCTTTTCGGAATGCAGATGTTTCATAGCCATAGACTTTTGTTACTTTGTATTTCTTGTTCAATTCAGAATACAGATAAATTTTTCCCTGCATGGTTCGTTGAGCTATCTGATCTTTGAAGCCATCCACACCTTTCTTTTTGAGTGTTTTTGTTCCATCATGAATCCGAGAATGACAAGTAGAACAAACGGTTATCAAATTGTTAATCGTCTCAGAACCGCCGTCTTTTCGGTAGTGGATGTGGTGTGCTTCAAGCGAGGTCTTCTTCGCCTTGCAACATTGGCAAGTAAAATTATCACGAATCAAAGTCGCCAGCCTGAGATTTTCATGCAAGCGCTTTGATTGCTGATAATATTTACCGTTTAACTTGGTCTCATTCAGTCTCGCAATATCAATCTGCACATCTTCTATAACAACCGCTTTAATCGGTAAAGGTAATTGGTTTATCGTTCTAATAACCTCTTCTACATTAGCTTTGATTGAGACCGGCAACCTGAAAGCACGCTTGCTTGATGAGCGGTTATTAAACCGCCTCTTTCTATACCACAGTCTTGCTCTCCTTTGTCTACGATTAGCGGCACGTTTTTGCATCTTGTTTTTAATATCTGTTCTATGATTTATATAACCTGATATTAATATTTCACCATTGGCTATTGCACAATAACCCGTCGTATGGCTGCCTTTATCAATGCCAATGGTTATTTCCTGAATATTCTCTTCGCAGTCCCATTCAAGTTGAATAGTAAACGGTATGCGTTTCACTGACTTTGCTTTGCCGTCACGCAATAGTTTTCTAGCCTTTGCTGGATTGCAAGGCATCAATTGACTACCATCTTTGTTAATTACATATACTTTCATAAATACTGGCTTTATGCCCTCGGTTAAGAGTGAAGTAATCCTTGGCGTTGTTAAAAAGGCTTTTTACGCTTATCTCACTTTCACGTTTCCGCTACCCTTAAAGATAAACAACAGAGCTTCAAACTGGATTGAACATTTAAAGGTGTTATAACCTATCTAACTTCTGCTAATTATTAGCCGCCTGTTAGTTCCATACAATACTATTAAATACTATTGGTTAGGTAACTATTGTGGTAGGACTGGGACCATAAATACAAAAAAAGTTCTCATTGGCGGAAGTCAATCATTAATCGCCAAAAATGGCTTTCATGATTTGGGCATGAATATTACCACGTCTTGAAAAAAAAAGTCAAGCCCTTTTTGAAAAAATTTTCTAGTTCAAAAGAAATATTTCTTCAAATTCTATAATTTTAATGGCAGTGACTTCTTTGATGAGGGTAGTCAGAATGGTTACTTTCTTGGAATGGTGAGTTACCACAGGTGGAAGCTGTGGTAACTTTTTACAGAGCTAAATATTATGAAAACACCACAAAAATTTATATTAAAAGAACATGCAGCCCATGCACGTATGATTTATAACCCTTCACTTTGGCAGCAACTTCCTCATATTCTTGCTTATCCCTTAAAAGGACATGCCTTACCACTGCTGATCATTTCTTCAGTCGTATTTTCGATGATTTTAAATTCCATTTTTCAGTCTCTTCTTGGCATATACGCACTGATGACTTTTTTATCTTTGACTTTGAAATATGCTTACATCGTGCTTGAAAAGACGTCATTTGGCTATGCGGTGGCGCCAATGCTTACTTTTGATATGTGGAATTCAAGCAATCAACGTCCCTTGAAGCAATTGTTTTTTTTGATGATTGTTTTTACAATTGCTCACTGGGTTCAAAATCTTGCGGGAGATATACCGGCACAGTTTATATTAGCTTTTGGAATATTACTTACACCAGCCAGCGCGGTTATTATTGCTACGGAAAACAGCTTATTTCATGCACTGAATCCTTGGAAATTAATTTTATTGGTAAAACGTGTGGGTATAGTTTATCTGCTGATTAGTGTACTTTTTAGTTTACCCGTGCTGTTAATTTTGTTTTTTCAAAGTTTACCCCTATTATTTCGCATAATGGGAATAATTTATTTGCTGATCATGACATTTCATTTGCTCGGTTTTGTCATCTACCATCATCGTGACTCTTTTGGTTTGATAGTTTCTTTTTCGCCAGAAATAGAAGCTGAAGCTAAGGAAAAAGCACAAAATAAACAATTAAATAATGTTTTATATGAAGTTCATGTCTTAGCAAGTGGGGGTAGAACTAAAAACGCGATTGAAGAATTATTTGCTAAATTACCTGACTTGGGAGACACACTTGATATCAACAAAAAATTGTTTGCCCGTATGAGTCTTTGGGAAGAAAAAAAGGTGGTTTTGGCGCAAGGGCAACATTACATCAGCTTATTAATCCAAAAAAAGCGGTTAAGTGAAGCTTTAAATATTTTCCAAAGTTGCTTTGAGATGAGTGTTCACTTTAAACCTAAAAATGCCTTTCAGATTTTGCCCTTAACCACAATCGCTTATCAAGAAAAGCGTTATAGCTCGGCATTACAACTTGTGCAAGATTTTTCTACCCGTTATCCAAATCATCCAGACAGTATTGCAATCGAATTTTTAAGTGCTAAACTATTAGGTGAGCATTTTAATCAATACGATAAAGCAAAAGCGATTATGCGACAGTTACTTGAATCTAAAGAACACCCATTATACCCAGAAATTAAAAAATATGCCCTGTTTTTGGCGAAATATAAATTTTAAAAAAAATAGGCGACTTATGGCAGACACGCTGTTTTGCCGTTTACATTTCACAATTCACAATGAACCTAGATGAATAATACACCTAACGTTGATCAACAAGAATTGGCAAAATTTAGTGCCTTAGCCTCCCGATGGTGGGATCGAGAAAGTGAATTTAAACCATTACACGACATTAACCCCTTGCGCTTGGATTATATTGATCAGCGCGTGGGGGGGTTAGCCGGTAAAACAGTGCTAGATGTAGGCTGCGGGGGAGGAATTTTAAGTGAAAGTATGGCACAACGTGGGGCAAATGTCACCGGCATTGATATGGGCGAAGCACCGCTTAACGTGGCAAAACTGCATTTATATGAATCCGAATTGAAGGTTGAATATCAACAAACAACTGCGGAACAATTGAGCCAAGAACACCCAGCCCGTTTTGAAGTTATCACTTGCATGGAAATGTTAGAGCATGTTCCTAATCCCATGTCAGTCGTGACTGCCTGTCATCATTTAGTTAAGCCTGGTGGATTTATGTTTTTTTCCACGATTAATCGCAATCCTAAGTCTTATCTTTTTGCCATTATTGGGGCAGAATATTTACTCAGGCTTTTGCCTAAAGGAACCCATGATTATGCCAAATTTATTTCGCCAGCAAAATTAGCGCAATGGGCACGTATGGCTGGCAGTTCAATAATTGATATGACGGGGATGAGTTATAATCCTTTTACTAAGCAATATTCACTCAGCAAAGATGTTTCTGTTAATTATCTTATTCACACTCAACGCATAGTATGAAAAAACCTATACAAACTGTGCTATTTGACTTAGATGGCACCTTATTAGATACTGCCCCTGATTTAGCTTTTGCACTTAATACTGTGTTAAGTGAACAAAAACGTGAGCCGCTCCCGTTAGAGCAAATTCGTCCTTGGGTATCTCATGGGGGTAACACATTGATTAAAAACGGTTTTCAATTAAGTGAACAGGATCCGGCTATTAAATCATTACGAAAACGTTTTTTAGATATTTATCTTGATCATATAGCAGATCACACACGCTTATTTGAAGGAATGCCAGAAGTGCTAGAAACTTTGGAAAGTGGAGGAATACAATGGGGCGTGGTTACTAATAAACCAACGTATTTAACGACACCTTTATTGCAACAATTAGGTTTAACAAGCCGCAGTGTGTGCAATATCAGCGGTGATACTTTGCCACAGTGTAAACCCGATCCTGCACCTTTACTACATGCATGTGAATTGGCACAAACTATACCTGCACACTGTATTTATGTCGGTGATGCGCCACGCGATATTGAAGCTGGGAGACGAGCCGGGATGCGTACCTTAGTGGCTTTATATGGATATATAGAAACCTTTGAACACCCCACACAGTGGGGTGCAACTGGAATGATCCAAAAACCTCTGGATTTATTATCTTGGATAAGTAGTTCGACGTAAAAAATAAGAACAATTCAGAAACAAAATTTTTAAAAAATTTGGTTTCTTGACGATATGTTTTCACGAAACTCAAATGCAACCAGTATATCGGAGTTTTATCGGAGTTTTATTAAAAGTAGGCAATCGGATGATTTTCGGAAAGTGGTTGCAATGGTTCGCCCTCCTGGTGTTCACCCTGGATTAACTACTAAAATTATCAAAAAATTACCTCAATTCATAAGTCACCCGGCTCACACAGCCATCGCAACTTAATAGACGATCACGCATTACAATAAATTGTTTGCCTGTTTCGCTGATGATTTTATAAGCAGGGGCAGGTTGCTGCCCTTGCTTTTCAGATATGGGATCATAAACGATGTCAGTGGTGTCTCGGCTTAACAGCTCTTCTTCAAAGGCACGGGAAGCGATGACTTCACTCGCTGGTTCTTTGATAGCGCGAGCGTATAAAATTTCGCCATACTGACTTTCTAGTTCAACATCAATATGTTTGGAGACAATAAAATAAAGTGTCTCCTTGCCAGCTACACCCGCTAAACTAAACGCCTTGTCTTTTTTGGGGATATAATAATCCCTGCTAGGTAATACCGGGTTTAAATTGTTCACGACTTTGCCCTTAAAAACTGGCATGGGAAAAATCTGAGAAATGTTTCCGGATGAACTTTTGGAAAAGATGTAAACGTAAGCGTGTTGTGAAGGGGTAAAGATGATCTTTATAAAATCTTTTTTCCGATATAAAGCGGAACCCTCTTTGAGCGTCTTGTAATTATCCTCGCCATTGCGATAATATAAAAATTTCACATCGACTTGGATGGGCGCGGCGTGGGATAAGTTGTTTATCCCTAATAATAAGATCAGGCTAATCCCGATTATTTGGATTAATTTGAGTTTTTTCATAAAGTTTTTTTGTGATGTCAAGGAATAAGTATTGAAAATTATTAAGAAATCCGATTTTTGAAAAATCGGCTTTCTGCCTTTAAAATAAACTCTTTAGATAAAATTGATGTAGGCTGCACACTGTAGGTTCAATGCCATTAAGTATCGGGCAGACACGCATATCTGCCCCTACAAACCCCAACGTATTCATGTGCTTTCGGTGCTAACCACCGCGAACGCAGCGATACTTAGGAACGTGCATGAAATAACTAGGGCAACCATTCAGTCTTGCCCCTACATCAATTGAGATATCGTAGGGGTAATCCCACGCGCAAACCCTAAAAGTTGTCGAAGTTATTTCAGGCACGTTCCTTAATGGCATTAAACCGCCGCCTTAGCCTTATCAGCCAAAGCAACAAACGCATCTTTATTAAAGACAGCTAATTCAGCCAGCATTTTTCGATCAATTTCAATACCTGTTTTGTGTAAACCATTAATAAAGCGGCTGTAAGATAAACCACATTCACGCGCAGCCGCATTAATTCGCGCTATCCATAGACGACGAAATTGGCGTTTACGTTGCCGACGATCACGGTAGGCATATTGCCCCGCTTTGGTTACAGCTTGTTTAGCGATCCGAAAAACATTGCGGCGGGCACCTCGATAGCCCTTCGCCGCATCAAGCACTTTTTTATGTTTGGCGTGTGCAGTTACGCCACGTTTGACTCTTGGCATGTTTTGTTAACCTCACGAATAGGGTAATAATCGTTTGATCATTGCGATATCCGCTTTATCGATCATGATAGGGGAGCGTAAATGACGCTTACGTTTGCTACTTTTTTTGGTGAGGATATGTCGGCGGTGGCTTTGCCCGCGTTTTATAGCACCTGAAGCGGTGCGCTTAAAACGTTTAGCAGCACCGCGATTCGTTTTCATTTTTGGCATAATTTATACCCTGTTGAAAAAAAACCAAGTTCCTTGCAAGGAACTTGGTTTATTATGATGAGTTTTTAGAAGTCCAGAAAATTCACACTCTAAATCTGAATGTAAAAAGACTATTTTTTGAGGGGAGCGAACAGCATCACCATTTGCCGACCTTCCATTTTAGGACGCTGTTCGACAGCCCCATATTCGGATAAATCGGTTTCAACACGCTTAAGCAGTTGACGACCCAAATTTTGATGAGCCATTTCTCGACCACGAAAGCGTAGAGTAATTTTGGTTCTATCCCCATCTTCTAGAAAACGTATCAAGTTGCGTAGTTTGACCTGATAATCACCTTCTTCAGTACCAGGTCGGAATTTAATTTCTTTGACCTGTACCTGTTTTTGCTTTTTCTTAGCTTTATTTCGTTTTTTGCTTTGTTCAAACAAATATTTGCCGTAGTCCATAATCCGGCAAACAGGTGGTTGAGCGTGGGGTACGATTTCCACCAAATCCAATTCAACTTCGAGTGCCTTTTGTAGTGCCTCCTGGCTAGAAACTTGGCCAATTTGTTGACCATCAACATCTATTAACCGCACTGTCTGTGCAGTAATTGCCTTATTTAGGCGTATACGTTTATCGTAAGCGATGTAACTGTCCTCCTATTTTCAGTTGTCTATCAGTTATCAGTTATCCATCGAAAAGAAGTCTTCTAACTATTAGTATAGCGAATAACGTCAGCACGGAGTTGTTCAGTAAAGGCATCAAGTGACATTGCACCTTGATCTTTACCTTTTTGCAAACGCACAGCAACTTGTTTATTTTCAACCTCACGTCCACCTACTATTAATAAGTAGGGCACTTTTTGTAAGGTATGTTCGCGAATTTTAAGACCTATTTTTTCATTTCTCAAATCTGCAATCACACGAAAACTATTTTTAAGCAAATGCGCTTCTACCGTTTTAGCATAATCAGCCTGTTGATCAGTAATATTAAGTATAACAGCTTGTATGGGGGCAAGCCATATCGGTAAAGCACCAGCATATTCTTCAAGCAATACGCCAATAAAACGTTCCAAGGAACCTAAGATGGCTCGATGTAACATAACAGGGGTTTGTTTACTACCATCAGATGCGACATATTCAGCCCCTAAACGTCCTGGCATGGAAAAATCAACTTGAATCGTACCACATTGCCACACCCGATCCAAGCAATCTTTCAACGAAAACTCAACTTTAGGTCCATAAAAGGCACCATCACCAGGTTGTAATTCCCAATCTAGTTTTTTGTTATTTAAAGCTAACTCTAAAGCTTGTTCGGCTTTATCCCACACTTCATCGCTACCAACACGCTCTTGGGGACGGGTAGATAATTTAATGATAATGTTATGAAAACCAAAATCAGCGTAAACTTTAAATACCAAATCAATAAAATCAGACACTTCACTTTGTATCTGCTCTTCTGTACAAAAAATGTGAGCATCATCTTGTACAAAATGACGTATTCGCATTAGCCCATGTAAAGTCCCAGACGGCTCATTACGATGACATGAACCAAATTCAGCCATGCGTAAAGGTAAATCGCGGTAACTTTTTAAGCCCTGATTATAAATTTGAATATGGCAAGGGCAATTCATGGGCTTGATAACATAATCATGATGTTCTAAATGGGTACTAAACATCTCTTTACCAAATTTGTCCCAATGCCCAGATTTTTCCCATAAAGAACGATCCACTAATTGAGGGGTATGGACTTCTTGATAACCATGCTGATGTAGCAAACGCCGAATATAATCCTGAATTTGCAGGTAAATGCTCCAGCCCTTATCGTGCCAGAAGATCATCCCAGGCGCTTCTTCTTGAACATGGAATAAATCCAGTTGTTTACCAAGTTTACGGTGATCGCGTTTTTCTGCTTCTTCTAAGCGGTATAAATAAGCTTTAAGCTCCTTTTTATTAGCCCAAGCTGTACCATAAATGCGTTGGAGCATTTCATTGTTAGAATCACCGCGCCAATAAGCCCCTGCTACTTTCATTAATTTAAAGGCTTTTAATTTACCCGTGCTAGGCACATGCGGTCCCCGACATAAGTCGGTAAAATTTCCCTGTTGATATAAAGATAATTCTTCGTTAGTGGGAATTGATTCAATAATTTGGGCTTTATATTCTTCACCCTGGGTCCGAAAAAAGGCTGTCGCTTCATCGCGTGACATGACCGAGCGTGTTATAGTATGATTTTGCGAAACCAATTTTTCCATTTGGGCTTGAATTTGATCCAAATCTTCCAGGGTAAAACTTTTTGGATATGCAAAATCATAATAAAAACCGTTTTCAACCACGGGACCAATGGTAGCTTGTGCGATAGGAAATAAACTTTTGACCGCTTGTGCCATTAAATGGGCACAGGAGTGGCGTATGATTTCTAAACCGTCTGGATCGCGGTCCGTGATAATTGCCAATTGCACATCGTCTTCAATGATAGTCGAAGTATCTACCAAGCGGTCATTCATTTTTCCCGCCAAAGCTGATTTGGCTAAACTTTGACCAATATTAGCAGCGACTTCTTTTACGGTGATAGGATTTTCAAAATGTCGTTGGCTGCCATCTGGCAAGGTGATGATAGGCATGAGGTATTCCGATTATGGGATTTCCATATAATTAAATTATCCCGAATATTGACTTTTTAAAAAAAACGGGTTTTTTTGAAGGCGTTTGGAATAGTGATTTTTTTCCTAACTAAACATAAAAAAAAAGCACGATAAAAATCGTGCTTTAGGATAAAAATTGGTGGGTGCGAGTGGGATCGAACCACCGACCCCTACCATGTCAAGGTAGTGCTCTACCACTGAGCTACGCGCCCGTTATTCCTGATTTAAGGTTACTCTACCATAATTAAATTTAAAATGCAAGCTTTTTTTTAATTTTTTTAAATATTATTAGATAATTAATCAATGCCATTGATTTAAAATGGCAAACACTTCAGTTTGCCTTTGAATCAAGTTTTCCAATTATCCAATTTCAAGGAATAGCCTAACTTCTGGATACGTTGGTAATGTCGCACATTGCCGGTTATTAATACCAAGTCGTTTTCTAAAGCAATGGCAGCAATCATTGGATCAGCCCGCCCAATGGTTTGTCCGGTTCGTTCCAAATCGGCATAAATTCGACCGGCTAATTCAGCATTTTCCAGATTCAGTGTTAATAATTCGGTGTTTGAAATAGCAGACAAAAATCGCTCTATGTGTGCTTCACGTTGAACTTTATGAAAACCCTTAATAATTTCTAACACTGTAATTGTGGAAATAGTATATTGACTAAATTTTGCGTAATAGTCGTTTGCCCTTTGTATCACATTGACATTTTTTCCCTTTAGCATTTCAGACAATGTATCTGTATCCAGTAATGACTTATCCATCGTGACACCTCAAAGGATTGTTTTCACGGGCTTGCATGGCAGATTCCGTAACGTAATCAATAACTTCAGCGTCATCCGCAAATAACCCTAATAGGCTATTATTTTTCACGGGTTGTGGTGCTGCCGGTTCAAGGTGTTTGAGCAAATTAAGAAATGGCTCAATGATTTTTAAGTTGTCAATTTCATATTTGACACTGATGTTTTGAGGTACTTTAAGAACTATGGTTCCCATGTTTAATTTTCTTTTTAAAGTCAGTTATGGATGACATGGATTATAAGGATTGCACCGATTTTGGTTGCAGCTTACAGAAATAATTGGGGTCAGAGTAATATTAATTTATGTAGTGAACCATTTATCACCAATTAGATTAGATATAGATATTAGACATTATACCAATTTAATTTAAGTGCTTGATTTTATTAGCTTTACTAAAATCGGGATTTTAAATCAATGGGTTACATTAAATCGCTATAATGTTTATTGATTGATAGTTTTTTGGGTTATTTCTCTTTAATTTAACCTGATCCCTTTATATTCATTTCTTTATTGATTAAATCTTTCTGCGATGTAGCCAATCCTATCAACAATATCAGATACTGTGTTTATATAGTAATTATTCGTATGAATAGATAGAACAGAATTTTCTAATAAAAGAAATTCCCATTCTGCACCATCCGTTATAATACCATACACGCTATTTTGCTTAAATTTTTTTAGGGTAGCATACATTTCGGCTAAACACTGACCTAAGCCATCAGAAAGGCTACTTTTTTTAACTTCAACAATTGAGATTATGGGGCGTACAAAGTCAATTTCATCAAGAGTTAAAGCACTATCAAATTTACCGTTTAGCTGGTGTGGTAAGTCAGGAGCTTCTTCTTGACTCATATTCAAAACAGGTTCAAAGAAAATACCCAATTTGTAGACTTTACTAGCTTGCCACAAGATATGAGATACCAAAAGGTTACTTCTTGTTGCCTCATTATCTGACATAGATAATCTAATACGTGATAACATGTCTTTTACATCTTCTTGTAAAAAATCATAATTTTTATCACTCAATTTGAAATTCGTAAATAAATCCTCACTTCTTTGGATATCTATTTTAAAAATATCTTTCAATTCACTTGCGCTGTAATTTCTATATTCACTGAATGCCATAGTCAAAACCTAATATCTGTTGCATGCGAATGAACCCACGAAACGTCACAAAAATATTTTCTTCTCCCAATTCTTAATTTTCCATAACCACTTGTAACTTTTCAGCATAATTATCTATCTCCGCTGAAGTTCGCATTTCGGTAGCACAGACTAATAAGCTATTACCCAGTTTTGGATAAAATTTAGTTAGATTATATCCACCAAAAATATGAGATGTTGCTAATTGGCGCAAAACTTCATCAACTGGTTTTTCTAAGCGTAGCACCGCCTCGTGAAAAAAAGGTTCTTTGAATACGCGATTTATGCCGGCAATGGCAGTCAGTTTTTCCACTAAACTTGTCGTATTAGCATGACAAGTTAAAGCAACGCGCTCTAATCCCTCGGCTCCCAGTAAAGCTGTATGAATCGTGGCTGCTGTTGCCATTAAACCTTGATTGGTGCAAATATTAGAAGTGGCTTTGGAACGGCGAATATGCTGTTCACGCGCTTGCAAAGTTAAGGTGTAACCGGTTTTACCATCCAAATCGACGGTGCGTCCGACAATGCGTCCTGGCATTTGTCGCACATAAGCTTTTTTGCAACACATAAAACCAAAATAGGGACCACCATAAGATAATGGAATACCCAAGGGTTGCCCTTCACCACAAACAATATCAGCACCTTTTGCACCCCATTCACCAGGTGGCGATAGCACGGCAAGCGTTAGCGGATTGACGACACCTATCACTAATATTCCATGAGCATGGGCCCAATTTGTTAATTCATCAACAGCTTCTAAGCTACCAAAAAAATTGGGTTGGGGAATGACCAGGGCGGTACTCTGAGTAAAATTGGCTAAATTGTCAGGCGCAATGCGACCTAATTCAATGTCATAAGGTAGCTCAACCAAGCTAATCCCTTGATTTTTAACGATAGTTTGTACCACGTGCCGATAAATGGGATGGACTGTCGTTGGCATTAAAATAGATTTTGCCTTAGATTTTGCTAGACGCACTGCCATTAATACCGCTTCCGCTAAAGCTGATGCTCCATCATATAAGGAAGCATTGGAGGCTTCCATGCCAGTCAAATTAGCCATCATGGTTTGAAATTCATACAAAAGTTGCAATGTACCTTGACTGGCTTCGGCTTGATAGGGGGTGTAGGCGGAATAAAATTCGCCCCGCGTCGCGATTTCCCAAACAGCGGCGGGAATATGATGTTCATAAGCACCTGCGCCGATAAAACAGACAGCCCCACTATCTTGTTCAGCGCGTTGGCGCATTAATGCTCCGATTTCCATTTCCGTTAAGGAGGACGGAATTTTTTCTAAGTAGCCACAACGTAAGGTAGCAGGAATTTCATCAAATAAGTCTTCAATACTGCCAACACCGATAGTGGCAAGCATTTCAGCAATATCATTGGAGGTATGTGGAATGTAGGGCATTAATCTTAATTTTAGATTTTAAGAATTTTAGAGTGGTATAAACCTGACAGGTTTCCGAAACCTGTCAGGTTTTTGATTTAGAATTTATTTATCTTTTGCAATAAATTTTGCATATTCGTCAGCACCCAACAGATTTTCCAAGTGACTATTTTCAGCCAATTTCAGTTTGAATAACCAACCTGAACCGTAAGGATCGTTGTTAAGCAGTTCAGGTGCGTCTTCTAGTTCAGCATTAAAGTCAATAACCTCACCGGCTAATGGACTATACAAATCTTCAGCCGCTTTGACTGATTCAACTACGCCTACTACCTCGTCTAAATTGAGTTGTTGCCCTATCTTTGGGAGTTCAACATAAACCAAATCACCTAACTCTTCTTGAGCATGATCGGTAATACCGATGGTAATAGTGCCATTTTCTTCTATACGCACCCATTCATGGGATTCGGTATATTTTAAATTATCAGGAATTTTATTCATTATCAGTTATCAGTTATCAGTTAAAAATGAGATACAGGTTTTGCCATGCCGCACAAACGGGGGGGTGACAACTTTTGCCAGTAACGGTTTATTGCGAATCGTCACAGTTACTTGTTTATATTCCCCTGCTGGTAAACGGGCAAAAGCTATCGATCCGCCCAATGTCGGTGAAAATGTGCCGCTGGTAATTTGTCCTACCCCACCGCCTTCAAAGGACACCGTTTGATGCCCTCGTAATATTCCCTTTACAGGTAAGACTAAACCTACTAGAATTGAATGGTTTCCCCTATTACGCTGAGTTTCTAAAGCACTACGTCCGATAAAAACGCGATCTGCCGGTTTAAAAGCGACTGTCCAAGCTAAACCGGATTCCAAAGGGGAATAATTTTCATCCATATCAGCCCCATATAAGTTCATACCTGCTTCAAGGCGCAAAGTATCACGCGCTCCTAAACCAATCGGTGCGATCCCCGCGGCAAGTAGGGCATCCCACCAATTTGGTGCGTCTTGAGCCGGTAAAATGATTTCAAACCCCTCTTCACCTGTATAACCAGTACGCGCAATAAAAAATTCATCATCGTGCCAAGTCGCATAAAATGGAGCAAGTGCCATGACCGAGGCTGATAAATTAGCCGGTAATAGAGGCTCTAATTTTTTGCGTACCTGGGACCCTTGTACTGCAAGCATAGCAAAATCATCTCGCTCACGGACTTGCACCGCAAAGGGTTTGGCTTGTTTTGTAATCCAAGCGATATCCTTATCCCGCGTCGCGGCATTGACCACCATACGAAATTGATGCTCATCCTGAAAATAAACAATTAAATCATCAAGCACACCACCTTGATCATTTAACATACAACTATAAAGAGCCTTGCCGGTCTTTTTCAAGCGTTCCACATCATTAGCCAGCAAATAACGTAAAAATTCACGCACCCTTTGTCCAGTCAAATCAATAATCGTCATGTGCGAAACATCAAACACCCCAGCATCACGGCGGACTTGATGATGCTCATTCATTTGCGAACCATAATGCAAGGGCATATCCCAACCGCCAAAATCAACCATCTTAGCTTTTTGAACTAAGTGTTTATTATATAAAGGTGTTCTTTTTCCCATAGTCGCTTTTTTATTGAAGCATGGTTTTATGAGGGCGATAATAAAGGTTCGCCCCTATCTGATTGTTCCCTATTTAACTAACAACTGTTGTCGTTCCTTGATTTTGCGAAGGATTTTAGATTTGTCAGGATGATTGATTCGCTCAACTGTACTCTGTAATACAGCAAGTAGTCTAGGTAAAGCCACATCTTTTTCGGTTACTTCTACCATATCATTGTTAAGCAATTCCATCAGCTCATTAATAACCTTCTCCACATGTTCACCTGTTGGATGATATTTTAAATATTTCAAGCTAGTATGATTCATCCAATCAAGCGCACATTCCAAAAAGCCTTCACATTCACCCCCTAAAGGCGCATTTGCACCCACCCAGGCAATGCGTTCTGCAACGGGTAGGGGATAATAGGCATTATGTAACTGCCAATAAACGTCAGCATTAATAATCCAATCGTCCCCAATTGGATTAATGAGTTCTTTTTGTTCTAGCTCCTTAAGCCATTCATGATAAGGGGATTTTTCTGGCTGATTATCATTAGAAAGTTGATCCAGCTTCTTTTGCAATGTTGAAAAGTATAGCAATGCCAATTCAACCGCGATTTCGGGTGGTGATTGCACCTCTTCTTTGACTTGCGCCAAAAAATCCAACAATGCTTTCTGATTTGACCAATTTAGCTTTTTCAGTAGCCGCTGTTGGGCAATTTCTAAATAAGTTTCACCCTTTTTATTTGGAGCAATGGCGCTAGAAAGATTACCGAAAGTCCAGCCGATTTCACCACCTGGCATCTCAATTTGATACCAATAGTCTTTTGTTTTTCCAATTTTAACCCGATTTTTAGAACGAGCGAGTTCTTTAACAACGGTGCCAAAACTCAATTCACCCAGACGACGAGCATTCAATTTGGGTGCTGAACGCACATTAACCCCAGATGCAATCATAATCCGTTGTTTTACCCGCTCTTTTGCCTGTTTTTCAGTGACGGGTTTTTCAGTGACGGGTTCTTCAGTGACGGGCTCTTTACTTTCGCTTTTAATTTTCTCAGAGACTATTTTCATCTCATCGCCCACACGCTCCTGTACGACGACCTTAACTCGATTTTCTTCTCGGTAAATTTCTTCTCTCTTGACTAAAACCGGTTTATTATCAATGACTTTATAGAAATCAGTCCCTTCATGATCCGCAGCATTCACTTTCCATGTTGATTTGATAAGCTGTTTTTCAGCATCCACTTCTAGTAAAGCAATTTCACTAAATGCTTCACTAAAAACAAATTGCGCCGTTTCCGGTTCAAATAGCCAACACAAATAATAGGTATTGACTCCACTATTTGCCATAAGGCGTATATCCTTATAGCTGTCAAAGTTGATATCTTCGATCTTCAATTCAGAAACAGGGGTACCAGCTTTAAGTGTTTGAAAAGGTTCAGATTTGTTGTCACGACAGATTTCAATTGCTTTTATAGCAACCTCATGTTCTTCCTGGGCTTCTCCAATCAGCTTGAATACAAATTCAGGTAATGTCTTGTGAATGGTATCTTTTTGGATCCGTGTCTCCGTTGCTACCACCAATACCGGTGCAGAAACCTGCAATTTTTGCCCAATTGATAAATTATAAGGGGGTTGTAAATCATTCCAGGCAGCTATCTCTGTAATACTATGAGCATATTTTTTAGCAATGCTATACAAAGCTTCCCCAGAAACAACGGTGTGATATTCTACATCAACCTGCTTAGACTCAGTTGTACATACTTTTTCTTTGGAATAAGTCTCCGTAGAAAAAGATACCTTCGTACTTTTCTGATCAGCTATTTTTTGACGCTGTTCCATTAAAAAGCCAACCTTACCCCGCCTCGCATTGTCAAAAGTTTTTTTCCAAGCTGAAGGAATAGATAGGTAAAACCCCAATTTAATATTGGTCGAATTACAAACATGAGCTACCGGTGGCAAATCAAGGCGAAGAGCGACTTGATTTTTCTTCACATGATGAAAAGCAAATCGGCTCAAAAAATCTGCCGTCAAACGGTATTCACAGTCTTTGACTGTGATGTGACTCCATTCTAAAGCTTCATAGAGCGTCGTTAGCGTTGCAGGTGTTTTTGCCCCAGATTTTTTCAAAGCACTTTTAATCACAGCATCAGCAAGCAATGCCTTCAGAATATCCGATTTGGCAAAAAATTCGGTCAGTTTCACCATTTGACCGGATTGAGCGAGATCAATTGCCATAAACCTCGTTTCAACTGAAGGATGTGGCATACTTTGACAATTAATATATTGTGCATCCTCAAGACTAGCAATATTGCCCACCACGGATAACAGGGTAAAACTGCGTTCGTATTCACAAGGATTATCCTTGTCCAAAGATTGCTCTGCTAAAAAATCAGCCTCAAAATCTTTTTCAGCTAAAGCCCGCGCGGAAAATAAAATGTTTTCATCTGCACCCATAGCTGTTATATCCGCTTCAGTCCAACGGATATTTAAATCACCACTTTCACCCTGCCAAATCGTGTTATCTGCTCCAGCTACCATCGGCGCAAAGCATAATAATAAACTAGCAATGAGTGAAAAGTTCGTTTTATAAAAATGAGTCATTTTTTTCCTTGTTTGGTTATTAAAAAAAGTGAAATCGCAATTCTATAAACATTTATCGATACTAATTATAGGGTTGCCATACAGGTTTTAAATCAAAGCCTTAAAAAAGGGCAGGTGTTGGATTCCAAAGCTTTGGATTCCAAAATCATTTGACTAAACAACCCAATTTTAATTTTGAATTCATATATTATACACTATGCACATTGAATATGCTAGGGCAATGTCATATCAGTTAAACCAGGGCGAACATGCTGGTTCGCAACCCTAAATACGCGGCGGTGGGTAGAACTTGGTTAACTCATAATATATTTTGATTGGCAATCTTTTATTTTTAGAGTTGCCATGAATAGTAAACTTAATTTAAATCTTAATTTAAATCCAAATCTAATCAAGTTTTATGGTAGGGCAAAATGCTAATTCCTTATCAATTAGGAATTAATAATTCACAATTGATAAAAATAAATATTGAAAAATATGCTATACTGCACACGGGCATAACTCAAATTTTTATATAGCTGGGCAAAGTCTTTTCGTTTCCTTTTTAGCAAGACGATTCGCCGCATTAAAACATTTATCCCATAATTGAGAAACTTGCGGTTTTAAATGGGGTTCATCTTCCAATATTTCTTCAATTTCAATTGTTGAATTTGCCATTTGATGATGTGCATCATTAATCTTGTTAATTGGCTCCTTAAAACCCTTTTTTCTGAACGAGACAAAGCGTCTATTAACTCCTCAATTCCTGTGGTTGAATATTTAATATGCCCTTGTTTTAGTTCATTTTTTATCGCAACGGCGGTTTTGTAATGTGATGTTATTGCTAATTCTTTCCAATTCATTATCTCTCCTTTTTTTAACAGGTTAACGTTTTTGAACAAGATTACACGGATTTTCAAGATAAACAGGATTATAATCTGTTTTTTCATTCTGTCTATCCTCTAATTGTCTGAATCAGAATTTACAAAATTTTGGAATTTTCAGACGAAAAAATTCGTTAAATCCTGACTTTTCAAAGAAATCCGATTTTTCCCAAAAATCGGATTTTTTCGTTTTTCTTAAATTCATAACACCAAAGTTGTTAAACATGAATAACCTTATGTGAAACACTCAGGAAATATTATACCCGGCGACAACAACCATTTCCAAATAGGAATAACGGCAATATTGTTAAAGCTGGCTTCATCATCATACGTCACGATGGTGCCTGATTTTATAGATAATCCTTTCATCGCGTTTTGCAAACCACGTAATTCTCGCTGAAAAGTTTTTTCATCTGACAGTTCCCAGCAAACTTGAATCAGTTTGATCTCTTTTTTGATAGGGTGTCGGGCAAAAAAGTCCGTTTCATAACCTTCTTTGCTACTAACATATTCAATCACATAACCATGACGACGCAATTGCATAAATACTAAGTTTTCCAGCAACGCACCATAATTCGATGAATTGCGATATGTCATGGCATTCAATAATCCGGTATCTATGGTATAGATTTTGGCAGGATTCAGCATCCGTGATTTTTCAGAACGGCTATGGATTGGCACTCGGTAAAATAAATAAGCATCAGTTAAATGATCAAGATACGCATATAGACTGTTCTTGGCAGACTTGACGGACATCGTTTTTAAGCTATTATAGAACTTATTCACACTGAATCTACCGCCCGGTGAATTCATCAGGTGACGAACGAGATATTTTATCGCCGTGAGATTCTTCACTTTATGACGTTCTATCACATCTTTCAGTAAGACAGAATCAATGTAGCCCTGCAAGATTTCAATCCGTATTGCAGGCTCTAAGGTTTGCACTTCTGGGAAACCGCCTATTTCAAGGTAATCACGTATTGCCTTGCGTAATACTGAAATCGTCTTTGCACCCCTTATGGTAGGCGGTGTGTCAAAAATCCGGTGATATTTTAGAAACTCCTGAAAACTAAAAGGAAAGATTTCGGTTGTCAGGGAACGCCCCCTTAACTGGGTGGCTATCTCTGTACTGAGCAATTTTGATGAGGAGCCAGTTAGATAAATTTGTACATTTTCAGTATCCAACAAACGCCTGATAAATAATTCCCATTGTGCAATGCTTTGAATTTCGTCAAAGAAAAAATGGCACTGAGTATCACGATGCTCAGGATATTTGCCATAATAAACATCAAGAATCGCTTGAAAATCACGAATTGTAAACCCAAGCAAGCGATCATCTTCAAAGTTTATGTAAAGCATTTGTGTGATTGAAACCCCATCAGCAATCAGTTCCTGCATTTTTTGATAGCAAAAAAAAGTTTTGCCGGTGCGCCTCATACCGATAACCACATTAGCTTTACCCGGTATCAGTACAATTTTTTTATGTCTAGCAACTAATGCAGGGCGTTTCCGTTCATGGAAGTCATCAATTAATTGAGCGATTATTGTTTTCATCATAATTCATATTATCTCTTTTTTTAAGATAAATTAGTATGATTTTATACTAAAAAAAGAGATAAGTAGGTGGATATAAATCTTTTAACATTTTGAATCGTGAAGGTGGGCAACTGAAACATTAAAAGGGCACTTTGTTTAAAAGGGCAGATTACCCTTATCACGTAAAAATCCGTTTCATTCCTAAATCCGCTGTACTAATGATATAATCCTGTTCATCCCTAAATCCATTAAATCCACAACTAAAAAGGAAAACAATATGCACAAACTCAAAACCATCACATTAGCGTTAATGCTAATTATCTTTTCGGTAGTCGGGCTGCGAGCGGAGGAAGTTTCGCTACTACAACGTTTACTTGATGAGGGCAAACAAGCCTATTACATTGCCGATTATCCCACAGCTCTAAAAAAATTGGAGCAAGGTTTAAATCTAGCACGTCAAGCTGAACATCAACAGGCTATCGCTGTGTTTATTGGTAATCTCGGCGTGGTGTATCGAAACTTGGGCGACTACCCAAAAGCCTTGGAGTATTATCAGCAGGCTTTGGCAATACATCAAGAAATCGGTGACAAACGCGGTGAAGGGATAGACTTGGGTAACATCGGCGTGGTGTATAAAAACCTTGGCAAATATCAAAAAGCCAAAAAAGCTTTTCAAGACAGTCTGGCAATTAATATTGCTATAGGCTCAGGAGAAACTTGGCGTTCACAATGTGGTTTAGCTTCCATCGAAGCCAAACTTAATCAGCCCGAACCTGCCATTCAACACTATGAGCAAGCACTTGATAATATTGAGAAAATCCGTAATTTGCTGCTCAAAGAACATAAAACCTTTTTAACCTCTTTCATGCAAAACAAATTATTTGTCTATGATGAACTGATTGCCCTATTGCAATCCCTACACGCTATCCAACCGAACCAAGACTATGATCGCAAAGCCTTTGAAACCTTTGAGCGTAAACAAGGGCGCTTGTTTTTGGAAGAAATGGGGCAAAGTGGGGCGCGGCGGTTTGCCGGCTTGAATCCAGAAATTATTGAAGCAGAACAAGCACTTGCCGTTAAAAGGCAACAGACTCAATCGCCACAAGAACAAACTGCCCTTGAACAAGCAGAAATCCAGTTAAAAGCGCGTATCAAAGCAGAATCTCCCAAATACTATGCCCTGAAATACCCGCAACCGGTTGATTTAACAACGCTACAAAATCAAGTCTTACAACAGGGTGAGATGATGTTGGTTTATGGGGTTTTAAGTGGTGATAAAGAGGAAGGGATAGAAAGCACAACCATCCTATGGGTTATCGGCAAACAACATTTTCAAATGTTCACCCTGCCAGTCGATGAAGACACCTTAAAGCAGGAAGTCGCTCAATTGCGGGGCTATCTTTCTAACGCCAGTTTTAATAGCGAATTTCTGCCTGCCAGTCTGCACCTATATCAAACCTTGCTGCCAAAAGCAGTACAACAATTGATAAAAGAAGCGAAATTGCTCTATATTGTTCCCACGGGACCTTTATATGGATTACCCTTTGGCTCGCTGGTAACATCCTACAACGCAAAACAAGGTAAGCTTCACTACTTTATCGAAGACTATCCGATAAGCTATCTCTCCTCAGCATCGCTGCTCAAAATCATCCGCGACGAAGAAAGCAAGACTGATGCCCAGGAACCGCTATTGGCATTTGCTGATCCTGAATATCCGCCCTGTGGTGTAGGTGACAAAAAGGGAGCAGAAACCCTTGCCCAACTACGCACCGAATCCTACCTTAAATCAGTTAAGGATGGTTGTTTTGACCGTTTAGCCGCTACTGCGGATGAAGTACGTAAGATTGCGGATTTATTCAATGCCGATTATAGTAAAGCACTCTATTTAGGAGCCAGAGCCAGTCGTAGCACCGTATTTGCCCTTAATGACAAACAAGAATTGGATGATTATCGCTATATCATGTTTTCGGTGCATGGCGTTATTCCTAATAAAATCAATCAGATAGAACAACCTGCCCTCGTTTTATCAAATCCCTTGACCGAAGGCTATTTAAC